>Ga0163153_10007985_pt1 | contig 11194 bp, 6 predicted proteins | sample OliLakLV19MP6IB1_FD_148629 | JGI IMG/M metagenome (GOLD analysis project Ga0163153, IMG submission 148629) | Freshwater microbial mat bacterial communities from Lake Vanda, McMurdo Dry Valleys, Antarctica - Oligotrophic Lake LV.19.MP6.IB-1 | ecosystem: Environmental > Aquatic > Freshwater > Lake... | reverse complement strand
GTTCACTAGCGCCCATTTCGGATCCGCAAACTCGCCGACGCCCCGGTTCTCGTCGAGCATCCGTCGGAACGTCGCTTGCGTTTCCATCACGCTCGACACTTTCAGCAGTTCATCGTAATCGGGATACAGGTCCTTATCCGGCGTCGTATTGTCGATCCCCCACAGGCCGAGCCATTGATCGAGAAAGTCCTTCACGAACCGATCGGACCGCGGATCCCGCAGCAGCCTCTCGGTCTGTTCGCGCAGCGTTTGCGAGTCGGTCAAACGACCCGCCCGGGCGACCGCAAGCAGTTCTTCATCCGGGGTTGAATTCCAGAGGAAGTACGCCAGGCGTGACGCCAGCGCAAAGTCGTTCAATCGACCTGGGTCTTCGACGAAGCAGAGAAAGTCGGGCGCGGTCAATAGCCCGTTGATTTGCTCGACGAGCGCCGTCCGCAAGTCGGCTCCGGCCCGGTAGCCGGCCGTGAAGCCCTGCGCGAAAGGGGCCGTTTCGGCGTCGGTCAGATCGCGGCGGAACAAGCGTCCTCCGACGCGGCGAATCGTCCGCTCGACGGTGGCGATGATCTCGTCGCTCGGCGGTTCCCCCTTCTTGCTCTTCGAGGTCGGTTTCAAAAAGGCTTCGCGAATCTCGGGCGTCATGTCGGCGCAGAGCCAACGCTCGCCCGGCAACGGTTGTTCCGGCTCTTCCACGTCGACCCATTGCACGGCCAGGCCCGGCCCTTTGCAGTTCGCGGCCTGCGAGTTCTTGGGGACCTGAACGCCGAGGCCGAAGGGGACCAGGCGAAAGGCGTCCGCCACCGGTGCGATGTCGTTGTTGAGTCGCGTGCGAAAGTAAACTTCGGTCTCGAGCACCGCCGGTTTGCCGGGGGGCGCTTCGAGCACCTTCGCCAGTTCGACGAGCTGCGGATAGGCGCCGGTGTGGCCGACGTAAATGCCGAAGGCCAACGGCTTGTCGGTTTGATAGGCGTAGACCGAAATCCGCAGCTTGTGCAGGCCCGGCACGCGGGCCCCGCCCGCCGGCGCCGGCTTCCCGTCGGGCGATCTGCGGCGCAAGGGGCCCGAGGTCAGGTCGGTGTTGAACGACACCTTGGTGCCGTCTTCGAGTTCGAGTATGTGACCGGCCGATTGTTCGCTCGACCCGGCCCACAGTCGATACGTGGGCTCGCCGAGGTCTTTCCGCTCGGGCAGGAGAAAGTGGGCCAGAATGTCGTCGGCCAGCTTCACGTAACCCCCCGCCGTGGCCGACGACAGCGGCAGAGCGCCGCTCACTTTGTCGTAGCCGTCGACCCGGCCGTCCCCCGGCAGTTCGCGGCGTACCGCGGGGCGAATGCCGAACAGGTCGTAGAGCGTATCGGCATACTCGTTGCGGGTCATGCGACGCACCTTGCTGCGCCCCTGCCGACGCTGCACTTCGGCCAGGTGGTCCGTCAGTTCGCCCCCAATCCAATCCGTCGCCGCTTTCCGCTCCGTCTCCGAGAGCGGCGGTTCCCCTTCCGGCGGCATCGAACCGTTTTCGATTCGTTCTCGTACGCGAAACCAACGCTCCCCGTCGAGTCCTTCGACCGTCAGGGCATGGGAAAGGTCGAGTTTCGCCGCGGGCTTCTCCCCGCCGTGGCAGCTCACGCAGCGAGCCGTAAGAATCGGCTGAACTCGGCTTCGGAACGATTCAATGACGTCCCCCCGGGCGGCCTCACCGAGGAACGACGTTACCGCAAACAAGCAAATCGAAAGCGAACGCATCATGTTTCTCGTGGGAAGTTCAGCCCTTCGCAACTTCGCGGACCGGCGCCGGCCCCGGCTCTGTAAAGCCGAGCGTCGGTCTGAAAACGATCTCACGCAAATCCGGCGATCGTGCCTTCTCCGGATCCGAACCGATCGGCGTCGACGCCGAACCGCCCGAGCATGGTCACGAACAGTTTGGCCAGCGGCGTGTTCTGTTTCACGTCCCCCGCCACGTGTCGGCCGTGCTCGTACCCGCCGCCGGCCAGCAGAATCGGCAAGTTCGTCGTGCCGTGTCCGCTGGCGTCGCCCAGGTTGCTGCCGATCAGAACCTGCGTCGAATCGAGCAGGCATCCCCCCGCCTCGGACGTGTCGCGTAGCGACTGCAAGAAGTCGCGGAAAACGGCCATCTCGGCCTTTTCGATGATCTTCAGCTGCTCGATCTTCGCCGGGTTGCGGCCGTGGTGACTGAGCCCGTGGTGTCCTTCGGTGACGCCGTCGATCGGCGGCTTTTCGTCCATGCCGCGAATGAACAACGTCACCACGCGAGTCGAATCGGTCTTCAGCGCCAGGCGGATGAGCCCCAACATCACCCGCGCCCGCCCGATCGAATCGCTCCGATCGGCGAACGGACTCGGGTAGCCCTCGCCGGGCGGCGGCTCGTCGACCGTCGGCTTCGGGCGGTTGACCCACGCCTCGTCGGCCTGGAGTTGTCGCTCCATGTCGCGGACGGCCTCGGTGTAGTCGTCGAGTTGGCGACGGTCGTAAGCGCTTGCCGTGCGGTTCAGTTCGGCGAAGCGGTCGGCCATCCGATCGAGCACGCTTTGACCACGCTTCAGCCGATCGAGCTCCTTCTTCACGTCGTTCTGGTTGCCCGCCAGAAACATCTTTGCGAACAGCTCCGAGGGTCGCCCCGTCGCCGGCACGGCCGCTCCGGTCGGCGTGTAGGTCAGCGGACTGGCGTCCAGCGTCGACAGCGTCAGCAGCGGAAATCGCGTCGCCTCGGCGACATGCTTCGCAGCGACGTAGTCGAGCGACACCGTATTGCGGAAGCCCCCCTTCGTCGGATGTTTGGCGCTCGTCAGGAAGCACGCTTCGGAGGCGTGATCGCCGCCGATTTCGGGATGTGAGATCCCGGAAAAGACCGTGTAGCGATCTCTCAGCGGGCCGAGCACGCTGAGATACTCGCTCGGCTCGTAGCCGGCGCCGGCCTGTTGCGGAAAGAACGCCGGACCGTACAGCCCGAAACTCGTGCAAATACTGACGAGGCGTCGCGGCGTCGTCGCCTCGGCCGCCGTCGCGAAGCGTTCCAACCACGGTAAAGTCAAAGCGACGGAACCGGCACGGAGGAGTCGACGACGAGAAAGTTGCATCGGGGGCATCGCCGGGGGAGAGGTCGTTTCCGGTCTCAAACTACTCGCCCGAGCACGGTTTCGCAACGAGCCCGGTCTCTCGACACGCACGGTCTTTCAACAAGCACGGTCTTTCAACAAACACGGTCTTTCAACAAACACGGTCTTTCAACAAACACGGTCTCGCAACGCGCCGGGCGCCCTGCTGCGGGGTTTGCCGGCCTCACGGCGCGGCTATTCGGCCCCCACCACGGCCGTGGCTTCGATTTCGATCAGCCAATCCGCACCGACGAGCGCCGACACGCCGACGAGCGTACTGGCCGGCGGATGGTCGGCCGACACGTAGCGGCCGCGAACTTCTCGGATGATCGGAATATGTTCCGCTTTGAGTCCGACGACGAACAGGCTCGTCTTCACCACGTCGCCAAAACTCGCGCCGGCGGCCGAGAGTGCGACCTGGATGTTCCGGAACGCCTGTTCCGTCTGGGCCTTCAAGTCGTCCTTCCCGACGATTTTTCCGCCGGCGTCGACGCCGACCTGGCCCGAGATATGGATTGTCTTGCCGCCGCGGCTCGCGACCACATGCGTCCATCCGAAGGTCGGACAAAGATCCGGCGGATTGAGAAACTCGATATTCATGTCGTATAGGCTCCTAAAACGAGGCGGATCGGTGCCGCCGCTCGGTTACGAACGGCTGCTCGGTTCGCAAATTGAAGTCGTGTCACCGGCGGAAATGCAGCGCACGTTTCGACGCCCTGTTCAAAGCCTGACGCGTCAGGCGAACAATTCGTGGACCGCAGCACCGTTGTCGGTGATCTTGAGCGGCCGATCGCCGACGGTGATCTCCTGCTTGTAGTCGATGTCGAGCGCCCGGTAGATCGTGGCCGTGAAGTCGGCGACCTTGACGGGACGATCCTCCACGGTCATGGCCTTGGCGTCGGTGCGGCCGACGACGCGCCCGCCGGCGATCCCCGCTCCCGCGAAAGCCGTCGTCCACGCCTTGGCATAGTGGTTGCCGCCGCTGAAGTCGCGGCCGAACTCCCCCATCCAGACCACCAGCGTGGTTTCCAGCAAGCCGCGGTCGGCCAGGTCGGTGAGGAGCCCGGCCATCGGTTGATCGAGCACCTCGCTCAAGCGCTTCTGGCCCTGTTCGGCGCCGCCGTGCGTGTCCCAGTATTGCGGGTGCATCACCTCGACGAACGGCACGCCGGCTTCGATCAGGCGGCGCGCGCCGAGGCACTGCCGGGCGAAGGGACCTTCGCCGTAAAGCTTTTTTGTCGCCTCCGATTCGCGGTCGATCTCGAACGCCTCTTTGGCTCGCTGATAGTGAACCAAGTCGAGCGCCTTGCGGTAGCTTTCGATCTTCGACTTGGCGGCATCCAGTTTGTATTCGCGGGCAAATCGCTCGTCTTGCTTGCCGAGCAAGGCGTTGCGGCGATCCAGAGCCTCGAGCGAGTCGGGCGGCGACAAGTTCGAGATCCCTAGTCCGACGTCCTTCATCGTCATCGGGGCGTATTGCGCCCCGACGAAGCCCGCGCCATGCCCTTGCCGCGAACCGCTCCCCGGCTTGAGGACGACGAAGTTCGGCATCCGCGTGTCGTCGCGAACCAATTGCCGGGCCGCCATCGCACCGAAGTGCGGATAGTCGAGCCCCGCCGTTCCTTGGCGGAAGCCGGTCCGCATCAGGTAGTGGGCCGTCTCGTGGTTGGCGTCGCCGGTCGACATGCCGCGGACCAGCGACAGATGATGCATCTGCCGGGCGACGTGCGGCAGGTGCTCGCTGATTTCCACGCCCGGAGCGCTGGTGGCAATCGTCTTGTAGGAACTCTTCGGTTTCACGTCGAACGTGTGCGAGTGGCTGGGCCCGCCGCTCATGAACAGCACGATGCACGATTTGTGCTTCCGGCCGGTCGCCCCGGTTTGGGCCCAGGCCCGGTCCGCCACGATATCGAGCCAGCAGATCGACGCCGCCGCCGCGGGCGCGAGGGTCGAAAGTCGCAATAGTTCGCGGCGATTCATCGGGAGCCGAAGCATGGGACACCTCGCCAATTCGACGGAGAAAATTCTCGCACTAATGATTGACCAAAAACTCGGCGCTATTCAGCAACACCCAGAACACGTCGGCCAATCCCCGCCGCGGGTCGCCGACTTCGTTGACGTAGCCGACCATCTCGTCCGTTTCGGCCGTCGTCGGACGGCGACCGAGCACCGCCAGGTAGAGCTGCCCAATCGCTTCCGCCGGCGGCCTGCCGGACGTGACGGATTGCACCGTGCCGTTCATTTCGGCATGATCCTTCGTGTTCATCAGCTTCAGCACTTGCGGCAGACCGTGCGTGTACTTCACGGGGTCGCCCCCCGGCAGCCGCGTATCGAAGACCGCCGCCTCGTCGCGGCGGCGCGTTCCGGTGGCGAGCGGGCGCCGCAGCACCGTGGCGAGGGAATCGAGCAGCACGTACGAATCGAGCGGCTTGACCTGCATGCGGCTGAAGTGGGTCACGTCGTCGGCGTTGCCCGGCACGGGCTTCGAGCTTCGCTCGTAGGCCCGCGTGAGCGTGATCACGCGGACCAGGTGCTTCAGATCGTAGTCCGACCGGCGGAACTCTTCGGCCAGCAGGTCGAGAACGTCGGGATGCGCCGGCTCGTTGTCGGGGTGCAGGTTCAAAATCGGTTCGACGATCCCGCGGCCGAAGAAGTGCGACCACAGCCGGTTGACGGCGGCCCGCGCGAAAAAGGGATTCTCCTTCGCCGTCACCCAATCGGCGAAGGCCCTTCGATGGTTCCCCTTCTCCGGCAGTGGGGGCGACCGCGCGTCGAGAAACTTCGCCGACACGGTTTTCAGCGTCTCGCCCGCATTCACCGGGTCGGGAATCCCGATCCGGCCGCCCGTCATTTGCTCGGGGTACTTGATGCCGTTCATCCGGAGCATCTCCTTCGGATCGACGTCGTCGTCGGTCACCAGGTGCTCCAACTCGCGGGGGTTTTGATTTTGCCCCGCGAGCCGGACGCGGCCGAACAGGGCGGCCATCTGCCAAAACTCGTCGAGCTTCCACTCGTGGTAGGGATGGTCGTGGCACTGGGCGCATTGAATCTGCAGCCCCAGGAAGTGGTCGCCGGCGGCCCCCAGCAGTAAGGCCGGATCAGGCTGCTCGTTCATCCGATAGGCCACGGTGAAGAGCACCGCCGGCCGCTCGTAGCCACGGCCGTCGGCGGAGAGCATTTCGCGAACGGTGCGGTCCCACCGACGATTCAGATTCAGGCTTTCGGCCAGCCAGTCGCGAAAGACGTCGCGGGCCTGGTTCAAGGTACTGGTGCCGATTTCGGTCGTGACGGTCGAGAATCGTTGCGCGAAATTCCGGCCGTAGCCGGCGTCGGCCAGCAGGCGATCGACGACCGCGGCCCGCTTGTTCGGCGACTTCTCGTCGAGAAACGCAATCACTTCCTCGTACTTCGGCACCACGCCCGTGACGTCGAGCGTCGCCCGCCTCAGGAACTCGGCGTCGTCGACCGGGGGCGACGCCGGGATGCCGAGACTCTCAAGCCGGGCGTCGATCAGTTCGTCGATTCGCCGGGCCGTGGTCCGCGGGTCTTGTCCGCCGGCCCGCAGCCGGTCGCCCTCGACCGCGCGCAATCTCGCCTCATCGGCGGCCGGGCGGGCGGCGACAAGTTCTTGATCCAGTTCCGGGATCTTCTTTCGTGCCGCGGTAATGTCGGCTTCGAGCTTGGTGTTTCGTTCTTCAAATCGCTTGAGCTGCTCAGTATCGCGACGCTGGTCGTTGTCGAGTTTCTTCACGAGTTGGTCGACCGTCTGCCGAGCTTGCTCGGCTTTCTCCCCCGCAGCCCGCCCCTTGGCCTCTTCGGCCTCGGCCGTGGCGCGCTTCAATGCCTCGCGCGCCGCCACCAACTCTTTCTGCCGCTTCGCAATCGTCTCTTTGAGCATGGGCATGCTCTTGGCCGATTGCTGAAGATTGGTCTCCGCTCCCTTGATGGACCGTTCGGCGGCTTGCTTGTCGTACACCAGCTTTTCGACGGCGTAGCGCGCCGTCACGGCCTCGTCGGCCGCCGTCGCCGCCGGGTCGTCGGCCCAGGCATGCACGGGCAGGCTCGCCGCAGCTAGGAGCGCGGCCGCCGACCGCATGAACAGGGCTAAGACCGCCCAGAGCGCGGCCGTCGTTCGTAAAGATGGTTTCATCATCCACCTGCCTGGCGAAGCTAAACGCCGGACTTCGACTGTGGCGAACCGTAGCGTTCCGACCACCAATCTATCGGTGTTGATGGGTGATTGCCAACTTTTTTCCGACCGGCCCCTTGGAGATGTTTCGTACCAGTCATTTGCTCGAATGCGATGTGCCGTCGAGGTCCACCGAATCCGAGAAGTCAGGGCGAGTAGAAAGCTTGACTGGAAGTTGATTGTCCGTAACCAGCTTGATTACCTGCATGGCGATCGGATGGGGCTCGCCAGGGTCATCTTTGGGCATGGCGGTCGGTTTCCGGTTGGGGGCCCGTCGAGCGTCCGGTTTGTTCCCTCCAGGTGTGATTATAGTAGAAGCAATACGGCGCCCGAAATCGCCGGCATTCCGGCGCAATCTACAGATCTAGTGAGCCCTCTATGTCCAATCAAACCGCCCGAACTTTCTTGGCCGCCACCTGTGCGCTGATGGTCGGGGTCGTCCTGGGACAAACGGGAAAGTCGGACCGGCAGGCTGATGCGCAGGTTGCCTCGGCACGGGCGGCTTCGGGACGAACGGCTTCGGCAGGGACGCCGTTTCCCATGCAAATGCGTGTGGGCGGCAATCTCTACTTGCAGACATCGGCGGAGTACCAGGCCGCATGCCTGCAAGTCTACCGCTGTGCCGAATACCGCCTTCGAGAACTTGCCGAGTCGGACTCATTTCGAGAGCAGAGGCCCGCGGTCGTGATGGACCTCGACGAAACGGTGTTCGACAATTCCTCGTTCCAAACCTACTTGTATCGGACCGGCCAGGAATATACCGACGAACTTTGGGCGAACTACGAAAGGAACTTCGCCCGGGACGTCACCCTCATCCCCGGTGCTAAGCGATTCATCGAGGAGGCGACCGCTTTAGGGGTCAGTATCGTGTTCTTGTCGAATCGAACGGAGGATAGTCGGACCGCCACGCTGTCGGCGCTGGAGCGTCTTGATGTCGCCGGATCGAACGTCGGCGATCGGCTCATCTTGAAAGCCGGCGGGGCTTCGTCCGACAAGTCGTCGCGCCGCGATCGTGTCGCGGCTCAATACAACGTGGTTCTGTTGGTCGGCGACAACCTGCGCGACTTCGCGGAAGTCTTCGTCGCGCCGAAAATTCCCGATCGCCCGACCCCCCAGGATGTATTGGCGGCGATTACCGCGCGTAAAGCGGAGGTGGAGCGAGCCGCCGTTCATTGGGGAACGAACTGGTTCATCCTTCCGAATCCGGTCTACGGCGAGTGGGACAAACTGATCAAGGTTGATCCGGTCGCACTCATGCACCCCACGAGCATGCCGGTGCGGCCGAATCGGTGAACATTCAAGTCGTCTTTGCCGACCACCTTGCCGACGGCGTCAATGCCGGCCTGGCCGGAAATATGGATCGTCTTGCCGCCGCGGCTCGCGACCACGTGCGTCCAGCCGAAGGTCGGACAAAGGTCCGGCGGGTTCCGAAATTCGGTATTCATGTTCCGTGATACTTGTCGACCAAGACGCGATCCCGAGGGAAAGGCCGGCGCACTACGGTTCATCGTCGGATTCTTTCTTGCTCAGCGTGATTTCCATCGCACTGAGCAGCGGCGCTCCGTCGAGCGCGGCGGCGGGCGTCTTCGACACGAGTTCGATCGTCAACTTATCGACGACGCGTACCCCGGCAATGCGGCGGACCAACGCCCGGCGAATCCCGCCGCTCTCGGCGGCGACATCCAAGTTCGGCGCGGCGACGGCCCCTTGCAGCTTGACGTCGAACAGGCGCTTGCCCGCGGCGTCGTTATCGGCGTCGGTGAAGTAAAGCGTCACGTCGTACAGGGCGGGCTCGTCTTCGGGACCCCGCAAGGGAATCACGCACTCGTTCAAACCGCGGGCTCGCGAGGTGAACAGCCACGGCGTCTCGGTTCCGGCGATCGGCGTCGAGTCCTCGTTCGCCGCGTCGTAACCGCCTCCCTCGGCGAACTTGACGTCCATCCGCAGTTTGGCTTCCAAGCCCGTTTCGCGATACGGCTTCGGCCGCGGATAAGTCAGCCAAACCGTTCCGCGCGCGTCGCGCCGGTCGCCGGGTGCGCCGAGGTTGACGGCCAGCTGTTTTACCGGCGTCAATGAGCCGACCGAACTGTAGATCGCCCACGGTCGCCGCGGCTCGCGCGGTTCGAAGACCACGGTCGATTCGATCGAAAACAAACAAACGCAGCCGGCCCCGGCTTCCGGCACCATCACCAACCCGTTGGCGGGAATCGCGTTGATCCAGCAGCCGAGACGATGTCCGGCGAAGTGCTGAGCGCCGACGTCGGCCGCGAGATCGTAGAAGCCGGTGAAGCCGCTGCGGAAGAAGAGCATGTTCTCACAGCCGGTGAGCATGCCGCAGTGATGCCCGGTGCGCATGATGCTCCACGGTTCCGGCCGGTTGGTGACGGTGTTCAGCCGCATCTGTTGTTCGCCGCTGTAGAGGTTGAAGGCCCACGGCTCGGCGATGATGCGGTCGCCGACGATGATCGGTCGATGGCGATAGTTGGCGTCCTTGTTCCAAAGCACGCCGCCGCCGTCGGCGCCCAGCGCGACCAGCCGCCTCCGCGAGAATTCGCCCGCCATAAACTGCGGCCAGTAGTGGCCGTTGGCGTTGGCGCCGCACAACAGCAGCACTCCTTTGTCGTACATCATCGTGAGCTTGCCGCCGCCGATACCGATCTCGCTGCAATCGGTCACGTCGACGGGCAGCATCCAGATTTGCTTGCCGGTGCGCGAATCGAGAGCTACGGCGAAGCGCAGATCGATCTTCTTCAATCGTGCTTCTTCCTGCTTGGCCTCTTCCGGCGACAAGTTTCGCAGCGGCGCCTTGTCTTGCCGCAGCAAGGCCGCTCGTTGCTCGCCGGTGATGAAACTATCGATGAAGAAGACGCGGTCCGGCCCCAGCGCCACGGTGTGGTGCGAGATGCTCTTGCCCTGATACTGCCAAATATGCGCGCCGCTGCGGGCGTCGACGGCGAATATCATGTCGGTGGAGTCGGTCGTCGCCTTTCCCCGGCGACGCTTGGCCGCTTCGACCTCGGCGCGAATGGTCGCGGTGCCGAAGAGCAAGCCGTCGCGATAGGCGATGTAGCCCCATTGGTGCGACGCGTCGTCGACGGCGGGAGGCAGGCGATGAATACGGCGCAGCGCACCGCTATCCAAGTCGATCTCGAAGCACCGGCTGCCGGCGAACATAAAGACGCTCTCGTCGCCCGCCGCCAGGTTGCCGGGGTTCTCGTTGTTGAAGACGCCGGTTCGCACGGCTTCGGGATTCTTGAACTGCCAGAGGAATTGGCCGTTGTAGGCGTCGTAGGCCAGCACGGTGTCCTCGCCTTGCACGACGAGTCGACCGTTGACGGCCAAGGGGCCGACGGCCCCGTCGTGCCGATTGACCATCACGGTCGGGCCCGGATCGCCGAACCAGAGCACGCCGAGACCTCCGCGGACGCGTTGCTCGCTACTGGTCGCCGTGTTGCCGGCGTCGCCGTACTGATGCGTCCAGCTTCCGGCGCCCGGCAGAGCGCCGCGCGTCAGCAGCGCCCAGGAGCCTTCGGTCTTGATCGTCGCTTGTTCGCCTAAGCCCGTGTCGGTAAGCCAACGCGTCAGAACGTCCGCGGGCGAGGTTTTGCCCGAGGCGTTCGCCGGCATGCCGAGGCAGATCACCCCGCCGACCGGCTTGAGATGCCGCGCGACGTCCGGGGGGTTCGCGCCGGGAAGCGTGTCGTCGGTCGTCGGCGCGTCGCAGACGATCAAGTTCGCGAAGTAATTCGAATACGGCAGGTCGGCGAGGTCGGATTGATGAACCACGACGCGATGACCGTAATAACCGGCCGCCGACAAGACTCGACGTGCCTCGTTCACTTTCGATTCGTCCGATTCGACGGCGTAAACGCGCAGCTCGCTGCGTCGCGCGAGC
>Ga0163153_10007983_pt1 | contig 11195 bp, 5 predicted proteins | sample OliLakLV19MP6IB1_FD_148629 | JGI IMG/M metagenome (GOLD analysis project Ga0163153, IMG submission 148629) | Freshwater microbial mat bacterial communities from Lake Vanda, McMurdo Dry Valleys, Antarctica - Oligotrophic Lake LV.19.MP6.IB-1 | ecosystem: Environmental > Aquatic > Freshwater > Lake... | reverse complement strand
CACCTCGAGACCGAACACGATCCAAGGATTCGTGAAGCTGCTACCCGTGAACAGGATCAGGCCAGGCGCGTTCGGCGGTGCGTTCCCGCAGGTCAGCGCGAAGGCAGCGTTGCCGACCTGCGGCATCGACGTGACCGAGATCGCCAGCGGGCCAGTGCAGCCGGGGCTCGAGCGTCCGAACGCGGCGACGCCGGTGGGCAGCATGTCGAGGCGGGTGACGAAGGCGTCCGAGTTGCCGCCGTTGAAGATCGTGTCCCAGGCGCCCGTCGTGGTCGGAAAGTTGGCGGAGCTGGCCCTCCCGGCGATGGTGGCCGCCCCCCGCGCGTCGAGGGCCAGGCCATAAGCACGGTCATCGCTCGTTCCCCCGAGGAACGTCGAATAGACGAGGCTCGAGCCCGTCGCCGAGACCCGGGTGATGAAGGCGTCGGGGCTGCCGCCGTTGTGGCTCGTGTCGAAGGCGCCGGGCGTCGTCGGGAAGTCGAGGGAGTAGGTGTAGCCCGCGATGGTGGGCACGCCCCGCGCATCGAGGCAAAGAGCGTTGGCGTTTTCGTTGCCCGTTCCGCCGAGGAACGTCGAGTAGCCGAGGCTCGAGCCAAACGGCGAGAGCTGGGCCACGAAGGCATCGGCGAAACCGCCGTTGTGTGTCGTGTCGAAGGCACCCGGCGTGGTCGGGAAGTCGGCGGACCAGGTGAATCCCGCGACCGTGGCCGCGCCCTGCGCGTCGAGGGCGAGGGCATTGGCCGAATCGTCGCCCGTTCCACCGAGGAACGTCGAATAGGCGAGGGTCGAGCCCGTCGACGACAACCGAGAGACGAACGCATCGGTACCACCATTGTGGGCCGTCATGAAGGCGCCGGGCGTGGTCGGGAAATCGATGGACGGGGTCCTCCCCGCGACGGTCACCGCACCCTGCGCGTCAATGGCGATGGCCGTGGCTTCGTCGTAGTCCGTCCCCCCGAGAAACGTCGAGAACACGAGGCTGGAGCCCATCAGCGAGAGCTGGGCGACGAAAGCGTCATTGGAGCCGTTGTGGGACGTGTCGGAGGCGCCCGGCGTGGTGGGGAAGTCGGTGGAGAAGGTCGCCCCTGCCACGATCGCCGCGCCCTGCGCGTCGAGGGCGAGGGCACTGGCCGAGTCTTCGCCCGTTCCCCCAAGGAACGTCGAGAAGCCGAGGCTCGCACCCGTCGGCGAGAGCTGGGTGACGAAGGCGTCGTTGAGACCGTTGGGGATCCTGTCGAAGGCGCCAAGCGTGGTCGGGAAGTCGATGGAGTTGGTGGATCCGACGACCATGGCCGCGCCCAGTGCGTCGAGGACGAGGGCATTGGCCTGGTCGTAGCCCGTCCCCCCGAGGTACGTCGAGTAGACGAGGCTCGATCCGTTTGGCGACAACCGGGTGACGAAGACGTCGACGCTGCCGATGTAGCTCGTGGCGCCGGGCGTGGTCGGGAAGTTGGTGGAGTTGGTCCATCCGGTGACGGTGGCCGCGCCCTGCGCATCGAGGGCGACAGCACGAGCCTCGTCGACGTCAGTCCCCCCGAGGAACGTCGACCACTCGAGCCCCGGGTCCACGACGAGCGCCCATCCTTGCAGGCGCCCCGCCACGTCGAAGCCGAAGCGATCCGCGCCGCGCAGCACGTAGTGGCATGCGACCAGACTCTTCTCGCCCGACGGTCCCTCCTCCCAACTCAACGGCGCTGGCATGCGCACGGGTCCAAGGCACGTCTCGAGCACCAAGGCACCTTCGTCGTCGATCTGCATGGAGTCGATACCTTCGACGGCGATCTCCACGGGCTCGAGGTCCGCGCCGGCCTGCAGCAGCAGGTCGTACTCGAAATGCCCGTCGTGCTCGCGCGCGCGCACGTCGATGCCGGAATGGACCTCGCGGTAACGCACCGCGCGGTAGAGCGGCACGTCGCCGCGCCACTTCGACGAGTCGTTGCCGAGGAAGTAGTGGTGCCGTCCGGGCAGCCGGTCCTCCGCCACGAGCTCGGGCGTGCCTGCGCCAACAAACGTCATCCGCACCGCAACACCGCGCGCGGCGGCGTGCTCGTTGCCATTCTTCTTGTCCGTCACCTTCGCCGCGGATTTTTGCCCCAGCGTGAACGTCCACCCCTTCTCTTCGAGGAACACCGTCATCGCCCCGACTCGCGCGACGTACCGCGCGGCGCTTTCCCACTGCCCGAGGTTCGGCACGAACGCGACCGGCAGCCCGGCGAGCACCCTTGTACCTTCGGCGTCCGCCATCGGCGAAGTCGGCTGCGCGGGCGAGGACCGCTCGATGCAAAGGAAAGCAACGGCAGCCGCGGGAACAACGATCGCCGACGCAATCGACAGTAGGGAGCGTGCCATGAGCTCGTGATGGTATTCCCTGGTCCGTCGCTGCAGGCTTTCTGCCCGAAGTGAAGACGGGGAGACGATCGAGCTGCCAAAGCCGCGGACCGCGATCGCTCACTGCAGTCGCGCCCAGAGCGCCGCCCATGCCGAGCGCTCCGATTCCGGCAGCCGCGCCATGCCATCGGGATCGCGCAGGCCGGTGAACGCCGCATCGGTGCGCAGCCGCCGCATGGCCTGACGCGCCGCGGCCCGTGTCGCGCCACCCATCTCGTCCATCTCGGTCAGTGCAGTCAGTTCGTCGCTCAGCCACGTCAGTGCACTCTGCCGCCACCGTGCCTGGGTCTCCGCCGCCAGGCTCTCTTCGCCCGTGCCAAGGCGCGCCGAGACCCGCGCCGCATCACGGCGATACTCGCCGACAACGTCTTCGGCGAGCTCCGGATCGAGTTCGAAGGCGCGCTCGTACAGCGCTGCCGACCGCGCCAGCAGTCCGCGCATCTGCGCCACCATGGCGCAGGCCTGGAACTCGTAGACTGCCGCCGGCTCCGCGGCGCCGGCGAGGATGGCGGGCAGCCGCTCCTCGAGGGGCAACAAGCGCTCGATGCGGGCCAGCTTGCTGGCATCGAAGACCGGGTTGTCCTCGTCGATCTCGACCGCCTTGCGCATCGCCTCGAGACCCTCGCGAAATCGCCCCTCGCACACGAGCACGCCGCCCAGATTCCACCAGGCCAGCGCGAGTCGCGGAGTGACCACGGTGGCCCGGCGGAAGCTCGCAACGGCTTCGTCGATGTTCCTCTGGTCCCAACAGGCAACACCGAGGTTGTAGTGGGCATTCTCGTGATCGGGAGCGATCCGGAGGAGTCGGCGATAGGTCGTCTCCGCCGCTTCCGGATGGCCCAGGAAGTGCAACGCGGTGGCCAGGTTGCTGAGGTGCCTGGGGCTGTCGGGGATCAGCTCGGCGGCTTTCTGGTACTCGCCCAGCGCCTGCTCGATCTGGCCCTGATCCCTCAACACATCCGCCAGCTCGCCATGCGCGTCGCCATCCCACGGCTCGAGTTCGATGGCCCGCCGCAAGGCGGCGATCGACTCCTCGGTGCGCCGTAGATTCCGCAATCCGATCCCCAAGGCGCGATGGCAGAACGCGTCCTTGTCGTCGAGCGCGATCGCCCCGTTCGCCACACCGACGGCCGCGGCGAAGTCCTTCTTGGCCACCAAGGCGTACGCCAGGTTAGTGCGAGCGGCGACCAAAAGCGGCGCCAGTGCGATCGCCTTCTGCAGGCACTCGATGCCTTCTTCGCCCTGGCCCGCTTCGCGCAACGTGTCGCCCAGGTTGCTCAAGACACTGGCATTGCCCGGGTCCAGCTCCATGGACTTCCGGTACGCGGCGATCGCGGCCACCAGGTTGCTGCGGCTGTGAGCGAAGCCGGCCATGTTCCAGGCGCGGGCCGAGCCAGGCCACAGCGTGGTGATCGCGTTGCTGCACTGCTCGGCCAGCTCGGGATCGCGGATCAGTCCCACGACGTTGGCCAACGCGAAGTGGTACACGGCGCGCGCATGCGGCGCCCGTTGCACGGCCCGGACCAGCAGGCTCCGGGCTTGGCGCAGTGCTTCCGGATCGCCCCGGCGGGCCGCTCCGAGCTTCACCGAGCCGGCGAGAAAACAGCCGATCGCGGTCGTCGGCGGTACGAGCCGCCGCTCGCATTCCGCCAGTTCGGCCTTGCGGCCGAGCAGGTTCAGCGCCTCCCACCGGAATCGCTCCAGATCGGGCGTGCGCGCAACGGCCTCACCGTGACGATCGAGCAGCGCCAAGATGCCCTCCGCGTCCTTCCTCGACCACAGCACCTGCGCCACTCCGGCGACGGCCTCGGGGCTCTCCCCGTCGAGGCCAAGCGTCTCGTGGAAGCACGCCTCCGCTTCCGGCATCGCGCCTTCCGCGATCGCCACGAACCCGCGTTCCAGCAACTGTTCGATCTCAGCCACGCGCTGCTGCTCGCGGCCGGCCGCGATCGCCGGCCAGGTCGCGGCAAGATAGCCGACCAGACCGGTGACCAGCGGAATGCCGAGGATCAACAGCACACACACGGCCGCGAACGCCGGTCGCCGCCGCGCGAGACGTACGAGACGGCCGACGGTGCCCACGGGGCGAGCAGTGATCGGGTGCAGTTCGCGCACGCGGCGCAGGTCCTCGGCGAAGTCGAGCGCCGTCTGGTAGCGGCGGTCCGGCTGCTTCTCGAGCGCCGTCTCCAGCACCACACGCAGATCGCGCGACACATGCGCATTGAGCCGACAGAGGTCGGGCGGATCACGCAGTTGGATCGCGCGGTAGAGCGCTTGCCGCGTCGGCGCCACGAACGGCCGCCGCAGGCACAGGCACTCGAACAGAGTCACGCCGAGCGAGTAGACGTCGGCGCGCCGGTCGACTCGCAGACGCTGGGCCGAGAGCTGCTCGGGGCTCATGTAGGCGGGTGTCCCGAACAGGTCGCCGGTCTGCGTGAGCGTCTGCTGCTCGCCACTCACATCGGCGGCCAGGCCGAAGTCCAGGATCACGGGCTCCCCATGCGGAGTGACCATGATGTTGGCCGGCTTGACGTCGCGATGCACGATTCCGGCTTCATGGGCGACGTGCAGGGCCCGGGCGGCCTTCTCGATCAGCAGAACCAGCGCGGCGATCTCCTGACTGGCACCGCCGCCGCTGCTGATGACGACGTGGCCCGACCTGCTCCTGGCCGGCGCGGCCTCGCCGTTCGCTTGCTGGCGCGCGGTGGCGAGCCGCCGCGCCAGGGTCTCGCCTGGGATGTAGCGCGTGGCGATGTACGGGATGCCCTTCTCGACGCCTGCATCGTAGACCGTGCAGATGCCCGGATGATCGAGCCGCGAAGTCACTTCGGCCTCGCGCTGGAAGCGGCGCAGCAGGATCTCGGAGAGCGGACCGAAGCCCTGCAGCACTTTCAGTGCAACCGGACGGTGCAGGCGGGTGTCTTCGGCCAGATAGACGATCGCCTGCCCGCCGCGACCCAGTTCCTCGAGCGGTCGGTACGGGCCGATGGGCTCATAGGTCGACGATCCGTCGGTGCCGGCGCGCGTGGTCGGGGCAGCCGACGCCGGCACCCGCATGCCAGGAGCCAACATGCCGGCTGACCGCAGCGCCTCGATCTGGTTGCGGATGCGCGGCGCGAGTTCGGCGTTTTGCCGACAGGTCTCCTCGACGATCTCGTCGGTCAGGTTCTCGATGCGGCTCAGCGCCTCGGCGACGAAGCGCTCGGCGATGCTGTCCTGGTTTGCAGTCGCGTCGACCGTACGCGCGGGATCATCGGCTTCGGCGCTCATCGCGATCGTCTCTGGAGGCTTCGTCGTGGGCCACGCCCTCGATGGTCGAAGCCACCAGTGTAACGCTGCGAAGGCGTGCAGGTCGGCGGATGGCGCCACGCCGCAGTCATCGCCAGCCGCCCGGCATGGCCCTCTGTCCGCTCAGCATGCGAGTGTCGAGATCACTGGTCAGGTTGGTCTTGGCGCTGCCGTCGGCGCGAGCGCGATAGATGTCGCAACGATCGTCGTTCAACACCTGGCCTGCCCTGGCGTAAATCACGTAACGCGCATCCGGCGACCACTTCGGCAGCCAGATCTGGTTGAAGTTGCCACCGTGCGCACTGGCGATCGTGGTCTCGCCGCTGCCATCAGGTGCGATGGTGTTGATGCCGCTGGGGAACCCCCCGCGCGTGAACGCGATCTTGCTTCCGTCCGGCGCCCACTCTGGCGACAAGCCTCCAGTCGATGTCGTCAGCGGCACGGTCAGGCCGCTGGCAAGACTGTGCACGCCAAGTCTCGATTGGGGCACACCCGGCTGCGGCGGGATCTGGAAGTGGAGGACGAGACGCGTCGCGTCCGGCGACCAGTCGTGGCTCACGATCTCAGGGCGCAACCCCGAGCCCATGTTCACGAGGGCGGTCGGCACCGTAGGGATCAGCGGCTGGGATCCCAGCGCCACCGGATTGCCGGCGCCATCGTACGTGACGACAGCCATGTAGATCCCGGGCGCAGTCGGATTGCCGGAGCCATCGAATCGGGCTGCGACCCAGGAGATCATCAGGTCCCCTGGTGCCCAGCGCACCGCCCCGGATCCGGCAAACGGCTTCAGGTCGGATTGGGTCGTCAGTTGGAACGAAACGGCCGCGTCCCGCGCCGCGAACAGTTCGACGCGCGGTGAGCCGTCGGGATAGGTGCCGCCGACCGCTCGGGTCTGCAGGAACCAGCGCCCGGTCGCATGCAGGACCCTGCTCGGCTCCCCGATGGCTGCCGCCAGTGCGAGCTTGTTCGTGCCGTCGCCGTTCATGGCCCACTCCGCACTGGCCCGTTCGAAGTAGATGGTGCCCGTCGGCACCGTCGAGCGCTGTGCCGACATGGGAGCCGACAGGACAGCGAGCAGGGACAGCAGGAACAGTCCATGGACTCCAGAGGCCTCGGGACTACGGGTGGATGATGTCGCCATGCCGGTTCCATGGTCGGAACGGTCCTGGCGCTGCCGCCCATCGCCGAAATCCAGGTGGCGATCCCCGGCAACCCGCCTCACCCCTCCGCCGAACGCGCCCGTTCCTTCGCCCAGCGCCGCTGCATCGTTTCGGGCGCCTCGCCCTTGCGCCACAGCATCGCGATCGCGGTCGAGCCCCACTCGCGCAGGTCGACGTCGAGATCCTGATCGAAGTCGTCTTCGTCGAGATCACCTGCCGCGAAGTGGAACACCACGCAGCCGCCCGGTGCGGTGCGATCGAGCAGCCGCCGCGCGCGCGCCATCGACTTGACCGGATCCTCGGCGACCATCGCATACGGCGGATCGAGGAACACGATGTTCGGCGCAACCTCCGGCTCGACGAGCTGCTCGACTGGCGCCGCCCCCGGTTCCGCCGGCTCGCCGCCGCCGAACACGGCCGGGCTCAGCACCGGCGGCTCCCACGCATCGCCGCGCATCACCATCGCGCGGCCGACCGCGTCAGGCCCGAGCATGCGCAGGTTGTCCTTGATCACGTCCGCCGCGCGCCCGTTCTTCTCGACGAACAGCACCCGCGCGGCGCCGTGCGACAGCGCCTCGATGCCCGACGCGCCCGACCCCGCGAACAGGTCCCAGACGATCGCGCCGGGCACCGACTCGGCGAGGATGTTGAACAGCGCCTCGCGCACCTGGCCGAGCAGCGGGCGCGTGCCGATGCCGCGCACCGACTTGAGGACGCGACTGCCGTAGACACCGCCGATGATCTTCAGGCTCATGCCGGGAGGGCTCCGCGGCCGACCGGAGGCCGCTTTCGTGAAGCGGCGTTCATGCTCACCGGCCCGTCGTTCCGAAGCAACTACCGCAACCCGGCAGTTGCTGCGCGCTACAACATCTCCCCGTGCCATCCGGACCCCCGATCGCCCTGCGCCTGCAGGGCCAGGACCAGGCGCTCGAACCGGGCCGCGACTACCTGCTCGGATCGGCGCCCGATTGCGACCTGCGGCTGATGGCCGAGACGGTGGCGCCGCACCACGCGCGGATCTCGGTCGGCGACCAGGTCGAACTGGTCGACCTCGGCAGCGCCCACGGCACGCTGCGCAACGGCGAACGGATCGACCGCACGCCACTCGCGATCGGCGACCTGATCACGCTCGGTTCCGCCACGGCACTGCTCGTGCCCGACCACGGCGAAGCGCTGATCGTGCCGCTGCCCGAGATGCGCGCCGCCGCCTCGCTGCGGCGCGTGGCGCGGCAGGCCGCGGCGAGCGTGCGCCGGCTCGAGCCGCAGACGTTCCAGCAGCTGATGGCCGAAGAACTGCGCCGCGCCCCGTGGCTGCTGCTGTCCTTGGCGCTGCACGTACTGCTCCTCGTCGGGCTGTGGCTGCTGATGCCAGCGAGGCCCCTGAGTGGCGAGGGCCCCAGGACGGTGAACATCGCGCTCGCCGGCGGTGCGCCGATCCACGACGACCGGCCCCTGCTCCCGGACGTCGTATCCGAACCGGCGCCCGAGCCGAATGAAGTGCAAGTCGAACCGCCGGCCCCGAGCCCGCCCGAGCAGGCCTTGATCGTCGAGGCCGAGCGCGAGACGCCGGGGCTACGCAGCAATCCACGCATCGCCGCCCGTCCACCGCAGGCGTCGCCGTCGCGCGGCGGCCGTGACGGCGCGCTGCAGGGCATCGGCTCGGGCACGTTCCGCCAGACGGTCGGCCAGCTGCGCAAGAGCGGGCTCGAGATCGTGTTCGTGTTCGACAGCACGGGCTCGATGACGCGCACGATCACCGACACCAAGACCACGATCGCGCAGATGCTGACCGTGCTGCGCGCGCTCGTGCCCGATGCGCGGATCGGCCTCGTGACCTACCGCGATCGCGGCGCGCGCGAAACCTACGTGACGCGCCAGGTGCCGCTCGGCCTCGACTTCTGGCGCGCCGCCAACTTCGTCCAGGTGGTCACCGCCGAAGGCGGCGGCGACCGCCCCGAGGAAGTGCGCGCCGGGCTGCTCGCCGCGTTCGAACAGGAATGGCAACCGAACGCGCGCCGCGTGGTGATCCTCGCCGGCGACGCGCCGCCGCACGGCGAGACGCAGGACAAGCTGCTGCGCGAGGTGCGCGCGTTCGCCCAGAACGGCCGCTCGTACGTGCACACGCTCGTCACCTCGCCGGGCAGCGCCGGGGCCGACACACAACGCAGCTTCGCCGAGATCGCCAAGGCGGGCCACGGCGCCTGCCTCGACATGAACGACCACGACCGCGTGATGCAGCGCGTGCTCGACCTCGCGTTCGGCCGCGAGTTCGGCCAGGACCTCGCCGCGGTGACGCGCGCGATCGAAGCCGACGCACAGAAGACCGAGACCTGGGCGCTCGACCTCAGCCGCCGCGGCGGTCCAAACCTCGCCGCCACGCTGCGCCAGCACCCGGTCGAGGACACGCTGCTCAACGCGCTGGTGCGCAAGCCGCGCCGGCGCGTGATGCTGCAACTGCTCGACCTGCTCGGCCAACCCGAGACCCCGAGCCACACGCGCCAGGCGATCGGCTGGGTGCTGCAACGCACCCTCGAGCTGTCCGTACCGCCGGTCGATCCGGTCGAGGATCGCGGCCCCACCGCGCGTGAGCTGCAGCGGCTGCGCACGCTGGCCAGTCGTCTGCCCGAGTGACAAGCCGTCCTCGGCCCGCGCCGGCCGGGTATGGTGCGCGGCCCCCGATGCCCACGTTCCAGGATCGATTCGGCCGCCCGCTGCGCAACCTGCGCCTCTCGGTCACCGACCGCTGCAACCTGCGGTGCGAGTACTGCATGCCCGAGAAGGAGTACGTCTGGCTGCCCAAGCCCGACGTGCTGACGTTCGAGGAGATCACGCGGCTCGTCGCGGTGTTCGTGTCGCTCGGTGTCGACAAGGTCCGGATCACCGGCGGCGAACCGCTGCTGCGCCAGGACCTGCCGGTGCTCGTGCGCATGCTCGCCGCGATGCCGGGCATCGGCGACCTGGCGATGACGACCAACGGCGTGCTGCTGCGCGAACACGCCGCCGCACTGCGTGACGCCGGCCTGCACCGCGTCACGGTCAGCCTCGACACGCTCGATCCAGTGACGTTCCGCATGCTGTCGCGACGCGACGACCATGCGCGTGTGCTCGACGGCATCACCGCGGCACGGCAAGTCGGTTTCACCGACCTCAAGATCGACACCGTCGTGATCGCCGGCATCAACGACCACGAAGTGCCGCGGCTGCTCGGCTACGCGCGCAGCGTCGGCGCCGAGCTGCGCTTCATCGAGTACATGGACGTCGGCGGTGCGACGCATTGGTCGCCCGAACGCGTCGTCTCCCGCGCGCGAGTGCTCCAGCTGCTTGCCCCGCACGTCGGCGAGATCACGCCCGTGCCGCGCGCCGACAGTGCGCCGGCCGAACAGTTCACGCTGCGCGACGGCACGCGCTTCGGCATCATCGCCTCGGTGACGCAGCCGTTCTGCGCCACCTGCGACCGCGCGCGCTTGACCGCCGACGGCACGTGGTTCCTCTGCCTCTACGCCGCGCGCGGCACGGACCTGCGCCAGTTGCTGCGCGGCGGCGCCAGCGACGCCGAACTCGCCGCCTGCATCACGCAGACCTGGCGCGCCCGCCAGGACCGCGGTGCCGAGGAGCGTGCGCTCGATCCGCAGCGCGGTGTGTTGGCCGAGCAGGCGACGCTGCGCAGCAACCCGCACCTCGAGATGCACACGCGCGGCGGGTGACTGGCCATCGAGCCGAACAGCACGACGAGTCGTGCCGGCGGACCGGCGACGATCGCCGTGATCAGTCTGTCGCGAAGGGTATCCACGATCGAGTCAGCCTATCCGCGGCTCCTCACCCCGCCATCGCATCGCGCCCGCGCAACTGATCGGCGAGCACGTGGCAACAGCGGACCACCGCGACGATCAGCAACGCGGGGAACAGCCACAGGTGCCACGCGCCGAGATGCGCCAGTTCGCTGCCCCGGCGCAGGATGTCGCCCCACGAACTCGCGGCCGAACCTGGACCCAACCCGAGGAACGACAGCGTCGACTCGGCGACGATCGCGGCCGCCATGCAGAACGCCGCGGTGACGCCGATCTGGCTCACGAGCAACGGCATCAGGTGCCGCCACAGGATGCGCCGTTCGGACACGCCGAGCCCGCGCGCGACGAGCACGAAGTCGCGTTCGCGCAACGACAGCAGTTCGCCGCGCACGATCCGCGCGAAGCTCGTCCAGAACAGCGAGGCCATCACCAGCACGAGCCCGAGCCACGACGCGCCGAAGAATGCCGAAGCGAACAGCAAAAACAGCAGGGTCGGGAAACACAGGAACACTTCGATCAACCGCAGCACCAGCACGTCGGCGATGCCGCGCCGGTAACCCGCGAGCGCGCC
>Ga0163153_10007981_pt1 | contig 11197 bp, 5 predicted proteins | sample OliLakLV19MP6IB1_FD_148629 | JGI IMG/M metagenome (GOLD analysis project Ga0163153, IMG submission 148629) | Freshwater microbial mat bacterial communities from Lake Vanda, McMurdo Dry Valleys, Antarctica - Oligotrophic Lake LV.19.MP6.IB-1 | ecosystem: Environmental > Aquatic > Freshwater > Lake... | reverse complement strand
GTACCAATACTGGGAGCCGTCGACGTAGAGGTAGGTCGCGTCGCCTGACAGTCGCCGTAGCGCATCAGCGAATGTGCCGGGCGCCTCGCCCGGCTGCGCGACGCCGAGGGTAACAAGCTTCAGATCGATGCCGCGGCGAGTCTCTTCGCGCGGAGCCGAGGCGAGGTATACAGCGCGCGCGACGCGACGCGTCGCCGAGTAGCGGCCGAGGTTGCGGTTGTCCCGGTCGAGCCGCAAGGGCAGTGCATGCGGGCCGTCGATGTCGCTGCGGATGACGGGGTCCCATCCGTCGTCGAGATACTTCGTAAGTTCCGAGTTCACCCGAGGATCGTCCATGGGGATCGTGCCGGGCATGATCAGCAGGTTCTGATCGCCGCGCTGCCACAGCACCGAAATGACCGTCGCCATCAGTCGCAACACACCGCGAGTGCGTTGGAAGCGATCGAGCGTCGACCAGTCCTTGTAGAGCCGGTCGAACAGCTCGGGATGGATCGGGTAAGAAAGTTCCATCCGGCGCCGGTACTCGCCTTCGGTGACCTCGCTCGGGAAGTCCGTCGGCTTCTCGCGGTAGAAGTCGCAGAATGCCTTGATGACGCCATCGCGCACGCGGGCATTCGCCGGCGTCATCGGCTCGAAGAGGCGGCGCCGTACGATCTCGAAGCTCTCGTCGTCCTCGGCCGGTTTCCACTGCGCCGACTTGCGGCGCACGACGTTGCGCAAACGCGCGAGCGCGTCCTGACCCTTGTCGCCTCCGACCTCGATGTCGCTCGCCGGGATCGATACGAGCACCACGACGTTTGGCACAGCTGCGGCAGCTTCGGTCAGCGCTTGCGCGAACGTGAACTGTGTGTCGAAGTTCCCGCCGATGAGCGACGGTTCGTTTTCCCGCGACGGGAGCTGACGCGCGTACGCGACCCACTCGTCGATCAGAACCACCGACGGCCCCGCGAGTCGGAACAGATCGATCAACTTGTTCCCCGGATTCGACCCGGAGAGATCCTCGACCTCGACGAGCTTGTAGCCCGCGATCCCGGCGAGCTGGTAGGCGATCTCGCCCCAGATGGTGTGCACTGCGGTGCCGTCAGGCTTGACCGACGGCGACGCCGGCGAGATCCATTGCCCGACTACGACCGCCCGCGCCACGCTCTCCGGCAACGACAGATCCTGTTCCGCGAACAGCTCGCCGATACCCGGGAGGTCCGACGCCGGTGTGCTCGACGCGAGGTGGTACAGCGCGATCATCGAGTGTGTCTTGCCGCCACCGAAATTCGTCTGCAGATCAATGACCGGATCGCCACCCTGCCCACTCAACCGACGCGCCGCACCCGTCAGCAGCTCGCGCAACCCATTCGTCAAATAGGTACGGCCGAAGAACGCGACAGGTTCCTGGTACTCGACATCCGCGTTACCCGTCGCCACTTGGTAAAGGTCCGCCGCGAACTCGGCCTGCTCGAAGCGACCGCTCGCAACATCGGCGTGTGGAGTGATGACGTCGCGCCACGGACTCAAGCCCTTGAGTGGTTCGCCCTCCGTTGGCTTCGCCGCTGTCTTGCGTCGTTCGGAACGCGCCTGTTCGTCGAACACCTGGCGCTGCAGATCACGCTTCAACTCCTGGACGATGTTCACCTGCTCGACGGCGCTGAACGCCGCCAGCAATCGCTCAGCCGTGTCGAGCATCCGATACGCGTCGTCGGTCGAGAACTGACCCTGATGCGCCCAACGGTTCCGAGCGTCACGAAGCTCACTCGTATACCCACGCTCCGATTGTCCGAGCCGTTGACGCCACACCTCCTGCCACGTGTTCTGCATCCCCTTCAGCAAGAAAACAAGATCGTTCGGATCGGGTAGGCCAGCCGCGCCGCGATCGCGGCCGTGAACCTCATCCAACCATCCAGAGCCGAACGCCGCCGTCCACGCAGCTTCGCAGATCGGCTGGATGCCGTCCCGCACAGCGTCGAGCCCACGCCCAACGCGTTCGTTGTTCGGCATCACCATCGTGAATCAACCCTCATCACGTGCACACGGGCCGGACTCCGAGTCATGAGAACAAACCTTCCGGCGCTTGGTTCGGGGGACCGGCAGCCGCCAACTTCGCGATCTCAGGCCAGGCCGTGACGAGCATGTTGTACGACCCGGCGTCGTCGGCCCACTTCTTCCTGTCGCAAATTCCGTAGAGCAGGTAGGCCAACTGGCGGGATCTCTCACCCAGCCCAGCACCGATTCGTCGCAATAGGTCGGAAGCTTCCGCCTCCGATGTGTCCAGTGCATGCAGCAGGTGTTGTGTCGTCTCCCACACAGTTAGGCGTCCGTCAGTCGTGGGATCCCAGACTTCCGACAACTCGGCGCGTTCCACCAACCGCACCTTTCCCTCGCGACTGACAGCGATGCCTGACTGCTCAACGCCCGCGACCGTCGTGTTCTTCGCCCGAGCCAGCAGGTCCGCGTCGCCGAACAGCCCGGGGCTGTGACCGAACTGCTCGAACCACGTCAGTGCGAAACGCGTATCAGCGTCGAACTCCGATTCCTCACCAGAGAGCACCTCCGACAGCACCTCGTTGATCAGCGCAAGGGCGGTTCGCACTGACATCGATGAACCGTCGGCTTCAACTACCTTCGCATAACGCGAGAACACGGATATTCCCGGGCCGATCGCCGACTGAGCCATGTCGACGGGGGCAATGTTCTGTTCCTGCAACAGCCGGATCGCGGGCGGCATCTCGTTACGAAGCGCCGCGACTAACTCGCCTCGTGTCGCGATTGGAGCCGACACATGACGACGGCGGCAGGCAAGCACGACGGAAGAGGCGAGCGCTGAGGTGCCAATCGCGATCGAGCGGCCCGGCTTCTCAGTGCGCATCGGCCACGTCGCTGTGAGTGCATACCCAGCTTCGAGCAATCCACTCAGAAACGTCTCCCAACCAGTCGAGGCTACGCCTTGGTCGGTCGTTTCGGTTGCCTTGAACGCATAGAACACAGTCGCCGGGAAACGCTCGTCTGCGTTACGCGCAGCCATGCCGAACACACTCTGCATCCCCAGTTCAAAATGAGCGTGCGCCGCTGCCTTTGACCCGGCGCGGTGCTGATTCGCGATTAGCTCCTCCACCTTTGGTGTGAGCAGGGTCGCGCACTCGTCCGGCCATACGTCGCCGAGGTTGCGACGCAGCCAAACATAGAAGAAGTCCGAGAGATCTGCGTAGGAAATGTTGTCGTAGTACGGAGGGTCCGTTGCCACGACGCATTCGCCGACTTCGCTGATACGCGCACGAGCGTCCCGTTGCGCTATCGATCCGGCTGCGTCCGTTGGCAGATCCCGAATGACCTTGCCTACCCAGGTCACCATCGCCATCCAGTTTCCGGTGGACGACGAGAATGGATTGGCCTCGGCGAAGTCCCACGTCATCGGGATCGCTTGTCTGGAGAACGTTTGTCGCATTTTCTCCGCGCCGTTGTTCCAGCTACAGATGCTCGACCAGTAGTCCGCACACTTGTCCACTACGAAGGACAGGTAGGTCACGATCGCGTCGGCGTAAGCGGAGCGGCCCCGACCGCCGTCGCGCAATCGAACGCCGTCATCGTGCAGTTGGACCGCGTCGCGCTCGATCTCTGCACGAACGTCCCGCAGAAGTTCCGAGAACGTTGTCAACGCGAGCAACTGCCGCGGCGTGAACAGTTTCGACCACTCGTCAAGTCCATAACGAACGACGTTCATTCGCCCCGGCCAGTCGAAGATGGCACCGGGGACAGGATCACCTACCAGCGGGACTTCAGGCAGCGGCGCCCCATCGGCGGCGACGTAACTTCGGCCCTTCGGACCCTCAGCGACTGCGGCGATCAGAATCGCTCCCATCCTGCCGGCTTGTGCCTCCGATCGGATATAGGTGAATGGGATCGGAGCTCCTGTTGCCGCGCACGTTGCGCCTTGTCGGCTGACGTTTCCCTCCGGCGCTTCGCCGCCGCGGCGTAACTCGTAGCGGATGGTTTTGCTGCCGCGGTCGATAGTCGGTTCGATCCATACGGTGGGCCTGCCTGGTTTCTTGGCCAGCGCCCACGATCGCACCAGCGGTACATGACTGGGCCACGATGGGTCGGGAGACTTCACGGTGCGAGCCCAGATCCAGGCGATGGGTGTTGCGGCCGTGCCGTCGTCGAGTGTGATATCTGGGTAGTACTTGCCGATGCGCCGCTTCGCTTCTTCTTGCATCCAGCGGCCGTAGGCTTCAACATCGGCGGCGAGACCCTCCGTGCCATGCCAGAATCCGCGGCTCGCCCGTGCATCCGGTTGCACTGGCGGTTGACCTTCGAAGCGGTGCGGGATCTCAAGCATGGCTCGCTGGATCAGCACGGCGACGGGATTGAGGTCCCCGGAGTAGCTCGGCAGGCCGAGTCGGAGCGCTTCGAGGGGGATTGTCCCGCCACCTCCGAACGGGTCGAGAATCTTCGGCAGGTCACCTTCGCAGGAGCGAAGGATCTCTGCGCGCGCCTCGTCGAGCACGCGTTCGTCGTTGCTTGCTTCCCAAGGTACGAGTCGCTCGATGATGTCGAAGAGCCGTGCGCGTTCGATCTTCTGGTCTTCGTCAGTCGGAAATTGATCTGGGTTTGCAGAAGGATCATCGACAAGCGATGCGAACAGGACGGCCCGCGCCGAGGCCAACGGCCGGCGGGCCCACCATAGATGCAGGGTGGAAGGATGGCCGTGGCGGATCGACTTCTCGCGCGCCGACTCTTCGTTGATCTTCGCGAGCGGCAGCGCGACCTCGATGAGTTTCTTCTTGTAGGTCATGGTCTCGCTCCGAGGACAAAGGTTGCATGCTCGCGACGAAGGAAAGCGAACGTGGTCGTGCATTGCACGCCGAGGGCAGCGCATGCGACTGGAATCTTTATGCGATTGCGCTCAGGGCGGGGCGTTTCCAACGTCACGACGGTCAGCTCCCGCGCTAGGGCTGTCGCGACGAGGACAGAGTCGGCCTTCGCGAGAAAGTCGGCCTTCGCCGCTGGAGTGTGATCACTCGTGTCCGACCACTCCGCGACGCGACGCAGCCCATCGATGGTTACCGAATCCGGATCGGCAAAGAACCCATCCGGCTGCTCGGCTGCCCAATCTGCGAGCTCATCGCCAGGTAACAGTTCGGCCCGAACTGCGGCGATACTGCTGCACACGCCGTTCCTCCCGGCTGTTTCCACCCAAGTCCAGAAACCAGGGCACAAGTCGAAACCGAAGTACTGCTTACGAACCGCGTCGATAAAGACGTTGGCGTCGAGGAGATAATGCATCAAATGTCTCCGCCCCGAGCAGCGAGTTCGTCGAACGTTCTGGAGCGTTTGATCGCGAGGAGGCTGTACGCATCGCGGTGCAATGTTCGGCCTTCGAGCGTGCTGACAATGAGCGCACGTGCGAATGCCTTGCTGACGCGCACTGGCAGGGTGTTGTAGAAATTGCCACCGCCACCTTGCGCGCCTTTCAACGCAAGCACACGCGCGAGCTCATGCGCGTAAGCATCGTGAAACCTTGCTGCCGAAAGTCGCCCCGCGTCTCGCAATCGACGAAGCACGACGAGCGTGCTCACCCGGAACTCGCGAGCGATCCGGTTGAGCGCTCCGGCGATGTCGTCGTCGATCGCTTCGTTTCGCACAGCGTCGAGAGGTACGAGTACTTCGGCAGCAACGCGATTGCACCACCGCTCGACCTCGTTTCCGTCCACGCCGTCGAGGGTGGCGTTCGTGACTCCCTCTGCCCCGAGCCAAATGTGCGCGATCTCGTGGACGAGTGTGAAGATTTTGGCGGCCTGCGTATCAGCGCCATTCACGAACACGATCGGTGCGAGGTTGTCGACCAACGCGAAACCTCGGAACTCTTCGGGGTCGAGCTTGCGGTGTGTGTTCGAACCCACCACGCCATTCACCATGACGAGGATCCCCAGCTCTTCGGCGCGTTCTGTGAGCCCACGAAACGCGTCGGTCCAGCTGGCGAACTCCGAACGCTCGGACACTTCGAAATTGAGATGTCGGCGAATGACCGCGCCTGCCTCAATCACGTTCGTGTCGGGGTTCATACTCCCGACGAACGGGAGCGGTTCGAACTGTTCTTGCAGCGCATGTGTGCGATACCACTCCTGTCGGCGTTCACATGCATAGATCGTGTCGAGCAGATTCGGACTTGGGCGCGACGGAGCTGTACCTACGAACGTCCGGAAGTCGGTGACGGGCAACGGTTCCTCGGGTGGCGAGTCGAGCAACAGGTACCCAAGCGGCGTGAAGGTCGCGATCGCGAACTTTTCGAGCTGCTTGAACGTCGGCTTCGTGTCGCCCGCGAGCCACTCGTCGAACTTCGGCGCGATCTTGGCTATGCGTTCCGCGTCGAGGTTGGCGCGGTCGGTCGCCCATCGGAGCAGCAGCGGGCTCACGTCGACTCGCACGATCTTGCCCGTCCGTTCTTTCGTCGCCGGGCTCATGCGTGTCCATTCTGCGGCGCGGCCATCATTGCGGTTCCACGGCGAACGGCATGAGATTGGCGACATCGAGCGGGACGTAGGTCTGCGCGAAGTGCAGCTCGTAGGTGTCGAACGGTCGGATGAAGTAGCTCACGGTCGGCGCGTCGGCGGGCCCGTTGGGGACGCGAACCACGGCGAGGCGAAATCGCTCGGGGTTTTGCTTGGCTTGGCGGACTTGGCGGGCGCGGACCTTGATCTCGGGTGTGTCGGGCCGGTGGCCTTTGACCTCGACTTGATACACGATGCCGGAGCGCGGGTCTTCGGAGAGGATGTCGAAGCCGGGGTTGTTGTGATCCTGCTCGACGGGATTGCGCCCCAGCGCGAGTTCCGCCGCTATGACTGCGGCAACGGCCCTTCGGTCGGTCTCGGCCGCGACTTCGGGGTCGATCGCGACTGTCTGGGTTCCTCGAAGTTGTTCGATCAGCCCTTGTGGGATGACGAGCGCTGCCGCGACCACGGTCGGGGCGTGGTTGACAAGGTCGGCTTCGATGTCCAGCTCGCGCAATCGCCGTGCCTTACGCGCTTCGAGATCGTCGGCGCGTTGGCGGGCGCGGCCGGAGTTGAGGCGGGGTTTCTTGCCGTGGAGCTCTTGTTGTTTCAGTTCCGCGGCGCGCGCGTCCCAGTAGCGGATCTCGCTGTTGAGGCGCTCCTCGACGGCACGGCGAGTTCGTTCGATTCGGGCCTTGGTGACCTCGGCGATCTCGCCATAGTGCGGGGTCGCGAGATTGGCGGTAGCCCAGCTCCGCCCTGTGAGGTCGATGCCGTCGTTGGCCCAAGTCGTGTCGAGATCTGCGATCAATTGTTCGGTTGCGTCGTCGAGCGGCTCGTAATTCAGGTAGGGCTCGGCGCCGGGGTCGGTGATGTCGCCGTCGGCGGTGACCTCGACGAACTGGAATCGCCGGGACACGACCTTGCGAGCGCCGCGTTCGAGGCGACCGTCGGTGATGGCGTGTTCGAGGTAGATGAGGGCGCGGACCGTGTCGCTGTCGTCGGCCGGGTCGATGAACGTCGTACCGGCGGCGAGGGTCGCGCCGTGGCGGTCGAGTGTTGTGGCGATGACGGCGTTCAGAAGCGGGTGGCCGGGGCTCACCAACTCGGCGCGGGTGCCGGCGTCGCCGATCGACACGCAGTCCTTGTCGAATGCGACTCGTTCGTACGCAGCCTGGAGTGGCCCACCGGCGGCGACTTCTCGATCGCGAGAACGCACCGTCGCCGGAACGCGCGTGATTTCGAAGCGGCCTGTCTCGCGTGGCGCGATCCGGCCGCCGACGTCTTCGAGCGCCGCGGTGAAGAACGCTTGGATGAAGCCGGGTTGCAACTTGCGGGCCAGCGCTTCTTCCATCCGGTGGCGGATCTCGCTGATGCCCGAGGCGTCGAGCACGTTCGACGCGAGCGCGCGTTCGTCGAGGACCGTCTTGAGGCGGTTGCCGATCTGCGAGTCGATGACTTCGTCGACGCGCGCGAGGACCGCCGGGTCCTTGCCGTACTGGATCGCTTCGAGCAGGAGATCCTGGAGCGACCGGTTGATTTCGGAGTCGCCGAGGACGTCGTAGATCTGATCGCCGTAGACGCCGCGCTGCTGTTCGATCTTCGCGAAGAGCCGTTCGAACACCAGACCTTCGCGGGTGCCGTGGGCAACCAGGTTCCAGAGGTGGCACACCTGTTCTTGGCCGATGCGGTGGATACGACCAAAGCGCTGCTCGATCCGGTTCGGGTTCCACGGCAGGTCGTAGTTGACCATGAGGTTCGCGCGTTGCAGGTTCACGCCCTCGCCGGCGGCATCGGTGGCGATGAGGATCTTGACGGCGGGATCGTTGCGGAACGCGTCTTGGATGCGGCGGCGTTCCTCGCGGCGGATACCCCCGTGGATAGTGACGACGGCTTCAGGCTTGCCGAGCAGCGTGCGGATCCGCCCTTCGAGGTAGTTCACAGTGTCGCGGTGTTCGCTGAACACGATCAGCTTGCGCGCTTCGCCAGAAGCGTCGAATTCGTCGGACTGCAGAATCGTCCGGAGCTCAACCCACTTGCGATCTTCGCCCGAGGCCCGCACATCGGCGGCGAGGCTCTCGAGCAGGCGCAGCCGCGTGATCTCTCGCTCGAGCTCCTCTAACGACTCGGCGGTCATCGCGTTCTCGATGGCCTCGTCCTCGAGCTTCTCGAACTCCTCATCGTCGAAGTCGTCGGCGTCGAAACCGTCAGGATCCGAAAGCCGACCGCCGATGCGTTGCACCTCTTTGATCTCGCCCGCCTTTTGCGCCGCGAGCAGTTGCGCGGTCAGCTTCTCCTTGCGGCGCCGCAAAGATTGGAAGATCGCTTCGGGCGAGGACGCGAGCCGACGCTGCAGCGCCGCGAGCGCGAACCCGACTGCGAGACCACGCCGGCGGTCGCCACCGTTCTGCATCGCCTGGGCGCGCCCCATGCCGTCCTGGACATAGGACGTGACCGCTTCGTAGAGCCGCTCTTCGGCGGCGCTGAGGTCGTACTGCACCGTGATGGCACGCCGTTCCCGGAACAACCGCTTGCCGTCGAACGTGAGAAGGTTCTCCTTCACGTAGCGACGCATGAGATCGGAGACGTCGGGAACCTTCTTGTTGTTGCGGAGTCGTCCGGCGAAACGATCTGGATCGAGCAGCGACATGAAGAGCAGGAAGTCTTCGTTGCTGCCGTTGTGCGGCGTCGCGGTCAGAAAGAGCAAGTTGCGCGTGTGGTCGCGCAGCAACTCGCCGAGCGTGAACCGGAGAGTGCGTTTGACCTCATCGCCATAGAGATGCGCCGACATCTTGTGCGCCTCGTCGACGACCACGAGGTCCCAATCTGTTGTCGCGAGCTTGGCCTGGAGGTCCTCGCTGCGAGACAGCTGATCGAGGCGGGCGATGAGGAGGTTCTCTTCCTGGAAGGGGTTACCCGTGCGCGCGGCCTCGACGAGGTCTCGGCTCATGATCCGGAATCGGATCCCGAACTTGTCGTCGAGCTCCTCCTGCCACTGCTCGACGAGACTGCCCGGTGCGACGATGAGGCACCGGTCGAGATCACCGCGGAGCATCAGCTCGCGAATGAAGAGGCCCGACATGATCGTCTTGCCTGCACCGGGATCGTCGGCGAGCAGGAACCGCAACGGTTGGAGCGGCAGCAGCCGGTTGTAGACCGCCTCGATCTGATGCGGCAACGGCTGGATCGTCGACGACGCGACCCCTGCGAAAGGGTCGAACAGATGGGCGAGCTGGATGCGCCGCGCCTCACTGGCGAGCTTGAACGCCGCACCATCAGCATCGAAGGTCCAGCGCAGGCCCGTCGCCGCCTCGATCTCGGCGGCGTCGTCGACGGTGACCAATCGGTCCCCGATGCTCCCGTCGTCGGCACGGAAGACGACGTTGACGATGCCGTCACCGTGCGGTTCCACGGCGACGATGGTCACGTCGCCGGCGGCGACCAGGCCACGGACCCTAAGACCCGTCTTCAGTTCGTACAGCTCGAGCATCTGGAATCCGATCTGCCGGATCTCGCGACCCGCATACGGCCCCCGTCACCCGACGTGACCGGATGCTACGCGACGGCGGGGACACCGACCCGGGTACCCGCAGCTACCAGCCGCTCAGCCGGCCTCACCTGTGCGCCATCACACGCGGCAAGGCGCCCACGATGTCTCGCGACGTCATGACGAAGTGGAGGTGATGGGACTTGAACCCTCTCCGTTGCGAACGTTCCCAGGCGGTGTTGCGTGATCAGCGGGTGTGCGAGAAATCGCAGGTCAGTAGGTGTTTCGGTTGACCGCGACGAACCGCTGTTGACCACCATTTCCCGCCCGTTGTGGCACGCGAGTGGCACGACTCAGCTGTCCCACGGACTCAACACGCCTTCACGCAGGATCGTGCCGGCGCGGTCGACGGCTTCGCGCGCGACGTTCAACGCATCGTCGACGTCGTCGGTGGTCGGCTCGCTTGCCGCGTCCCCCGGATACTCGAACCGGTTGCGGTTTCGCCGGAGACGGCTGAACGCTCGGAAGCAGCGCACGGTGTCGCCGAACTGCGCAATGACGGTGTCCTGCACCGCGATGTGGCCACCGCGGCTCGTCGCGCGCAGGCCCTGCACGGCGAGCAACGACGCCGCGCTCTTGCGCAACGCGTCGTACGCCAGCGAGTACGCGCCGCTCATGTCGCCCGCGGACGCGATCGCTTCGGCCGACGAGACATGATGGTTCGCATCGCTCACGAGTCTGTTCGCGACGTCGGTGCTCGGCTCGACTCGCTCCAGCTCCGAGGCGTCGAGTAACTCGCGCACGCGATCCGCGCCGGGCGTCCAACTCATGACACCGCCTGCGCGTCACGAGGAGCGACGATCTCGACAATGGGGCGTCGCGCGATCTCCGTGCGGAACGAGTCGTCACCGTTGTCCCACCAACTTCGTCGCCGGATAGTCACGTCGACCCGCCGAGAGAGACGCCGTTCCGCCGCGCTGATGGCTTCGTCGAGTACGTCGCGGTCAGGCTGCCCGATGATGAGCACGTCGATGTCGTGTGGCGCGGGACCGCGCTCACCCGCATAGCGCGCCGCCCATGATCCGAAGAGATAGGCGGCGTCGATGCCGGGCACTTCGCGCAGCGCATCGGCGAGCACGTGTTTCGGACCAAAGGAACGCTGCAACAGCTCGGTGAGCGCCGCGGTGAGATCCCCGTCGGGGTCGGCTCGCACCAAACGGGTGTTGCCGAGCCG
>Ga0163153_10007980_pt1 | contig 11199 bp, 9 predicted proteins | sample OliLakLV19MP6IB1_FD_148629 | JGI IMG/M metagenome (GOLD analysis project Ga0163153, IMG submission 148629) | Freshwater microbial mat bacterial communities from Lake Vanda, McMurdo Dry Valleys, Antarctica - Oligotrophic Lake LV.19.MP6.IB-1 | ecosystem: Environmental > Aquatic > Freshwater > Lake... | reverse complement strand
GTTAATCAGCGTCTTCGATCTGGAGACGCTTCAGGCAAGCGCCCCGGTTCGCATGCCGTTCGGTCACTATCCGAGATCGATCGCCAGTTCAGGACGTGCGACGCTAGCGGCCTGCCGAGTTGCGGGACCAGTCCACACGATTGATCGCGTGGATCTCTTCTCGCGATCGGCGAATACGCTTCCGACGTTGGGGATCTACAAGAATGAAGTGAATCAAAACACGACGTTGGTGGCGAGCGGTAATGGCTCTTCGGTGCTGGCAGTTCAGCCCGACGGCACTGTAATGCTCTACAATTCGAGCGTCGACAGCTTTACGATTTCGCGAAAAGAAGGAACGTCGCTGACCGGAGCCTATGCGGCTTCCAATTTCGATCAGTTCGTCGTTGGAAACTTGCTTCTGAATGCCTCGTTAGTGCCGGTGCGGCAGTTCGAGTCCGGCACCGGGGTTAATTCCGGCTTCGCTTTTGTCGATCAGGGCGGGTTCCGGACGACGGCTCCGAACGCGCAGAGCCCTGGCATAATTCAGCGGGTAGACACAGCCAGCAGCAATGCGTTGCGATCCACACGTATGGCGGAGGCCCCGTTGCTGGCCGATATCAACCGCCCCTTTAGCCGGACACTCGCGCCGCTCTACGGCCGGCAGGCGATTGTCAGCTTGACGACCAGCGGCGTGACGGTCTTGCCGTGGGTCTATGACGCTTCAGTCGCCGTTCCGCGAATCGACCGGATCGTGAATGCGGCCGATTTTTCGCAGAGGACAGCGCCCGGCAGCTTAATTTCGCTCTTGGGCGCAAATTTGAGCCCGGTCAGTCAAGCGAGCAGCACCACGCCCTTGCCGACGGCGCTGGGCGAGAGTTGCCTAACTGTTAATGGTGTGCCAGTGCCGATGCTCTTCGCGTCGAGCGAGCAGATCAATGCGCAGATGCCTTACCAGGTGGACGGCAACGTAACCCTGATCCTGCGAACTCCAGGGGGCGTTAGCGATAACTTCAACCTGACTATTCTTCCGGCGGCTCCAAGCATATTCCGCAGTGGAACGAATGGCGCTGAGACGCAACTACCGGTAATTATTCGAGCAAGAAATAGCGAACTGGTAACCGTATCGAATCCGATTCACAGGAATGATGTGATTACGGTGTACTTGACCGGCATGGGAAATACAATTCCCACGGTTGAAGCGGGTTTTCCAGGCGGTTCGGATCCGATCGCGGTACCGGTCATCCCGCCTTCGGTTCGAATCGGCGGAGTGGAGTTAAGCGTTGAGTTTGCAGGTTTGGCTCCAGGGCAGGTGGGGATATATCAGATCAACGCGAGAGTACCTCGATCTGTTCCGACGGGCTTCGATATACCATTCTCGGTAAGTCAAGGCGGTCAATCGACGACTGTCCCAGTTCGAGTCGTTGAATAAGAATAAACCAAGACGGGCCTTATTTGTAGAAATGCCGTGGAGAATTAAATCTCCACGGCATTATCTTTATAATAAAGGTCCTACGCAAATCCGCCGATATAAGACTGCTATGCGGAATGTATTTCCCAAAATTCAACTACTACCCCTCTTGATTCTATTGCCCGTCGCCTACGCATGGGCACAAGGACGCCCAGCGGCCGAACCTCGCTACGAGTTCGGCGGGGGCGTCGTTGGCAGTTTCTATGACAAGAAGACGTTTACGTCGACCGCCGGCAACGCCGATGCGGGATTTGAAAATGGACTGGGAGCGAGCGTGTGGATTGGGCATCATATGTATCCCAAGATTTCCGGTGAAATCCGCTACGATCTCTTGCGGAACGATATGACCCTGCAGGGCGCGGGTGCTAAGGCCTCCTTCGGCGCGGATTCGCACGCGGTCCACTATGACTTGCATTTCCACCTGACCGATATGGGGTCCAAGTTCCGTCCATTCGTCCTAGCCGGCGGCGGCGTCAAGATGTTCCGGGGAACCGGACAGGAGCGCTCGTTCCAGCCGCTCAGTCAGATCGCCGTTTTGACCCGCACCACAGAGCTGGCGGGGCTCATAACCTTCGGTGCCGGCGTCAAGGTCCAACTAACCGATCGGATCCTGTTGCGGTTGGAGTTTCGCGACAATCTGACGCGATTCCCGAAGAAGGTGATCGCACCCAATCGAGGCAGCGGCGGCGATGGGTGGTTGAATAATTTTGCGCCCACCGCCGGTGTCAGCGTTCTATTCTAATATACTAACCCAATTCCCCTTGTAAAGGCCCGGCTGGCTCGCATCCGGGTCTTCAGTTAGTCCGCTCCATTACCGCTAATTTCTCTCCTTTCCCTTCGTCAACAAGATTTCACACCAGTGACAATGGCGAATCCCTTATATTGACTAAAAGGCGTCATGGGTTCCTCTCAGGCCAACTTCAGCATTTCACTAATCTTCATTCTTAGCGCCGCGTTTTCGCTGCCCGCGCAACCGTCCGCCAATTCTGCTAAACGCGCCAACACGGCTTATGCGGGGAGCGATGCTTGCCGGACCTGCCACCCAAACGTCGCTTTGCAGTTTTTCCGGAATCCGCACAATAAGTCGACTGTGGACGCCAAAGCCGCAGTCGAGAATGCTGGATGTGAGGGTTGCCACGGGCCGGGCAAGAACCACGTAGATGCGAAGGGCGGCAAGCAAAGTATCGTGGCGTTTTCCGAATTGGCTCCGGCCCAAGCGTTGGATGCCTGTCTGCGCTGCCATTCTAAAGATGTCAGCCGGGCGAACATACGGCGCAGCAATCATACCCAGGCAAATGTCGTCTGCACCTCCTGCCATTCGATTCACCAGCCCGAGTCCAACCGGAGTCTCCTGGCGAAACGCCAGGCGGAAGTTTGCTATAGCTGCCATAACGATGTTCGCGCGCAGTTCTCCCAACCGTTTAAGCATAGAGTCAACGAAGGGTTCATGGCCTGTGCGGATTGCCACAATCCGCACGGTACAAATGCACCGGTTTGGAAGATGGGCCGTCGCCCGCACATGGTCGATACCGGCCTGCAAAACGAACAATCCTGCTTGAAATGCCATATCGATAAACGCGGCCCATTCCTCTACGAGCACGCCGCCGTCCGAGTTGACGGCTGCGAGACATGCCACTCGCCGCATGGTTCGATAAACGCCCGGCTGCTTAAACGGCCAGTCGTTTTCACCTTGTGTTTAGAGTGCCATAACGGCGCTGGGAGTTTCGGCCGTCAGGCGGATGGAGTCGCGCCGCAATCGGCGTCTCACAACATGGCCGACCCCCGATATCGTAATTGCACGACATGCCATGTTCGGATTCATGGTTCCAATTCCGACAGGACATTCTTGCGATGAGAATGACCCTCTTGGCGCCGCTTCCCGCGGTTATTGCCGGACTGCTCGCACTGCCAGTACTCGCCCAGCCGGTCGTCGCGCCGACCCCTCAGCAGGCCGGATCTCCCCGCGGCGACAATTGGGGCGACTATAACATCACGAATTCCTGGGAAGTGGGTTATCGTTTTCACTCCGTCGACGGAAACACCGGAAAGTATCGCAGCGATGTGAATTTCGGCAATGGGATACGGTTGCTTGGCGGAACTCTCGGCGTTCATTCGAGAAACGGGAAAGGGAAGTGGTTCGATGAGCTGCTGCTCGATGTCAGGGGGCTAGGGAACGATCCCTATCAGTTCAGCTCATTTCGGGCGCAAAAGAATGCACTCTACCGCTACGACCTGCTGTGGCGATCCAACGAGTATTTCAATCCGGCGTTGACGATCGCCGGCGGCGCCCACCAACTCGCGACAAACCGTCAGATGCAGGATCATGATTTGACCCTCATGCCCCAGAGCAAGCTGCGCTTTCGAATGGGTTATTCGAATAACGCGCAATCCGGCGCCGGACTGTGGACCGGGCAGTGGTTTGACTCGCGTGGAGACGAGTTTACCTATCTCGCCGATATCCGCCGCAACCAGCGGGAATACCGGCTAGGCGGCGACCTAGAATGGCGCCGCTTGAAGCTATCGGTAACCCGCGGATGGGAGGATTTCAAGGACGACACACAATTTGGCCGGCCTTTTCCGGCCGAGGGCGACAACGTCGATGACCGTAACTCCCTGACATTTTTAAGAAGGGACGAGCCCCTTCACGGCCGGACTCCATACTGGCGCGCCCATCTGCACTCCGAAGCGACGCCTGCGTTCACGGTTCAGGGCCGATTCACGCACTCCGACGGGCAGAGGGACTTCGTTTATGACGAATTTGCCCGCGGAACCGACCGGCTGGGATCGGATCGAAATCGGCAAATCCTGCTGTCCGGCCGCGGGCGGCGTCCGGTTACAACCGGCTATTTGACGCTCTCCTGGCATCCCAACCTGCAATGGACCTTCACGAACCAGGTTGGTTATCACCATTCGCGCATGGAGGGCGACGGCCGTTATTCGGAACTCAACAACGGAACCGCCGGACTGACGCTCATCTCGTTCCAGAATCTCGGCATCCGCAACGTCTCCAACACTAGCGAGGCGTCCTGGCAACCGCGGAAATGGGTCGGATTGTTCGGGAACTACCATTTTTCGGAGCGACGGATCCGATCCACGGAGCTGTTGGATGTGGAACTGCCCCCGGACAACAGGCCCGGCGAGCAGTCTAACCGCTTAAAGGCCGGGACGGGCGGAATTCGACTGCAGCCAATGAAACCGCTGCGAATATCATTCAGCGCGGAAGCCGGCCGCAATGACAGACCGTTTTATCCGGTCAGCGACAAGGACTATCACGCCCTGAATGCCCGCCTGCAGTATCGCGTTTCCAAATACAACTTCTCCAGCGACTACAGGTCCTTCAATAACAGCAATTCCACGTCGCTGTTCGTTCACTCGTCAACCGGTCGAAGCTGGGCGGCGAATGGCGGCTGGACTCCGCGCGCCAGCGTCCAATTAGACGCCGGTTATAGCTATATCCATCTGGATACGCTGACCGGGCTTGCCTATTTCGCCAACTTTGCGCTCGCTAGCGGGGATCGCTCGTATTACCTAAGCAATTTGCACACGTTCCACGCGGGCGCGCAGATACAAGTGAAGAGGCGTCTCGATATTTACGGCGGATTTGTCAGGACACAAGATCGCGGAGACGGACGGACCGATGCCGCCCAAACTGCAAAGCCAGATCTTCTCTTAAATCCGGAAACCGCATCCGTTTTCGCCGCGGCGCAGGTTTTTCCGGTTGCCTATCAGTCCCCGGTCGTACGGCTTTCGGTGGTTGTCCACCGGAACTTACGTTGGAACGCGGGCTGGCAGTATTACGGCTACAGCGAGAAATTACTGCGGCTGCAGGACTACACCGCTCACACAGGATACGTCAGTCTGAGCTATTCTTTCTGAAAGGCATGTCCCTTCGATTCAGCGATCTCGAACTTTTGGCTCTCGCCGTTTGCGGCGTCACGTGCTGGCTATTCGCTATGCGCGGTCGAATGCAGGCCGAAAGTAACTGGCCGCTCGCCTTCTATCTGGCGTTGGTGTTTTACCAGAAGACAGGCGGGAAGTTTCTCGAGGCGAATTTTATCTACGCCGGTGTCGTTTGCGCAATGATGATCCGCTTCGAGTTCATGTCGCAGGGGTTTGTGAAAGTCTTTCGTTTCATTGAAACTATCTGCCTTATTTACGTAATTTGGCGGTGCCTCGATTTCGTTCTTTTCCGGTAAGTTTCTACGATTCGATGGGCAGCCCGGATTCCTTCCACGCGCGCCAACCGCCCGCAAGCGACAGCACGTTTTTGTAACCCATCTTTTGGATGGCGTCGCCGGCAAGAAGGGAGCGATAGCCGCCTCCGCAGTAAAGTATCAAGTTAGCGTCCCTATCCGGCAGACGGGATTCGATGTCCCGCTCAATTATCCCTTTGCCGAGTTGGATCGCTCCCGCCGCATGGCCGGCAGTCCATTCGCTTTCCTCGCGAACGTCAATCAAAATGTTCGGTGAGCCGGCCTCGACGAGTGCGGCGTACGCGGTGATATCGATCTCCGCAACTCGCGTTCTTGCATCTTCGACGATGGCGACAAAGCCCGGTGTATGTTTCATCCGTGTCCTCCAACAAATGGATTATTCGCGTTCGCGGCGAATGTGAGCCCCAAGCCCCGCGAGCTTACTCTCTATTTTCTCGTAACCCCGATCCATGTGATACACCCGATCCACGATCGTCTCTCCTTCCGCCACCAATCCGGCGAGCACAAGTGAGGCGCTCGCCCGTAGATCCGACGCCATCACATGCGCGCCCGTCAGCCGGCGCGGTCCGGCGACGATGGCCCGGCTCCCATCAATGCGGATGCTCGCTCCCATCCGCGCCAACTCCGGCACGTGCATGAACCGGTTCTCAAAAATCCGCTCCGACACAATTGCAATGCCGTCGGCCTGCGTCATCAGCGACATGTACTGCGCTTGAAGATCGGTCGCAAATCCCGGGTGCTCTTCGGTAGCGATGTCGACGCTTCGCGGCGGTCCCTCCTGGCGCACACGCAGCACATCCGGACCGGTTGCTTCAACCTCGGCGCCGGCCATGCGGAGCTTCGCGCATAGTGCCGCAAGATGTGCCGGAACGCAGCCGGCCACCTCCACATCACCGCCCGTAATGGCCGCGGCGATCGCAAAAGTACCGGCTTCAATCCGGTCCGCGATTATCGTGTGTTCGGCGCCATGAAGGCTTCGCGCGCCTTGTATGGTTATCGTCGATGTCCCCGCGCCTTCAATCGCCGCGCCCATCTTCGTCAGCAAATCCGCCAGATCCACCACCTCCGGCTCGCGCGCGGCATTCTCAATCACGGTCTCGCCGCGCGCCAGCACGGCCGCCATCAGGATGTCTTCGGTTCCGGTCACGGTGATCCGCTCGAAGCGAACCGTCGCGCCGCGCAGACCATCGGGCGCGGTCGCTTCAATATAGCCGTGCGTCTGTTCGATACGGGCTCCTAGTTGTTCCAGCCCGCGCATGTGCAAATCGATTGGCCGGGCGCCGATGGCGCAACCGCCCGGCAGCGAAACGCGTGCGCGCCCGAAGCGGCCCACCAGCGGACCCAGCACCAGACTGGAGGCCCGCATGGTTTTCACCACCTCATACGGCGCGACGGGCTTCAGATCCGCCCCGCCGATGACGGTCACGGGGCCATTCCCGCTGTCCTCCACGCGGGCGCCCATATGCGCCAACAGGTCGATCATGGTGCGGATGTCCTTGACTCGCGGGATCCGGTGGAGCGTGACGCGGTCGCCGGTAAGAAGGCACGCCGCCAGCGCGGGAAGCGCGGAATTCTTTGCGCCGCTGGTTTCAACACGCCCCCGCAACTTTACGCCGCCTGCAATCGCAAATCTATCCATGCAAGACCTCCGCCAGGATCCCCAGTTTCTCACGCAACAATGCGGCCGCCTCCGCGCGCGTCACGTTTCTTTTCGCCATGATGATTGCGGTGCGGACATCCCCCCCCGCCTGTTCCAATAGGTCCGTCGAAAATGCCGCGCTCACCCCGGCCGCTTCGGCGACAATCCGGCGCGCTCTATCCTTCAGCTTTTCGTTTCGCGGCTGCACGTTCACCATCAGATTTCCGTATGTGAAACCCAGGCGAATCATCAGCCCCGTACTCAACATGTTGAGTACCATCTTGGTGGCGGTTCCGGCTTTCATGCGGGTAGAACCGGTGACGACCTCCGGACCCACCGGAACGGCGATCACCCATTCAGCGTCCGCGGACAGCGAGCTGTTTTCCACGCAGACAACGGCTGCTGTCAACGCGCCCATCCCGCGAGCGGCACGTATTGCGCCGATGACATACGGCGTCCGTCCGCTCGCGGCTATGCCCACCAGCGTATCTTCCGGGCGAAATCCCCGCGCGGCCAAGTCCCTGGCGCCGGCGGCGGGATCGTCTTCCGAGGCTTCGGTCGCGCGGCTCAACGCCGATTCACCCCCGGCGATAATCCCCTGCACCACGTCCGCCGGCACGCCGAAAGTGGGGGGGCACTCGGAGGCGTCCAGTACGCCCAGGCGGCCGCTGGTGCCCGCTCCGATATAGAAAAGTCTTCCCCCTTCCCGAATGCGGTCCACCAACCGGTCGAGAAATGGAGCCATTTTTCCAATCGCAAGACGGACCGCCGCCGCGACGCCAGCATCCTCCATATTAATGATGGTGAGCATTTCCTCCGTCGATACGCGTTCAATGCGGTAGGTACGCGGATTCCGCTGCTCCGTCTGCAGTCCCGCCAGTTCTTCCATGCTTCTCAGAGGATCGCACGAACGCGGTCCGTCGTGCTCTTTAGAACAAATAGTACTATTGAACGGCTTCCAATGGACTCCAATGCGGATACTCACGTCGGTCATGAGGAAGTGTGGGATTGGCTGGAATCGACGTGATTCGTTTGTATCACATTGATAAACAATGCTTTACACGCAGGTCTCGGCCGATGATCCTGTCTAAGGTGATTGGGACAAAGCGGTAGCCTATCAGTTCATTAAGTTGTTTCCTTTCAACCAGTTGATTCGAGTACTCTTATCCATGTAGGTAGGGATATAGTACCAGGCGAAGAAGGGTCTCAAGTAATTTCTTGACACTGCTTTAGTTCCACTCGTATACTTACTTAGTAATGAAGACGTTTGTATAGCCAGACTTGCACCCGTCTCAGAATAAAAGCTCGATTTTCGGAGGTTCTCTAAAATGAAAAAAATTCTTCTTGCGGCAGCGTTTTGCGCTATCGCCTCTCTCAATTCCATTGGTGCTCCTTGCGCCAACGGCCTTATCTCCACCCTCGCTGTCGTCCCTTGCCAAGTTGGTGCCTCGAATCAGTGGACCCTGAGCACCTTCAGTCTGACTAACGCAGGTGGGCTCGGGTACGCCAGCACAGTGAGCGCGACCGACATCTTCGTCTCGTTCAGCAACGTGACGAGCGGTGGCGGTGGCGCTGGTTTCGCGGTCGCTTTCTCTGACGCCGCTGGCGGCCTAAACTTCTTCAGCGCGTCCAGCGTGGGTGTCAGCCAGTCGCAAAATTGGGCCACGATGTTCATGGTCGAAACCGGACCGGCTGTTCAGCGCATCAACAATTCCTGGCAGAACGCGAACGTAACGAACCCGCAACCCGGCACCTCGAATGGTTCCATCAGTGTTACTAAGGTTATCCGTAACGCCAGTGTGACGCCCGAGACTTTGATGGGCGACGTTACCCTTCTGGCCGTTCCCGGCTTGCTGATCCCGGCCTCCGGTTCCGCCGATGTGCCGATTTCGCTGCCGAACTCGGTCGCTCGTTTGGGTGTGACTGACAACTTCCAGATCCAGGCTGGCGTCAATGGCACCTCCTCGCTGAACTCCTACACCAACACCTTCTATGCGGCAGATCCCCAGAATCCGATTCCCGAACCGATCACCTTCGTCCTGATGGGCGCTGGCTTGATCGGAATCGCCGCTCTCCGTCGCCGCAACGGTTAATTCGCAGCTTGCAGTAAACAAAACGGCCAGCCGAAAGGCTGGCCGTTTTCTATGCATCGCCCAATTAGCGAGGTTGGACGGTTTCCGCCCGCGCGCTCTAAAAACGGAAGTAAATAAATTCGCTCTGCCGCAGGTTCAGCGACGTCTCCCGCAAGAGTAAGAGGCATAGGAAGAAAGCGGCGCCGAGCGCAACGGCATGCCATTGGCGAATGGGCCGAGAGTCCATAGCGGGCAGAAACAGTACGCCAAGACCCAACAACGCTATCGTGGCGCCCTGCCATTCGCTCCCTGGCAGCCCTCGCGGTGCCTCGGACCCAGTCAACGCCCGCAAATAGTACCACGCGGCGGGGAGATCGTCGGCGCGGAAGGGTACCCAGGCGACAAGTACGGCGGAAATCGTAAGGGTCCGAGCCTGCCACTCGTTCATTCGGCGGCCGCTCGCCCTCCAGATGTGATTGGCAACCAGATAAGCGCCGTGCAGCGCGCCCCAAACGGCGAAGTTCCATTGCGCGCCGTGCCAAATGCCGCCGAGCAACATGGTCAGAAAAATGTTGCCCAGCATCCGCGAACGCCGGCGGTTGCCGGGGAGTTGAAACAGAAGGTAGTCGCGCAGGAATGCGGACAGGGTCATGTGCCAGCGCTGCCAGAATTCAATGATGCTGGCCGATTGGTACGGCCGGTCAAAGTTCTTGGGGAATCGAATGTTGAAAAGCTGCGCCAGACCGTTCGCCATGTCGCAGTACCCGGAGAAGTCGAAATAGAGCTGCAGCGCGTAGGTTGCCAGGCCGATCCACGCTTCCGGCGCGGAGCCCGGGCCGGAGGCGCTGAAAGCCGCGTTCGCCCAGGGGGCCAGGGTGTCGGCGATCGCCACTTTCTTCACCAGCCCGATAGTGAAATGGGTGAGTCCACTGCTCCATTGGCGCGGATCCCAGCGCGTACTTTCGGGGGCGGCGAACTGGTCCATCATTTCGCGATGATGCAGGATGGGTCCGGCGATACTATGGGGAAAGAACGACACAAACAGCGTGTATCGCCAAGGGGAAAGTGAAGTGATTTCCCCTTCGCGGGCGTCGAGCAGGAAAGCGATTTGGGCGAATGTGAAGAAGGAGATGCCAAGCGGCAGCAGTACCGGGAAGCGAGGCCGGCGGCGTACTTGAACCAGGCCAGCGCGGCCAGATTCAGCGCCACGGCGATCCAAACCCACTCGCGGGATCGGGTAGCTGCAATGCGCGCGCCCAGCAAATAGTTTGCGGCGATGCTGGCGGTCAGGACGAATATGTGCGGCCAGTACCACATGGCGTAAAAGACAAAGGACGCCAAGGCAAGAAGGCGGATACTCCAGTCGCGGCGGCCGAGCCACGCCGGAATCCAATAAACCGCTAGCGCGCAGGGCAGGAAAAGGAACATGAATCCGTAACTGTGAAAGATCACGGCGCGGTGACCTCGCCCAGCCAGCGGACTTCCGCCTTCAACTCGGCGTCGAAGTCATAGAACCCTTGCGCAATTCCGCGTTGCGGGTCGATCACCACCATACGGACCGGCGCCGCGGACGGGTAGCGGTCTCGTTCGAAAATCTGCAATTCACAGGTGTTGGCGGCGGCCTTGATTTGGATTCGGTAGTCCTGCCTCTCCCCAGTGGCAAGGCCGGCGGCGACGGTAGCGGTCAATTCCGTTGTCGCCGGGCCGTTGGCTAAATGCCATTTGCCCAGATGCCATACGCCCGCCCAGGCCTGTCCGCCGCGGATCGTGTCGAGCGAGAGACCAGCGGGGGCGCCCGGTTGCGCGCAAACCACAACGATCCGGTCA
>Ga0163153_10007978_pt1 | contig 11201 bp, 7 predicted proteins | sample OliLakLV19MP6IB1_FD_148629 | JGI IMG/M metagenome (GOLD analysis project Ga0163153, IMG submission 148629) | Freshwater microbial mat bacterial communities from Lake Vanda, McMurdo Dry Valleys, Antarctica - Oligotrophic Lake LV.19.MP6.IB-1 | ecosystem: Environmental > Aquatic > Freshwater > Lake... | reverse complement strand
GCCCCGGCGCGACCCCGTCGCGCCGGGGCCCGCGCCACCAGGGCCAATCGGCGGCGGCAAAAACGGGTCCGTCCGCGCGGGCGGCCTCCGCCGGCGCAGCGACATCCGCCGGCGCAGCGGCCTCGAGCCGATCGGCCGACGAGGGGAACAACGAGAGCAGGGCCAAAGCCGCAGCGGAGCAATGCTTCATCTCAAACTCGGTAGGAAGTACGAATGGTCACGCACCCGGAATCGACGGCAGTATGGCTCAGCAGGCGCAAGGGATCAACCGTTCACCCGGCAGCCCTTTCCTGAAGTTGCCCCTCGATCGAGCGACTGCACCTCGGCCTTGATTTTGAAGAACCACACCTTGCCGCTGCAGGCCTTAGTCCGCTCGATTCACACCACGAGTTCGGTGAACCTGCCGATGACGTGGCCGTCCGGCGTGACTTCGCGGCAACCACCGATGGCGTAGGGCTGGTTGAACTCGGCGGCGGCGGCGTTGACAGGCCGCCGGCTTATCCGTGCCGCTCGCTCAAGTCGCGCGGCGAGGCACGCAGTGCCTCACGCAGGAAGTGAGCCTCGCGCTTCTTGTCGGCAATTTGCCCGCTCGACGGCGTCTTCACATTCCAGGCCAGGCCGTTTCGCTCGAGCAGCCGAATTATCATCCAGCACATGTCGAACTCTCCTCGACCTAATCCGTGGCGCGCCGAAGTGGGAAAAGCGTGATGGTTGTTGTGCCAACCTTCCCCCATCGTAATCAGGGCGACGGCCCGATTATTCCGGCTGTGGTCCGGCAAATCGAACGCCCGCCCGCCCCACAGATGGCACACGGAATTCACCAGACTGCTGATCTGCGCGACGACCAACGTCCGTGCGAAGCCCCAGAGCAAACCGCCGATCGCTGCTTGCGCCGTGGGGGTCACGGCATAGCAGGCCGCCGCCGGAATAAGGTACCCCAGCGCGACCCACAACAAGTACGACCGCTGAATGCGGCAGAGCATCGGATCGGCCGCCAAATCGACGATGTAACGCCGGTCGTCTTTCGTGAACTTATTCGATAACGTCCAGGTAAAATGGATCCGAACCAGCGCCTGAAATCGCTGGAAGGCGCTATCGCGCTCGGTCGCCGGCGTAAGCGGATCCCCTTCACGATCGGCAAATTGGTGGTGTTCGCGGTGACGGAACACCCACATGAACAGGCTGTCCTGACCCGCCATCGACCCCAACACCGCGAACAAGCCTCGAATGGGCCGCGTCGTTTCAAACGACCGATGGGTAAAAAGCCGATGGAACCCCAGGGTGATCCCCGGCGCGGTGACTGCGCCGACGCAGAAACCGAAAAAAATCGTGCCGAGCGCGAAGCCGTAAAAGTAGGCGTGGGCGAGTGCGGCCGCGGTGCCCAGAATCGGCAGGCAAACCTGCAACCATTGCAATACGGGTTGTGTCGTCAGGGTAAATGGGAACGGAACGTACCGGTCGACGTCCGGCATGTCAGCCGCGGAACTCGGACCGTACGAATCGGTCGATGCCGCGGTAGGAGTTTGATTCAAAATAATGCGTTTTTCTCTACTTCCCCGAATCGCGATCGTGCGGATAAACGGGCCAAATCTGTTGTCGGACCGAGAGGAAAGATCCGGAATGCTCACTCGGCGACTTCGAACGGCGACAAGTTTCCTTGCCGCGGCGCAGATCCAGGCGATCAGGTGCGATTGATCTTACCGGAGAAGGTTCAAACGATTGCGAACAATTCAATCGAATGAACGAGATGACGTAAATTTTACGCGTTTGAATGTCTAATGGACGACAATCGCCTGCGACGATGGTCTCCGCGAAGGCCCGCAAGCCGAGCGCGCGATTATTCGAATCGACCGTCCATCGCCCAAGCCGCCCACACCACGCAGCCGATACGCCGTCGCAACGAACCGAGCGACACCCGCTTCAGTTCACGACTAAGCCGCCTGCGAACGTCGCTCGGCGACTCATCTTCGACCAAGCGAGTTCACTTACGCGTAGTCCTGCCAAAGCCGGAAGCCGCCGGTGAAGGCGTTGGCGTTGTTCCCGAGTCGGCCGCCGGGCGGAAGCTCTTCGAGCTTCTTCGAGTTGCCGCCGCCGATCACCGCATAGTCGGCCACAAGCGCCGCTTTGAGCCGCGCCGTCACGTCGTGCACGGCCCGCTCCCATCGCCGGCGGCCCAGCCGTACCAGGCCTCGCTCGCCGACGTAGTCCTCGAACGTGTGTCCCTTGCGGTACGGCAGGTGGGCCAGTTCCATCGGGGCGATGGTTTTGTCGATGATGAACGTCGTTCCCAGGCCGGTGCCCAGCCCCAAAAACAACATTCGGCCCCCTTCGTAGCTCCCCAAAGCCTGCATGGCCGCGTCGTTGATCATCTTCGTCGGCTTGCCCAGTTTGGCGGCAAAGTCGTACCCGATCCAGCCGCGACCCAGGTTCTTGGGCTCCAGCAGCGGCCGACCGTGAACGATAGGTCCCGGGTAGCCGATCGTCACCGCGTCGAATTTCCACCCTTTCACGGCCGCCAAAACGCCGTCGACCATTTGCGCCGGCGTGAGCGTGGGTCCGGAGGGGAACTTGCGGGCCTCGGTTTGCCCGGTAGCGAGGACTTTGACGTTCGTACCGCCGATATCGATGGACAGGATCTGCATGGTGTCTCGTCGTTGGGCCGAAAGCGGGCTCCCAACAATCATACGCTACAAGGTTGGGGAATAATTAGGCCCTACTGGGGCGAATCTGGCTCCGGCGGGGCCGGTCGGGGCCGGGGCCCTGCAGTCGGAAGAGGCAAGCGCGGCGAGCGTGCCGAGCGCCAAGACGGCGGCGAATTGCTGAGCCGTTCATGGACTCGACGTACGATCGCCGGCGTGTCGGCCGCTTCGGCGACTTCGAATTTGCACTTCGGAGCGTCCGAAGCGACCGACCTTTCGATTTCGCTTCAGCATCGTAAATCGCGCTAACTTTCGTTGACCCAAGCAGTTGTCGCCCCTTATAGTTAGGGGATTGCCGCTCCGACGGCCGATTCTGAATCGTAAGCATCCTTTCTCTTCCGTTCGTTCGACGGCGAGGAGCCCCTCGTGAGCACCGAATCGAGCGTCTATACCTCCGGCATTGCTGCCGCCCAGCTTGCCGAACCGATCCTAGCCCACCCGCCGGCACCACAGCCGGCGCATTCACAGGCGGCGCATTCACAGGCCGGCTCCAAAACAGCCGGGGCTGATCAAGCCGCGGACGAAGAAGAAATGCTCGAAGGCGAAGAGTGGCAGTTTCGCCGCTCGTTCGTTCACTCGTTGGCCGCCGGCCTCGTCTCCACGGCCGTGCACTGCGTGCTGTTAATCATTCTCGGCCTGATGACGTTGCCGGTCATCGAAAAGCCCAAAGTCCGCATTCTCGAAGCGACGGTTACGGAGCGCCCGCTTGACGAAGTCGTACAACGTTTGACCCCCGACTTGAAGCCGTCGACGAACCTCAGCGCCGCCAGTTCCGCATCGATAGGCGGCGGCGTGCAGGGCGTGTCGATGGCGGCCACCGTCGCTCCGCCGAAGCTGAACACCACGGTCGTCAACCGTCCGACTTCAGTCCACGTCGACGTCGGCATGGCGAACGTATTTACGACCAGCGGCAAGAGTCTTGCCGCATCCGTTCCCAACGGCACGCTCGGCGAAGCCCTCAACGCCGTCGACGGCTACGACAGCGCCATGGACCTGCTCACCCGCGAAATTCTCAATCGACTGTCGAAGGGCAAGGTCTTGGTGGTCTGGGTCTTCGATCAATCGCTCTCGATGAAAGACGATCAGAAAGAAATCCGCGATCGCATCGAAAAGGTCTACACCGAACTCGGGCTCTCCACGGCCGTCAAGGGCGACGCCCTCTGGACCGGCGTGGTCAGCTACGGCAAGGGCTTCGCCGTGCACACGCAGAAGCCCACGAACATGCTCGATGACATCCGCAAGGCGATCGACGAGGTTCCTGTCGACGAGTCGGGCGAAGAGATGATGTGCATGGCGATCGGCCAAACGGTCGCCGGATTCCGCCAGTTCACCGGCGTCGGTGCCGGTCGCCAGATGATGGTCGTGCTCGTCACCGACGAGAGCGGTAACCAGAACGACAACCTCAAGACGCTCGAGCCCGCCATCGCCGTTTGCAAAGACGCCCGCGCTTCCTGCTACGTGCTGGGCCGCGAGGCCGTGTTCAGCTATCCCTACGCCCACATGAACTGGACGGTCCAGACCAAGATCCCCGGTGGCGGCACGCAAACCGACAACTTCGTCGTGCAAGTCGACCGGGGCCCCGAATCGCCCTTCGTCGAGCTGCTCCAGACCGAAGGCTTCGAGCGTCGCACCGACGCCCACCCCAGCGGTTTCGGCCCCTACGAGCAAGTCCGCCTGGCCCGCGAAACCGGCGGCATGTTCTTCATGCTGCCTACGCCCGAGGCCCGGTTGTTCCGCCGCGATACGACCGTCTTCGATTTTGAGTCGATGCGTCCTTATTTGCCCGACTCCCGCAGCCGCGAAGACTACGCCCGCGAGCGCGACTACAGCAAGCTGCGGTCCCTCATCTGGCAGGTCATCAACGACCTCAACCCGTACAAAGCCGAAGTCGGCCAGTACATCAACCTGCGTCAGGTGTTCCCCGCCGACCCCGGCGAGCGGGCTCGCCAGATCGACCAGGAACTCAACAAGGCGAAGGTCTACATCACGTACCTCGACAAGGCCGAGAAGGCCATGCGCGAGGCGAAGTCTTTCCGCGACCGTGAAAAATCTCCCCGCTGGCGAGCCCATTACGACCTGATTCTGGCGCAGCTGGTGGCCTACAAGGCCCGCGTCTACGAATACGGGGCTTACCTGGCCCTGTTCAAGACGAACCCCAAACAGGCCGATCCGCCGAAGCCCAATCGCGTTCTTGCCCGCTGGCGGCTCCGTGAGCGCGGACAAACCGTCGCCGATAAGATCACGAAGCCGCTGGTGGACGAATCGACGGAACTTTTCAAGATGGTCATTGCGCAATACCCGGGAACACCCTGGGCAACCCGCGCACAGTTCGAGTTGAGCCGAGGGTTCGGCATCGACTTGAACGCGGAGTATGTCAATCCAATTCCGTCGCCTGGCGGTCGCCCGCGCATTCGAGTCCCGGCGCCGAAGATTTAGCGCGGTGTTGGATCATCAGAATGAGTGCCGTGGCCACGCGTGCGTGGCCACGGCTTTTTTACCGCGGTCGGAACTCGCGCCGTAGCGCCGTCGCCACCGGTGCGGTCCGATCGTGATCGAATGCCCGCACCGGCGTGTTGCCCGCAATGTCTTCCAGAATCGGGTCGACGACGAGCACCAGGCCGGCCGCGGGCCACGGTTCGGCGGGCGTGAAGCGGCAGCTCCGCTGGTCGGCGGCGACCTCGATCGCCCCGGCGATCTTGGCGCCCCCCGTGCCGGTCACCGTGAGGCACCGCGCGGGCAGGTAGGCGTCAATCGGCCTGTCGAAGCCGATCGCGAGCGAATCTTTCGAGCCCGCGGGCGGAACGGTCAGCTTCCAATCGGCGACCTCGATCCGCGACCGCACTTCGGCGCTGGTCGCGAACTCACGTCGAAAATCCTTGCCGAGCGGCACGCCGCGGGCATCGCGCAGCGCGGCGCCCACGACCAGCGTATATCGCTTGCCTGGGTGCAGCACGGGCCCGAAATCCTCGCGGAGGTTCACCCCCTGCTTGATCCGGCCGGGGTGAATGTAGAGCGAGAGCCGCGTCGCGTCTTCATTCCAAAGTTCGATGTCGCGCCACGGGGCGGCGATTTCGACCCCCGCGTCGTCGAGCAAATGAATGTTTTCGAGCACCTCGCGCCCCTCGCGCATCGGCCGCGAAAAATCGATTGCGATGCGGAGCAGATTGGCGGGCAACACCTCGCCGGCGGGCTTCACCACGGCAACCGTCGTCGGCGGCCCGGCTTCGACTTCGGGCACCCGGTAGCTGGTCGTCATCACGTTCACCGCGGCGCCGGTCGTTCCCGGCCCGATCGCCGCCGCCCGGTACGTCGAACCTCGCACCAACCCGAATCGCGGCTTGAACGAAAGCACGCCTTCGCGAAACTCATACGTGCCGAACATCGGCGTGGGCATCGCGTCGTCATAGGTCGTGGGCAGGCCGAAAACAAGTTGCCGGCGACCCGTCGCCTCATCGACCGGCCCAACGGCCGGCGCCGACGATCCAGGAGGCAATAAGTACCGGACGACGACCCGGGTAGGGTCGCCGTCCGGCACGATTTCCACATTGCCGATCGGCGTGATCGGGGCCGCGCCGAGCAGACAATAAAAAAGAACGTAAGTCACGCTTCCACCTTAGGGCAACGGTAGCACGGCCAGTTCCAGCTTATTGTCGGCCGCTTCACGCAGCACGACCGCCTCGACCTCTCCCAGGCGATCCATCTGCCGAACGCCGTGGAAGCTTTCGATGACCACAACCTTCGGCGAAGCCGGAGCGTCGCCCGCCAGTCGCTTCAACGCGTCTTTGTTCACTTTCGTTTCTTCGCCCAACAGGTCGCGATCGAAGCGCACGGTCCAGTAGGGGCTGGGGCCCACAGGCTTCTTCGCGTGGTGGAAGCGGAACGTGTTCGACAGCACGTATTCCTTGCCGTCTTTCGTGTAGGTGAACATGTCGAGCGGTCGGTTGCCGCTGCCAAGTTCCAGCACGCTCGTACCCACGACATTGGCTTCCGGCTTCAAATCCTCGATCGGGTACTTCACCACCGGCGTGCAGCTGAAGGCGCCGGCCACGTACGTCTTGCCGTTTTCCGTGAACGGCATGATCGTGCTCATCGGCGATTTGGTTTCCCACTTGTTATGCGCCACGTGGAAGGTTTCGACGGCGTGCAAATCGACCTCCGCTTCGTGGTTCAGGGGCGCTTGCACCACGAACATTTTCGAGGCGAACTCGCCCTCCGTTCCGACCGAGGCGATCAGCTTGTCGTCGGCCCAGGCCACGTCGCTGACCTTCGATTTCGTCGTGCCGGTCTTCAGCGCCACGCGGGCGTACTCGACGCTTTCCAGCGAAAACAGCCCGATTGAGCCGTCGGCCTTCAAGGTCAACAGCACCGGCTGCTTGTCGTCCTGCTTTCGGACGGCGAAGTAAACCGTGTTCGAAACCGGGTTCACCGCCAGGTCCAGAATCTCGATCCCGTCGGCCTTGGCCCCGATCGTGGCGGCCAGCTTGCCGGCCACGTCTTCGATCTTGCCGGCAAACCGGGCCGCTGAGGCCTTTTCGCCGGTCGCCACGGCGAACACCGAGTTGCTCAAGCCGTCGCCGATCAACAACGTCCCTTCGGGACCGAACGCGATGACTTCGATCGATTGGACGGCGGGCTTGCCGTGTGCCGATTTCGCCAGCGGTTTGGCGTACAGCGGCCCGCAAACGCAGGCCGCGCCGACCGCAATAGCGGCGGCAACGGACAAATTCCATCGCATGGTTGAACTCCTTAAGGGGACTAGGGGCGGACGAGAAGACAAAGTTCTACGGATCGACCCGCGAGCGTGTCGGCGCACCGGCCGGCCCGCTGGCGGGCATATTAGGGTTCGGCGGCGAGCAGCTTCCGCATCGCCGGCATCAACACGTCTTCAACTTCGGGGGCCACGCGCGATACCGCCCCCGTTTCATATCCGCCTTGCGGGTACGACCATTTCATGCCGATGTATCCGGGGCCGTAGTCGCCGTAGGCGGCCATCATTACCGGTTCGCCCGGCCGCATCGCCTGGGCCGCCAGTTGGTACTCCACAAACAGCTCGCCCGGCATGTGCAGCACGTACGCCGGGCCGATCCGCAGCAACTGCAGCGGTATCTCGTGTCCGGCCTTCATCCGTCGGGCAAAGGCGATGTGCCGCGCAAATTGCCCTCGCCGGCCAGGCGTATCCGCCTTGTCGGCCAGTTTCGCCAAAAGCGGCGGCTCTTCCAGATAGAGCGGACTCAGCGGCAACCGAACCGGTTCGACTTTCCACCGTACGTCGGCCGCTGAGACCGACGTTTTCACCGTGTTTTTCCAGGCCGCGGCCATCCCGCGGGCCACCCGCTCGGTGAAAATCGCCCGGTTCTCCGGATTGCCGTCGTTGTACTTGCCGGCCGTCACGTTGCCGCCCGCGCCGTTGAAATGGGCCTGAAACACCCCCGTCGATTTCTCATGGGCCCCTCGCCCCAAGCCGATGAAATCGGCGCTCACCCGCCCCTTGCCGTAATGGCTCATCGGGTGCGTGGCGTAATACGAGAGCACCGCCACCGGCTCGTCGCCGTTCCAGAAGCTCAAGAGTTGCACGAACGGGTCGATGGTCCCTTCCGGCTCGGCCCGTGCGTCGGGGTTCTTCGTGGCGCTTGTGCGGGTGTATTTTACTTTTCCGTCGGGACCGATCACGCGGCGGGCCGAGGCCACTTCCGCAATCTTCGCCTTCCCATGACCCACATGTGTAACCGGTCGTGCCTCGCCCAGGGCCGCTTTTGCCGCGGCGGCCAAGCGGTCGATCACCGTGCGGCAGAACGGCGGATCGCAAACCACCCGCGACAGGCCGTAATCGGCCGCCAAATCGTCCGCCTCGAAGTCGCAGCCCGGTGCGTCGTGCTGATGGAGCGAATGCAAGGCGACCCGGTCGGGCGTCGTCCCGACCGCCGTCGCCAGGGCCGCGCGAAACCGATCGTAACCCGAGTTGCCGACGCCGACCCAATCCAGGGCCACCAGCACGATCGGCTGTTCGGCTCCCAGCAGCACGACCCCTTTCGCCAGCAGCGGATCGTCGACCCCCGCAACCGCGGGCACCAGCCCGTCGCAAAGCGTCGAACCGGCCGGCGGCGTGACGTCAATTTGGAACGTCGCCACGCGGAGTTCTTCGGCCAGGGCCGGCGGGGTGCCGGCGCACGCGGCGCCGATCGTTGCGACCACGGCCAACATGAACCGGCCGAAGTTCGGCATACCTGCGCCTCCGCTCGCGCTCGAAAACGGGTGAGTCGACCCATTGTGGCGCGACCCGCGGCGAAGGTCAAACAATCAACGTACACGCAAGTATCAACGGTAGGGCGGGTCGAGCGGCAACGGGTAGAGCTATCACCCAAACGCCAAATCCGCGCTGACCCGCCGTAGAGGGCAGCCGGCCCCAAGATCACTGCCGGCGATCAAATCGTAGTGGCGGGCAACCGGCCCCGATATCACCGTCCCTGATCGAATTCTTGCGTGGGCCAAGCGGCAAATGTTTCTGCTATCACGCGACGACCTCATCCGCGTGGTCCACGCAAAACGTCACCCGTTCCAACTCACCCCGTCCCACTTCAGAACCCGCTCCAACATCGACACGAGCCCTTCGGAATACGCTCGGAACAGCGTTTCCCCTTTTTCGGCGGTGGCATGCTGCGGGTGGCCGATATGCCCCGGCTCGGTCCGGTCCTTGGTGATCCAGCCTCGCATGGCCGGCTCGAAGGCGGCGCCGAAATCCACCGTCGCCAATTTTTTCACGTCGCCGGCCACCAGGTGCGGCGCCAGCCGCAGCATCATCGACGTTTCAAATTCGCAGGCGTGTCCCATTCGCCGCTGCACGAGCGACGTATCCTGCTCCCACGGCTTCGCCAGGTCCCAATACGTGGTCGCCATCAGGAGCACGTGCTTGATCGAGCGGTTTTTCTGGCGCAATTCGAATAGGGCCTGCGAACTGGGAACCGTGTTGCCGCCGTGTCCGTTCACGAACACGATCCGCCGGAAGCCGTGAAACAGAAAGTTCTCGGCCATCTCCCGCAGCAAATCGAGATACGTCCGCGGTGCGGCCGACATCGTGCCCGCAAAGTCGAGGTGGTGCTCCGAATTGCCCAGCCACATCGTGGGGGCGAAAACCACCCGGTCGCTCAATTTTTCAGCGGCCCGACGGACCACTTCGCCGCACAGCAGGCTATCGGTGAACAGCGGCATGTGCCGCCCATGCTGCTCGAGCGCGGCAATCGGCAGGACGATGGGTACGTCGCGCGACAAGCCATCGACGTCGGACCACTTCAAATCGGAAAGTTGCATCGGCAAGATCGCGGCTGGTGGGAGTCGGGGAAGGAGCGAGGTCCGGCGAACGAACCGCGGGCGGTGGGAGCAAATGCGAATCTAACCCATCAAACGGCGACGGCCAAGTTCGTTGTCGCCAGATGGTGCCTCAGTTATCGTGATTCTTCTCGCCAGTTCTCGATTTATCTTATTGGTCCTTAGGTTTGTCCGACAGCTTCCGAGGTATTTCATGCCGGACTTCTTCCCAGCCCGCCGCTTCGCCGTCGCCGCGTGCCTGGCGAACCTGTTCCTCGCGTCAACCTCAGGCGGTGTTGCAGGCGGCGCGGAACCGCACGTTTCGCGCGGCCCCTACCTGCAGTTGGCGACGACCTCCTCCATCACCATCGTCTGGCGAACGGCAGGCCCGATCGCGCCGGTCGTAAAGTACGGCACTTCGGCCGATTCTGTCGATCTCGTCGCCGATCCGGCTGCCGTCGTCGTGCGCCGGTCGCCCGACCTACCAACGACGGCCGCCGGTCCGATGCTCCACTCGGCCCCCCGCAACACCTACCAGTACGAAGTGACGCTCGGCGGCCTGGCGGCCGACACCGAATATTTTTACGCCGTGTACGACGCCAACCGCATGATCGGCGGCGGCGACGTCAACCACCGCTTCCGAACGCACCCGCCGGTCGGCGTCGCCAAGCCCTGCACGTTCTGGGTGGTCGGCGATTCGGGAACCGGCGATGTGAACCAAAAGGCCGTTTACGCGGCAATGCGCGACGACCTGGCGGCCCGCGACGACCGGCTCGACTTCTACCTGCACGTCGGCGACATGGCCTATCCCAAGGGACGCGACGACGAGTTTCAGGAAACCTTCTTCGACATCTACCAGCCGACGCTCCGCAGCACGGTCTGCTGGGCCTCGATGGGAAACCATGAAGGGGCGACCTCGAAGGGCATCTCCGGTGTCGGCCCCTATTACGACGCCTACGTCACGCCGATCCGCGGCGAGGCCGGCGGCCTGCCCAGCGCCACCGAAGCCTACTACTCGTTCGACTACGGCCGAATTCATTTCATTTGCCTCGATTCGCACGACCTCGACCGTTCGCCGGCCGGTGCCATGGCCCGCTGGCTGCGAGCCGATCTCGATCGAACGCGAGCCGACTGGCTCGTCGCCTTCTTCCATCATCCCCCCTACACCAAGGGCTCGCACGATAGCGCGAGCCCTTGGTG
>Ga0163153_10007976_pt1 | contig 11202 bp, 5 predicted proteins | sample OliLakLV19MP6IB1_FD_148629 | JGI IMG/M metagenome (GOLD analysis project Ga0163153, IMG submission 148629) | Freshwater microbial mat bacterial communities from Lake Vanda, McMurdo Dry Valleys, Antarctica - Oligotrophic Lake LV.19.MP6.IB-1 | ecosystem: Environmental > Aquatic > Freshwater > Lake... | reverse complement strand
CTGGCGACGTACCGCTATGGAAACGCGCTGCGGGGCCGGCCTTCGACGGTTAAGCGCACGGCGCCCAAGACCGGCCGCAACGATCCGTGTCCCTGTGGCAGCGGAAAGAAATTCAAGAACTGCTGCGCAAGTCGCTAGAGCTCCCTTGAGCGAGATCATTGTTTTCTAAGCACATGAATATAAAACGATAAATAACATACTAAGTCTGCGATTCCTATTATGAGTAAATTAACTCATAATATGGAATGTACGTTCGTCCTATCGGTAAGACTGCCGCGACACGCCTCCTTGAGCGGCCGCGCCTTATGCAGGTATTGGCGGGCCCCCGCCAAGTAGGCAAGACGACCCTTGTTCGACAAATTCTGGCCGCGCGCGAAGCGTCGTCGGCGACGTACGTTTCAGCCGATCCCGCTTCGTACCTTGAAGCCGGCAACGGCGCTTTGATGTTCCCGGAAGCTTCTCAGTCGAAACCAAGCAGGATCGGCGCCGATTGGCTCACTGCGCAGTGGCATCAGGCGGTCGCCGCAGCACGCGATTGGCTTGTGAATTGGCCCATACGTCCGGACTCACGCGACCAAACGTCGGCGCCGCACTACCTGCTGGTCATCGACGAGATCCAGAAGGTTCCCGATTGGTCCGAGACGATCAAAGGGTTGTGGGACGCCAACCTGCGCGCCGAAACGCCGATGCACGTCGTTTTGCTCGGCTCGTCTCCACTCCTGATGCAGCAAGGGGTCTCGGAAAGTCTTCTTGGTCGATTCGAGCTGATTCGGATGACCCATTGGTCGTACGAGGAGATGAACGACGCCTTTGGATGGAGTCTCGATCAATACATCTACTTCGGAGGCTTTCCCGGGAGCGCACCGTGGGTCCACGATCAAGTCCGCTGGCGCAACTACGTCGTCGACAGTCTCATCGCACCGAACATCGAAAAAGACGTCCTCGAACTGACACGCGTCGATCAGCCAGCTTTGCTAAAGCAGCTTTTCGAGGTGGGATGCTCCTACTCGGGACAAATCGTGGCGCTCGACAAGGTGTTAGGCGTCCTGAAAAGCAAAGGAAACACCGTAACGCTAGCGCGCTACCTGGAACTGCTCGACCAGGCCGGCCTGCTACGCGGGTTGCTCAAGCACTCCGGTCACGAGGTTCGTCGGCGGCGTTCGCCTCCCAAGTTTCAAGTCCGCAACACGGCCCTCATCAGCGCGCTAGGCGCTTACAGCTTCGACGAAGCACGCATGGATCGCAGCTATTGGGGACGTCTTGTCGAGAGCGCGGTGGGCGCACATCTGTGCAACGCGACAGACGCAAATCTGAGAATCGGATATTGGCGCGAAGGGTCTCTGGAGGTCGATTTTGTCCTCGGCAACGGAAGGCAGCTCGTCGCCATCGAAGTCAAAAGCGGCAAGTCCGCCGGTTCGTTGCCGGGATTGGGAGAATTCTCGCGTCGTAACGAAGGCTGCCGGATGCTTGTGGTCGGTGGTGAGGAGGTTCCCGTGGGTGAGTTTCTGCGCTACCCGGTAGCGCACTGGCTGGAATAGGGCAGTTACATGGCCGAGAGTCCGAATCTTGTGATTCCCCGGCGAGCTGCGGAACTTCTCGTGAAGGATGGCGGTTCTCCGCAACTACTTTCTCATTGGCGCGACGTTGCCGCTTACGTTCTGCTTGCGGAACCGGGGGCCGGAAAAACGCAAGCCTTCTTGGCCGAAAAACGCGCCACCGGTGGATCCTATGTAACGGCTAGCGATTTCATCTCACTGCGTTCGACTACGTACCCGAATACGCCGATCTTTATCGACGGCTTGGACGAGATCCGGGCGGGTTCGTACTCCCATCGCGCACCGCTGGACGAGATTCGGACGCGTCTCGATGAACTGGGACGTCCCTCCTTTCGCATTGCTTGTCGAGAAGCCGATTGGAGGAGCGCGGTCGATCACACGAGACTGAAGGCCGTGTCGCGAACCGGCGAGCTTGCCGAGCTTCATCTGCAAGAGCTAGACGATGCCGAGATTCTTGCGATACTGCGCAGCCTTTCGGTTGAGCGGCCGGAAGAATTCGTGACTCGATCCGAGCACCACGGCGTGCGCGAGTTGCTTGCGAATCCGCTGTTGCTCGACTTAATGGTTAAAGCGATTGGAACCCAAGGCGACCGCTGGCCGGAGAGTCGTGAGGCCGTCTACTCGATGGCCTGTGCGCGGCTTGCGGTGGAATACAACACCGCGCATCGCGCCGAGCGACGCTGGGACCAGACATCCATCGACCGATTGCTCAAAAATGCCGGCCTTATTTCTTCTCTCTGCCTGCTCGCAGATATTCCCGGCATCTCTGACGTCACGGGTTTGGAAGCCGGCGCTGGACTACATGTCGACGCGATGCCTGCCGAACTAGGTATTGATGATCTTGATAGCGCACTTACCAGCAAGCTCTTTGTCGCGGACGCAGACTTGCGCGTTCCCCGACACCGGACGATCGCAGAATTCCTTGCGGCGGGTGCAATTGCGAAACGGATCGAGGACGGGCTGCCTGTCGGACGAGTGCTTTCCCTGATGAGCGGCAGCGACGGCGGAATCGTGGATTCCATGCGGGGTTTGCATGCGTGGCTAGCGACTCGTTGCGTATCCGTGCGACAACTCCTGATCGAAGGCGACGTGCTCGGGGTAGTTCTATACGGAGACGTAACGACTTTTTCAACGGGAGAAAAGCGGCAAGTCCTCAATGCGCTGAACCGTGAAGCGCAACGTTTTCCGTGGTTTCGAAAGACGGATTGGCAAGACCATCCGTTCGGCGCGCTCGGCACGGCGGACATGGCTGGAACGTTTCAGGATTTGCTCGCCGCGCCGGATCGCTCGCAAGCGCATCAATCGCTGCTTGGCTGCGTTCTCGACGCCATAAAGCATGGCGACCCGATGCCGCAGCTTTCTCGTGAGCTTTGGAAGGTCGCCGAGGATCTGGGTTTCAGGCCAGACACCCGGCTTGACGCGCTCGACGCTGCACTTGCTCAACCGGGGCCGGATTTCTCCGTGGCCCGCATGATGTTGGACACGATCGAAGCCGGCGTGATTGCCGACCCTAACGATGAGCTCGCAGGGCGGCTCCTCAGCCGACTCTATCCGGCAATCGTTACTCCAAAGGAAATCGCGCAGTATTTTCGCGTTCCGAAGTTCGAATTTCATTTCGGTGTGTATCAGGGATTCTGGCGCCGTCAGTTCGTCCCGGGAACACCAGACAAAGATTTGGGCGACGTGATGGACGCCTGGGCAGAGGTGATCCGGAACGCGGAGGATGATCGCTACGGCCTTACTCGAGGACATATCACGGGCGATCTCTTGAAAGCGGCGCTCACTGCAAGTGGAGATGCCGTTCCGATCGAAACTCTGTATCGGTGGCTGGGCGTTGGCTTTGGCAAGCACGGCGTTTCCCGGCTTACGGGAAACGATTTGAAGGGTGCGCGAGAATGGCTCGGCGCACGAGCATCCAAGCTCAAGGCCCTAGTTGCCTACGGTTGGGGCAAGGTGGGGGCGGAGGGTGCGAGCGGACGTCGTTACTTCTGGGAGAGCGAAGAACACATCTTAGGGGCAATCCGACCGGCCGATTGGTATCTGTGGCTGCTGGAACAGGCGGCCGCGACGAGCGACGAGGAACTGGCCCGGTATTGCTTTGAAAGCGCGGCGGACATTGCGCTCGATCCGAGACCAGAGTTTGCGTTGACTATGGAGGAAGTCGAGGACTGGGTGCAATCGCATAGCGGCAAGTGGCCTCAAGCCGCTGGGTGGCTTGTGGAGCGCTGGTCGGTACGGCTCGACCATTGGCAGCGCAAGGAAAAGATGCGCCAAGCCAAACACGACGCAAAAGGAAAGACCGATCAACGCGAACGTCGTCGCCAGATCGAACCGCACTTGCCTTCGATCTTCGCCGGCACGGCCCCGCCCGGGCTGATGAACCAGATCGCGCTCGCGTACGATGAACGATTCATCGACATCCAGGGCGAGACGCCTGTCGAGCGGGTTCAGGATTTCATTGGCGGTACGACGCAAGAGGCGAACGCGGCGATCACCGGTGTAGTGGCGACGCTCGCTCTACCAGATCTGCCCAAAGTCGACGAAATATTGAGGCTGAATCTCGCCGGTCGCGCGCATTTGATACGGCCGGCGTGTTTACTGGGAGCTTCGCTCGCCTTCGAGCGAGATCCTGAGTCAACGCGGAATTGGCCGGACGCCCTGGCCGGGAAGCTCGCGGCGTTTTGGCTTACCGAGGGCGTAGGCGACCAACCTGAATGGTTCTCGTCGCTGGCAGCTCTGCGCCCGGCGGTCATCGCGCCCGTGTTGATTCGGTATGCGGCCCAGACCATTCGCCGCCGATCGGTGACCAGTGTGGCAGGTCTCTGGATGCTGGCACGCGAAGATCGACTAGCGGATCTATCGCGCGCGGTGATTCCGGCCCTGCTGCGCGCGTTTCCGACCCGGGCGAATGAAAGGCAGCTGCGTATCCTCAATGGTGACTTGCTGCCGGCGGCGAGTCGATGGCTTCCCACGAACGAGTTTCAGGCCCTGCTCGCCGAGCGCAGTTCGATAAAAAGCCTGGATGCTGCGCAGCGCATCGCGTACTTGGTGGCCGGCCTCCCAATCGACGCGGAGCGCTGTTCGATGGACCTTCTTCGTTTGGTGGGATCGAGCGAGTCTCGCGCCGCGCACATGGGGCGCGCTCTTCAATGGCAGGAACAGCGCAAGAAGGGCGCCGACTCCCTGCCTGAACGCGCGGCTGGAAGGCTGATCGAGTTGATCGCCCCCTATGCCTCTCCGGAACGCACGTTGGGCAGTCACTGGGTAGGAGATGCCGATCATCGCCGGGATTGGGTCAATCACTTCCTCAGTCACCTCACGTCATCCGGTTCGCTCGAAGCGGCCGCGGAGCTCGCCCGTCTTTCCGGGTTACGGAAGCTCGATCGATGGAAAGTTGCGTTCGACAGTGCCGCTTTCGACCAATCGCGCGCACGACGGGATGCGAGCTTTCGGCAAGCGAGTGTGGCCGAGGTGGCGAGCGTCTTGGCCAATCGGGCGCCCGCGAATCCCCAGGATCTCGCTTCGCTGGTGCTCGACCATCTCCGGATCATCGAGAATCAGTTGCGCGGCGACGACACGAACGGACTAAAGCTCTTTCGCAGGGACGACGGGAAAACTCCGAAAAGCGAAAACGATTGCCGGGACGCCCTGATTCAGCGTCTTCGCGGCCCGCTGCTACCGCTAGGAGTTCACATCGAGAAGGAAGCTCAGGCGGCACACGACACCCGACCGGATATGCGTGCCCAATTCATGGAACCGGGCCATCGCCTCAGGGTGCCTATCGAGTTGAAGAAGGAGGGCCATCGAGAACTATGGTCGGCATGGCGCACGCAATTGCGCCCGTACACACTCGACCCGGAGTGCGATGGAGTGGGAATTTATCTGGTGCTTTGGTTCGGGATCGAACCACGGCCGAGTCCGGAGGGAATTCGCCCGTCGACGCCGCAACAACTGACCGATCTATTGAGGGCGATGATCCCGGAAGAAGACCGTCGCCGAATTCACGTAGTCGTTGTTGATCTTTCGATTCCCAATTAGCGTCTGCTTTACCGACGCTGTGCAAACGTGCTCGCCTAAATGGGCACCGTCCGCCCCCTTTCGCACAGGTAGTGGTGCCAAAGCAATCGTGCGGCCACCGCCCGATACGGGCGCCACGCGTTCGAACGGCGTTCGAGCGCCCCGGGCGTAGGCCGGGCACGCAGTTTCCACAGGTCGCGCACCGCTTCGAGCAACCCGAGATCGGCGGACGGAAACACATCCGGCCGGCGCAGCGCGAAGAGGAGATAGCAATGCGCGGTCCAGAGGCCCACGCCGTGCAGCGCGTCCAGCGCTTCGACGGCGGCTTCGTCGGGCAGCCCGGCCAGCCGGGCAAGGTCCACCTCGCCGCGAACAAGCTGCCCGGCAAGCGCCGCAAGGTAGGCCGACTTCTGCTGTGTCACTCCTAACGCACGCAGACCCGTTTCACCCAGCTTCGCGACATTTGCCGCCGTCATCCCGCCGGCGCCCTCGATGCGCGCCTTCATTGCACGCGCCTGAGACAACGAGACCTGCTGCTCGAGGATCAGCAGCGCCAGCGTCGCGAAGCCGGGGTCGCGCGGCCACAGCGGCGGCAAGCCGTGTCTTGCCACGATGCCGGCGAAGCGCGGCTCGGCCCGGCAAAGGGCGCGCACGGAGCGCATGAGGGCAGCCTCGTCAACTGCGGTCATGCGCGCGATTTAAGCAGAATTAGTGTCGTAGGTCGGCTCCTGGAGCGGCGCTCCGGGCAGTTTGTGTATCGGTACCGGTACAGTGCGAGGCGACGGGCAGGCAAGGATTCAGGCCAGCGCGTCGGCCAGAACGCGCGCCACATGGACTGCGGGACGCGCTGCGCCGTCCGCAATCTGGTGCCGGCAGCTCGTCCCGTCCGCGACGATGAGCGTGTCGGCCGCGGCCTTGCGCACGGCCGGCAGCAGGCTCGCCTCGGCCATCTTCATCGAGATGTCGTAATGCTCGGCCTCGTACCCGAAGGCGCCGGCCATGCCACAGCAACTGGATTCCACCGTCGAGACTTCGAGGTCCGGCACCAGCCGCAGCGCCTTTTCCACCGCGCCCATGACGCCGAAAGCTTTCTGGTGGCAGTGCCCGTGCAGCAGGGCCCGCTTCGCGACGGGCTTCAGCGCAAGCTTCAAACGCCCGGCATCGGCTTCCTGCGCGAGGAATTCCTCGAACAGCATCGCTTGCGCGGCGAGCGCGCGCGTTTCCTCACCCGGTAGCATGGATTCGAATTCGTCGCGCAGCGTAAACAGGCACGAGGGCTCGAGCCCGAGGATCGGCAGGCCGCTGGCAACAAACGGCCGCAATGCGTCGAGCGTGCGTCGGGCTTCCTTGCGCGCCTCGTCCACGAGGCCCGCCGAAAGCAGCGTGCGCCCGCAGCACAGCGGCCGGTCATGCGCGCCGGTCGGGCGCGCGACGTGGACTCGATAGCCTGCGGCGTCGAGGACCTTGATCGCGGCGCGCGCGTTCCCGGGCTCGAAGTAACGGCTGAACGTGTCGACCAGCAGGACCACTTCGCGCCCGCCCCGCACGACACGCTGCCGGTCGATGAAGGTTTCGCGGTGCCATTGCGGCATTGCCCGGCGCGACGACAAGCCGGTCAACGCTTCGCGCCCCGGCAGCGCCATGAGGAAGTTGGTCAACGGCGCGAGGCGCGCGGCCCACGGCGCATAGCGAGGCAGGAAGGCCACCAGCCGGTCGCGCAACGACAGGCCATGGCGCTTCCTGTACTGGTGCAGGAACTCGATCTTCATCTTCGCCATGTCCACGCCCGTGGGGCATTCGCGCTTGCAGCCCTTGCACGAGACGCACAGGTCCAGCGCTTCCTTGACCTCGCTGGAGGCGAGCGCGTCCTCGCCGCGCAGGCCCTCGACCTGCCCGGACAGCGCGAGCCGCAGCGTATTCGCGCGACCGCGCGTGAGATGCTTCTCCTCGCCGGTCACGCGAAAGGAGGGGCACATGGTGCCGGCATCGAACTTGCGGCAATGGCCGTTGTTGTTGCACATCTCGACGGCCTTGTCGAAGCCGCCCCATTCGCCCCAGTCGAGCGCAGTTTTCGGCACCGACGTTGCGTAGCCCGGCTTGAAGCGGAACAGGCTGCGGTCGTCCATCTTCGAGGGCGCGACGATCTTGCCCGGGTTCATCAGGCCGGCGGGATCCAGCCAGCCCTTGATCTCGGCGAGGCTCGCAGTGAGGCGCGGCCCGAAAAAGGGCGCGATCCATTCGGAGCGCACGAGCCCGTCGCCATGCTCGCCCGAGTACGCGCCCTTGTATTGCTTGACCATCGCGCAGGCTTCCTCGGCGATGGCGCGCATCTGCTTGGCGCCGCCCATGGGACCCGATGCGCGCATGTCGAGGATCGGCCGCACATGCAGCGTGCCCACCGAGGCGTGCGCGTACCAGGTGCCCCGCGTGCCGTGCTTGTGGAAGACCTGGGTCAGGCGGTCGGTGTATTCGGCCAGATGCTCCAGCGGCACCGCGCAGTCCTCGATGAAGGACACCGGTTTGCCGTCGCCTTTCATCGACATCATGATGTTGAGGCCGGCCTTGCGTACTTCCCAGAACTCCTTCTGCAGCTTCGGGTCGAGGACTTCGACGACGCTGCCCGGCAGGCCCAGGTCGCCCATGAGTTCGACCAGCTCTTTGACCTTCGCAACCTGCGTCCCGTGGTCTTCGCCGGAGAACTCGACCAGCAGCACCGCATCGGGTTCGCCCTTGATGACCGCATCGACGGTCTTGCGGAAGGCACCGATGTCGCGTGCCAGCCCGATCATGGTCCGGTCGACCAGCTCCACCGCGGTGGGGCCGAGCTTCACGATGTGCTGCGTGGAATCCATCGCCGTGTAGAACTTCTCGAAGTGCACCACCCCGAGGGTCCTGTGCACCGGCAACGCAGAGAGTTTGAGGAGCAGCTGCTCGGAATAGGCGAGCGTGCCCTCCGAACCGACCAGCAGGTGGGCGGCATTGGCATGCGGCGGTCCCAGATGATCCAGGTTGTAGCCGGCGACCTTGCGCAGGAGCTTGGGAAAGCGCGCTTCGATCTCGTCCTTGTCGCGCTGGTATAGCGCCCCGAGCTTGTCCAGCAACGCGACGTAACCCGGCGGGCCGCCGCGGTCGTCCATGCGCCCGAAGCGAAAGCGCTCGCCGGTCGAGAGCAGGGCGTCAATCGCCAACACGTTATGCACCATGTTGCCGTAGGCGATCGAGCGCGACCCGCAGGAATTGTTGCCGGCCATGCCGCCAAGCGTGGCCTGCGCGCTGGTCGATACGTCGACCGGGTACCAGAGCTTATGTTGCTTCAGCTCCGCGTTTAGCTGGTCGAGGACCACGCCGGGCTGGACGAGGGCCGTTCGCTTCCCGGCATCGACTTCGACCACCCGGTTAAGGAACTTCGAGTTGTCGATCACGAGCGCCGCGCCGACGGTCTGCCCGCATTGCGACGTGCCCGCGCCACGCGCCAGCACCGGCACGCCTTCCTCGATTGCGATCTGTATCGCGATGCGCGCGGCCTCGGGCGTGCGCGGGATGACGACGCCGACGGGCTCGACCTGGTAAATGGAAGCGTCGGTAGAATACCGGCCGCGCGAGGCGGCATCGAACAGCACCTCGCCCTCGACCTCGCGCCGCAGCCGGGCCGCGAGCGCCGAATCCCCCGGGCGGGTCTTCACTACCCGGATCGGCATGGCCTGCGTGCCGCCGAGGACACTCCCGGGCGCGTTCATCCTCGCGTCGCCAAGTCAGGCCGCGACGGCGGCGTTGGCTTCGAGCGCGGCCATGACGCTCGCCACCTTGTGCGCGAGGTGCTCGGCCAGCAGGCGCTCGAGCCGCGGCGCATCGCGCGAGCAGAGCGCGGCGAGGATCTCCTCGTGCTCGCGCACGGCGGCATCCCACCGCTCCCGCGAGAGGTTGGCCATATAGCGCGCCCGCCGCACGTTGGCGTTCAGCTGGCGGTAGGTATTGGTCAGCACGGGATTGCCCGAGGCCTCGATGATCTTCAGGTGGATGAGCTGGTTGAAGCGGAAGTATCCGGCGAGCTCGCGCCGGGCATGGTGCGCGAGCATCTCGAAATGCAGCGCACGGATCTCGGACAGGTCGGCTTCGGTCGCGTTTGCGCAGGCGAGCTCACCGGCCAGGCTTTCCAGCGCGCCCATCACGGTGAGCGTGTCGGCGATGGTTTCGGACTTCAGCGGCGTGACGATCGCGCCCCGGTTCGGTAGGAGCTCGACCAGGCCCTCGGTCGCAAGCATCTTGATCGCCTCGCGCAACGGCGTTCGTGAAATGCCCAGCTGCTCGCAGAGGACGCGTTCGTTTAGGCGGACGCCGGGCGCGAGTTCCCCTTGCACAATGCGATCGCGCAACTGGTCGATCACCTCCTCGTGCAGCGGACGGCGCCCGATCCGACGGTCGCTGGCCTGTTCGGCAGGTGAGTCGGATTGCGCCAATGCAAGGTTCTCGACACTGCCCATTGCGGATATTCCCCAAGTTGCTTTCAGCCAGATTTGAATTCATAATACAAAATCTACTCGCGAAATGCAATGCTGCACCCCTTTGCTGCACCCCGCGTTCGCAATTGAATGCAATCAGGAGGCTTCAATGACTTACCGTGCCGGCCGTCATTTTCTGCAGATCCCGGGTCCGACCAACGTGCCCGACCGCGTGCTCCGCGCCATCGACCGGCCGACCATGGACCATCGGGGCCCCGACTTTGCCGCACTCGGCAAGGCGTGCATCAGCGGAATGAAGAAGGTCTTCAAGACCGGAGCCCATGTCGTGATCTATCCGGCTTCAGGCACCGGCGCCTGGGAAGCGGCGCTCGTCAATACGCTGTCCCCCGGCGACCGCGTGCTCATGAGCGAGACCGGGCAGTTCGCCGCCTTGTGGCAGAAGCTCGCGACCAGGCTGGGGCTCGTGACCGAGTTCCTGCCCGGCGACTGGCGCCATGGCGCCGATCCCGCAGCGATCCAGAAGCGGCTCTCCGAGGACACCGGCCACACGATCAAGGCGGTGTGCGTGGTGCACAACGAGACTTCCACCGGCGTGACCTCCCGCATCGGCGAAGTGCGCAAGGCCATCGACGCGGCGAAGCACCCGGCGCTGTACATGGTCGACACGATTTCTTCGCTGGCCTCGATCGACTACCGGCATGACGAGTGGGGCGTGGATGTCACGGTCGCCGGCTCGCAGAAAGGCCTCATGCTGCCGCCCGGCCTGTCGTTCAACGCCATCAGCGACAAGGCGCTCGCCGCATCGAAGGACGCGAAGCTGCCGCGCTCGTACTGGGCCTGGGACGAGATGCTTGCCAGCGGCAAGACCGGCTATTTCCCGTATACGCCTGCCACGAACCTGCTCTACGGCCTGAGCGAGGCGCTCGACATGCTGTTCGAGGAGGGCCTGGACAATGTGTTTGCGCGCCACCAGCGGCATGCGGAAGCCACGCGCCGCGCTGTGCGTGCCTGGGGCCTCGAGGTGCTGGCGCTCAACCCGGCCGAGTATTCGGGCGCGCTGACCACCATCATGGTGCCTGCGGGCGTAAACGCAGACGACGTGCGGCGCGTGATCCTGGAGAAGTTCGACATGTCGCTCGGCACGGGCCTGGGCAAGCTCGCCGGCAAGG
>Ga0163153_10007975_pt1 | contig 11202 bp, 9 predicted proteins | sample OliLakLV19MP6IB1_FD_148629 | JGI IMG/M metagenome (GOLD analysis project Ga0163153, IMG submission 148629) | Freshwater microbial mat bacterial communities from Lake Vanda, McMurdo Dry Valleys, Antarctica - Oligotrophic Lake LV.19.MP6.IB-1 | ecosystem: Environmental > Aquatic > Freshwater > Lake... | reverse complement strand
CCCCCCGACCCCAGCGCCGGTGGCTTTGGTCGCGACGAGCTTGATGCACGAGAGCTGCGGGGTGGGCGTGCGGGAAGGAACAACGGCGGCGACGAGGTTGACCCCGTCGAGCAGCGCTCCGCGATCACAGACGACCTTCATGGGGCGGGTGCTCCTGGGGGCGGAAACGCCCCGGTGAGTGTACCGCGCCGGCTGAGCCTTGGTGAGGGCCCCATTGGTAGCGAAGTTCTCGGACCGGACCCCCAGCCGTAGGCCCGAGGGGCCGCAAAGGCGGCCCCCGATGGTCCCGCGAGACTGAAACTTGGGCCGACCTTCGTGCGGATCGTGTGGCGTCCATTCGGCCGCGGGTTACATTTATGGGGCCGCGTCGCCGTGGGCGCGCGGCGACTGCCCACAGGAACGGGCCGATGTAATTCATCCCGACGTCGCTGGACCGCGGTGTCCGGCGACATCTGGAGGGGGAGCGTCGCCCAACGAGAGTCATGGCCGACGGATCGAACCGGCGGCTTGGAGGTGTTCATGTCGATTCAGATGCGAAGAACGTGGCGGGGAGCTTTGGGTATCGCGGCCTGCGGGGCGGCGATGGGGTTGGGCGGCGGGGCCATCGCCCAGCAGGACGGCGCGACGCCGCTGACGACGGTGCGCGTGGGCGTGGGGCTGGCTCTGCCCGTATACGCCACGCACGCGTTCGCGACGGACTTCAACCGGCTGTTCGTGGTCGAGCAGCGCTCGGGCTCGACCGGGCGAATCCGGATCATCAACGACCTGTACGGCACGCCCGCGCTCGCGGTGACCCCGTTCATCAGCATCTCGCCAGTGGCGACGGGCAACGAAGAGGGCCTCCTGGGCCTGGCGTTCCACCCTGATTACGCGGCCAACGGCTACTTCTACGTCTACTACACCAACTCGACCGGCAACAACGTCGTCCGCCGCTACCGCGCCAACGGCCCGGACTACCGCGTCGCGACCACCGCCGACACGGCCACCGCCAGCGACGTCATCACCATCCCGCACCCGACCAACAGCAATCACAACGGCGGATGGATCTCGTTCGGGCCCGACGGCAACCTCTTCATCGCCACGGGCGACGGCGGCTCGGGCAACGACCCGCCCAACAACGCCCAGAACATCAACCAGCTGCTGGGCAAGATGCTCCGCCTCGACGTCGACGGCGCCGACAACATCCCCGGCAACGACGACGACGACGGCGACGTCGACGATCCCCCGTCCACCAACGGGTACACCAGCCCCTCTGACAACCCCTACTTCGGCCCCACGGCCGGACGCGACGAGCTCTGGGCCATCGGCCTGCGCAACCCCTGGCGGAACAGCTTCGACCCCCTCAACGGCGACCTCTACATCGCCGACGTCGGCCAGAACGCCGTCGAGGAAGTCAGCGTCCGCCGCTCGTCTTCTCCCATCACCCCGGTCTTCAACTTCGGCTGGCGCTGCATGGAGGGCACGAGCTGCACCGGTCTCTCCGGCTGCACCTGCGGCGCCGCGACGCTGACCAACCCCGTCCACACCTACACCCACGCCGGCGGCGCGTGCTCGATCACCGGCGGCGAGGTCTACCGCGGCTGCGAGATGCCCGACATGCAAGGCATCTACTACTTCGCCGACTACTGCAACAGCATCAAGTGGTCGTTCCGCTATAACCGCGACACCAACACCATCAGCGAGTTCACCGTCCGAACCGCCGAGTTCGAGCCCCCGGGCGCCCCGACCATCACCAGCATCACCGGCTTCGGGCGCGACGCCCTCGGTGAAGTCTACATCGTCGAGCAGGGCGGGGAGATCTGGCGCATCATTCCCGTCGCCACCCCCGGCCCCGACTGCAACGCCAACGGACGGCGCGACGCGTGCGAGATCCTCGCCAACTCCGCACTGGACTGCGACGCCAACGGCACGCTCGACTCCTGCGAGATCGCCGGCAACGACTGCAACAGCAACAGCGTCCTCGACTCCTGCGACATCGCCGCGGGCGCTGCCGACTGTTACGACGCGGCCGGCGCCCCCGGCACGGCCGGCGGCGCCGACGGCATCCCCGACGAGTGCCAGTGCGTCGCCGACTGGAACCACGACGGGACCGTGAACTCCACCGACGTCAGCGACTTCGTGAACACCTACTTCGAGGACCAGGCCAACGGGACCCGCGACGCCGACATCTTCGAGTGCGGCCCCAAGGGCGTGACGAACTCGACGGACGTGAGCGAGTTCATCAACGTCTGGTTCGCGGCCCAGGCCGGGCAGCTGCCGTTCAGCGGCTGCGTGATCTGACCTTCGCGAACACCGGTCCGAATCTGTGAAGACTTTCAGAGCCCGTCCCGATTGGGACGGGCTCTTTTTCTTGGCGGAACGAGCCCAGTGCGCGAGCACAGGGTGAACGATCGCCTTTGAAACCCGCGCTGGATAAGCGAGGGATCCCCCTCAAGGCTCGTACCCCAGGCGTGTGATCAGGCCCTTCTTGACGGTTGGCCACTCGGCGTCGGTCACGCTGAACATCGCCGTGTCGCGGATGAACCCGTCGACGACGATCATGTGCCGGCGCAGAATCCCCTCGAACGTCGCCCCGAGCCCGGCGATGGCCCCGCGGCTGCGAGCGTTGCGCGCGTCACACTTGAGCTGGACGCGGACGCAGCCGAGCGTCTCGAACGCGTGGCGGAGGAGCAGGAACTTGCACTCGGGGTTGACGGCGGTGCCGCGGGCGGCCGGGGTGTACCAGGTGGCCCCGATCTCCAGGGCACGGTGCTCGGGGCGGATGTCGAGGTAGCTGGTCGAGCCGAGGGCCGCGCCGGTCGAGCGGTCGCGGACGAGATAGCCGACGCGGGCCGGGGCGGAGAACTCGCGGGCGAAATGGTCGGTGAAGGCGTCGATCGTCCAGGCGGCGGGCGCGGCCAGGAAGTATTTGAACGTGTCGGGCGGGGTGATGGCGAACAGCTCGGTGGCGACAGCGCCCGCCGCGGCGGGGTCGACACGCGCCAGCATGACAGCACGCCCCCGCGGGATAGCCCACATCGGCTCCGCGGTGTTCATGCGTCCGTGCGCGGTCATCGCGCGTAGAACCGGGCCGCGTCCTGCGTGAACTTCTCCAGGTCCGCGCGCCGCAGGTACATCATGTGCCCGGCGCGGTAGAACGTCTGCGAGATGTTGGCGCGGAGCGTCGCGTCCAGGTCGAGGTGGTTGACGGTGTGGGCCGCGGCGAAGTGCGGCGTCGCGAGGTCGTAATAGCCGCTCATGACGAGCACGCGGAGGTTCGGGTTCTGCGTCATCGCCGAGCGGAGCGGCTCGCTCACGTTCACGTAGCGGTTGTTGAACGATCCGTAGTTCCAAGGCTGCACCCGCCCCGTAAGAATCTCGTAGGGCACGTCGCTCTCGTACTTGAGCTCGGCGCGGACGTAGGCGTTGAGCCCGGCCGTGAACGGGCCCTGGACGACCGAGTAGCTCGGGTCGTAATCGGGGCGCTCGCCGACGCCGCGACGGTCGAGGCCGGTGTAGCGGCTGTCGAAGCGCCCGACGGTCTTGCCGTCGGCCCGCAAAAGCTCCTTGCAGAACTCCTGGATCTGCGGGCGGAGATCGGCCCTGATCAGGTACTCCTCCGAGAGGCCGGTGTACTTCGACAGTGCGCGGGCCACCTCGTCCCGCTTGGCCGGGTCGAGGCGCGAGCCGGCGGCGAGCGCGAGGACATACTCGGTCGACGCCCACTTCTCGACCTCGGCGAGGGTCTTCTCCAGGTCGGCGTCCAGCGGCGGGGCGAGCTTCTTGTGGTGCCACGCGGTCGCGGCGTACGTCGGCACGTAGAGCCAGTACGGCAGGTCGTTGCCGATCTCGAAGCGGATGGTCTCGAAGTTGAGCACGGGGGAGATGAGCAGGATGCCGCTCAAGTAGACCCCCAGCGAGCCCTGCAGCTCGCGCGAGAGCGCCGCCGCGCGTGTGGTTCCGTAGCTCTCCCCCGCGAGGTACTTGGGGCTCTCCCAGCGCTGGGCCCGGACGAGGTAGAGGCGGATGAACTCGGCCACGGCCCGCGCGTCTTCATCGAGGCCGTGAAATTGCTTGGGGTCCTCGCCGTCGATCGCGCGGCTGAAGCCGGTGCTGACGGGGTCGATGAAGACCAGGTCGGTGAAGGCGAGCCAGCTGAACTCGTTGTCGACGAGCGTGGCGGGGCCGGGGAGCATCTCGCCGTCGTCCCCCATCTTGATGCGGCGGGGCCCTAGCGCGCCCATGTGGAGCCACACGCTCGAGGAGCCGGGGCCGCCGTTGAACGCGAAGGTGACGGGGCGGGCGGCGCGCTGCTCGCGCGAGAGCTGATCGTCAGAGCCGCCTGCGGGAGCGGGCGGTTGTGCGTCCGTCGGCGCGCCCGGTGCCGGTGCCGGCGCCGGTGCAGGTGCCGGTGGGGCATCGGGCAGTTTCTCATACGCCACGAAGAAGACGTTGGCCTTGGGCTTCTTGCCGTCGTCCAGAAGCGGGAGCATCCCGGCGGTGGCGCGGTAGCGGATGGTCCGGCCGCCGAGGGTGATTTCGTGGATGGTGACGACCGGGGGCGTCTCGGCGGGCTTCTTGTCGTCGGGTTTGTCGTCGGCGCGGGCGACGGGCGCAAGGGTGAGGGGGGCGACAAGGCACGCGGCGGCCGCGAGCGTCACGGCGAAACGGCGGAAGGTGCTCATGGCCACAGCATACCGGCTCGGGCGAAATCCGCTCCACCAACCCACGTTCGTTTGTACGAGAGCCCGCTCCAACGAGCCCGACGCCCTCGGCGTGCGAGCTGTCACAACCCGCCGGGACGCCGGACCTGAGTCTCCAAGTTCCGGATGACCCATGCACAGCGGATGCGTTGACTACCCACCCTCACCGCCTCGACAAGTCCCGGATCGGCGCCGTGTCGAGCATGAAGTCTGGCAGCGACGCGGACGTGACACACGCCTGATTCGCCGCTCGCTCGATAAGCATGTCCCCTTCCCGCACGTACTGCCGCACGCGACCGTCGTGCGGGTCGATGATCCAGTATTCCCCGGCGCCCGCCCGCTCGTAGTCATCCCGTTTCGTGGTGAAGTCAAAGGCGCTGGTCGACGGCGAGAGAATCTCGATCACGAGGTCCGGGGCAGCCGTGAGCGACGCGGGCACGCCGCGAATCCGGCCCGCCTTGTAGCACGCGATGTCCGGCGAATACACGATCCCCGGCCCGAGTTCGAGGTCGGCATCCGGGAAGTACACCGCGCCCGGGTTGGCGTCGATGTACCGATCGAGCTGCCGCTGGATCGCGACAAGGACGAGTTGGTGGAGCGGTGTCGGCCTGGGTGACATGCAGACGATCCCGTCAACGAGCTCCAGCCGCTCCTGCGTCTCACCCAGCGCGAGGAACTCCCGCGCAGTCATGCGAAGGCCAGCGTAGCCGAACTCGCTGGGAAGGCGGGGGGCGGAAGACATACCGAAGTCTACGTTCCGCGTAGCCGCCAGACTCGTGTCGCCTTCTTCTTCTTCTTGTTCGGCTTCTTCTTGCCAACCTTCTTCTTTGCCGGCTGCTTGACGCGCATCTTCGCGAGCGCCCGCCGCGCCGTCGCCGGATCGAACCGCTCCGGGCGCCAATCCCCGAGCCGCTCAAGCCGTTCGTGCTCGTCGTCGTCGGCCGACTTGCGCTTGCTGAGCAGATCGAGAATGTCGTAGTAGCCGGGAATCCCGCCGCAGTCTTCGGGCGGGCACGCGCGGGCGCCGTCGAGGAGGGCGGCCGCGGGGGGTTCCCCTTGCGTCGAGCCCTGCGCCGGCGGCTCGGCCCGCTTCTCGAACGTGATGGCGTGTACCCAGTCGTCTCCCATGTCGTACACGTATGCCAGCTTCACGTTCGCCCGAGGGAACATCTCGCCGACCCTCACCTTGCGTTCGTCGGTGATCGGCTCGAAGCTGTCTTCGTACGGCACTCCGATCCTCTCGCCCTTCTTGGTCTGGAACTCGTGCATGTGCGAGTTGGTCCACCCCATCGCGAGCTGGATGACCATGTGAAGCTGCGCCAAGGTGAGCTCCGGGTCCACCACCACGCGCCGCCAGACCGGCGGATCGGTGTCGAGGAGCTCGATACGAAGCTGCATGTGCTGGGACATGGTGCCAGATGGTACCGGCGAGCGGAAGGGTGGGTGGTGGGTGGTGGCCGGGGTCGGGGCATTGACCGACCGACGGAGAGAACAAGTGCGTACGCCGGCACCGCTCGCTGCACGTCAAGAGGCCGCTTGTCGTGCGCGGTTGTTCAGCGCCGACCATGACACGCCCAGGGCGGCGTTGGTGATCCCCGACCTTGGTTGACGGACAATTTCACAAGGAATGCCCGCGGCAACAACGACTGGCGCCGAATACCGCGAGTGTGTCGTACCGACAATCCAGACTCCATGAGGGCGAGCTATCCGGAGCACATCGGGCAGCACGCCCGCAGCGGTGCGGAATTGACTCGGGCGCGGTCGGGCCGCGCTGGTCGGCCCGATGGTGCCGGTGACGAAGTTGTAGAATGCGATCTCGCTCCACCACTGCTCGCGTTGCTCAACCGTGGCTTTCGCGGCGGTGATGCCGGACGTGGCGTTGAACAAGCGTGTAAAGAACTCGTCGGCAATCTCCGCCCTGATCCACTTGGGGATGAACGTCACAAGCGGCTCGACATCGCCGTACCAAGACACGCCCAAGACGAGCACCCGGGGAACTTGACGGCGGTAGTTCGGTCCAATCCAGAGATCCATCGGATGCGATCCTCGAGCCCGATACGGGCCGATGCCGCGCGTGCCCGCTTGTCACGCGTTGATCACCCTTCCCTCGCTCGCCAGCGCCGCCTCCCGGATGCTCTCGTGCATCGTCGGGTGCGCGTGCACCGTGCAGATGAGCTCCTCGCTCGTCGCTTCCAGCCGCCGCGCCAGGCTCATCTCCGCGATCAGCTCCGTCGCCTGGTCGCCCATGATGTGCGCCCCCAGGATCTCGCCCCGCGGCAGGCCGCGGATGATCTTCGTGAACCCGTCCGTGTGCGCCGCCGCGATCGCCTTGCCCAGCGCGGTGAACGGGAACACGCCCACGGCGTAGTCCTTGCCCTTCACCAGCCCGTCGGCGATCAGCTTCTGCTCGGTGAACCCCACGCTCGCCACCTGCGGGATGCAGTACGTACACCCGGGGATCGTCGTGTAATCCATCGGGATCGGCTCGTGGTCGAGCTTGCCGAGCTTCCACGCGATCCGCTCGACGCACAGCTGCGCCTCCTCGCTCGCGACGTGCGCCAGCCACGGCGGGCCGATGACGTCGCCCACGGCGTACACGCCCGGGAGGTTGCTCTTGTAGTCGATCGGCTCGTTCTTCGTGACGTTGGGCTTGTAGTCGGTCTGGATGTGGTCCTTCTCGATCTTGAGGCCCAGCGCCGGATCGCAGAGCCCGTCGGTGCGCCCCTTCACGCCCACGGCGAGCAGGACGCGGTCGGCTTCGAGCACTTCCTTCTTGCTCTCGTCCGCTTTCCCGTTCACGAACGGTGCGACGGTAACCTTGACGCCCGCGCCGGACTTCTCGATCGCGACCGTCGTCGTCGACGTCCGGATCTCCATGCCGTGCCGCTTGTACAGCTTCTCAAGCGCGACCGACACGTCCTTGTCCTCGACGGGCAGGATCCGGTCCAGCATCTCGACGACCGTGACCTTGGTCCCCATCGAGTGGTAGAAGTACGCGAACTCCATCCCGATCGCGCCGGCCCCCACCACCACCAGCCGCTCGGGCTTGGTCTTGTTGTACATCGCCTCGCGGGCGCCCCAGATGCGGTCGCCGTCGAACTTCGCGAAGGGCAAATCCCGTGCGACCGACCCGGTCGCCACGATCACGTGGTTGGCGGTGATGGTCTGGAGCGTCTTGCCGGGCTTGGCCGGGGCACTGGTCAGCTCTTCCTGAACCGCGCACTCCTGCACCTCGACAGTGACCGTCGCTTGTGGGGCAGGCGTGCCGCCCGCCGCTCCTTGCCCGCCCGCGACCGCCTTCACGATCTTGCCGTTCCCCACCAGGTGCGTGATCTTGTTCTTCTTCATCAGGAACTCAACGCCCTTGTTGAGTTTCCCGGCCACCTCGCGGCTGCGCCCGATGATCCGGTCCCAGTCCAGCCCCACCTCGCCCGTGATCTTCAGCCCCCAGAACTTCTGGTCGTCCTGGGCCCGCATCTTCTCGACCAGCTCCGCGTTCGCGAGCAGCGCCTTGCTCGGGATGCAGCCCCAGTTCAGGCACACCCCGCCGAGCTTCGCCCGCTCGATGATCGCCACCTTGAACCCGAGCTGCGCGGCACGGATCGCCCCCACATACCCGCCCGGCCCGCCACCGATCACGACCACATCGAAATGCTGGGATTCGGCCACGTTTCAGCGTCCTTTCTCTCGTTCGCACGCCGTTTGGATGCCGTGCGTCAGCGGACTATAGCGAGAGCGCCGCCGGACCTGAGGATCCCCGAACTCGCGCGCCGCCGCGGCAACGTCTGGTTCTCGCCCAAGCCGGCCAGCTGCCGTTCACCGGGTGCGTGATCTGACCTGTGCGGGGTCTCTCAGCCACGATTTCGGCGTCGTTCTCGTTCGCCCAACGTTTGCATCTCCGGCGCAAGCGGCTGAACGGCTGAAGCGCGGCTCCACATCGGGTAAGCTGTCGGCACGGGACCGCTCACACCCGGAGGAGAGACCCCATGTTGAGCCGCCTTCTCGCGTCCTGCACGATCGCCGCCGCCTCCGCCGCTTCGGCGCAGGTCAACCTCGTCAACAACGGCAGCTTCGAGGCCGACGGCATGGTGAGCGAGGCCATCGTGCTCACCGGCTGGACCGTCGCTGCGGGCAACGTCGACACCCGCAATTCGCTCATCGGCGGCTCGGTGGCGACCGACGGCAAGTTCCTGCTCGACCTCGAGGGCAGGCAGGCGGGGACGATCACGCAGACGATCGGCGGGCTCGACGTCGGCCAGCCCTACGTCTTCCGCTTCGACCTGGGGGCCAACTCCAACAACACCGTCATCGGCGTCGTGCTCTCGGGCGCCGCGACCCTCGACGAGACCCTCCCCGCCATCGCCGACCCGCTCGTCACCGTGCAGCGCAGCTTCACCGCCGTCTCGACTACCCTCACCATCACCTTCATCGACCGCGGCGGCACCGGCAACAACGCTGGTCCCGCGCTCGACGACGTTCGCCTCATCGACGTCGACTGCAACAACAACGGCGCCCTCGACGCCGCCGACATCGCCGCCGGTTCGAGCCTCGACTGCTTCGACACCGCCGCCCCCGCCGGCACCCGCGGCGGGCCCAACGGCGTCCCCGACGAATGCGAGTGCGTCGCCGACTGGAACCGCGACGGGATCGTGAACTCCACCGACGTCAGCGATTTCGTGAACACGTTCTTCGCCGACCAGGCCGCTGGCACGATCAACGGGGACATCAACTGCGACGGCGTGTCGAACTCGACCGACGTCTCGAACTTCATTAACCTGTGGTTCGCGGCCCAGGCGGGGCAGTCGCCGTTCAGCGGGTGTCAGGTCTGAGGCCGCGCCCCGCGCCCCTCGGCCTCACCCAATCTTCATCGCCTTGCCCATCACACTCCCCATATCCGCCGGGCTCATCGCCACCGTCACCCCCGCCTTCTCCAGCGCCGCGATCTTCGCGTCCGCCGTGTCGTCGGCCCTGCCGATGATCGCCCCCGCGTGACCCATCCGCCGCCCCGGCGGCGCCGTCCGCCCGGCGATGAACGCCGCGACCGGTTTCTTCACGTTCTTCCTGATGAACTCCGCGGCCTCGATCTCGTCCGTTCCCCCGATCTCCCCGATCATCAAAATCCCGTGCGTCTCGGGGTCCGCCTCAAACAGCTTGATCACGTCGATGTGGTTCAGCCCCCGCACCGGGTCGCCCCCGATCCCCACGCACGTGCTCTGCCCCAGCCCGATCCGGCTCGTCTGCCACACCGCCTCGTAGGTCAGCGTCCCCGACCGGCTCACGATCCCCACCGCCTTGCCGAGCTTGCTCTCGCTCACGTGCGTGTGGATGTACCCCGGCATGATCCCGATCTTGCACCCGCCCCCACCCAGGGCGAGGCTCGTGTACGGATCAGCCGCGGTCTCGTCCTTGCCCTTGCTCGTCTTGCGACCCGGCGTGATCACCCCCGGGCAGTTCGGGCCAACCAGGATCGTCTGCTCGCCGTCCGGGGCCACGGCGTTCATCTCGTCGAGCACCGCCCGCACCCGGATCATGTCCTGCACCGGCACGCCCTCGGTGATCGCGCACACGAGGGTGATATCGGCCGCGGCCGCCTCGAGGATCGCGTCGCCCGCGAACGCCGGCGGCACGAAGATCATGGTCGCCGTCGCGCCCGTCGCCCGCACGGCCTGTTCAACCGTGTCGAAGATCGGCAGCCCGTTGGGGTCCTTCGTCCCCCCCTTGCCGGGCGTAACGCCCCCCACCAGCTGGGTGCCGTAATGCAGGCACCCCTTGGTGTGCACCGCTCCGAACGAGCCGGTAATCCCCTGACAAATGACGCGGGTCTGGGCGTTGACGAGGATGGCCATAGGGGGGGAGGGTAGGGGACGTGACACGCCTTGGCGGCTCGGCGGCAAGCCGCGTTTCAGCCCCGCCGACGAGTCGGGGCGCTTCGACGCCGAGGCGGCGGCTTGAACTCCCGATCGATCCCTCCCATCTTCGCCAGCTTCTTCGCGGCCTGAGGGGCCGGGCGTTTCCCTGATCGCTCCTGGTTCAATCGCAGCAGCCCCGCGAGGATCTTCGCGTCGATCGGCCCACGCGCGGCCCGTGCCGCGCCCTTGGCCTCGATCACCTCCTGCGGGTCCTTCGACTTCCCCTTCTCCTTGACCGTGATCTCCCCCGCGCCGCACGGGGCATAGGCGGCCGCCCAGTCGGGATCCCAGCCGCTCTTGGGGTCCACCGCCGCGTACGCCGCGAGCACGGCACGGTCGAGCTTCTCGTGCGCCAGGCGCAGCCACGCGGGGCGTTCGTTGTAGAGGTTCGTGAGTGTGCGATGCTTCAGGCGCGCGTCCTTGGCCGCCTCGGCCATGATCGCCGAGCTTCGCACCAGCGCCCGCACGTCGGCGGGCACCGCGCGGAGCTCGGCCTGGTATTTCACATCCACGAGGCGCTCGACGGGCGCAATCCACTCCGCCGGATTCAGCCACGCCTCGCGCAGGTCGTTGAGCTCGCGGGCGGCGTCGGCGATGGCGTCGTGCAGGGG
>Ga0163153_10007973_pt1 | contig 11203 bp, 10 predicted proteins | sample OliLakLV19MP6IB1_FD_148629 | JGI IMG/M metagenome (GOLD analysis project Ga0163153, IMG submission 148629) | Freshwater microbial mat bacterial communities from Lake Vanda, McMurdo Dry Valleys, Antarctica - Oligotrophic Lake LV.19.MP6.IB-1 | ecosystem: Environmental > Aquatic > Freshwater >... | reverse complement strand
TACCATCGCCCTCGTGAAGCGTTCACTCGCCTGGCTTACAGGAATCGTCGGCATCGCGGCGCTCGGACGTGTGCTCTCGAGACGTAAGGCGTCCCACGGTCCCGATGAGCAGCCAGCTCCGGCTAGCGAGGTCGTCGAGGAGATCGTCCTCGACCCTGCTGCCGATCCGGCCGAGGAACTCCGTCGCAAGCTGGAGGCAGCACGGCAGCCCGAGCCGGCAGCAGAGCCCGAGGCCGTCGAGTCGCTCGAGGAGCGACGCGCGCGCGTCCACGCGAAGGCACGCGAGGCGATGGATGCAATGAACGACGAAGGCCCGGCCGCATGAGCGCGACGGAGCAGACAGCGCACGGTCGGGAGCCCGATCCCGGGCTCACCGACGTCGTCCGCGAACTGTCCGATCAGGTCGAGGCCCTGAGGGCCGACGTTCGTCGGCTTGGCGGGCCAGGACTCCCTGCGTCCGAGCCTGGCTGGAACGACGAGCCCGGCGGTTCCACGCCGGCCCCCTCGTACGCCTGGGTGAGCTCCGTCGGGGCACCCGTGCGGCGACGTCCGGCCGTTCCCCGCCTGCTCCTCGAGGTGCTGTTCCTGATCGGAGTGGCAACGGCGGCTGCGATCGCCGAGCTCGACGCCCCCGTGATCGCTGCCGTCATGGCGGCCTCCTGGGTCCTCGTGGCGCTGACCGAGTGGGCGGCCTCGCGGGCAGCCCGTGCGCGTGACGCGATTCCAACCTTCGCGCCCACGCCGCCCGTCGAGCAGCGGGCGGCCGATCCGTCCTGGTTCATCCCGCCCGTCGAGCACACGCTGCTCGAGTCGCCGCCGGATTCGCCGACTGCCGTGACGAAGCTGCCTCCCGCTCCGCAGGATCTCGAGGCAACGGCCGAGCGACCCACCGGGGGCTAATGCACCGTTCCGGAAGTCCCTTGGACTGTGGCGGCGTCCAGCCGCGCCTGGCCACACCCGGCGCCCGTCCACGTGCCACCAGCATGCACACGGGCACCGTGCGCGGCCAGGACACGCCTGGCCACTCTCCACAGTGGCAACCGACTTCCGGAACGGCGCACTGGAACCCCTCCTGGGAGGCCGCCGCCGGGTTGCGGATGAAGAAGATCGGGACCCGACCCGGTTGGGCTGTGCGCGGAGGGCGAGGATGCCAAGCCCGAGGCTGAGCACCGCGAGCGCGATCGGAATCACGGCGTTGACGCCCGGGCCAGCTGCCTGACTGAGCAAGAGCGAGACCGCGATGATCGGGCCGCGCGAAGGAGTGTCGGTTCTGCCGGGGAACCGTCAGCCATGGTGCGAATGCGCGCGGCGCGGTGGTTACGCGAGCACGGCTGGATTGTGCCAGTCGCATACGTGCTGCTCGCGATCGTGTTCGGCCTCGTGCTGCCGCGCGTCGATCGGGCCAATCCCGGCCTCCATTTCCTCGGAGCCCTCGCCGTGGAACAGCTGCTCGCCGCGATCGCATCGGGCATGATCGCGTTCACCGGCATCGTCCTTTCGATCTCGTTCTGGCCGCCGTCGACTTCGAACGGCTCGTCGAACTGGCGACCCGGGCCGAGGCGACGATCGTGATCGAGGTCGGGGTGGGAGACTCGATCCCGAGCGGCGATGTCATCGCACGCGTGCTCGGTGGCTCGATCCCGCTCCACGACATCCGCCGTGCATTCCTGCTCGGCACCGAGCGCACGATGGAACAGGACCCGAAGTTCGCGCTGCGACTGCTGGCCGATGTCGCGATCAAGGCGCTGTCTCCCGCGATCAACGATCCCACGACTGCCGTGCAGGCACTCGACCAGATCCAGGCAATGCGGAAGCTCCGCGACCTGCTCCAGAACCTCGAGCAGGCCGTTCCGGCGGAGCGCCGCGCGGTGGTCGAGGATCGTCTCCTGCGCCTCGATGCGGCCTGCGAGCAATCGCTACAGGAGGCGGATCGCGCCGATGCACGGATCCCCGATCCTCAGGGCCTCGGGCACTCGCGCGCCGCGTAGCCTCGGCGGAGGCGATTCATTCCCCTGTTCGCGTACTGCAAGGACGTTCTCCGGAGCGGCCATCGGGCTGGCACAATCGGGAGGCTCACGCGACGCACGTCGAATGTTCACTCCGGCGCCACACATGACCCGATCTCGTTCTCTTATCAGCGGATGTCTCGCTTTGGCGCTCGTCGGCACACTGCTCGCGAGTACCGGCACGGCCGCGGTCAAGAAGCCTGTGCCCGCGACCTTCGTCGGTGACTCGGTCGCCGCCTCGATCACCTACACACCGCGGGCGCAGACGGTGCTCTCGCGGGGACTGAAGGTGAAGCTCGACCTGCGCGAGTGTCGGCGGCTTGTCACCATCGGCTGCCCCTATCAGGGATCGACGCCGCCCAACGCCCTCCAGGCGGTGCAGTCACTCGGTGGATCTCTTGGTGACGTGCTTGTCGTCTACGTCGGCTACAACGAGTCGTCTGCGGGCTACGGCAAGGGCATCGACCAGGTCATGCGGGCCGCCCTCCGACAGGGAGCAAGAGGCGTTGTCTGGGTGACGCTCCGTGAGGAGCGCGACATCTACCGCCAGACGAACACGGTCATCCGCACGGCCGCCAGGCGCTGGCCGCAACTCCAGGTCGCCGACTGGAACGCCTACAGCAACGGCAAGCCGTGGTTCAGCTCGGACGGCCTCCACATGGGTGCCACGGGCGCCGAGGGGCTCGCCCGGTTCCTGCGGCCGTACGTCCTCCGCGGCGCCACGTCCTAGGACACCGATCCACCCGCGGAGACGCGAGGTGCGAACTCACGGAGAGGGCTCGCGTGACGGAGTGGAGGCGCCGATTGCGGCGACGAAGGAACCTGCGGTACCTGGGCGCGCGGGAAGCGCTTGCGGCGGGTGGTCGCCGTCGGTAGGCAAGCCGGGAGGTCGCTCTCTCACAGAGCGGAATCCGTATCGCGCCGCCGGGTACGAGAAAGACCCGCGCCGCGAACTCCGCCAGGCGCTCCGACGGCGCTGGCATAATCGCTCGATGCCGGGACGCTGCCTCGCTCTGGTCGCCTTCGTGCTGCTCGCGCTCGCCGTTCCCGGGGCGGCGGTACCTGCTGCCGGCGCGAGCGCCGCGACCTCGAGAGTGGTCGCACCGTCGTTCGTTGCGATCGACGCTGCGACCGGACGGGTGCTCGCGGCCCGAGGCGCGAGTGCGCGGCGGCCAATAGCGTCGCTCACGAAGGTGATGACGGCGCTCACGGTGATCGAGCGAGGGAATCTTCGGGGTCGCGTGGTGGTCACGCCCGCCGCGACGAACGTCGAGCCCTACAGGGAGGGCCTCGTCGCCGGTCGCGCCTACACGCGCGAGACGCTGCTGTGGTCGGCGCTGCTGGCATCGGGCAACGACTCGGCCACGGCACTCGCGATCGACGTGGGCGGCGGCTCGCTGGCCGGGTTCTACGCACTCGCGAACGCAAAGGCGAAGGCCCTCGGAATGACCTCGACAACCTACGCGAGCGCATCGGGTCTCGACGACGTGCGGAACCTCTCCACCGCGCTCGACCAGGCCTTGCTCGCGCGCGCGGCGCTCCAGAATCCGACGTTCGCGAAGGTCGTCTCGACCCGAACGCACTGGACGAAATGGGCTGACCCGACCCGGGCGAAGCTGTGGGTGAACCACAACAAGATGCTCGGAACGACGCCCGGGACCTACGGCGTCAAGACAGGCTGGACGACGAAAGCCGGTGGCTGTCTGGTCGTCGCGGTGCGCCGTGGTGACCGATCCGTGATCGCAGTCGTGCTCGCATCACCGAGCATCTGGTCGGACATGGCGGCCCTGCTCGACGTTGCGTTCAACCGACTCGGCTGATCCGGCTAACGAGCTCGTGCGGTGTCGAGCAGCGGTGCGGCTGCTTGCCCCTGAGGCCCGTGGCGGCCGTGATCTATCCCGGGAGAGGCTGCGCCGTCTCCCCTACGAGTTAGCCGTGCATTGTTCCGGGGCGAGGGACTAGGCTCCGCCGATGCTCTTCCCCACCGCGACGTTCGCGATCTTCTTCCTGGTCGTGCTGCCACTCTCGTGGCTCGCGATGCCGAAGCCCGCCCGCTGGCGGCCGTTCATCCTCGTTGCGAGCTACGTCTTCTACAGCTGGTGGGACTGGCGCTTCATCTTCCTGCTCGCGGGCTGCACGGTCTGGAATCAAGTCCTCGCCGTCCGCATCCACAGGGCAACAACGCAGCAGCAGAAGAAGCTGTTGCTCTGGGTGGCTCTCGCCGGGAACCTCGGTGTGCTCGGCTACTTCAAGTACTACGACTTCTTCGTCGACTCGTCGCAGAGCATGGCGACGATCGTCGGGCTCGACCTGCCGTTGTCGGTGAAGACGATCATCCTGCCGGTCGGCATCTCGTTCTACACGTTCATGGCGATCAGCTACGTCGTCGACACCTACCGCGGTGACTTCGTCCCGACGACGCTCGAGAAGTTCGCCGTCTACCTCGCGTTTTTTCCGCATCTCGTAGCCGGGCCAATCGTGCGGCCCGGCGAGCTGATCCCCCAGCTCGACACGCCGCGCAGCCCGAGGCGTGTCGACACGAGCCGTGCCTTCTACCTGATTGCAACCGGGCTGTTCAAGAAGGTCGTGATCGCGAACTACCTTGCGGCGAACATCGTCGACGAGGTGTTCGGTGCGCCCGGCCAGCATTCGTCTCTCGAGATCCTGATCGGCATCTACGCGTACGCGGTCCAGATCTACGCGGACTTCTCGGGCTACACGGACATCGCGATCGGTCTCGCGCTCCTGCTCGGATTCACGTTCCCGCGGAACTTCGACTCGCCCTACGCCGCGGTCTCGATCCAGGACTTCTGGCGCCGCTGGCACATGACGCTCTCGCGCTGGCTGCGTGACTACCTCTACATCCCCCTCGGGGGGAACCGCAAGGGCAAGATCATCACGTACCGCAACGTGATGCTGACGATGCTGATCGGCGGGCTCTGGCACGGGGCCGGGTGGACGTTCGTCGCGTGGGGAGCTATCCACGGAGTCGCGCTCGTCGTCGAGCACCGGCGGAGAGATCGGCCGGGCTACGTCGAGCCGCCTGACACGCGCCGACGGCGGATCATCGCGCGGTTGATCACCTTCAACATCGTCTGCGTGGCGTGGGTCTTCTTCCGCTCCGACAGCTTCGCGACCGCCTCCGACATGCTGACAGGCCTGTTCACCGGTTGGGGCCAGCCGTCGCCGCTCGTCACGTGGGGCGTGCTGCTCGCGATCGCGGTCGGGATCGGCTCCCAGTACCTCCCTGCGCGGCTCCCGTACGCGATCATCGATCGCTTCGGACGGCTTCCGGTCGTCGGTCAGGCTGTTGTGCTTGCGTTCTCGCTCATGCTGACGAACGCGCTCGGGCCAGAGGGCGTGGCACCATTCATCTACTTCCGCTTCTAGCGTCCACTCACCATGGCATCCGACGACCCACCCGACCTCCCGAAGCTGCCCCCCATCCGGGAGTCGGCCGAGCACGCCCTGCCGCCGCTCCAGGGCGCTTCGTCGGATCAGGGCTGGGAGGACGCTCCGGAGCCCGTCGCACCCGTGCCGCTCCATGCCGACGCGGAACGCCGCGAGCGACGACAGCGACGAGCAGGGCCATCCGATCGACCTCCACGGGAGAAGCCGGCGCCCGAGCGTCGCAAGGCCGTTGCGTCGGAGCCGCCCGAAGGGAGGCGCCGGAACCGCACCGAAGACGGGAGGCGGTATTCGTCGGCCGGCAACGGGCTCGTGGTGGCGCTGCTTGCTCTGCTCTTCGGCGCGTTGCTCAATGCACCGGGGATGCACAAGGCGTCATTCAACAAGCAGCCCGGCACCGAGCGGGACGTCGCGCTGGCCCTGACCGGCGGACTTGCCGGCCTCAGCGGCGCCCTTCAGCTCGATCGGCCGCGGCAGTTCGTGCAGAGCATCGCAGGGCGGGGAGGCGCCGACGAGATCGATGTCGCGATCGTGATCCCGCCGACGAGCACGAAGCCGAAACCGGTCAAGGGCGCGACACCGAAGCCAGCCGTCGCGAAGCCGCCCGGCAAGCCGAAGTTCACGCCGGAGAAGAAGCTCCGTCTCTGGGTCGCAGGCGACTCGCTCGTGATCACGCCGGGATACTCGATCGTGAAAGCGGCCGGTGCGAGCCTCGTAATCGAGTCCGTCGGCGGTGTCGACGGTCGCGTGGCAACCGGCCTGACGCGACCCGACGTCTTCAACTGGTTCGAGGAGATCCGGACGCAGGTGAAGAAGCTCAAGCCGCATGTCGTCGTGCTCAACTTCGGTGGCAACGACGACAAGGCGTATATGACGGGGCTGCCCGAAGGCACGACGCTCGGGGGCTTCGGCGGTCCGAGTTGGCAGAAGGAGTACCGCCGCCGGGTGGCAGGGGTGATGGACATCATCAATCGGGCCGGTGCCACGGTCGTCTGGATCGGTCTCCCGATTACCCGGAGCGAAGCACAGACGCAACGCTTCGACATCGTCAACGCCGTCGCACAGAAGGAGGCGAAGGCGCGCGGGAGCAAGGCGATCTTTGTCGACACGTACACGATGTTCGCCGGCGACACGGGCGGATTTTCGGAGTACCTGCAGAACGCCACGGGCGACACGGTGAAGGTACGTGCAGGCGACGGAGTGCACTTCGACACCGAAGGCGGCGACATCATCGCGCGCGAGGTGTTGAAGCAGCTGAACAAGTCTTTCGACCTGACGAGCTGGCGGAGTCAGGCGACGGAATGACCTCGTACGTCGCGTTTCTGCGCGCCGTCAACGTTGGAGGCCGAAATCCATTGCCGATGGCGAAGGTGCGGGATGCGCTGACCGCCGAGGGTCTGGAGCAGGTGTCAACCGTGTTGCAGAGCGGCAACATGCGGCGTGCTTTAGCTGTTGAACGCGGCCGAACCGACCGTTCCGATCGGTCGATCTGGTGGTCTCTCAATCACACCGCTCCACCGGAAACCCCACCCCGTGGTACGCCGCAGTGAAGGGGTGGGCGGGACAGGTCATGCTCCTACATGCTCGTGCACCAGGCAAGCACGTCGTCGAAGTGACGGTCTGAGAGCACTCCGAACAGCTCGCCGCGCGTCAGTTTCGCTCTGCTCGTTGCAGGGCTCGTGATGCCGCAGAGGAACCGCGCAAGCTGCCGCGGCGCGCCAAGGGCGAAGGGTTCCGCGGCGGTCAGTTCCGCGAGTGCACGACGATCGACGATCGCTTCGAACGCAGGAGGGAGCGTCGCCTCGGGAAGCCGCTGCGCGATCCCACCGAGGCAGTAGCTGCAATGTCCACACGGCTCGTCGCGCCGCTCGCCGAAGTACGCCACGAGCGCGTTGACCTGGCAGCCGTCGTTGGTGACGAGTGAGATGACCTGCTGGATCCGCTGTGCCTCCGTCCGCTCGCGGAGGGCGAATCGCTCGACGAGGCGGGCAAGCAGTTCGACCGGGGAATCAGGCCGCGCGAGGATCGTGTAGCGCTGTCGAGCATCCGCGACGCGGAGCTCGATCAATCCGCGTTGCTCGAGGTGGCCGAGCGCAGCGACGATGCGGCTGCGCTCCTCGCCAAGAGCGCTTGCGGACTCCTCCGGGTCGATGCTCGTCCAGGCGCGGCCGGTCTTGCCGCTCGCGACGAGCCGGCGAAGAAAGTCGGCGCGATCGGCGTCGAACGCGGCGGCGACGTCCTCGAACGACCCGCCCACGGGACGGAAGCTGTAGCCGGCATAGAAGGGCGTTCCCTGTCGGAGCAACCCATCCAGCTCGAGGTACGTGAGAACCGTCTTCAGGACCAGCGGACGCACATCGAACCGGCCGGACAGCTCGTACTCGCTGACCGCGAACGGAGCGTCTTCGCTGTGAGCGAACACCTCCTCGAGCAATCCCTCGATCGCCTCCCTCGTCGGCGTGTCGCCGTAGGTGAAGTTCTCGAGCGCCGGGATATCGTCAGGGCACGCGAAGAGCTCGCAGATCGACGGCGCGCCGTCCCGCCCGGCCCGGCCGATTTCCTGTGAGTACGACTCGAGGCCCTTCGGGACGTTGAAGTGGTAGACGTAGCGGACGTCTGCCTTGTCGATGCCCATTCCGAACGCGATCGTGGCGACGACGACGTTGCTGCTCGAGGCCATCCACCACTCCTGGGTGGCGACACGATCTTCCGGGCTCATGCCGGCGTGGTAGGGACGAGCGGGAAGGCCGGCCGCGGCGAGGAGCGAGGCGACGCGGAGCGCCGTGCGTTGGAGAGTGACATAGACGATCGTCGAGCCGGCCGGCCGCTCGCGCAGCCGGTCGATCAGCATCTGTTCGCGCTCTGACGCGCTCGCCGGCGTCGTCAGGAGCGTCAGGTTGGGGCGGTAGAAGCCAGTGACGACGGCATCGGCTTCGGCGATCTCGAACCCGGAACAAATGTCGGCGACGACGGCCGGCGTCGCCGTTGCCGTCAGGGCAAGAACGCGCTCGGCCCCGAGCTCGCGCGCACGCGCGGCCAGCTTGAGGTAGTCCGGCCGGAAGTTGTGCCCCCACTCCGAGATGCAGTGCGCCTCGTCGACGGCGAACAGCGAAATCTTCGTCCGTTCCAGCTGATCGAGGAAGCGCTCGTTGTTGAACCGCTCCGGCGCGACGTAGAGAAGCTTGAGACTCCCGGCGGCGAGGCGATCCGAGACGTCGCGGACCTCGTCTGCGCCGAGGCTCGAATCGAGCCGGGCGGCGTCGATGCCCTGGCCGACGAGCGCATCGATCTGGTCCTTCATGAGCGCGATCAGCGGCGAGACGACCACGGTGATCCCGTCGAGCAGGAGGGCAGGCAGCTGGTAACAGAGGCTCTTGCCTGCTCCGGTCGGGAACACCGCGAGCGCCGAGCGACCCGCGAGCAGCGCGTCGATGACCCGTTCCTGACCAGGGCGGAACGCGCTGAAGCCGAAGCGCTCGACGAGCAGGGCTCGACCGTTTGAGGATGTCTCTATTGTCATATTGGGCAACATACTACACGAAGAAGACGACATCGCTCATGCGCTCGCATGCTCAGCGACAGCCGATGGTCAGCAGGGGCGGAGCCGCATTGCGTCGAGGGTCACCTCGCCTGCCTCGAGTCGTGCAGCCAACGCCAACTCGTCTCGTAGCCGCGCTTCGGCCAAGGGGGTGACCTCGCCCGCGCGTGCACGCGGCACGACGACCGCACCATCGCCGTCGAGTACGACGATGTCGCGTGGTCGGATGGTGACACCCCCGACGACCACGGGAACGTCGAGCTCCCCTGGATCGTCCTTCAGGGCACCCGCCGCACACACGGAGCGAGCCCAGATCGGAAGCCCGAGCGAGACGAGCTCATCAACGTCACGCACGGGCCCGTCCACCAGAACCCCCGCAGCACCGCGCACCTTCGCCTGCAGAGCGAGAATCTCGCCGACGAGGGCGACCTCGCACTGCCCGGCGGTCGCCAGCACGACAACGTCTCCCGGTTCGACGGTGGCGAGCAACCGGTGCACGGCCAGGTTGTCGTTCACGCCGCAGAGCGCCGTCCGCGCCGGCCCGGCTACGCGAGTGCCGTCCACGATCCGGACGAGGCCGCCGGCCACGAGCCCTTTCCGCCCGGACGCCTCGTACGTCGTCGCCACCCCGAGCTCCGCGAAACGACGGTCGCCGGGCATGCTCGCGCCCGCGCCTACCAGTCGCCGACGCTGCCGTCGGCGTAGTAGACCCGTTGCGGCAGCTCCGGCTCGAACGGATGCTGCGCTACGACGTCGAGATCGATCTCGATTCCGAGGCCTGGCCTGTCGGTCGCCCGGGCGAGCATCCCATGCGGGTCGATCGGGTGCGACTCGGTCGCGACCTCGTCTCGCCACGGGACGTCGGAGGTGACCGCCTCGCAGATGATGTACGACGGCGTCGCGAGGCCGAGCTCGATCGAGGCCGCGGTCGAGACCGGCCCCTGCGGGTTGTGCGGGGCAAGCGCGACACGGTGAATCTCGGCCAGAGCCGCGATGCGGCGCACCTCGGTCAAACCACCACAGTGCGTGATGTCGGGCTGGATCACGCTGCACGCACCCTTCGTCAACAGCTCGTTGAACGGCGCGGCTCCGACGAGCCGCTCGCCCGTCGCGATCGGCGTGCGCACCGAACGCTGGATGGCTGCGATGTCGTCAGGTCGCTCGGGCCAGCACGGCTCCTCGAACCAGTAGAGGCCGAACTGCTCGAGCGCGGCTGCAAAGAGATGCCCCATCCGCGGGCTGGGACGGGCGTGGCAGTCAACCATGATGTCGATGTCGTCGCCGACCGCGTCCCGCATCGCGGCGACGCAGCGCTCGGCATGCCGAACCGGCGCGAGCCCCTCGAGCGGCATCGTCGGTGGCACTGCCATCGACTTGAAGGCCGTGAAGCCGCGCTCGACCATTCCAGCGGCAAGCTCACCGAAGCGTTGCGGCTCGTCGCTCTCGTAGAAGTCCTCCATCTTCCCGCCTCCGAGGTGGCCATAGAGCCGCACGTAGTCCCGGACCGGGCCTCCCCACAGCTTGTGGCAGGGGACGCCGTGCACCTTGCCGAGGATGTCCCAGAGCGCAATGTCGATGCCGCTCATGGCCGTGCCACGGACGATCCCGTTGCCGTGCCAGAAATGCTGGCGGAACATCATCTGCCAGAGATGCTCGATCCGCGTCGGATCCTCGCCGACGAGAAGATCGGCGAGATCCTCCACCGCTCCAACGACGGCGCGCGTATGCCACTCGAGAGTCGCCTCGCCCCAGCCGTGGAGTCCAGGCTCGTCGGTGACAACGCGAACGAAGATCCAGTTCCGCATCCGGGCATTGCAGACGTGCGCCTCGACGGCGGTGATCTTCACGACGCATCCCCGACGGAGCGAAGAAGCTCCCCGCTCGCGTCGATCAACCGGTCGACCTCGCCGCGGTCGACGTTCGACGTCGTGATCCCGTACGCCCAGCGGTAGTTGTCCTGGTCGAGGATGTCGTCGAGCGGAATGCCCGCGACGAGGTCGAGATCCTCGCTCGCCGGCAGGTAGCCGGTGTAGTCGTTGCAGTAGCCAAGCGTGAACGTCGTCTCGAACGGGCTCAGCTCGCGGATCCGCGAGCCGCACTCATTGAAGAGCTCGAACGGGTTCGCCGCGATCGCTGCGTCACCGATCGCGAGCACCTGGATCTCGCTGCGAACGGGCTCGTCGGCGCGCCGGATCATGTCGACGTACATCGCACACGAGGAGTGTTGGTAGTACTCGGGGAAGTCCTGCGC
>Ga0163153_10007971_pt1 | contig 11203 bp, 9 predicted proteins | sample OliLakLV19MP6IB1_FD_148629 | JGI IMG/M metagenome (GOLD analysis project Ga0163153, IMG submission 148629) | Freshwater microbial mat bacterial communities from Lake Vanda, McMurdo Dry Valleys, Antarctica - Oligotrophic Lake LV.19.MP6.IB-1 | ecosystem: Environmental > Aquatic > Freshwater > Lake... | reverse complement strand
GCGTCGGGGGCCACCAAGATGGTCGGCGCGGTATCCAGATCGGCGACGGCCGGCCGGGTGGAAGGAGCGCCCAGGGCGCGTTCGAGCGCGGCTTGCAGGGCGGCGGCGGTCTGGAAGCGCTGTTCGGGAACTTTGGCCATGGCCTGCATGATAAGGGCGTCGAAGGCGGGCGAGAGGTCGGGCCGGGCGGCGCTCAGGCGCGGCGGCGGCTCGGTGACGTGCTTGTAGGCCACGCCCATCGGCGTGTCGGCCTCGAAGGGCGGGCGGCCGGTGAGCATGTGGTAGAGGATGACGCCCAGGGCGTACAGGTCGGCCCGGCCGTCAAGCTGCTTGTCGCCGCGGGCCTGCTCGGGGGCCATGTAGGCCGGGGTGCCCATGACGCCGGTCTGGCTGAGTTGGGCGGAGGGTTCGGTGAGCTTGGCCAGCCCGAAGTCGGAGATGTAGGGGTGGCCGTCGCCGTCGAACAGGATGTTGCCGGGCTTGAGGTCGCGGTGGATGATGCCCAGGCCGTGGGCGCGGTCGAGGGCCGGGGCCAGGCGCTCGAGGATGTCGGCGGTTGTGCGCAGGGGCAGCGGGCCGCGCGCCAGCCGGTCGGCCAGCGAGCCGCCGGCCATGAGGCGCATGACCAGGTAGGGCTGGTCGTTCTCCTCGCCGTAGTCGTAGACCGGCACGATGGCGGGGTGTTCCAGCCCGGCGATGGTTTGGGCCTCGCGCTCGAAGCGGGCGCGAAAGGTGGAGGTGTGCAGAAACTCGGGCGGCAGAATCTTGATCGCGACCTCGCGCTTGAAGCGCGGGTCGTAGCCGCGATAGACGGTGGCCATGCCGCCGCGCCCGAGTTCGCCATGCAGGGTGTATCGTCCGATTTTTTGAAGTGCCACAGGCCTATACCTTGAGCCGAAAAGTTAACGTCCCGCCGCGCGCCCATGTTAGCCTAATTCGGCCAATTGCGCCGAGGTTTGTTACGGCGGAGGTCTTTTGCCACGAATTGTCACGAATGGGGAGGGGGGCGACGTTTGGGAGACCCTACAAAGATAGGGCAGGTCGCGAGGGCCAGTTGAGAGAGCGTGGCCGAGGCGCGGCGAGGACACTGGCCGTAAACACAAATTTACACGAATGCGCTGCGGTAAAGGCGTAGGTTAGGTTGCCGCTGGGCGAATAGATGCGCTCTGACTTATTGATTTTTCAGTTGTGGAATTGACAGTGTCGGCGCTAGGGTCTTGGCCTTCAACGTCGGACGGCCGGCTCACCGCAGGGTGGATTAGTGAGACTTCGTATCTGACCCTTAACGAAAAACGTGGGGTGGATGGCAGGCAAGCCTGCCATCCACCCCACGTTTTTCGTTGGCACTCCCACACGGCTGCGACAGACATAACGATTTTGCGGAGTGGCGTGTCAAGTTAGCATTTGAAAACTCAGTCAATACCTTCGCCAAAATCCCTAAGCTTGGTCATACCCGCCATATCTGGCGGCTACCTAGCGGGTTTAAACGCCACATATGGCGCCAAATACACCTTTGCCTAGAACTGGCGAAGGTATTGTCAGTAGATCGCAATTGCTCGCTGCCGACTGCCGTCTGCGGCCTGGCCTTCCGACTTCCGGCCTCCAACCGACCCGACTATAATGTGGCCGCACGCGGCAGCCTAACCATATAACGGAGCAGACGCAGGCCATGATTACCTTAGACGCAGTGGATGACGTCGTCACCGACGCCGTTAGGCAGGAGTACTGGGAACGCGGGTATTGGATCAGCCCCAAGCTGTTTGACGACGCGCAACTCGAGCGGCTGCGCTTGGCTCACGACCGGCTGTGGGCCAAGGATTACGATCACGAAATCCCGTCGCAGTACGGCGTCCCGAACCCGGATGTTGCCACGCCGGTGGTGCGCCAGTTCATCAATGCCTTCTGGCAGAACGACGAAATCCGCACGGCCGTCACCTCGCCGGTGATCGGCAAGATGGGCGCGCGGCTGATGGGCGTGGACACCGTGCGGCTGTGGCACGACCAGGCGATCTACAAGCCGGGGACGGCCGGGCAGCCGACCACGAACGTGGGCAACGTCGGCTGGCACCAGGACTACGGCTATTGGCAAGCCTCGAGCACGCAGAACATGTGCACCGCGTGGGTGGCGCTGCAAGATACCGACCTGAGCAACGGCGGCATGCGCACCATCGTCGGCTCGCACAAGTGGGGGCTGATTAAGGAGAGCGACAGCTTCGGCATCAAAGACCTGGAAGTGCTCTCGGCCAAATTCGCCGGGGACGGAGCACACCCCTGGCTGGACGAGCCGTGCCTGCTCAAGGCGGGCGAGGCCAGCTTTCACCACAGCCTGTGCTTTCACGGCTCGGGGCCGAATACTTCGCCCGCGCCGCGCCTGTCGGTCATCAGCCATATGATGCCGGGCGACACGGTCTACCGCGCCGGGCGGCAGTGGCACCCCAACCTGGTGTTCCTGGGGCCGCACTCGTACGACGGCCAGCCGTTCGTGGGCGAATACTGGCCGCAGGTGTGGCCGGTCACTGAGTAACCTGGCGCTAAACCAATCCCCGATACCAGGAGCACTTATACCATGCCCGAGTACAAAGTCCTGAGCGACCAGCAAGTCCAGAGCTTTCTCGACAATGGCTATCTGGTGGTCAAACAATGCGTGGACCTGAACTTCGCGCAGCGCTGGATCGCGCGCGGCTACGAGCGCCTGGGCTATGACCAAAACGACCCGCGCACCTGGGTCAAAGACATGATCTGGATGCAGAACGAGAGCGAGGTCGCCATTCGCGAGGTGGCGCCGCGCGCGTGGGCGGCGCTGCTGGACGTGGTGGGCGGGGAAGAGCGGCTGGAGACGCAGGTGATGGACACGCCGGCGAAGTTTTACCCGGTCAACTCGTTCAATTGGTCGGACGCGCTGATTATGAACTTCCGGCGCGGGGCCGACCAGCCCTGGGAGCCGCCCGCGCCGCAGTCGAGCGGCTGGCACAAGGACGGCGGCTACTTTCGGCATTTTCTCGACAGCCCAGAGCAGGGGCTGCTGACGATTGTGTGCTGGACCGACATGCGCCACCAGGGCGGCGGCACGTTCATCGCGCCCGACTCGGTGGGCGTGGTGGCGCGGCACATGCTGGCGCACCCGGAGGGCATTGCCGCCGACGGCTTCGACATGCCGCTGCTGATGAACCAGTGCACGCGCTTTGAGGAGCTGACGGGCGAGGCGGGCGACTTTATCATCCTGCACCCCTACATGCTGCACGCCTCGTCGCCGAACGTGCTGGGGACGCCGCGCATCGTGACCAACCCGCCGGTGTGGCTCAAGGAGCCGTTCAACTTCCACCGCGCCAACCCCGACGACTACTCACTGGTGGAGCGCGCCACGCTGCGGGCGCTGGGGGTGGACTACCTCGACTTCCAGCCGGCCGCGCCGCGCGAGGGCGTTTGGTGGCCGATGAAGTAAGGCGACGTGAAGAAAGAGGGAAAGCTGAGGCGAAGGCGGCGGTTAGAGCAGAACCAGAGCGTGGATCGCCCGCCTTCGCCCCCGGCCCTATGCCTGGTGAATTGATCCTGCTGGTGGACGACGAACCGAATATTCTCGAACTGGCGCGGCTGTACCTGGAGCGCGAGGGCTACCGCGTTGCCACGGTGGGCGATGGCCGGGCGGCGCTGGAGCGGGTAGCCCAGGAGCCTCCGGCCCTGATGGTGCTCGACCTGATGCTGCCCGGGTTGGACGGCTACGAAGTCTGCCGCCAGGTGCGGGCCAAATCCGAGCTGCCCATCCTGATGCTGACCGCCCGCGACGAAGACATAGACAAAATCATCGGCCTGGAACTGGGCGCGGACGACTACCTGACCAAGCCGTTCAACCCCCGTGAGTTGGTGGCGCGGGTGAAGGCCATCTTGCGGCGCAGCGAGCGCGCCACCAAGCCCGACGCCCACCCGGTGCATGTGGGCGATCTCACCATTGACCCCGCCCGACGCGAGGTGACCATCGCCGGAAAGGCCGCGAGCCTGCGCACCAAAGAGTTTGAGCTCTTGCTGGCGCTGGCCGAGCATCGCGGCCTGGTGCTGACGCGCGAGCAACTGCTCAACCTGGTGTGGGGCTATGACTATCTAGGCCAGACGCGCACGATTGATGTGCATGTCGCCCACCTGCGCAAAGTGCTGGCCGGGAGCCGCGTGAGCATCGAGACGCTGACGGGCGTGGGGTACAAATTGGTAACCAGCTAATTCCGCTCTAGCCCGGCGGCCTGACCCACACGGTAATCAAAGAGGCGCACATGCAACCATTCGCCCCCCTGCCCGCTATTGGTTTCATCGGAGTTGGACACATGGGCCGACCCATGGCGTTGAATCTGCACCGCGCCGGATTTGGCGTGCGCGTCTACGATGTGTCGCCGCAGGCGCTAGCGGCCGCGGCGCAGGCCGGCCTGGCCACCGCCGGCACACCTGTCGCGGCGATCCAAGACGCCGAGGTCATTATCTTGATGCTGCCCAGCGATGAGGCGCTGTGCGGCCTGATGGAGGGCGAGGGCGGCTTACTGGGCCATCTGCAAGCGGGGCAGATCGTGATTGACATGGCGACCAGCCTGCTGACCACCAGCCAACGCCTGGCCGCCCAGGCGGCCGACCGGGGCGCGACGCTGATGGACGCGCCGGTCAGCGGCGGCAGCGAGGGCGCCCAAGCCGGAACCCTGAGCATCATGGTGGGCGGTGAGGCGGCCAGTGTTGAGCGCTGCCGGCCGGTGCTGTCGGCCATGGGCAGCACCCTCACCCATATCGGCGGGCAGGGGATGGGGCTGATCGCCAAGTATGTCAATCAGATGGTGATGGAGGCCTCGTTCTGCGCCGTGGCGGAGGCCTTTGCCCTGGCGGCCAAGGCGGGGGCCGATCTGGGCGCGGTCTACCAGGCGGTGCGGCACGGCCTGGGCGGCTCGCGGGTGCTCGACCTCATGCTGCCGCAATTGCTCTCCGGCGACCTGGGCCAGGGCCGCGAATTGAGCTTACACTATAAGGACGGCGGCTATGCGCTGGCGGCCGGCGCAGCGTTAGGCGCGTGGACGCCGCTGACGGCGCTGACGCATGAGATCTTCACTCAGGCGATGGCGGCCGGCCAGGGCGGGCATCACGCCGGCGGCGTAGCGCGGGTCTATGAACAGCAATCAGCCGTGCAGGTAGTGAGGCCGGCAGAATAGCGTACAGGGAGCCAACATGAAAAAAGCTGAATCGCAGGTTGATACCGGGGCGGCGCAACTAATCACCAACCACATCGCCGAGCTAGGCGACTGGCGCGGAAAAATGCTGGCCCGGCTGCGCAAGCTGATCGGGGAGGCCGGCCCCGACCTGACGGAGGAATGGAAGTGGGGCACGCCGGTCTGGTCGCAAAAGGGGAATGTGGTGGCCGCCGGCGCGTTCAAGGACCATCTCAAGCTCAACTTTTTTCAGGGGGCGGTATTGGCGGACCCCAACGGCCTGTTCAACGCCGGCCTCGACGCCAAGGCGACGCGCGCCATTGACATTCAGGCGGGCGACAAGCTGAATGAGCCGGCCCTGAAGGAACTGGTTCGCAGCGCCGTGGCGCACAACGTGGCGGGCGGGAAGAAGAAATAGGCGGCCTGACGAAGCTGCGCTAACACCGCCGAGCCGGTCGCGAGCGAGTTAGCCATTTCATTGTTGCTCTCCTTTGATTCAATGAGTGGGCCGCCGCCCGTCGTTTTTACACGCCGTTTACACGCCGGGCGTACACTAGGCGCATGAACACCGTCAGCAAGCGGCTGTTCGCCGCTTTCCTCGTCATCATCGCGGTGGTGCTGGTCAGCCTGAGCGTGGGGTTGATCGTGCTATTGCGCAACAACCCGCTAGTCGAGCGGCAGACGTTCAGCCAACTCAACAACGTGGCCGCCATGCTGGCCCGCCAGGCGCGCCTGACGCCCGACCTGAGCGTGGCCGAGGCGCAGACCATCGCCGAGCAGGCGGCGGCCGAACACGGCGTGCGCGTGCTGGTGGCCGCCAGCGACGGCAATGTGCTGGTGGACTCGGCCGGCGGGGCGGGCACGGCGCTGGACTTCCGGCGCTTTCGGCTGGCGCGGCTGGACCAAACTTATCCGGATGTGCGCGTGGGGCAGGCGCGCGACGGGGCGCGGCGGCTGTGGCTGTACGTGGTGCGCCCGCTGGGCGACGCGCGCGTGCTGATCGTGGCCGACCGGCCCGCGCCGTATGTGGCCGTGACTTTCTTCGCCCAGAACTTGCTGCTGCCGATGGCCGAGGCGGCGCTGATCGCGGCGGCGGTGGCCGGGGTGCTGGCGGTCGTCATCGCCCGGTCTATCGCCCAGCCGCTCAAACAGATGGCGGTGGTGAGCCAGGGCATCGCCCACGGCGACTACAGCCGCGTGGCGCCTGAGAGCGGGCCAGACGAAGTGGCCGCGCTGGGCGGGTCGCTCAACCGCATGGCGCGGCAGGTGCAGGCCACGCAGCAGGGCCAGCGCGAATTCCTGGCGAACGTGTCGCATGAGCTTAAGACGCCGCTGACCTCGATCCAGGGGTTCGCGCAGGCGATCCTCGATGGCACGGCCGACTCGCCGGCCGTGACCGAACGCTCGGCCACCATCATCTACGGCGAGGCCGAACGGATGCGGCGGCTGGTGGAAGGGCTGCTGGACCTGGCGCGGCTGGAGGCGGGAGCGCCGGCGCTGCGGACCGGGCCGGTGGATCTGCACGCCAACCTGGCGGCGGCGCTGGAGCGCTTCGGCCCGCGCGCGCAAACGGCCGGCGTTGGCCTGGTGAGCGCCCTGCCCGCCGCGCTGCCGGCCCTGACCGGCGACGGCGACCGGCTGGCGCAGGTGTTCAACAACCTGCTGGACAACGCCGTGCAGCACACGCCCGCCGGCGGCCAGGTGACGTTGAGCGCGCTGGCGGCCGGGGGCGAGGTGCGCGTGACCGTGGCCGACACGGGGCGCGGCATCCCGCCGGGCGACCTGGGCCGCATCTTTGAACGCTTCTACCAGGTGGACAAGAGCCGCGCGCGGCCGGGCGGCGTGGGGCTGGGCCTGGCCATCAGCCGCGAGATCGTGGCGGCCCACGGCGGCCGGATCGAGGTGCAGAGCACGGTGGGGAAGGGCACGAGCTTCACGGTGCGGCTGCCGGTGGCAACGGATGGGCTTCGCCATAACGGATGAAACGGATGCCCTATGTTTTAGCGGGCACTATCGGATACTTGCTGCATGTTTTCAATCTGACTGCTTTATCTCAATTGTATTGGATCTAAATCGAATTGGGCTAAGGCGAATCAAAAGAGAGGCGCGGCCAGCTAGGCTGACCGCGCCTCTCTTTTTGATGTGCGCCGGGGTGAGGCTAGGCGCTCATTTCCTTGTCGGCGGGCTTGGGGGCCTTGAGGGTCGCAAGCTGCGCTTCGAGCTGGACGCGCTTGGTTTCGGCCGCCGTGCGGGCGTCATCCACCAGGGTGTCGAATTGCTCGCGGGTGCGTGCCTGAAGCTCGCGGCCCGAGCTGGGAGCCAGCAGCAACGCCGCGACCGCGCCGACAAGCGCGCCGCTCATCAAACCTGCCAGAAAACCGGTGATCTTGCCCATTGTTCAACCTCCGTGTAAATAAGGAGCGATCTCCACTCTGATTATACGATACGCATATCGGCCCGTAAAGTTGCGCGGGCCAGGAGAAACTTTAGCCACGAATCGCTTCGCGCGAATTGCACGAATGGGGGCAGCGGGAGTATTAAGGCTGCGCTAGGGTCGAGGTGGGAAGCCCCGTGTCCATTGTTCTATTTACTCACACTCAGGGCAATGGCGCGGGCATAGATTAGGGCACAATTCAGATATAATGCTGTGCCGCGCTCGGGTCAGCACCGGCGCGGGCGCGCCGCAGCCTGTTGTTAAGCCCACCCATCTGGTCAAACCACTATGCCCCTGCCCTTCCCTGCCAACGCCGACGAGCTGCAAGCCTGGATTTGGACTGAGATCGAGCCGCACTACGCCGAACTGAAGGCGCAGGCGGTCACGGCCGCGAACGTCAGCGAGTGGCTGGCGGCCTGGTCGCGGCTGGCGGGGCACGTGCACGACCTGCGCGCCCGGCTGTACGTCGCCACTACGGTCAACACCGCCGACGCGGCGGCCGAGACGCGCTACCAGCGGTTCTTAGACGAAATCTTCCCTGCCAGCCAGGCCGCCGAGCAGGTGCTCAAGGAAAAGCTGCTGGCCTCCGGGCTGGAGCCAGAGGGGTTCGCCATCCCGCTGAAGAACCTGCGGGCCGAGGCGGCCTTGTTCCGCGCGGCCAACCTGCCGCTGCTGGCCGAGATCGAAACGCTCAACACGCGCTACGACCAGATTGTGGGCGCGCAGACGGTGGTGTGGCAAGGCGAAGAACGGACCCCGACCCAGGTGCTGCGCACGCTGGAAAGCCCCGACCGCGCCCAGCGCGAGGCGGCCTGGCGGGCCGTCATGCAGCGCTTCCTGGCCGACCGCGAGGCCATTAACGCCCAATGGGGTGAGTATATGGGCAAGCGCCGGCAGTTGGCGGCCAACGCCGGCTACGGCGACGACTACCGCGCCTACCGCTGGCAGGAGCTGCTGCGCTTCGACTACACCCCGGCTGACTGCGCCAGCTTCCACGACGCCATCGCCGAGGTGGTGGCGCCCGCCGCCACGCGCATTCACGAACGGCGGCGGCAGCGCCTGGGCCTGAGCGAACTGCGCCCATGGGATTTGGCGGTGGACCCTACCGGCCAGGCGGCGCTGCACCCGTTCGAGGACGCCGCGCAGCTTATCACGCTGGGCAGCCGCATCCTGCACGCGGTAGACCCGGCGCTGGGCCGGCACTTTGACACCCTGCGCGATGAAGCCCTGCTCGACCTGGACAACCGCAAGCACAAGGCCCCCGGCGGCTACTGCGACGTGTTTGTGGTGCCGCAGCGGCCGTTCATCTTTATGAACGCCGTCGGCTCGCACGATGACGTGCAGACGTTGTTGCACGAGGCCGGGCACGGCTTCCACAGCTTTGAGTCGGCCCACCTGCCCTACATTCAACAGCAGTTGATGGTGGGCAACGAGTTTGCCGAGGTGGCCTCCATGAGCATGGAACTGCTGGCCGCCCCGTACTTTGACACGGCCCACGGCGGCTTCTACACGCCGGAACAGGCGGCCCGCGCCCGGGTGGAGCACCTAGAAGGGGCGCTGCTCTTCTGGCCGTACATGGCGGTGGTAGATGCCTTCCAGCATTGGGTCTACACCCACCCCGAGGCCGCCACGGAGGGCGACAATTGCGACGCCCAGTGGACGACGCTGTGGGAGCGCTTTATGCCGGGCGTGGATTGGAGCGGGCTGGAGGTGGAGCGCTCCACCGGCTGGCACCGCAAGCTGCACATCCACATGCTGCCGTTCTATTACGTGGAATACGGGCTGGCGCAGTTGGGCGCGGTGCAAATCTGGCGCAACGCGCGGCGCGACCAGGCCGGGGCGGTGGCCGCCTATCGCCGGGCGCTGGCCCTGGGCGCGACCGTGCCGCTGCCAGACTTATTCCGCGCGGCCAACGCGCGCTTCGCCTTTGACGCCGGCACGCTGGGCGAGGCCGTGACGCTGATGGAAAGCACCATCGCCGAGCTCGACCCGGCCTAGTCGGGCGCATAACCCTGACCCTGATTGAAACTGGAGCTGCTATGTATCCTGCCCGTCTTCAGCGTTTGCGAACGGCCATGACGCAAGCCAAGTTCGACTGTGTTGCGGCGATTGCCGGCCCCAACCTGTACTACCTCACCGGGCTGTCGTTTCACCTGAGCGAGCGGCCGACGACGGGCTTCTTCCCGCTCACCGGCGACCCGGTGATCGTAGCCGGGAGTCTGGAAGAGTCCAAAGTGGTGGGCGGCGCGCCCTACCCGGTGCGCGGCTGCTACTACACCGACGCGGCCGGGCCGGTGCTGGCCTACCGCGAGGCCTCGCAGGCGCTGCGGCTGGGGGCGCGCGGCGGCGGCGTGGCGCGGATGGGCGTGGAGAGCCGCCGGATGCGGGTGATGGAATTGCGCCTGATCGAAGAGGCCTTCCTCAACCCCCGGATGGACGCGGCCGAAGGCGTTTTTGCCGCGCTGCGCATGACCAAAGACGCGCAGGAGCTAGCCCTGATGCGGCGGGCGGTGGAGATCGCCGAGCAGGCGGTAGAAGCCACTATCAAGACCATCCGCATCGGCCAGACCGAGCGCGAGATCGCGGCCGAACTGGTGGTGCAGACCCTGCGGGCCGGTTCGGATACCGAACTGCCGTTTGCGCCGATTGTGGCCTCCGGCCCGAACTCGGCGCTGCCGCACGCCGCCGTGACCGACCGCGCGCTGCAAGCCGGCGACCTGCTGACGCTCGACTGGGGCGCGGCGCACGGCGGCTACTTCTCTGACCTGACGCGCACCTACGCCATCGGCGCGCTCGACCCGGAGCTGAAGGTGATCTACGACCTGGTGCGGGCGGCTAACGAGGCGGCGCTGGCGGCCAGCCGGCCCGGCGTGAGCGCGGCCGAGGTGGATGCGGCGGCGCGGCGGGTGATTACGGACGGCGGCTACGGCCCATACTTCGTGCACCGGGTGGGGCACGGGCTGGGGCTGGAATGCCACGAAGACCCGTCCATGCACGGCCAGAACGAGACGCCGCTGGAGCCGGGGATGACGTACACGATTGAGCCGGGCATCTACCTGCCGGGCAAGGGCGGCGTGCGGATCGAGGATAACGTGGTGGTGACGGCCAGCGGCGCGGAGAGCCTGGGCGGCTTGACGCACGACTTGCAGGTCATCGCCGGGTAGGCGCGCATGCTTAGGCCGGGAGCCGAACCATTCTATCGGCGCGGCGGCGCGACCCCAACCACGTTAGGGCAGGCCGGCGCGCTGCTGATCCACGGTTTCACCGGCACGCCGCGCGAGATGCGGCCGGTGGGCGAGGCGCTGGCGGACGCGGGCGTGACCGTGCTCGGGGTGCGGCTGGCCCAGCATGCCACGCAGCCGAGCGACATGCTGCGCTCGCACTGGCGCGACTGGTACGCCTCGGTGCTGGACGGCTACACGCTGTTGCGCGACCAATGTGAGACGGTCTTCGTCATGGGCCTCTCGATGGGCGGCGCGCTGGCGCTGTACCTGGCGGCCCACGCGCCGGTGGCGGGCGTGGTGGCGCTGGCGACGCCCAGCCGGCCGCACCTAGACCGGATGCCCTGGCGCGCGCGCTTCGCTCGGCCCTTGAG
>Ga0163153_10007969_pt1 | contig 11204 bp, 9 predicted proteins | sample OliLakLV19MP6IB1_FD_148629 | JGI IMG/M metagenome (GOLD analysis project Ga0163153, IMG submission 148629) | Freshwater microbial mat bacterial communities from Lake Vanda, McMurdo Dry Valleys, Antarctica - Oligotrophic Lake LV.19.MP6.IB-1 | ecosystem: Environmental > Aquatic > Freshwater > Lake... | reverse complement strand
GTTCCAACTTCCGGATGCGGTTTTTTCCCGGCAATCACTACTTCTTGAAATCGGCCGCGGGGCCGCTCTTCGAAGATCTATCGGCCGAGCTGCGCACGCTCGCGGCGTAGGCGCATTCCAGGGGATGAATCCCCTGGCAAAAAGCGCGCGTCCTACGGACGCAGTTCGTTTCGATGCGCGCCGCAAGTCGATGGATTCGTTCGATTTACCCGTTTGAGCGCTTTAGGCCGTCATTCCACCGCCGGCCGATTCTCGCTCGGCTGGGTACAATGGTGGGTTCCCATGTCTACGGCCTATTCCAATCCGTCGCTGCTGCCGATTGTCGATCTGGCGACCATTGCGCCCCAAGCACGCGCGGCCAAGGTCGCTACGCCCCCCCTGCCGATGACCCGGGCGGAGATGCTGGCCCGCGGGTGGGATGAGGTTGATGTGGTGTTCGTCTCGGGCGATGCCTACGTCGACCATCCGAGCTTCGCCAACGCGCTGTTAGGCCGGCTGCTTGAGAGCTACGGCTTTCGCGTGGCCATCCTCAGCCAGCCCGACTGGCGCTCCGCCGAGCCCTGGCGAGCCTTCGGGCGGCCGCGGCTGTTCTTCGCCGTCAGCGCGGGGAACATGGACTCGATGATCAACCACTACACGGCCAACCGCAAAGTCAGGAACGACGATGCCTACAGCCCCGGTGGTCGGATCGGCCGCCGCCCCGACCGGGCGACCTCGCCCTACTGCCAGCGGGCCCGCGAGGCGTTTCCCGGCGTGCCGGTGATCGCCGGCGGCGTCGAAGCCAGCCTCCGCCGGATCGCCCACTACGACTATTGGAGCGATAAGGTCCGACGGTCGATTATTCTCGACAGCAAAGCCGACCTCGTCGTTTACGGCATGGGGGAACGGGGGATCGTCGAGATCGCGGAGCGCATGCGCGACGGCGCCGCGGTGCGCGACCTGCGCGACATGCGGGGCGTGGCCTACCGGCTGGGGGCCGCCGAGCCGCCGCCGGCCGATGAGCGGACCATCGCCCTGCCCTCGTTCGAAGAGGTGTCGACCGACAAGCGGGCGTTCGCCGTGATGACGCGGATTGCCCATCACGAGACCAACCCCTACAACGCCAAGCGGCTCGTGCAGAAGCATGATCGCGAAACAGTGGTGATCAACCCGCCGCAGTTGCCGCTGGCCCAAGGCGAGATGGACCGCGTGTACGGCCTGCCGTTCACGCGCAGGCCGCATCCCTCGTACGGCAACGAAGACATTCCGGCTTACCAGGTCGTGAAAGACTCGGTGCAGATCATGCGGGGCTGCTTCGGCGGCTGCACGTTCTGCTCGATCACGGCCCACGAAGGACGGATCATCCAGAGCCGCTCGGCCGAGAATGTGATGGCCGAGGTCCGCCAGATGGCGGCCGAGCCCGATTTTTGCGGCGTGGTGAGCGATATCGGCGGCCCGACCGCGAACATGTACGAGATGCGCTGCACGAAGCCGGAGGTCGAGGCCGTTTGCCGGCGGCTGAGCTGCGTGCACCCGAAGATCTGCAAGCTGCTGGGGACCGACCACGGGCCGCTGGTGGACCTGATGAAACAGGTGCGAGAAGAGCCGGGAGTGAAGAAGGTATTCGTGGCCTCGGGCATCCGGATGGACCTGGCCCGCCGCAGCCCCGAATACATGAAGGAACTGGCGACGCACCACGTAGGCGGTTTGCTCAAGGTCGCTCCCGAGCACGTCGACCCGGGCGTGTTGGCGCTGATGAAGAAACCGGACTCGGACGACTTTTTGAAGTTCGACGAGGAGTTCAAGAAGGCTTCGGCGGCGGCCGGCAAGAAGCAGTACCTGGTGCCGTACTATATCGCCAGTCACCCGGGAAGCGATTTGAACGCGATGATCGAGCTGGCGTTGTTCCTGAAGCGGAACAGCTACCGGCCCGACCAGGTGCAGGACTTTATCCCCAGCCCGTTCGATATCGCGGCCTGCATGTTCTACACGGGGCTCGACCCACTAACGATGAAGCCGGTGTACACGGCCCAGCATTTGCGCGACCGGAAACTGCAGCGGGCGCTGCTGCAGTTCTTTAAGCCGGAGAATTACTTTGAGGTTCGGCAGGCGCTTGAGCAGGCGGGGCGGCAAGACCTGATAGGCAACGGATGCGATTGCCTGATCGGCGCCCAGCCGCCGCGCGAGGCGCTCGACCAACGCCGCAAGCGGGCCAACGAGCAGGTGCGCGAGCAACGAGCGGGGGACCATATTCGGGGCAAGCCGCAGGGAGAGCGCGGCGGGCCCGACGGCGACGCGAAGTCCGGCGGTAATGGTGACGGGGATCAGAAGAAGCAGGTCGGCTACCGGCCGCACCGCAAGACGCAGTCGCGCCGTGATCGGCGAAAGTAGGGCACGGCTCGTGCCGACGGAGAAACCCGACCATGAATAGGAGCGAGCAAGCGACGCTGGAGCGGTTACGGCTGACCATTCACGGATTGGCGGCCCCGTTTTTTTGCGAAGGATCGTTTGTTCCGGACGCGCCGGTCAACCTCGTGTTTCGCGACAAGACTCGGTTCGCGGTCGATCGTGCGAAGGATTCTCGCGAGCTGAGCAAGGAGCTGTCGCCATTGCTCACGCGGTCGCGAAAAATCGAAGCTCCGTCGGCGGGTGGACGCGTCGATCCTGGAGAAAAACCTTCCGATTCGGGCCGGCGGCAAATCAAGCGACGATCTCGGCGTCATTTGGATCGAACCGGCCCCTTCGGGGGACGAAACGACCTGGCGAACCGACGAAAATCTCGCTTCCGACCTGCCGGCCGCGGCACACCTTCACTCTTGCGATTACTGTGCGTGGGGCTACTTCGGCAACGAAAGTTCCTACGTCGATTTCTACACCTTTGCCGCCTTACACATCGAGATTCCAAAGTTTGGTGAAGGCGTTCGGGCGGTTGCGAAGTCGTCCCAGGGCAAACCGGTCAAACGCAAGGGACCGAGTCGCAAAGGCAAATTAAAGCCGGAATGATCCGCCGATGCCGTACTTGATTTGAAATTCCGACGCATTTTTACGCGAACCGTCGCACTCTCGGCATCATGGCTGATTTCACTCCGACCCAGGGCCGCTACCTGGCGTTCATTCACGCCTACATCAGCTTGCACGGATATCCACCTGCGGAATCCGAGATCGCCGCGGCGATGTGCGTCTCGCCGCCGTCGGTGAATCAGATGGTGAAGATGCTGGAGAAGAAAGGGGTGATCCTGCGACATCCGGGTCAGCCTCGCTCGCTGCAGATTCTCGTACCGGAAGATCGGATTCCGCCATGGAACCGGCGCAAATCGGCGCGGACGTCGTGGCCTGCCGGTCCCGCGCTTGGCTGGATGCCGACTGCGAAAGCGATCAGGCAAGCGACGCCGGCGAATTTGTACGTGCTGTCGGTATTCCTGCATAGCGGGCCGGTCAGTGACAAATTTCGCAGCAGAATCGTCAACAGGGTCATTGAAATCCGCGGTGATCAGACGCTCGAAAACCTGCACGAAGCAATCTTCAAGGCGTACGACCGCTGGGACGAGCACATGTATGAGTTTCAGTTCGGTAAGCGCCCGTTTGATCCTGCCGGGCTCACCTACGGCGTTTCCGGCGAGTCATCCGGGAGAAAAAAGCGGGGAGACGCCCGCACGACCAAGCTGGACGACTTGGGCCTGACGAAAGATCGTGTGTTCGGCTACTGGTTTGATTTCGGCGACGACTGGTTTCACCAGATCGGCGTCGAGCGAATCGAGCAAGCCATCCCGACCGTCACCTACCCGCGCATCGTCAAGCGCGTCGGTAAATCACCGCCGCAGTATCTTGACGAATGAAGGCCGGAATGAACGAGGAGCGAGTAATAGATGCTTCGATCACCGCGACGGGAAAGAAGGCCATGACCGAAGGCCTGATCACGAGTTTGCAGAATCAGCGAGTGAAAGACGCGGCCAAGCTGCGCGACCGGCGGCAGCGCGACAAGCAAGGTCGGTTCCTCATCGACGGCGTCCGCGAACTCGACCGGGCGCTCGACGCGGGCGTGACGCCGGTGGAGGTGTTCGCCTGCGAGGAAAAATGCGGCGAGGGTACGGCCGGACTGGTGCTCGCCCGCCTGATGCAGAGCGTGCCGCAGGCGGTGCAATTTTGCACGCCGGCGGTGTTCGAGAAACTGGCGTTCGGCGAGCGAGTGGAAGGGTTGGTGGCGGTTTGCGAGACGCCCACGCGCACGCTCGACGGCTTGAAACTTCCGCCCGATGCGCTGGTGTGCGTGCTGGAGAGCATTGAGAAGCCGGGGAACCTGGGGGCCGTGCTCCGGAGCGCCGACGCGGCGGGTGTAGCCGCGGTGATCGTGGCCGACGAGAAGACGGACCTCTTCAACCCGAACGCCGTACGGGCTTCGATGGGGGCGATCTTCAGCGTGCCGGCGGCCGTGGCCGATGCGCCGACGACGATCGCCTGGCTGCGTGAACGCGGCTTTACGATGTGGGCGGCCCGGGTTGGTGCAGGGCCGGTTTACACCGAGGCCTCGCTCAAGGGGCCGACGGCGATCGTGCTGGGGAGCGAGGCCGAGGGGCTCTCGGCCCGGTTCTGGGCCGACGACGTGCGGCCGATGCACCTGCCGATGTTGGGGCGAGCCGATAGCCTGAACGTGTCGGTGGCCGCGGCGGTGTTGTTTTATGAGGCGCTGAGGCAGAGGGGCCGGCCGGCGTAGCCGGGCGATCGATCATGCCGTTGGGTCGGCCCGCAAATCCCAAATTCCAAATCCAAAATTCCAAACAAATTCCAAAACAGACAAAGAAAGCAGACGGAAACTCGGAACGGATCAGACCGTCAGGAAAACAAGACCGTTCGAAAGCGCGAAAGGGAGTGACAGCGTGGGCCTCGCGGGCAGGGACGTAGCGATGTAGCAGACGCCTGGGCCGCTCGACGCCCTACGGCGAGTGCGGCCCGTTGGGCCGCCGGAGCGCGACCACCAAAGCGCGGCTTTATGAAGGACGTGTGGACGTTTCGTCGGCCATCTCGCGGGCGTGGTAGCTGGAGCGGACGAAGGGGCCGCTGGCGACGCTGGAGAAGCCCATCTGCCGGGCGGCTTGGCCTAGCTCGTCGAACTCGGCGGGCGGCACGTAGCGCTTCACCGGCAGGTGTTCTGGTGAGGGCTGCAGGTACTGGCCTAGCGTGAGCATGTCGCAGCCGGCATCCAAGAGGTCGGCCAGCGTGTCTAATAGTTCGTCGCGGGTTTCGCCCAGGCCGAGCATCAGGCCGCTCTTAGTTTTAATCGCCGGGTTGAGACCCTTCACGCGTCGCAACAACTCGAGCGTCCAGCGATACTCGCTCTTGCGGCCCCGGACTTCGCGATAGAGCCGCGGCACGGTTTCGGTGTTGTGATTGAAGACTTCGGGCGCCGCGGCGACCACGTGCTCGATCGCGCCGGGCTTGCCCAGAAAATCGGGCGTCAGCACTTCGACTGCCGCGCCGGTTCGCCGGCGAACCGCCAGTACCGAGCGATGGAAGTGGTCGGCCCCGCCGTCGGGCAAGTCGTCGCGGGTGACGGAGGTGATCACCACGTGCTGGAGGCCGAGCCGGGCAGCGGCTTCGGCAAGTCGTTCCGGTTCGTCGTCTTCGACGGCCTGCGTCTTCCCTTTGGCCACCGAGCAGAAACCGCAGGGGCGCGTGCAGACCTCGCCCAGAATCATGAACGTGGCGGTCTTCTGCGACCAGCATTCCATGCGGTTGGGACACTTGGCCTCTTCGCACACCGTGGTCAGCTTGAGCTCGCGGAGCAGACGGTCGGTGAAGTGGTCGGCGTTACCCTTGGGGACGTTCCGCTTGAGCCAGCGAGGGAGCCGACGGGCGTCGACCGTTTCCGCGGTAGCCGAACCGCAGGTGCCGCCGGTGCCCGAATCACAGCCGCCCGAGCTGCAGCCGCCGGATTCGGAGCCGCAACCGCCCGTACTGCAGCCGCCGGCCTCGACGATCGGCAAAGAGGTGAGTTGCTTTGATACGATCGAAAAGAGTTGGATGGACGGACTATCCGACACGCGGAATCCCCTCGGGCGAGACGTAGGTGCGGGCCAATTGCGGGTGGCCCGTCACTACATGATACCGGGCGCACCCCAGGGCCGTCGACAGGCGCTCGACGACCCGTTGCCGCACTGCGGGCATGCGAATCGGCCGCCGCGACTCGGCCGAGAGCGACGTCGCTTCGCTACGGCCCTGCGGATCGACCACGGCAGTGCGGACGAGCCGCCGCTCGGGATCGACGTTGAGGAACAGCCCCCGATAGGCGACGCCGTGTTTTACGGAAACGCCGAAAAAAGCCGCCTGCCCGCCGCGACACCAAATGCCGCGCCGACCCGGCCGCTCGACGCGCGGCACGTGGAGATCGTCGAAAACCCCCGCCAGCATCGTTTGCAGCCGATCGAGGTACGAACCGACCGAAAGCCCGAACAGCGCAAGCGGCACCACGGCGTACACGGCCAACTGTCCCGGCACGTGCACCAAAGCGCCGCCGCCCCGATTCTGGAGCCGAACGTCGTAGCCCATCCGCCGCCACTCTTCTTCGCCCCGCACGTCGGCCGACGAACCGTCGCGGCCGATCGTGATCGTGGGGGGATGCTCGGCGAGCAGGACCACCGCCCGCGGCTTTTCGAGCTCGCCGGCGTCGTACACGAGGCGCTGCTCGAGCGCCGCCACTTCGTCGAGCGGCGCCAGGCCCAAGAGATGGAACAGGACCGACGGCTCGCCCTGCTCTATCGGCCGCGAATGCGGCTCGAGCGGCGGCGTGACGTCGGGGTCCATTGCTTTCAACCTTGGCTCAAGGCCGGCGGCGGCCCATAATAAGCGGTCTACGAACGGGACGAGCTACGTACTCTAGCACTGCCTGACAACGGGGAAAAGGTGAGCGCCAAGCAACCAACGAAGACCGGAAAGACGACGCCACCGCCGCGGAACCCGGATAAGAAACGGGACGAGAACGAACGGCTCGTCGCGCAGAACCGCAAGGCGCGGCACGAATACGAAGTTCTCGACACGGTCGAGTGCGGAATGGTGCTCGTCGGCAGCGAGGTGAAGACGCTCCGTAACGGTCGCGTGACGCTCGACGAGGCGTACGGCCGGGTGACGAAGGGGGAAGTTTGGCTCGTTAATTGCGACATCCCCGAGTACACCGAGGCCAACCGCTTTAACCACGACCCGCGCCGCCCGCGCAAACTGCTACTGCACAAGCGCGAAGTCGACAAATACGCCAACCGGGCGTTTGAAAAAGGGCTGACGCTGATTCCCTTGAAGCTCTATTTCAAGCGGGGCAAGGCGAAGCTGCTGATGGGGGTGTGCAAAGGCCGCCAGTTGCACGACAAGCGCGAAAAGATGAAGCGCGAGACGATGGGGCGGGATATCCAGCGGGCGATGCGGCGCGCGGAGTGAAAAGATACGGTGTCGGATCGCCGGCGATGAGCCGAGGGCAGGCCGCGATCCAATACGCTTGATCGCAAGCGGTGAGCTGGTGCCTGCTCCCCTCCACGGCGGGTCAGCGCGGCTTCGACTATTGTTTCGATGGTGAATCTACTCGCCGCTCGACCCGCCCTACTCCGGACTACTTCGGACCCATGCGCACGGCGCCGTCGAGGCGGATCACTTCGCCGTTGAGCATCGGGTTTTCGAAAATCTGCCGCACCAGGGCGGCGAACTCGGCGGGCTTGCCGAGCCGGGGCGGGAAGGGAATCTGCGAGGCGAGCGACTTGCGGACTTCGTCGGTCATGCCCAGGGTCATCGGCGTTTCGAAAATGCCCGGGGCGATCGTCATCACCCGCACGCCGATGCGAGCCAGTTCGCGAGCGGCCGGGAGCGTCAGCGCGGCCACGCCCCCCTTTGACGCCGCGTAAGCCGCCTGCCCGATCTGCCCTTCGAAGGCGGCGACCGAGGCCGTGCAGATGATCGCGCCTCGCTCGCCGTCGTCGGCGGCGGGCACCGCGGCCATGGCCGCGGCCGTTAACCGCAGCACGTTGAACGTGCCGACGAGGTTGACCCGCACGACCCGCTCGAACAACGCCAGATCGTGCGGGCCGTCGCGGCCGACGATGCGGGCCGCAGGCGCGATGCCGGCGCAGCAGACGGCTCCGCCGAGCGGCGCGAGGGATGTTGCCGTTTCTAGGGCGCGGCGGACCGAGGTTTCGTCGGCGACGTCGCCTTCGACGAAACCAACGTTCGTGCCGAGCCGTGCCGTGAGCGCCTCGCCGGCCGCACGGCTACTATCGAGCGCCACCGGACGCGCACCCGCCATAGCGAGCATCTCGACGCAGGCCGCCCCGAGACCCGAGGCGCCGCCGCTGACGAGGAAGGAACGACCGGAGATATTCATGTTGGATCCCCTGGCGGAAACACCCGTCGGTATTCCAGAGCGCGACCAACGGTCGCGGCTTTATGGATATTACTCCGTGCTGACTTTCGTTCCGTCGGCCAGGGTCGATTCCGGGGCTAAAACTACCCGCTCGCCCGTCGTGACCCCGCCGACGATTTCCACCTGTTCGTCGTTCATCAGCCCGACGTCGACCTTCGTGAGTTTGGCCTTGCCGTCGCGAACGGCGAACACCTGCCAGCTGCCGTCGGGGCCGCGGAATAGGGCCGACCGCGGAACGACGAGCGCCCCGGATTTGGCGGCCGTGAAAATTCGAACGCGAACGCGGTAGCCGACCCCCAGTTCGTGGTCCAGTTGCAGTCGCGCGAGATCGTCATTGTCGAACCGAACGACGACTTTCACCCGCTGCTGCTCAACCCCGAGCGAGCTGACCTTGGTGAAGCCGGCCGGGTAAATCCGGGCTACTTTCCCTTTCGCCCCCGCCGGGCCGACGGCCGGGCCGTAGATCTCGACCGGAGCGTCCTCCTTCATCCGAACCACGTCTTGGCTCAGCACGTCGACTTCGATCTCCAGCAGCTTGGGATCGCCGACCTTCAGCAGCACCGTGCCGGCCGGGATGTGCCGTTCGTTCGTTTCCATTCGCTCGAGCACGACGCCGTCGATCGGACTTTTCATCAGGGCCCGCTCTTTGTCCCGTTTCTGAGCATCGAATCTCGAGACGGCCTGGGCCTTTTCCTCCTTCAGCACTCCGACCGTGAGGTCCTTGCGCACCTTGTATTGCTCGACGACCAGCGGCACGAGCCGCACCGCCACCAACATGGCTTCGAGCGACCTCAGTACTAGCCGGTCTTGGACCAAATCGACTTTGGCTTCGACTTCCGCAAGCTCGGCCTGGTTGAGCTGTTCTTCGCTGGCGTTGCTCTTTTCGCGGAGCGAACGAATTCGGACCAAATTCTTGACCGCGTAAGCGTACTTGGCTTCTCCCGATTCGACCCGCGCATTGGCGGCCGCCACGGTCGACTCCATACTGGTGACGATCTGCTCCGATTGCTTGCCCGTCGTATTCTCGACGGATTTGTCGCCGCTCTCGATGATCGAAGCATCGAGCCGTCGGACCGCCGCATCGGCTTGTGTCATCGCGAGCGTAACATCTTCCGGAACGATGCCGGCGACGACTTGGCCCGCTTCAACCCGAGCCCCTTCCAGCAAATCGATCTGCTCGATCCGGCCATCGTAGGGCATCGTGATCAGGTACTCGACCGGCAGCCGGGTTTGGGCCTGCTCGTCGACGAACTCGCGAATGTCGGCCGGAGCGGCCGCCGCCGACTCGATCGGCACGCCGCGTGAAAATACTCGCATCGCCCCGACGGCGATGACGATCGCCGCGATCCCTCCGATGATCCACCACTTCATAGTTTGTCGCTCCCCGTGCGATTGCCGCGCTAAACGGCAAACTGATTCTCGTGCGTGCGTTATTCCCGCGTCTTCAAGGCATCGAGCCAGTCCATCCGGTGAATGCTCCACTGCACCACCAGGTGGGCCGCCAGTCCGAACGCGATACCGAGCCCCGTGACCACCACCCAAACCTTCGTCGGATCGACCACCGGAATGCGAAACATTTCGGTGTCGTAGGCCGAGACGATTCCGTAGTTCAAGAGGAAACCGAGCGGCAGTCCCAAGAGCGTCCCGACCAGGTTCACGGTCATCGACTCCCGTAAGAACAACCCCCCGACCTGCCAGGGTCCGTAGCCGAGCACCTGCAGCGTGGCGACCTCGCGGCGCCGTTCGGCCAGACTCACCAGCGACGAGTTCAACACGCTGCCGAAAAAAATCACCCCGGCGAACAGCACCAGCATGCCGATGAACACATTCTGGTTCTTCACCAGCGTTTCATTGACGTTCTTAATGAGGTCGGCCCGAGCCGAGAGCGATTGCACGGCCGGAAGCTCTTTGATTTCGGTGTAGAGCGCCCGGTAGTTCTCCTCGCCCGGTTTCACGAGCAGTTGCACGCCGTTGAGCGCCGCTTCCTCGTTGAGAAGCTTGGCCAAATAGTCGATGTCGGCGTAGACGGCGATCCCCATGAAACTGTCGGCGATCTCGGCCACGCGGACCGCGTGCGTTTCGCGCATCCCCTTGGTGGGGCGCACCAGGATCACGTCTCCTTTTTCGACGTGCAGAATCGAGGCCATCTTCCGCGTCAAGAGCAGGCCCGATTCGGGAATTCGGAGCGGCCGCCCCTCGTCATCGCGGGGGCGCGTCAGCACGGCGTCGCGGCGAACTCCGGTGACGCCTCCCTTGCGGGTGTGCGAGCCGTGCATGAACGTGCAGGCGACGTCGAAGAGCGGCTCGGCCCGGTCGACGCCCGGCAACCGGCGGGCCTCGTCGAGCGCCGCGAGGCTCCGCTCGTCTTTGAACGCCAGGTCGACGTCCGAGCGCTGGATCATCTCGAATTGGAAGTCGACCATGTAGCGGCTTTCGACGGCCAGCAGGATGGCGTTGACCGACAGCGTGGCCCCCATGGCCGAGGCGAACAGCCCCGCCAGCGTCCGGAGCCGGTGCCGGAAGACGTTTCGCACCGCCATTCGCCAGCCGAAGCTCAGCCGCCGCCAGAACCAATCGATTTTTTCGATAGCGACCGAGCCGCCAATTTCCGGCGGCTTGGGGCGCATGGCCACGGCCGGATCGAGCTTCAACACCTTCCTCGCGCCGTTCCACGAGCCGAGCACGCCGCAAACCAGGCCGATGAAGAGTCCCTGGATGAAAATGTCGGGGTAGAACCGATTTTCGAGCGTCGGGAATTCGAAGAACGTTTCGTACATGGCCGTCATGCCGCCGGCGAGAACGTAGCCGAGCAGGCAACCTCCGATTGCGT
>Ga0163153_10007966_pt1 | contig 11205 bp, 10 predicted proteins | sample OliLakLV19MP6IB1_FD_148629 | JGI IMG/M metagenome (GOLD analysis project Ga0163153, IMG submission 148629) | Freshwater microbial mat bacterial communities from Lake Vanda, McMurdo Dry Valleys, Antarctica - Oligotrophic Lake LV.19.MP6.IB-1 | ecosystem: Environmental > Aquatic > Freshwater >... | reverse complement strand
GATTTGGCGTCGCCATTATTATCTACATAGATGTCGTAGAGCGCGCTGTCGTCCCAGGAATGGTAATTGGGCCCGCCTTCCGGCGCTTCAAAGGGAATCCAACTGCCAACAAAGACAATATTATTATCGTTCGCTGGTGAAATAAAGACATAGGTGTCGGTGTTATCTGCCAACGGGTCTTTGGCAATTAAAGGCGCTTCGCGATGACTGGAAGCACTGGCCTGGAATTGGCTGATAAGCAAGGCCGCGGTGATCAGCAACAGGGGGGTCAAGAGCATAGAGCTGACCAAACCAATGCGCCGCAAATGAGTTCGTATATAAGATGACATACTACTTCCTTTCGATGGTACGATGAGTTAGCAAAATAAGGATGATCAAAGCGATAAACCTATGCGTGTTTTTGCCGGGCAATCTCCTTTCTAGCTAAGGGTAAAAAAGCCCATGTTCATGAGGGCTTGTACCGTAATGCCGACGCCAACCACGGTAATAAAAAGGGCACTGGCAACGGGGACAAAGCGAAAGAGGGGGCCGCTTTCGGGAATCCGTTGGAAATACTTGCCGGCATAGACCAGCACCACACCGATGGCGGTTAATACGCTGGCCAACCCCAGGCTAAACATCACAATCAACGCCATGCCAAAGCCAACCCGTTCGAGGCTAATCGCCCCTAGCATGAGCACCAAGGCAGACGGGCAGGGCAACAAACCACCAGAGATACCCAGAGCAAGCAGACCACGCCAGGTGATTGGCGCACCATCCCCTCCCGGCGGCATGTGATTATGCTGACCGTGACCGTGATCATGATCATGGCTGTGATCATGACTGTGATCATGGTCGTGATGATCCCGACTGTCATGATGGCGGCTGTGTAAGAAGCCTTGTAAGCGGTCTTTGATCATAATGGTGCCGATAACGACGACCAGTATGCCGGACAACATACTAAGCCACGGATAAAGTTTTTCCGGCAAGATAAATTGAGCGGCAAAGAGCGTGATAAAGCCCAGCGCAAAGACACCGGCGGTATGGGTAATCGTCGTGGTAAGACCCAAAAAGAGCGCATGGCGCACCGTGCCACGTGATCCTACCAGATAGGCGCCCACAATGGTTTTGCCATGACCGGGTGAGAAAGCATGGGCTGCGCCCCACCCAAAGGCCGCCAACAGCGCCAGTAAGATCGCTAAGGGGCTTAGGGTCGTCAAGTTGATCAACTCGGCAAAGGGGTCGGCTGGTCGTCCGGCCCGCTCGGGCGCATTGTCGGGCGCGCTGGCTGTAGTGACGTTATTGGTTGAACCCTTTGTCCCATTACTGGCGACAATTGGTGTGAAACGAAAGGTAGCTCCGTTGACAGCAAGGGGGGTCTGTAACAGATTATCAGGGTAGGTGCGTAATTCCTGGCTTACATCTGCGGCTGGAACTGACGAGCTTTCAAGCTTGGCATCTGCTGCGCTCTGGACAACAACCTCCTGCCAGCCAATACGATCCGCATAAGTTCCATCGCGATAGTCGGCTTGCCAGACAACCGGTTGGGTATCCAGCGGTGTTGACCAATGCGTAACTAGGCGAAATGTCGGCAGGCCAGCTTGGCCGGTAGGGAAGGTAAGTTCGTGTTGGTCAAGCTGCCATGTTTGTGGTTGGTCGTTCAAATGGAAGACTAGTTGTTTTTGCAAAGTGGCTAGTAGTTGGCTGAGATAGGCTTCCTGTTCCGCAGCATCCAGCGTGCCATCGCTATTCTGATCGATCTGGGTACGCTCTTGGTGTGCAGGAATTTCCGCCATATCGACAATATAGGTCAATCGTACCTGCTGGCCGGCAACTTCCAGCCGACTGTAGCGATTAACCGTAAAATTACCCAATGGATGGGCCAACGCCACGGCTGGTAAAGCGATCAAGAGAAATAATGTAAAAGAAAGAAGCAAACCAATTCGCTTTACCCAGCTATGTCGCGATTGCATCCTTGGTTGCTGCCCAGAAAATTGCTGATGAAAAGAATGTGCTGCGAGTTTGCTTGCCAACATTGGCTTACCTCAATCTGATGCTTACTTGATTTTTTGCAGTAGAATTTCGGCTAGCTTGAAGGCAGGAAGAAACCTTCAGTCTGACCGTTGCGTTTTTGTTCAATGCACAACGCTTTATGGCAGATCAAATTCATATCGTAATTTTATAGAAGGTTTTGTTTAGGCAGCGTAGGCATCAGGCATGACAGCCCAGATGTTCCATCAGTGAAAGGCAGCGAAGACCTTTACACTTTACCTCTTTTCCTGTTTCCGTTCATATACCAAGATATAGATTTCAGATATAGCTAGAGTTATAGGTTGATCTGGAACTACCCTTGATCGCGCTTCATATACTTATTATATGACGGCTCGGTAGCCATTTCCAGATCAAAAATTGTTCACTTTCTGTTCACTTTTTCTCACTACTACCATTGGCGTATCCGCAGCCAGCTTGGATCACACGAATTTGCGCAAGTTTATTCGTATATGCTGCCTATTTTGCCTATATCCTTCGCCATGGCGCGTGTGATGCTCATCATTCTTTAGAAACGTTTTTGTATGCAGTATACAACAAATAACACAGTTTGATACTTACAAAACAATTTTTTTTTCTTACAATAATGTCATATATCAAGTAGCTAGTGTGGAGGTAGTCTAGTAGGGAAGAATCTGTCACAGCAGCAACAGTCCCTTCCAGTCCGCGGAGGTTAGGAGGAGATAGCGTGAACAGGTCATCGCCTCTGGCGTGACAAGGCCCGGTTCTTATTGATTGATGTGCGCATGACCGAGCCAGTGGAAGCCTGTCACGCCAGAGACGATAACCTACGGCTACGTCGTCACACTTTACGCAACCGTGTACTAGCCTTCGCCGGGAAGATTGTGGAGCGCTAGTTCCATATACAAGAGACGCACAAACTTATCACCGACTTGAATACGTCTGGCTTCGCCTGTTACCACAAAACCCAGGCTTGCAAAGAATTGTAACGCGGTTGGGTTGAACTGTTCAATGGCGGCTCTTACGGTTTGCATCTGCCCCTGCTGGGCCAACCAAGGGCGCAAAAGTCCCCATGCCTCTCTCCCGATCCCTTGGCGTTGATAGGGTTCAGCCACCATCACCAGACCCAGGTAGACAATTCCTTCCTCCGGCCAATGGAGGCGAAAATCGATCATTCCTACTAACTCACCCCTTGCCGCATCGGTTGCTTCCTCTACAGGACGGACAATGCCAAGTAGCGTGCGCCCTGGTGTTTCGGCCGCGGCGCGCAGATCATGGTCAGCTTGACCGGCCGGAGGCGTGGAGAAATTATACATTGCCCAGTAGCCAGGTGTTGCCCAATAAAGCTGCTGGAGAGCATCGCTGTGCCATTCTAGCGATAGCGGAATCAGCGAAATGGTTGGTTGTACGCTCATAGGGCTTGGATGGCGTTGCGCAGTTGGGTGATGCTATTTTTGGCCTGAAGGAGTTCAGCATCAAGTTTATCCAACTTTTCCCGCTCGATGCGCACAAAGCGTGTATAGGGGGCAATGGCGTCGCGCATCCGTTGGAGGCTTTCTGTCAGTTCTTGCTCAAATTGATTGGTGAGCGCGCTGTCCAATTGGTCGCGCAATAGATTGACCTTGGTCCGCAATTCGGCCTTGACTTTGCCACGCCGGTAGGGCAATACATACATCCCCAACGCCGCCACAACCCCCGCGCCCAGAATACCGGTAACATCGAGCCAAACGCCTTGCAACAGGGCAACGAGTATCGCACCCAACCCCAAAGCCCCTACCTCCACGGCCGCTGTCTGAAAAATCGCGCTTTGCACTTCCTGCGCCAGTTTCAAGGACTCGCTCTCATGATTGTAGCTTTCGATCACCCGCTGGGCATTGCGACCAACCGTAGCCAGTAAATTTTGTCGATTGAGTTCAAAGTCGCTTTTCACATTACCGACAATGCGGTCGGCATGTTGGGTGGCGCGCCGGCTAATAAACTCCATCACCGAGCGCCATTGGCGGTAATCTTTATCCACCACCCAGTCAATCAGATCGCTGACATGCCGTTCAATTTCGCGACTGGTATCGGCCACCACTTCGCGTTCAAATTCACCCCGCACCTTTTCGCCGTTGACCAGATCCAAAATGCGCGTCAGGCGCAGCGTTTCATCAAAAAAGCGGTCGCCGCGCTCAGCCATCGCATAGAGCACATTGTCAACCCGGCTGCGCTGATAGTTGAAATCACGGCGCATATCGTCGGCATAGGCGTTCAACTGTTCTTCAATCGTATCCAGTGTCTCAAAATCACCTTTGAGAATGGTCTGCCGCTCATGGCTCACCTGGCTATATTTTTCAAGTAATTTGGCCGCTACGCCCAGGGGATTGTTCAACTTGAGGCGCAGGCGCTCCCGATCATCTAGTTGTTGCAGCATAAACTGTTCGAGCGGCGCAAATTGGCTGGCTTGCCATAAGTCGCCTTGCAAGTGGGCGCCGTTGCTCCGCGCGTGCGTTTTGGCTTGGATCGCTTGGCGGGCGCTAACGGCAAAGATCTGTGGGTCGGCTCCCAACAGCGCACGCCCATTCTCACGCACAAAATCGAGGATCTTTCCGCGATCGATTGGATCTTCCACCAGGTCGATCTTGTTGACAACGACGACGATTTTTTTGCTCCACTGGCGAATGCGCTCCAAAAAGGTGCGCTCACTCTCGCTAAAGGGGCGATCCGCACTGGTGACAAAGAGTACCAGATCGCTGCGCGGTACAAACTCTTCGGTAATTTCTTGGTGACGTTGGACAACCGCATTTGTACCAGGCGTATCGACCAGATTAATATCACGCAGCCATTCTACCGGCAAATGCAGCAGCAAAATGTCGTCGGCGGTCGTCTCCTGTTGAAAGTGGTCACCATAGCGCAAGATATGAATATGGCTGGTCGTAGGGGTGACCCCTTCAGTCAATAATTTTTCACCAAGCAGCGCATTAAGAAAGGCTGTTTTGCCGGCGTTAAATTCACCCACAACTACCAGCAGAAAAAGCTCATCCATCTGGCGCAAACTGGTTTTCAACAGCGCTAGATCCTGATCAGATGCATCCAGGCGCGCGATCAGCACGCGCAGTTCCTGAAGCAGGGCGCGTTCACGTTGGAGTAACTCGTCTTGTTCTTGCGTTAGTAACCGCTGCAATCTAGACCTCTTGTTATTCTTTAGCAACTTATGCAACTTCCAACGCTTCGCTTGAGCGGATATACATACGTAGTTGACGAAAGAAAGTTGCTTACCCTACTTTGTACAAGTATACCATACGTTGCTTTGCAACACCTCTTGCCAACTTGCAGAAAATGTAAGCGATATTAGGGTTCAGGGTACTGGACAAAAAGCGTTAAATCGATAATAATAAGCAACCAAGTTAGTGTATATTATACATTAACCCTGTAGTTACTTGCGCTTTGTAATGGCAAAATAAAGACGCAAATGAACAAAGGAGCAACTAGATGAGTCTACAATTTGTGGCAGGCGAACGCGTCGAAATACCAGAAATTCCCTTTAAACCTTCCCTAGAATTGCCCCGCCATGAAAGCGCGGTGATTGTGGTGGATATGCAAAATGATTTTGTAAAGCCCGGTGGGAGTTTAGTGGTGCCGCCGGCCATGGAGACAGTTGACCAGATTGCACAGTTGTTGATGCAAGCACGCGCCCAAGGTGTCCCCGTGGCTTATACACAAGATACGCATTATGAAGGAGATCGCGAGTGGACAATCTGGCCGGAACATTGCCGGGCCGACACATGGGGCTGGCAAATTATTGATGAATTAGTGCCCCAGGCCGGCGACTTGGTCTGTCCTAAAAGCCGTTATGATGGCTTTTATGGGTCATCACTCGACCATTACCTGACGCGCGTGTGGAATGTAAAGCATTTGGTGATTGTGGGAACAGTGTCCAGCATTTGCGTATTGCACACAGCCGCCTCAGCCGGCTTGCGCTGGTTTCATGTGGTGGTGCCGGCCGATGGTGTTTCAGCGCTGACCGATTTTGACCAAGCCCTCACCTTGCGCCAAGTTTCGTGGCTCTACGTGGGGGATGTGGTACGAAGTGTTGCCGATTTGCGGTTTGTTTGAAAGTCGCGTGGTCGTGTAGTCGGGAAGTCTTGTAGTCAGGTGGTCAAGTAGTCAGGGAGTCGCGTGGTCAGGTGTCAAACGTCTTGACTTTCCGACTTCCTGGCCTCCCGACCAAGCGACTTCCCGACTACACGACCACGCGACTTTCTACCCCATTGCCGGTTGCAACAACCCGTAGTTGCCGTCCCGGCGGCGGTAAATGACGTTGACAGTATTTACCTCAGGATTAAAGAAGAGAAAGAAGTCATGACCCAATAGCTCCATCTGTTCTAGCGCTTCTTCTTCATTCATCGGTTCTACCACAAACTGTTTGCGGCGGATGATGCTGCCATCAAACGGCGGTTCCGCCTCCCCTTCCTCCTGAGTGACAGGCAACAGATCGTTCATCTCCGCTTCCATGCTGGCTGCCGCCGAGGCGCGCCGGCGACTTTGAAAGCGCCGCCCCTTGAAGCGCTGCATCTGGCTGGCCATTTTGTCGACAGTAGCATCAATCGAGGCAAAGATGTCACTGGTCGATTCCTCTGCCCGCAGGATTTGACCATTTGCCCACAGCGTAATTTGAGCCGTATACCGATCAGCCGCGGCGCGGGTTTCGCTTTGTGTCAGCTCGGCGCGGATTTCCTGCATTTGGGGCAGATAGCGCTCCAGCCGGCTGACCTTTTTTTCGATATACTCACGAACCCAGTCGGTCACTTCTAGATGTCGTCCATGGACAGTAAGCTGCATGGTCTTTCTCCTTACTAAAAGTGTAAAAGTGGATAATAAAAGCTTACCGTGGACAAGCCAGAGCAAGCCCATACACGACGATTGCACCAGCATTCAGTGCCGCTTCCGCACATGCCTGCATCGTGGCGCCGGTGGTATAAACATCGTCAATTAACAAAATCCGTTTCCCAGCCACAGCACTAGCAGCCACAAAAGCACCCTGTACATTATGCCGACGTTCAACCGCACTCAGTCCAACTTGGGATTGGGTAGCGCGTTGTCGAGCAAGCCAAGCTGAACATAAGGGTAATTGTACACCATAACAAAAGGCGCTGGCAAGTAGTTCCGCTTGGTTATAGCCACGTTCCTCCCGGCGCACTCGATTCAGCGGCACCGGCACTACACCATCGACCGTGCGCAGCGTAGCTTGCCAAGCAGGCGATTGCGTGATCGCCACTAAATAACGTGCCAATGGCACAGCCAGTTCAGGCTGTTGACCATATTTGAAGGCATGAATCGCCTCCCGCATAGGTGATGTGTGGATCGCAGCGATGCGCACGCCGCGGATTGATAGTCCTGTCTGTTGCCGGCATTGTTCACACTGGGCCACGGTAGTGGGGTGTGGGCGACCACAGCATTCGCAAATGGTCAAACCCACTGGCTCTACACGTTGGGCGCAGGCAGCACACAAAAGCGCACCATAGGCGCGGCAAGCTACACACTGAGGAGGAAAGACGAAATCAAGGAAGGCGGATTGCAACCAGTTTATACGATGCACGAAGCGTGATCGAAAAACGGTTTGGTTTTGTATCATGCGATTGCACCAAATGATATTGGGTTAAATGCTATTGAACCCAAAAACTGTATACTGATTTACGCCCAGGCGCAATAGCTATATGACTGAGTGGGGCTAGACATTTGGCAGAGAACGCGCCAATCGCGGCATCATTGATCCGGTGGTTGGGAACCACGTTTGCAATAAATCATTGATAAAGGTGCGCAAATCATCACCCAAAATTAACAGAATAGAAAGTAATACAATGGCCACCAGAATGATCATCAGCGCATATTCGATAAAACTCTGTCCACTGCGGTTAGAGGGCGCACGCGACATAAGCGTTACTTCCTTCACTCCCATATATTTTCCCAGAAAACTTTTCTGGACATCTATACTTGCGATGCACCAGCATCTTCGATGCGCACCCAACCGCGTCGCAGTGCCAACACTGCCGCCTGTGTGCGATCTTCAACGCCTAATTTCCGCAAAACACTGCTCATATGGTTTTTCACCGTCTGCCGGCTAATCGTCAAAGAGGCGGCAATCTCTTTATTACTGGCCCCTCGGGTGGTTAGCGCCAAGACTTCCATCTCACGTGGGCTTAACGGAGCAAACGCTTCCTGCGTCGTATCCGACAGGATGGTGAGCTTTTCCATTTCCGTCAAAAGCCAACGGTAGGCTTCCGCTTTGTTCAATACCTTATTTTTGATGAGATAGCGATCTTGCGCCACAATTCGAATGGCCGGAATGAGTTCACTAGGTTGAACATCTTTGGGATAATAGGCCGACGCCCCCGCGCGTAGAGCGTGTAGCATCTGTTCATCATCATTATAGGCGGTAAGAACAATGATCGACGTTTCATCAATGGCATAGGTCTGCTTGATCTCATGAGTGGCCTGCAACCCATTTTTGCCACGCAAATTGATGTCCATTAAGATCACATCCGGCACAAGTTCCACGGCAAGGCGAACGGCATCCTCGCCACCAGTAGCTTCGGCGACGATTTCCAAATCAGGTTCGTTTTCAAGCACCCGTCGTAAACCTTGAATCAACAACGGATGGTCTTCTACCACCATTACGCGAATCACCAGCGACTGACCTCGCATCTAGGAACAACCATGTGTAGATAACATGGCCTCAATATTGATGCTATGTTATACCGCAATAGCTCATAGATGATAACGTACTATCGGTATAAATGCCTGTATATCTTTATCATCTTACCCGCACCACTATAGCATTGCTCAGTATATCTACTAATTTTCAGCATGAAAGCAAGCCAAACGCCATCGCACATTTTGCGTATTCTGTTACGAGTATAGCACCAACTGTTAGTCGCGCCAACTATCGGTGCATGGTAGAAGCTAAAATACACCCGTACCAACCCATAGGTTTGGGGTGGCGTAAAGTGAATGCTATAATCCCAAGTAATCAAATGTTCAATCAGCTTCAGCATAACCAATTTCAACGTAATCAATTTCAACGTAATCAATTTCTATAGATAGAATAGGAGTGGGCGCATGGCTGATATTGCCAAGTTACATGAGCTACAAAAAATTGATACAACCTCCCAAAAGGTTCGTCGTCGCTTGTCCCAACTAAAGGCGTTACTCACGGAAAGTGATGACCTGACGGCAGCGCGCACACGTACAGCAGCACTGGAGCAGGAACATCAACAATGGTACAGCCAGCAGAAGACGGCTGAGCTTGAAGCACAATCGTTGAACACGCGCATCAAAGAAAGCGAAAATCGGCTCATGAGTGGCCAAGTGCGCAATCCCAAAGAACTGGAGTCTCTCCAATCGAGTATCGAAGCATTGCAGCGCCAGCGGGATAGTGTGGAAAATACATCGGTTGAGGCGTTATTGAAAGCAGAAGAGCTGACCGAGCATGTCACCACGGCCCGTAACCAGCTTCAGACCGTACAAAAATCTTGGTCCACAAGTCAAGCCGAGTTGACGGAAGAAGATGCCAAGCTAAAACGCGGCTATCTTCACCTCAAGAAACAACGCGAAACGCTGACGGCAGCGGTCGACAAAACCTTATTGCAACAATATGAGCATATGCGTGAACGCAAGGGGGGCACCGCTGTTGCCACGATCGAAAACGAGATCTGTAGCTCATGCAATGTAAAAGTGCCCTCCGGTGTCCTAAGCACACTGCGCAGCCAATCCGACAGAATGGTCACATGTCCCAGTTGTGGACGAATCTTGTATGCAAAATAAAATCGCTCTCTTATTGTGCCTACTATCATGACTATTATCGTGATTGTAGCCGTGATAGTCGCAGCATTTCCGCGATTGGTTGATAAGCTTGCTGCTCTACTGCGGCAAAGCGTACGATTGGCGTTTTCGCCAAGATCGCCGCTCCTGCTGCAGCCTGAGCCATGTTTATAAGCCAATGGCGTATTTCCTGACGAATTGCCACCGGCACGCCTGACCCAATGACCCAGGGCGGCATTGGATTGGGTCCCAATAACGCAAGGGTACGAACCGTGGCAACAACCCCCGTTTCAACGACCCCCGCTTCATCCTGTGCCATTTGTTGCAAGACAGTGCTATCCACCGCAGCAACATCGGCCTGCCCGTCAGCTATCATTCGCACGGCGTGTTGATGACTCCCGGCCTCGATCCGCTGGGCAAAGAAGCTATCATCCTCACCTAATGACCGCAGATGGGCGCGCATGCTATGATACCCCGACAGCGACCCCGGATCATTATAAACCCACCGTTGACCGCGTAGCTCACCAAAGTGTTGCACAGCACTTGCCCGCTGCACCAATAAATGTGAATAGTAGATGGGCGAATCCCGATAAAGCGGAGCGCGCCACACCGGCGCGGCCAAGAGTTCTAGCGTAGAAGGCGCGTTTGCGCTTCGCTCTACATAGGGCGCGCCACAGATCCAACCCATCTGAATTGCACCCGCCTGGAGTTGGCTCAACCGCTCCGTCCAGGGCAGATCGATGACAAGTTCAATGGGTTTGCCCAACCGCATAGCCAGATAATCGATTACGGCCCGGCAGATATAATCCATATTGGGAGCCATACAGGAGGTAGCACGTAGTGGTTGCATCATAGTTTGCTTGCGAGAAAAGTAGGGCCGTTCCGCAGAAATAAATGCACCAGTTAGTGGCATCGGCGTACTTATTTCTGCGCAATGGCCTAGAACTTATCCAGGTTGAGTTCGCGTTCCTACGACATTATCCCCAATATACCACAATCTAACTCACCACCACAACACACCCCGTTCTGGGTGCATTTCCGCTTTGGGGCGCAAGATCTGTCAGGTTTGCGCAAACCTGACAGATCTGTTCTTAGAATCTTACGTTAACGTAAGTAAATATTGCCCTTACGAAAAAGTGATAGTACAATGATTTATATCTACACGTAGTACGCAGAAGAATAGGCTAGCTTAATGTACAACTCACAACGGCGACTACTAATCGGCTTATGGCTACTAGTAAGTACAATCTTATGGGTAACCGTCGCCTCGGATCGAGCGGTGCCCTTGCTGGCGCAAAATCGTCAAACGTTGCTGCCCATTTACCAGATTCAAGGCAAAGGGCTTGTCTCGCCCTATGCCAAGGCATGGATCGACACCTATGGTATCGTCACTGGTGTGCTCCAAGACGGTTTCTA
>Ga0163153_10007965_pt1 | contig 11205 bp, 11 predicted proteins | sample OliLakLV19MP6IB1_FD_148629 | JGI IMG/M metagenome (GOLD analysis project Ga0163153, IMG submission 148629) | Freshwater microbial mat bacterial communities from Lake Vanda, McMurdo Dry Valleys, Antarctica - Oligotrophic Lake LV.19.MP6.IB-1 | ecosystem: Environmental > Aquatic > Freshwater >... | reverse complement strand
GATCTCACCCAAGTACTCGCGCATGATTGGGCTGATTTTCACAGAAGTTTCCTTCGGTCAACTCTTAAGCGAACAGGCGTCAACGTGGATGTTAACGCCTGACATTGACGCCCTAATTTGTGGCCTCTATGATACCGCTATTGCGAACGATTTGCAACACGCGCCCCGGCTGTTCTAGACAGTTGCGGGCCGTTTTTCGCCAACCGCACCAGGCGCCCCCCGGCGGCCTGTGTACCTAAGGAAAAGCTTGTCATGCGCGTTCTACGTTCTTTGTTGAGCCTCTCGGCGGCCTGCGCCGTGCTGCTGGCGGCTTGCGCCCCGGCCGCCGCCGTTACCCCGGCCGTCGTGCGCGAGACCGTCGAAGTGCCGGTCACCGTCCCGCCCGAAGTCGTCGAAGCCACCGTCGAAGTCCCCGTCACCGTCGAAGTGCCCGTCGATGTGCCCGCCGACGCGGGCGCGCTGGTGGTCTACTCTGGCCGGGCCGAATCGCTGGTCGCCCCCATCATTGCCCAGTTCGCCGAAGCCACCGGCATCGACGTGCAGGTCCGCTACGGCAGCACCGCCGAAATCGCCGCCGCCCTGCTCGAAGAAGGCGCCAACTCGCCCGCCGATGTGTTCTTTGCCCAAGACCCCGGCGGCCTCGGGGCCGTGGCCGAAGCTGGCCTGTTCGCGCCCCTGCCCGACCCCCTCGTCGGCCTCGTCGATCCGCGCTTCGCCTCGCCCGATAACCTGTGGGTCGGCATCTCCGGCCGCGCCCGCGTCGTCGTCTACAATACCGACACGCTCTCGCCCGACACCCTGCCCACCGACCTCGCCGCCTTCACCGACCCGGCCTGGCGCGGCCGCCTGGGTTGGGCGCCCACCAACGGCTCGCTGCAAGCCATGATCACGGCCATGCGCGTCACCTGGGGCGAAGACGAAACCCGCGCCTGGCTCGAGGGCGTGCTCGCCAACGAGCCTGTGGCCTACGAGAACAACTCCGCCGTGGTGGCGGGCGTGGCCGCCGGCGAGGTCGAAGTCGGCTTCGTCAATCACTACTACCTCTATCGCTTCCTGGCCGAGGAAGGCGAGGGCTTCCAGGCCCGCAACTACTTCCTGCCGGGCGGCGGGCCGGGCTCGCTGGTCATGGCGGCCGGCGCGGGGCGCCTCGTCAATGGCCCCAACGAAGCCAACGCGCTCAAGTTCATCGACTTCATGCTCTCCACCGTGGCCCAGCAGTATTTCTCCAGCCAGACCTACGAATATCCGCTTGTGGCGGGGGTGGTCACGCCGCCCGGCCTCACCCCGCTAGCGGAGCTCAACGCCCTGCCGCTGGATATGGTGCAGTTGGCCGACCTGGCCGGCACTACCGCCCTCATGTCCGAGGTAGGCATTCTGCCCTGAACGCCGGCCGCCCGCCTCGCCGCTTTTCCGCCTCCGTGGGGACCTGGCTCAGCCAGGTCCCCCGTTCGGCGTTAACGGCCGAGGCCGCGCTCTGGCTGGCCGCCGCGCTCGTGGTCGCCCTGGTGCTGCTGCCCACGCTCTACCTGGGCCTGCGCGCCGTCGAGGGGGGCCCTGCCGCCTGGAGCCAGTTGCTGCGGCCCCGCGTGCTCGCCACGCTAGGCCACACGCTCGCGCTGGCCGGCGCCGTCACGCTCTGCTCGGCCCTGCTGGCCGTGCCGCTGGCCTGGCTCACCACCCGCACCGATCTGCCGTTGCGCCGTTGGTGGTCGGTCTTGCTGCCGCTGCCGCTCGTCATCCCCAGCTATGTCGGCGCCTACCTGTTCGCCTCGGCCCTCGGGCCGCGCGGGCTGCTGCAGCAGGCGCTCGAAGGTCCGTTTGGCGTCACCCGGCTGCCCGACCTCTATGGCTTCCCCGGGGCCACGCTCACGCTCACCCTGCTCACCTACCCCTACCTGCTGCTGGGGCTGCGCGCCGCGCTCCTCCAGCACGACCCGGCGCTGGAAGAGGCCTCACGCAGCCTGGGCGTCACGCCCTGGCAGACCTTTCGCCGGGTCACGCTGCCGCTGCTGCGGCCGGCCCTCGGCGCGGGCGGCTTGCTGGTGGCGCTCTACGCCCTGCGCGATTTTGGCGCGGTCGCCATCATGCGCTACGACACGCTCACACGCGCCATCTACGTGCAGTACCGCACCTTCGACCGTTCGGGCACGGCCGTGCTGGCCCTGGCGCTGGTCGCCCTCACCCTCGGCCTGGTGGTGTTCGAGGCGCGCTGGCGCGGCCGGTCGTCCATCGCGCGCGTCGGGCCGGGCACCAGCCGGCCGCCCCTCCGGGTGGCGCTCGGGCGCTGGCGCTGGCCGGCCCTGCTGTTTTGCGCCGCCGTCGTCGCGGTCAGCCTGGTGCTACCCGCCGGCGTGCTGGTCTTCTGGCTCGTGCGCGGCCTGCGCGCCGGTGAGAACCTGCCCGCCATCGGCCTGTCCGCCTGGCACTCGCTGGCAGCCTCGGGCCTGGGGGCGCTCGCTACGCTGCTGGCCGCGCTGCCCATTGCCTTCCTCGCGGCGCGCCGCCCCGGCCGCCTCACGCGCTGGCTCGAGCGCCTGACCTATGCGCTCTTTGCGCTGCCGGGCGTGGTGGTGGCGCTGGCGCTGGTCTTCTTCGGCGCGAACTTCCTGCCCGGCCTGTACCAAACGCTGCCCATGCTGGTGGCGGCCTACATCATCTTGTTTCTGCCGCAGGCCGTCGGCGCGGTGCGCGCGGCCCTCTTGCAGGTGCAGCCGCAGCACGCCGAAGTGGCGCGCAGCCTCGGGCGCGGTCCGCTGGCCGTGCTGTGGACCATCACCCTGCCGCTCATGCGGCCCGGCCTTGTCGCCGGGGCCGCGCTCGTGTTCCTGACCATCATGAAGGAACTACCCGCCACGCTCATCCTGGCGCCCCTGGGCTACAAAACCCTGGCCACCGGCATGTGGTCGGCGGTGTCCGAAGCGTTTTTTGCGCAGGCGGCGGCGCCGGCGCTGCTCATCATCGTGCTCTCCTCGGTGCCGCTGGCCCTCCTGCAGTTCGGTGAAAGGAATCAGTCCCCATGAGTCAGCCCGCTGTCGTGTGCGCACAGCTCACCCGTACCTTCTCGAATGTGACGGCCGTGAACGGCTTGAATTTGAGTGTCCAGTCGGGCACCATCCTGGCGGTCATTGGGCCGAGCGGCTGCGGCAAGACCACGCTGCTGCGCCTGCTGGCGGGCTTCGAGCGGCCCACCGCCGGGCAGATCAGCATCGGCGGGCGCCTGGTGGCCGGGGCCGGCCATTGGCTGCCGCCCGATAAGCGCCAGGTGGGCATGGTCTTTCAGAACTATGCCCTCTTCCCGCATCTGACCGTGTTTGAGAATGTGGCTTATGGGCTGGCGCGTTTGCCCCGCGCGGCGCGGGTGGCGCAAGTGCAGCGCCTGCTCGAGTTGGTGGGGTTGAGCGCGCAGCAGGGCCGCCTGCCGCACGAGTTGTCCGGCGGCCAGCAGCAGCGCGTGGCGCTGGCCCGCGCCCTGGCGCCCGAGCCGGCCGTGGTGCTGCTCGATGAGCCCTTCTCCAATCTCGATGCCACGCTGCGCCGCACCATGCGCGGCGAGGTGCGCTCGATCCTGCACGCCACCGGGGCCACCGCCGTCTTCGTCACCCACGATCAAGAAGAAGCGCTGTTCCTGGGCGACCAGATTGCGGTGATCAACCAGGGGCATTTAGAGCAGGTGGGGGGGCCGGAGGTGATCTTTCAATCGCCGGCCACGCGCTTCGTGGCCGACTTCATGGGCACCACCGACTTCGTGCCCGGCCAGGTCGTCGCCGACGGGCTGGCCACCGAGATCGGTTTCCTGCCGCTCCAGCTCAAGCTGCCGGTCGGCGCGGCCGTCGATGTGGCCGTGCGCGCCGACGACCTGCACCTGGCGCTCGATGCCCAAGCCCCCGGTCAGATTGTGGCGCGCCAGTTCTTAGGGGCGCAGCAGTTGTATCAAGTGCGCCTGCCCTCGGGTCTGGTCGTGCACAGCCTCCAGCCGCATGTGCAAGATTGGCTGGTGGGCGCGGCCGTTCGCGTGCGCCTCGCGCCCGGCCACCCGCTGGCCTGCTTTCAAGACGGCGAGCGCGTCGCGTAGGCCGCGACTGTCACTCAACCGTGTCACTTCGAGGAGTGCATGGGGCGCTGCCCTTGGCCCCGAGCGCTAACAGCCGCCGGCCGTCGCCCATGCGCCAGATTTGTCATTTCGCCGCCGCCTCAGGTCTTCGGACCTAGCGCTGCCTTGGGGCGGCTGAGAAATCTCGGCCTGTATCGAGAGCACGCCTGGACAGTTCATCCCGCCCAACACCTGTCTGTCGCTGTTGCGTGAGCAGCGCGACCGCCATCACTGACTCTGACCGCAGCGGTTGCGTGCGAGGCGTCTCAGGTTTGTTCCCCCATTTCAACGTGCCCAACGCCTAACCTGTCAGCGCGCCCCGCGCACCCGGCCGCGCGCCATCCAGCCGGCGCAGCATCCGGGCTACCGCCGACGGCGACACCTCCAGCCGCTCGGCCAGCGCCGACGTGCTCACGCCTTCTGCGGTGCGCGCCAGCCGGTAGATCTCACCCAAGTACTCGCGCATGATTGGGCTGATTTTCACAGAAGTTTCCTTCGGTCAACTCTTAAGCGAACAGGCGTCAACGTGGATGTTAACGCCTGACATTGACGCCCAAATTCACGAAACGTATGATAACGCTATTGCGAACTATTTGCAACTATAGCCCTTAAGATAATGATTTTGAATCCGGTGGTGCGAAAGGGTCTGTTTTCCGGCGTTTTCGGTGCCAAGAGACTCAAAACAATTATCTTAACTTCTATAGAACTGGAAAGGTCTATTTGGGGTGTCGGCCCGGCCGGCGCCCCAGCGAGGTTAAACATGCTTGCTGCCATCGTGCTTGCGTTTCGGGAAGGGCTGGAAGCGGCCCTGATCGTCGGGATCGTGATCGGATATTTGGACAAGACTGGGCGGTCGGGGCAAAAACGCCTGGCCTGGGCCGGCGTGGCGGCGGCGGTGGCGTTGAGCGCGCTGCTGGCCGCCGGCCTGACCGTGGTGGGGGGCGAACTGAAGGGTCAGGCCGAGCAGATATTTGAGGGCGCCACCATGCTGCTGGCGGTGCTCATGCTGACTGGCATGATCTTCTGGATGCGGCTCCAGGCGCGGCATCTCAAGTCGTCGCTGGAGCGCGAGCTGAGCGCGGCGGCGGCCTCCGGCCAGCGCCTGGCGCTGTTTGGGGTGGCCTTTATAGCAGTGTTCCGAGAGGGCGTGGAAACGGCCCTGTTCCTCACCGCCTCTGCTTTTGCGGCCAATGGCCTGGGCACGCTGCTCGGCGCGCTGCTGGGGCTGAGCGCGGCGGCGCTGGTGGGCTGGCTGCTGTATGCCTCGACGCTGCGCCTCAACCTGCGCGCGTTCTTCAACCTGACCAGTCTGCTGCTGCTGTTCTTTGCGGCGGGGCTATTCAGCCACGCCGTGCACGAGTTTCAAGAAGCCGGGCTGCTGCCGCTGCTGGGCGGCCCGCTGTGGGACCTGAGCTCGATCCTGAATGAGTCCTCGCTGCTGGGCGAACTGCTGCGGGCGCTCTTTGGCTACACCAGCGCTCCCACTTTGCTAGAGGTGGTCGGTTACGCGGTCTACTGGGTGCTGGCCCTGGTCGGCGGGCGCTGGTGGGTGGCCTGGCGTTCGGTCCGGCTGTCGCCGGCCGTGGCAGTGTAAGCAGAGTGTGGATCAGGGCGGGCGCGGGTGCGCCCGCCTTTTTTTATTGCCGGGTCAACACGTCCCCGGCCTGCCAGCGCGCCCCGCGCACCCGGCCGAGCGGCAGCCCCAGCCGGGGCAGAGCGGCCTCGAACGCGGCCGTGAGGCCACTGGTGTAGTAAGTGATCGTGCCTGGCGCGGCCGGCTCGCCAACATATAATCCGGCCCACACCCGCGCCACTTGCCGCGCCACGGCCGGGGCCGGGTCAATCACCCGCACCCCCGGCCCGCAGATCTTCTCCAACAGCGGAATGACAAACGGATAGTGCGTGCAGCCCAGCACCAGCGCGTCAATCCCCTGCGCCAGCATTGGCTCGACCCAGCCGCGCAGCAGGGCCTCGGTGGCGGGCGTGTCGAGCGCGCCGGCCTCGATCTGCTGCACCAGGCCGGGGCACACCTGTTGCAGCACCGTCACGCCCTGCGCAAAGCGCTCGACCACCGAGGCATACAACTCGCCCTGAAATGTGGCCGGTGTCGCCAGGACGCCCACCACGCCGGTGCGCGTCACTTCCACCGCCGGCTTGACCGCCGGCTCCATGCCCACGAAGCGCAGCCCGGCGAACTCCGCATTCTGGCGCAGCGCCGTCAGCGCGGCGGCCGAGGCCGTGTTACAGGCCACCACGATCACGGTTGCGCCCTGGCCTTGCAGAAAGCGCGTGATGCCCTCCGCAAAGCCGCGCACCTCGGCCATGGGCCGCGCGCCATACGGCACATGCCCCTGGTCGCCCACATACACCACGCCCGCCCCCGGCAGCGCGCGGCGCACCTCGCGCAACACGCTCAAACCGCCGAGGCCTGAGTCAAAGATTCCTAACAGGGACATGGGAAACTAGGAGTGGCGCGCCGCTGCCGCGACGAAACGCTCGAACAGCGCGCGCATGGCGGGCTGGGCCTGTAGGTTTTCGGGGTGCCACTGCACCGCCAGCGCAAACGGGTGGCGCGGGCTTTCGACGGCCTCGATCACGCCGTCGGGCGCGCGGCCCACCACCGTCAGGCTGGGCGCGATGGCGCGCATGGCCTGATGATGGCGGCTGTTGACTTCCAAGATCGGCTCACCCGTCACGCGCGCCAGCAGCGAGTCTTCTTGCACCTGCACCTGGTGGGCCGGGTAGTCGAGTGGGTAATCGGGGTAGCGAAAGTAGTGGGCGTCGGCCTCGGGCACTTCGCTGGGCAGGTCTTGCACCAGGTCGCCGCCGGCCGCTACGTTGAGCACTTGCAGCCCGCGGCAGATGCCCAGCAACGGCTTGTCGTCGGCCAGCGCCTGCCGCGCCAGCCAGATTTCGGCCTGGTCGCGGTCGAGGTCAATGCCGCTGGTGGCCGGGTGCCTGGCCGCGTCGTACAGCGCCGGCTCCACATCGCCGCCGCCGGGCAGCACCACGCCGGCCAGGTGGCTGTACAGCTCGGCCAGGTCGGCCCCCTGCACCGAGAGCGGCAGCAGCACCGGCAGCCCGCCCACGGCCAGCACGGCGTCCATATAGCCGTGCAGCTCGCCCTGCACGCGCTGGTTGGGCCGGGTAAGGGAGGACGACCAGCGCTGGGTGGTGATGCCGATCAGGGGTTTGGGCATAGGTTCTTGGCAAAGAAAACGGCGCAGGCGGGGGCCGTCTGCGCCGTTAAAGGCAAGTAGGACGAGGCAGCCGACCGTCGTTAGACGGCGGCGCGGCGCTTTTCCTTCAGGCGGGCGGCCTTGCCGCGCAGATCGCGCAGGTAGTAGAGTTGGGCCCGGCGCACCTTGGCGCTGCGGAAGACCTCTACCTTCTCGATGCGCGGCGAGCGCAGCAGGAACGTGCGCTCGACGCCGATGCCGTGCGAGGCCAGCCGGCGCACCGTGAAGTTGGCATCGTTGCCGCCCTTGCGCAGGCGGATGATGGTGCCTTTGAACTCCTGGATGCGTTCTTTGTTGCCTTCCACGATGCGGACGTGGACGCTGACGCTGTCACCCGGCTTAATCTCGGGGATTTTGGTGTTAATGGGGGCTGCAACAGCCTTGATCAAGTCGGGCATGGTCGTAATCCTATAGTTGCGGAGCAAAATACGGCCGCCCCAAACCGCCGGGCGGCAAGCGGCTGAGATTATACCAGCCTTCTATAGCCGCCTCAAGGGGCGAAATATTAGCTGGTCCACCCATAGCGCCGGGCGGCCAGCAGCACGCCCACCAGGCTCTTGGCGTCGCGGATCTCACCGCCGGCGATGTGCGCCAGCACCTGCGCCCCCGGTATCTGCGCTAGTTCGATCACCTCGTCCTCGTCCGGCGGCAGCGCCGAGGCGGTCAGCCCGGTGGCGAGGTACAGGTGCATCAGCTCGCTCGAGTAGCCGGGGGCCAGATAGAACACGGCGATCTCTTCCAGGTGCGCGGCGATCAGGCCGATCTCTTCTTGCAGCTCGCGGTTGGCGGCCAGGGCCGGGTCTTCGCCGGGGTTGAGCGTGCCGGCCGGCAGCTCCAGCAGCATCTGCCCGGCGGCGTGGCGGTACTGGCGCACGAACCAGACGTTGCCCTCGGCGTCCACCGGCACCAGCGTCACCGCGCCGGTATGCTCGATGACGTCGAGCGTGGTGGTGTGGCCGGGCTTGAACTCGACCTCATCCACGCGGACATTGAAGACGCGCCCGTGGTAGCGAACTTCGGAACGGATGACGGCGGGGTTCATGCGTGCCTCTGGAAAATGGCCGGGGCGCAGCCCACACCTGCGGCTGCGCCCCGGCGGGCGGGCGATGGTCGGCGTGACGCTTACGGGTAGACCAGCGTCTGGCCGGGGTAGATGGTGTAGGGATAGGCGATGTTGTTTTTGGCGGCCAACTGCTCAATCGTCAGCCCGCAGGCATAGGCCAGGCGGAACAGGTTGTCGCCGGTGATGACCGTGTGCGTGCCGGTGCAGGTGGCCGTGCCCGTGCCGGTGGTGGGCGTGGCCCCCCCGGCCGGCGTCGGCCCGGCGCCGGGCATGTTCAGCAGTTGGCCGGGCTTGAGGGCGTTGGCGTTGATGCCGGGGTTGGCGGCGATCAGCGCCTGGACCGCCACGCCGCAGGTGCGGGCGATCTTATACAGCCAGTCGCCCTGCTGCACGGTGTAGGGGTTGGGGCAGATCACGCCCGCCGGCGGTATGGCGGTGGCCGTCGCCCCGGCCGGCGGCACGTTGGTGGCGCTGGGCAGCACTTCGGCCGAGGGGGTTTGGGTCTCACCCGCCACCGGCGGCAGGGTGGCCGTGGGCGGAATTTCGTCCGTCTCGCCGCCGCCGCCCGCGCCCGACAGCGCCACGGCCGTCTGGGTAAGCTGCGCGGCGACTTCGGTGCCGATGGCGGCCATGGTGGCGTTCTGGCCGTCGAGGCCGCCGCTGGACGTGCCCTGCGAGATGCCCGCCGTGCTGGTGGGCGGCAGGGTGGTCGGGTTGGCCGAGCGGGTACACGCTGCCAGCAGCAGCCCGGCGCACACCAGGGCTGTGAGCGCGAGGCCGTGTTGGCGCGCTGCGATGGGTTTCAGCATGTGGCCCTCCTGTAGGGTGCGGCGGTTCGCTATCTATATAATACGCCAGGCGCCGCCGAAGGTTTCGGCCGCCCGACTAGTACACCTGTGTCAATTTAGCACAAGCGTTATAGGGCGTCAAATCCCGCCGGAGAATCGGGCAGAGAGAAACCAGAGAGAAAAGAGAAAGAGAAAGAGAAAAAGACAGGGCCTGGGGCTGGGGCCGGTCCGCAGGCGTTGTGTCCACGCGGGCCGGCCGCCTTCCCCCGCCAAGCGTAGGTTTCTTGCCAAGCGCCGCCTAGCGGCAACCTACCCTGCGCCTCGACCGCAGCCTTTCGTGAGAATTCGTGTTAAAAGCCCTGCGGCTATGAAATTACCGACCCCTAACCCGCCCGCAAGATGTGCGTCACAATTGTCGCGCCGCTGCCGCCGATGTTCTGGGCCATGCCCACGCGCGGCTGGTTGGGCACCTGGGCCGCGCCGGCCTCGCCCCGCAACTGCTGGACGACCTCAACCACTTGGTAGACGCCGGTCGCGCCGACCGGGTGGCCGCGCGCCTTCAGCCCGCCGCCGGTCGCCAGCGGCACCCGCCCTGTCAGCCCGATCTCGTTGTCCAGCCCCAGCCGTGGCCCCTGGCCGCGCTCGGCGAAGCCGCAGGCCTCCAGCGACAGCGCCGCCATGATCGAGAAGGCGTCGTGCAGCTCGAACACCTGAATGTCCGCCGGGCCGCCGCCGGCCTGGGCGTAGGCTTTACGAGCGCTCTCGTAGCCGGCCGCCAGCCAGAGCGGGTCGCGCCGGTCGTGGACGGCCAGCGAGTCGGTGGCCGAGGCCGAGCCGGCAATCTTGATGACGGGGCGGCGGGCGGTGGAGTTGCCTTGCGGCGTCACCTGATCGGCGGGCACCAGCAGCAGCGCCGCCGCGCCGTCGCCGATGGGCGAGGCGTCGAGCAGGTTGATCGGGTCGGCCACCATGCGGGCGCGGTGATAGTCTTTGGCGGTGATGGCGTCGTGCAGGCGGGCGTTGGGGTTGTGCAGCGCGTTGGCGTGCGCGTTGATCGAAAAGGGCGCGAAGTCGTTATGCTGCCAGCCGTATTCGTGCAGGTAGCGCCGCATGACCAGCGCGTTGATGGCGACGAACGACAGGCCCATCGCCGCCTCGTAGTCGGCGTCGGCGGCGGTCGCCAGCGCGGCGGTGGTGTGCGCGCCGACCGTCTCGGTCATCTTCTCGACGCCGACCACCAGGGCGCTCTCCAGCGCGCCTGAGCCGACGGCCATCAGCCCGGCCCGCAGCGCCGCCCCGCCCGAGCCGCAAGCCGCCTCGATCTTGACCGCCTCGACGCCGCGCAGCCCGACCCAGTCGCTGATGAGCGCGCCTAGGTTCTCCTGCCGGTTGAGCGGCCCGGACAGCATGTTGCCGATGAACAGGCCGTCTACCCGCTCGCGCCCGGCGTCGGCCAGGGCGGCAAACACCGCCTCGCCCGCCAGCACGCGCAGCGACTTCTCCCAGTGCTCGGCGATGGGGGTCTGCCCTAGGCCGAGGATAGCAACTTCACGCATAACAGTCCGCCTCCAAAGGTGGTGGGCGAACACACTCCGCCCACTGCGTGGCGAACGTAGTTCGCTCACCTGTATTCTAATTCTACCGCCTGTCAGGAGCTATCAGCTAGCCTACCGGCCCCTCTCAGCTTAGAAAGGCCCTGGAAACAGCGGCAGCCTGGACCGACTCTCAGTGGTTGAGCGGCTGGAAACCGCGCCCCAGCACTTCGCGCGCGGGCGAGACGATGACGAAGGCGTTGGGGTCTTCGGCGTTGACGATCGCCTTGAGGTGGTTCATTTCGGTGACGGTGACGGCCACCATCAGCACGTCGCGCTCCTGCTGGGTGTACATGCCCCGGCCGTGCAGCGCGGTGACGCCCCGCCGCAGGTCTTTGAGAATGCGGTCGGCCACGGCCTGCGGCTTGGTGGCGATGATGAAGGCCAGCAACTGCTGCCGCCGCCGAACATACGCGCCCACGCTCGGGCCGGC
>Ga0163153_10007962_pt1 | contig 11208 bp, 8 predicted proteins | sample OliLakLV19MP6IB1_FD_148629 | JGI IMG/M metagenome (GOLD analysis project Ga0163153, IMG submission 148629) | Freshwater microbial mat bacterial communities from Lake Vanda, McMurdo Dry Valleys, Antarctica - Oligotrophic Lake LV.19.MP6.IB-1 | ecosystem: Environmental > Aquatic > Freshwater > Lake... | reverse complement strand
CTTCGAGAATCTTTTTGTCATCCGGCCGCACTTGTTCGAGCTTCGGGTAGAACCGCAAGGCGGCATTCGGGATCCGCTGGATCTTCTCGCGCTTCTCGATCCGGAACGAGATGTTCGCCGTCATGCCCGGAAGGAGTTTCAATTCAGGATTCGGCGCCTCGACCACGACGGGATACGTCACCACGTTTTGCGTTGTGGTGGAGTTCAACCGAACTTGTGAAATCGTCCCGTGGAAGAGCTCCGTAGGATACGCGTAGACAGTGAACGTGACCGGTTCGCCGCGTAGTTGCGCGTCTTTGATGAGCCCCATGTCGGCCTCGTCGACGGAGGCCGTGACGAGCATCTTCTTTTCCATGTCCGGCGCGACAATGAACAACTCAGGCGTCTGGAACTGCGCCGCCAGCGTCTGGCCGGAGTCGATCTTCTTGTCGATGACAACTCCGTCGACGGGCGCAACGATTTCGGTGTATTTGAGATTCGTTTCCGAGTTCTTCAAGTTCGCTTTGGCTTGGATGACGGCCGCCTTGGCGGCTTCCAGTTGGGCCGCCAGCGTGCTTCTGGCGAACTTGAATTGATCCATTTCAGAGTCCGAAATGAAATCGCGATTTTCCGCCCTGAGGAGCTTGGATCGCTTCTCGTCATTGATCGCCTGTTGCAACAGCGCGGTCACCCTCACGACGTCGGCGTCGGCCGTGGCCAGCCGGGCTTTATCGCTGTCGTACGCGGCCTCATAAAGCCGCGGATCGATCAGCGCCATGATGTCTCCCTTTTTCACCTTCGAGTTGAAATCGACGTTCAACTGGATGATCGGCCCGGAGACGAACGTGCCAATGGTCACCTTCAGAACCGGCTGGATAGCGCCCGTCGAATTCACCACCTGGGTGATATCGCCGCGCGAGACGGTTTCTTCACGGAACTTCACGCCGTACTTCGTTTTCCAGTAGGCCTGCATCCGCGGCAGCGAGACGGCGCCCACGGCTCCGACGACCACCAACGCAATTGCCGCGATCACCCAACGCTTCATGGAGTCCCGCCTCTGTGCCGAATCGTGAGCCGCATGTCCGCCCGATTTAGCGGTAACCGGAACCATGCATGATAGTTAGCGTGCCAACCGCGGTCGAGCGCAACCGGCATAAGTCCCCAATGGGAGATACCACTTTGGGCCGCAATTTGTTTCGCTCCGCCGCGGCGTTTCTTGCGCTGGCGGCGCCCCATCCAAGCCCAGGGAAGGCCCTAAAAGTCTTTCCTATCGCCGACGACTTCGGCGGCCTTCCCTGGGCTTAGCGGCGCAACGCTCGTATCCATCCAGCCGAATCGACGCCGAATCCCTTTCGCGCCCCAGTCTTGCGACCGCGCCCTGCTTGCAGCTATACTCTCGGGTTCCGCTGAGCTGGCGTCCAAAGGGGGCGCAGGGGGTGGATTTACACATATCGAGCCAAAGACGGAGTGCGTCGTGGGTGTTAAGAAGTCAGGACGCGGGCGACGGAAGTTGGGACGCAAGAAACGTCGCATGCGATCGAAGATTCGCCACCGCAAGGGCTAGTGCGCCAGCGCTCTTTGGCGCCGCGGCCGGCCTCTGCCGGCGGCGCGGCGGAAATGGCCGGACCGCTCCCAGGCAGTGTCGCGCGCCGACGCGCGACCTTCCACCGCGCCGTGGCAAGCTGTCGCGTCAGGCGTCCGCGCGGACGTTACACTGGAACGTCACGTAGCTGGCTCAGGCCGATGAGCGGCAATGACTGAACTTCCGAGAGCGCATGCGCTGGGATCGCCATGAAGCCCTTGAAAATCAAGTTCGCCCGCCGCCCCATGCTCGCCGGCCGTGATCGGCAAGGCGTGCCGCACGTGACCACCGATGGTTGGCGCGGCGCTTTGTACTCGCTGGGCTATCTGCACGCTTTGGACCGCCCCACGCAGATGCTGTTCGCCCGGGCCGTGGCCAGCGGCCGCGCGGCGGAGCGGATCGCCGATAAACCGGAGCTGCTGGAAACGGACCGGTTCTTCCGGCGCGTCGGGTTGCATCTCCACCTGCAGCGCGAAGTCGAGCAACTCGACGACGACACCTTCGCCGATATCGGCGCGTATTGCGAAGGGGTCAACGACGGTCTCAAGCAAATCGGGCGCTCGCTGCCGATGCTGGCGACCGGGTTCCAGAAAGAGCCTTGGGATCATCAGGCAGTCTTGCTGATCGGCAATCTGCTCTCCTACGGCGGCCTGGTGGTCACGCAGCAGCAGAACGAGCGGTTGCTGCTGGAGTTGATTCATGCCGGCGTGCCGCGCGACAAACTCCGCGAGACCTTCCGTCCCACGCTGGACGACGCCGACTTCGACCTGCTGTCCAAAATCAAAATCGCCAGCCGCCTCTCGGACGACGCGCTGGAATTGCTCACCGATTTGCCTCGCCTCGCCGGCAGCAACGCCTGGGCAGTGCGCCCGGAGCGGAGCGCCACGGGGCACGCCTTGCTGGCCGCCGACCCGCATCTGGAAGTGAATCGACTCCCGGCGATCTGGTACGAATGCGTATTGCGCTGGGGCGATCAATACGTGCTCGGGGCGACGTTGCCCGGCTGCCCATTGTTCGCCATCGCGCGGACTCCTCGGCTGGCCTGGGGCGTCACTTATTGGAAGGCCGACACGAGCGACTATTTCATCGAAGATTGCCGCCTCGGCCCGACCGGATGGCAATATCGCCGCGGCACAGAGTGGAAGAACTTTAGGTATCGCGAAGAAGTGGTGGTGCGCAAGGGCGTCGGCGGCGTGCCGATTCGCGTCTACCAGAACCCGATTGGCACGCTGGAATCCGACCCCGAAGCGCTTGGCCCCGGTTTGCATTTGCTCGAAGCCTGGACCGGTCACAGCGAGGGGACCGGCCGCTCGATGGCGGCCTGGCTGCAAATGGTCGGCTGCCAGAATACGCTCGCCGCGATGGAAGTCGCCCGCGGTTGCCCACAACCAACGTTGGCCTGGGTCTTTGCCGATCGCGAAGGTCACATCGGCAAGCAAGCCAACGGCTGGGTGCCCAAGCGTGGCAACGGCTACAGCGGCTTGCTGCCGATTCCCGCCTGGGACGAAGCCAATCACTGGCAAGGCTGGATCGAGGCCGAGCACTTGCCGCGAGAATACGACCCGCCCAGCGGATACGTCGCCGCGGCGAATGAAAACCTGGACGTCCTGAGCGGGCCGAAGTTTTCGAGCCATCCGCTCCCCAGTTACCGCTCAAGGCGGATTCGCGAACGCCTCGAACAACTGCCGCAGGCCACGCTCAAGGATATGCAGTCGCTGCAGTATGACGTGATCAGCTTGCAAGCGCGCGATCTGCTGCCGGTCTTGCTGCCGCACATTCCGGACGGCGACTTCAAGGACCGGCTCGCCGCGTGGGATTGCAATTACTCACCGGAAAGCGTCGAACCGACGTTGTTCACGCAACTCTACCGCAGCGTGTTGCTGGAGATCTTTGGGCAAGACCCGGGCTCCGGCGGCATCGGCTGGCGGCGGATGCTGTATCTCTGCTCGCGCGCCGGCTTCTCGATGATGGTGGTCACTTGCCTGGACCGGCTGCTCAAAGAAGAGCATTCCGTCTGGTGGGAAGGTCGCGACAAGGGCGAACTGATCCGCCGCGCCGCCGAGCGCGTGATCGTTGCGCGCGAAGACGACGAACCGGACGAACCCTGGGCGGTGGTGAACGCGTTTCGTTTCACCAATCGTTTCTTCGAAGGCAACTTCGTGGGGCACGCCTTTGGCTTCCACACGAGCGAACTGCCGATGCCCGGCTGCCACGCCACGCCATTTCAAGGGCATCTGCTGCGTTCAGCAACGCGGGAAACCACGTTCGCGCCTTCGTATCACCTGGTCACCGACCTCGGTGCCGACGACGCCTGGACCAATCTCCCCGGCGGCCCCAGCGAAAGCCGCTTCTCCAGTTGGTACAAGTCCGACATCCCGTTGTGGTGCGAGGCGCGGTATAAGCGGTTGAGTGCGTTTCAGGAAGAATGAGGGGCGAATGACGAATTTCGAAGCTCGAATGACGAATGACGCGAGATGATGCGATGGCAGGGGATGCTCGACGGATTGCGATGTGGTCGGGGCCGCGGAATATTTCCACGGCGATGATGCGGGCATGGGGAAATCGGCCGGATACGTTCGTGTGCGACGAGCCGCTCTACGCGCACTACTTGTCGGTCACGCGGAAGCCGCATCCGGGTATCGACGAAGTCATCGCCGCTGGCGAAACCGATTGGCGCAAGGTGACCGACTGGTTGACTGGCGACGTGCCCGAGGGGCGCTCGATCTTCTTCCAGAAGCACATGGCGCACCATCTGTTGCCCGGCATGGATTTCGATTGGATCGGCCAATTGCAAAACGTGCTGCTGATCCGCGAGCCGCAAGAGATGCTCACGTCGCTGATCAAAACGACGCCGGAAGCGCAATTGGAAGACACAGGGCTCCCGCAACAATGGCAGCTCTTCGAATGGCTTCAGTCGCGTAACGACGAAACACCGTTAGTGATTGACGCCCGTGATGTCTTGGCGGACCCACAGTCGATGTTGAATAAACTCTGCGGTAATCTCGGCGTGGCATTCACCGACGCCATGTTAACCTGGCCAGCCGGTCCGCGCTCCACCGACGGCGTCTGGGCGAAACACTGGTACCACGAAGTCGAAAAATCGACCGGCTTCCGGCCCTACGAGCCGAAAAACGAAGACGTGCCAGCACATTGGCGCGAACTGCTCAATGTCTGCGAATCAATCTACAAGCGATTGTACGCAAACCGCCTGTAGCCGAGGTCTGTGACCTCGGCCGCGTTGGACGTGGCAGTGGCTGCTCCGTTTTCTCTCTCAAGCCCGGCCTTTTGCCGGCCGGACAATCGGCACGATTGTTACGACGGCCACGCCAGCCCCTGCGTTCGACGGTCGTCGCCGGACCGTCCGTTTCGATCGCTATCTTGAGTCCGCGGAATACATTCCGCACACCAAGCCTTGTCGACGCTTAGGTCGAGAATCCCCATCTGGCGGGTCGATAGTTCAGTCTGTCCCAGGGGTGATTGTTTCCGCGCACGGCACAGAGCACACATGGCAAAGCTTCGTCGACGAACAACCGCCGCGGTGCAATCGCCGCTCGAAACTTACTTGCGCGAGATCAACGAGACCGCGCTCTTGTCCGCCAAGGACGAGCAGGAGCTCGCCACGCGGATCGGCCAAGGCGACACGCAGGCACGCGACCGCATGGTCCGTGCGAACTTGCGGCTGGTCGTGAACATCGCCCGCGGGTACACCGGCAAAGGCCTGGGGCTGCAAGACCTGATCGAGGAAGGCAATCTCGGTCTCTTGCGCGCCGTGGAAGGTTTTGATCCCGGCGTCGGCACGCGGTTCAGCACCTATGCCAGCTACTGGATCAAGCAATCGATCAAGCGAGCGCTGATCAACACCGCCAAGACGATTCGCATTCCGGCCTACATGGTGGAGTTGCTCTCCAAGTGGCGTCGGGCCAGTTCGCGATTGACCGAAGAGCTGGGACGCACGCCGACTCCGGAAGAAATCGCCCGCGTGCTCGGCCTGCCGCGCAAGAAACTGCCGATCATCAAGAAGGCGATCCGGATTTACAACAGCACGCCGCAAACCGATCAGGCGGAAGCCGGCTGGTCGCTCGGCGAGATCGTGATGGACGATCGCACGCGAACGCCCGAAGACGAAATGGTCGAGACCGACGACCTCTCGCACGTGATGAGGTTGCTGGAAACGATGGACCGCCGCGAAGCGACCGTGCTGCGGATGCGCTTCGGTCTCGATGACAACGAGCCGCGCACGTTGAAAGAAATCGGCGAATCGCTCGGCTTGACGCGCGAACGCGTACGGCAGATCGAGACGGAAGCGCTCGGCAAGCTCGCAATCGGCCTCGACGGGCCGTTGTCGTAGGGCAATTGATGTCGGCGCTCGCGCATTCTGTAGCCGAGTTCTGTGACCTCGGTGCGTTGGACGATGCTACGTCCTCTCCGACCGAGGTCACAGAACTCGGCTACAGAACTACTATCCGCGCGCGATCAAATGTATCGCCGGGGCTTTGAGCATTGCCACGACCTCTTCGCCGATTTGCAGGCGCAACTCTTCGCAGGCCGGGCGGGTGACAAGTGACGTGAGGCGAAAGCCGCAATCGAGGCCCACGCGGACCATGGGGCCTTCGGGCACAATCGACACCACGCGGGCGACCAGGCGATTGCGGACGCTGGTCACGGCATCGACTTGGCGCTGCAGCACGACTTCTTCGCCGCGGATGCAGACATAAGCATCCTCCTTGATGTGCTCCGGCAGGAGCGCGAGCAACTCCACGCCGCCGACTTGCACCACGGCCAGACCGTCTTCCCTGCCGACCACACGGCCAGGCTCTACCGTCTCCGTGCCGACGATCTTGGCGACCGAGAGGTCGGCGGGCCGCGTAAAGACTTCTTGCACGGTGCCAGTCTGACGGATCACGCCTTGTTCCATCACGACGACTTGATCGGCGAGCGCGATCGCCTCGACGCGGTCATGCGTCACCAAGACGACGGGGACACGGAACTCGCCCAGCAGTCGGCGCAATTCCCAGCGCAGGTTCTCGCGCAGCGAGGCGTCGAGGGCCGACAGCGGTTCATCCAGCAACAGCAGCCGTGGCCGCCGGACCATCACGCGCGCCAGCGCCACACGCTGCTGTTGCCCGCCCGAGATTTGATTCGGATAACGACCTTCCAGGCCCATGATTTCAAACAGCCGGAGCATTTCGTCGACGCGCTCGCGGCGTTCCTTTGTCGCAAGCGACCGCAGGCCAAAGCCAATGTTTTGCGCGACGGTCAAATGCGGAAAGAGGGCGTAGTCCTGAAACAGGAAACCGATATCGCGCGCTTGCGGCGTGCGGAAGACGTCCTGTTTGGCGTCGAACCAGGTCTCGCCATTGAACCGGATCTCGCCGGCCTCGGGCCGTTCCAATCCGGCGAGCGATCGCAAGATCGTGGTCTTGCCGCAGCCGGACGGGCCGAACAGCACGGTGATGTTGAACTCGCGCGCGGGGCGGCGCAAGTTCGCGCGGATCGTCGTGCCGCCCGCGAATCGCTTTTCGAAATCAACGACCAGTTCTTCGCTCATATCGAGGCGCCTCGTCGCGAGAGCAACTGGGCCAGGCACAATACGACGAAGGCGAAACCGAGCAGAAAGAGCGCAGTCTGTCCGGCCGAGGCGTAGTCGAGCGACTGCACGTCGTCGTAGATGGTGATCGACAACGTGCGAGTCACGCCGGGAATATTGCCGCCGATCATTAGCACCACGCCGAATTCGCCAATCGCATGCGCGAAGGTGAGCACGATGCCGGTCAGCACGCCCGGCCAACACAACGGCAGCGCGACGCGAAAGAACGTGCCCAACCGCGATTCGCCCAGACACCAAGCGGCCTCGATCATCCGACGATCGACGCTCGAAAACGCCGCCGTAAAAGGCCGGACCGCGAACGGCAGGTTGTACAGGAGCGACCCGATCAAGAGGCCCGGAAACGTGAACGGAATCATGCTGCCGGTGAGCGACTCATAGCCCTTGCCAACCGGGCTGTGCGGGCCGAGAGCCACCAGCAGATAAAACCCCAGCACCGTGGGCGGCAATACGAGCGGTAACGCGACGACGGCCTCAATCAAAAAGCGGCCACGCCAGCGGGTGTTCGCCAACCACCACGCCAACGGAATGCCGACAATCGTGAGGATCGCCGTCGTGGCAATTGAAAGCCGCAAAGTGAGCCAGAGCGCCGCCCCATCCACGCGGTCACTCCCCGGGCAATAAGAAGCCGTAGCGTTTTAGAATCGCGCGACCGTGCTCACCCATGACGAACTCGCGCAGCTCCATAGCGGCCGCCGGATCTTTCGCCCAATTCAAGATCACGCCCCCCTGGTCCATCGTCGAGTAGGCGTCGAGCGGCACCTTGGCGTACTTGCCTTTTTCGCTCATCGCGGGCGCGAGCGCCAAGGAGAGCGCAATGATGCCCACGTCGGCCGCGCCGGTTTCGATGAACTGCGCGGTTTGCGAGATGTTTTCGCCCAGGACAAGCTTGTCCTTAACCTGATCGTACACGCCGAGCTGTTTCATCGCCGCTTCCGCCGCCCGGCCGTAGGGGGCATGCTCTGGATTGGCGATGGCGATCTTCTTCACGCTCGGATCGAGCAACGCCTGAACGCCTTGGCCTTCGATATCAAGCGGCGAGCTCTTTGGCGCCCAGACGACGATTTGACCGATCGCATACTGGAACTCGGTCGCTTTGTCGGCGTGCCCGGCCTCGATCAACTTGCGCGGGTACTCGATGTCGGCCGAGAAATAGATGTCAAAGGGTGCCTTATTCGATAGCTGCGCGAAGAAATTTCCGGAGGAGCCGTAAGTGACGGCTACCTCTGTCTCAGGATGCTCTTCCTTGAACTCCGCAATCACTTCGTCCAGGGCGAACTTCAGATCAGAAGCCGCGGCCACCGTGACCGTGCTTGGTTCAGCGGGTGCGGTCGACGGCGTCGCGGCTGGCGGGCCGCTCGGCGGCGCAGCCGGTGTGCAACCCGCGCACATTGCGATTGCCGACAGCACCAACCAATGCGCAATGGATTGCCGAGTGCAATTCATCGGCTTATTCCGCCACGTAGATGATGGTGCCGACCGGTTCGCCTTCCAGAGCGCGCGTCAATTGACCGCGCTTCAGGCCGTTGATGATCTGGATTTCCTTGACGTACACGGCGTTGAGCATGTTGTGCAGCACGACCGGCTCGACAACGAGGTCCGCGAGGTTGCGCTCTAGCAACTCTTGCACGGAGATGCGCGGGATCTGCGTCGCCGAAACATTCTTCTTCGGGTCGTCCGTGTAAAGCCCGTCTTCGTCCTTGACGAAGATGCAGCGCTTCGCGCCCAAACACTCGGCCGTGAGGTAAACGCCGGAATCGGTGCGATTGGGCGGGATGCGTCCCTTCTCAGGCGGCTTCTCCCAGTATTCGTACGGCGGCATGCCGGGCATGATGGGGATGCAGCCCATGCGAAAGTACATCGGCAGGGATTGGAACGAATCCGGCATCACCAGGATGCCGCCGAATTCCGCCAGCACCATCTGCAGGATGCGGGCGTTTTGCACCGAAGTCGAATTGCCGATCGCGGCCAACACGCCGGTCGGTAAATCCAGGTCGAGCGCCAAGCTGTAGGCATGTCGCGCACGCGTGCCGCCGCCGGCGCCGATCAAGATCTGATGTTTTTTACAGACTTCGCCGATCTCCGCGCGCAACGGCAAAATCGCCTCGCGGCCGCGATCGACAAAGCTCTGCCCGCCGATCTTGATCACGTTCACGTCCGGCAGGATGCGCAGCGGCTCGACGGACGGATACAACGCCTCCAATGTTTTGGGCGTGTTGAGGCTGATTTCGGCCAGCGGGTTGAGAATCGATTTTCGCGAGGGTGCTAGCATGGGCAGTTTGAAGTTTCCAGTGTTCAGTTTTCAGTTGTCGTGTTCAACGTTTTGCGCGAGATCAAAATCCTCACTGAAAACTGAACACTGAAAACTTCGAACTATTCCTCAACCATCCGCATCGATAATGGTACCGACGTGTTCGCCGTCTAACGCGCGGCCGAGAAGCTTGGGTTCGAGGCCGTTGATGATTTGCACCTGACGGATGTGCCGGGCATTGAGCATGGCTTCCAGGCAGGACTGTTCGATGATCAGCTCCGGCAGCTTGCGGGCGAGCAATTCGCGGACGCCGATGCGGGGAATGAACTTCGCGTTGGGATCCTTCTTCGGGTCGGCGGTGTAAAGTCCTCGCTCGTCTTTCAGGAAGATCATCGAGCGCCCGCCCATCACGTCGGCGAAGAGGAACATGCCCAGGTCGTTGCCGTTCATGGGAATGCCTTGGCGTCCGGCCGGCGGTTCCCAGAAGTGATACGGAGGCATGCTCGACATCACCGGGATCATGCCCTCGTTGAGCCAGAGCGGAAGTTCCTTGAAGTTTTCTTTATTGGCCGACATGCCTTTGTTGGCGGCCAGCAGCGACCAGATCATGCGGCTGTTCTGTTCGTCGACCGCGCCGGCGACCATCGCCAATCCGCCGGTCGGCAAGCCCAGGTCCATGCAGATGTGGAACGTGTGTCGCAACCGCGCGCCGCCGCCGACGCCCACTACGAACTTGTGCTTCGCGCGGCACGCGACGACTTCATCCAGCAATGGCAGCACCGCGCCACGGCCGCGATCGAGGATGCTCAATCCGCCGATCGACAGCACGTTCATGTCCGGAATGATGCGGATTTCGCGTTCGGTCGAAGTTTGCTCGCCGATGTGTTGGCCCACGAGCGATTCGCGCATCAGCGGGCTGTCGATGTGGCGGCGGGGATCAGTGGCTTGCATGGGCGAGGAGGAAAGGAGTAGATGAGTAAAGGAGATTCTTGGGTGCGATGATTTGTGGTGTGGCTAGGTTTCTACTTGGCTCGCCTGCTCCTCTACTTCGTTACTACGCCTCAACTCCTCAGCTTCGTTGCTCCTTTGCTCGTCTTCCTTCGCCTGCTGCCTTTCGATCAGCGCTGCGCTACCCATATTCTTCAAAATGGGATAACTCACAAAGGCGCTGAGGAATCCGGCAATCAGGTTGGGAATCAGGCGTTCCGCCGGCAGCAGGAACAAGGTCACATTGTCGGCTCCCAGGCAGAACACCATCGCGAATTGCGTTGCGGTGCGAGCGACGGCGGCAAGCAATCCCACGGCCAGCAGGATCGAGAAACGCAGCCGGAACATCCGCACCAACGGCCACGCCAGATCGACGACCAGTCCGGGCACGACGTGCTTCAGCACTTCGAAGATGCCGTAGCGACTGTCGCCGTTCAGGAAGGCGATAAATCCCATGATACCACCGGCCATCGTGCCTCCCCAACGAGAATGCGTCCGGTCGGCAGCCAACATATAGAGCGGGATAAAAAAGATCGATTTCGCTCCCTGCAAAACCGGCACGCCCGGCAAAACCTTCACCAGTTTGAAGGCCATCATCACGGCGCCGATGCCGCCGATCACGCCCACGTCGTGCGCGCGGCGGTCGCTCAGTCCGAGACGTTCCGCGTGATTGGCGGCGTCGTCGAGCCCGCGGTTGATCTTGTCGATAAAGGGCGTCAGATCGCGCTGCTTGAGGGCCTGAAACAGCGCCAATACGCCGGTCGGTTGCGCGGCAGCATCATGGGTCGTCGCGGCGCCTTCGAC
>Ga0163153_10007960_pt1 | contig 11208 bp, 7 predicted proteins | sample OliLakLV19MP6IB1_FD_148629 | JGI IMG/M metagenome (GOLD analysis project Ga0163153, IMG submission 148629) | Freshwater microbial mat bacterial communities from Lake Vanda, McMurdo Dry Valleys, Antarctica - Oligotrophic Lake LV.19.MP6.IB-1 | ecosystem: Environmental > Aquatic > Freshwater > Lake... | reverse complement strand
GCACAGCATTTGCGCATCCGGTGTAATTTCAATCATATAGGTAGCACCAATGTCGCCCGGATTCAGAACGTTGGTGATACTTTCATTGCGACAGCAGCGCTGATACACAATAAAGTAGCTTTGGTTGCGCACCGCCAGGTTGATGGTAAAAGTATATGTTGCCTGTTCTACACACACAATTGGTATGGTCTGCACACAATTCGGCGTATCCGGTATCAGCTTGGAAACCATCGGGTTCAGGACGCTGAAAACAGTATCCCGCACATTCATGGTGTAAATACCCCGGTAGATAGCAAACTGCGCCGGGCTGTCGAAGTCAGCGCCGTTACCATAACAGTCGCGGTACACTTTCATGGTAAAACGATAGTTGCGTGAGTTGCCGGGGCCGTTGCCCAAGCATTCATACGTGATGTCGCCACCGATGATATGTCGGGCTTCCACCGCTATTGGGGTCAGAAATGCTGCCAGGATGGTAATAAAAACAGGCAAAATGCCATGCCGGGTGATTTGCTTCATAATTCATTTTTTCCGGCAAAAACGAATGAAAATGCCATCCGGTTTTGCCCTCGTATCTGATTGGGTTACACTAACTTTTGCTTTTTGCAAATTTGCCTTTTAACTTTTTGCGAGCAATTGCCATAAAAGTCTGACTTTTGCCCGGCCAATTTAAGGCTACAAACGAATACAAACTCCAATTGTTGGTTTATGTTCCTGCTACGTGACGACATTTCAGATATTGCTGCCATTCTTGAAAAGGGTGGAACCATTTGTTACCCGACCGATACCATCTGGGGTATCGGTTGTGATGCCTTCAATGAAGCAGCGGTTGCCCGCATCTCTGCCATCAAAGGGCGAACCCCGGAAAAAGGATATGTGTTGCTGGTTTCCGACCTCGATATGCTCAAACGATACGTCCCCAAACTCAATCCGAGGCTGGAGACTTTACTCGCTTACCACACAAGACCATTGACGATCATTTACGAGCGAAACGTTGGGTTGCCTGCTTATGTAAAAGCGACGGACGGTTCTGTGGCGATCCGTTTGCCGCAGGACGAATTTTGCCAGAAACTGATTGCAGCGCTCGGAAGGCCCATCGTCAGTACCTCCGCCAATAAAAGTGGCGAGCCTTTCCCGGCAACTTACGGCGGCATCAGCAGCGAAATACTCGGCGCGGTCGACTATGTGGTGAAATACCGGCAGGATGACAGGGAACCGCACGAACCATCTTCTATTGCGAAGTTGGACCGGCATTTGGAACTGGAGTTTTTGAGGGATTGAGGCTTTTTTCGTTTTTCTTCAGCATTCCCGCTGATGCAATCCCGGAAATAACACTGCCAATGACGGCTACACGGGGCGCTGGGGTGTAGGTAGGAATAAGATGCTGTCTTATCCACCATGCGTAGTTATTCGTTGTCGGTTATCGATCCGTATCGCTTTGTCAGAAAGTAGGCCACTACCAGATTCGGCACCCAACCTCACTTCGCTTCCCCAAAAATAAAACTGAAATCCGTACTGATCGTATCCTTGTTGTAAATCACCTCCGCGAAACCGTGGCAACTAATACAGGAGGCATCCACCTGGATAAACGATTCGAGCGTGGTGTTGCCTAAGCGCGACGGCACATTGATATTGGCTATAGAGCCGCTGCCGTCGTTGGCGACCGTCCACTGACTGCCAATGAGCCGGTAATTGGCCCAGACCGTACCTTTGAGTTGCGTCTGCCAGAGCTGGTTTACTTGCTGGGTGCGGTAGTAGATCGGGTAGGTGCGCGTCACCTGCGAGCCGAATAGTTGGCCGCCTGCTTCACCGGGTACGGATGTGGCGTACAGCGCTGCATAGGGCGGTTGGGCGTTCCATTTGTAGTGGCCGCTATCGGCTTTGGTTGTCAAAGGCGCCGTATTGACAGGGCAGGTCAGGCATTCCACATTGTAAAACGACCAGCGTTTGCTGGTGTCCTGGCCGGTTTGCGCGGCCTGCACGTCGTCGGGCGTATTATCTACATGCTCGAAGGTACTCCAGATCATGAAAGAGAAATTGCCGGTTTTGCGGATGATGTGCATACCCACCAACCCGACTTTGGCCTGCACGGTGAAAGCCTGACCGTTGGCGCTGTTTTCCTTTGGTACGGAAATGACGGCATTGCGGGTGTAAAAACGGGTAGTGTCGTCGCCCAAACCCGGATCAAGAATACGCCAGGAGGCTTTTATTTCCATAGATCCTACGGTGGAGGGAAACTTGCTGGCCGGCAGTTCAAATTTGTTTTTGTGGCTGCGGTAAAAAGAGTCGATACCCGCCAGGGTACCCAGGCCGTTGTTGCGAATAAAATTGGCTTCATCGGGGTTGACGCGGATTTCAAACAGCACAAAATTCAGGTTGCGGTCGATCAGTGCATGTCCATCGGCTTCCTCGTCTTCGTCATCAAAACTGTTGGAAGGCGCGATTCCATTGTTCAATGGCTGCGAACTTTTGGAAAAACGGTGAAAAAACTTTTGTCCGCGTGCGGCTGCATTGTTGACCGCCAGCTGCAAGGGCGCATTGCCGGGGTCGAATAACTGCATGGGGTCTGTATAGTTTTCCCAGACGCGCGGAGCGCCGGGGAAGTCGCCGAGCGAACAGTTGCGGGGTTGACCGAGTGAATCTGCGGGCCAGTTGAGCGCAATAAAGGTCTGCCAGGAAAAAATGTCGAAAGGCGGCTGAAAAACGGGCGTCAAACTCCCGGAATAACCAAAACCGAATTTTTCAGTAACGTCAATAGGCAATTGGGAGCAGAGCTGTCCGCATTTGGTCGTGTCGGCACAGAAACAGTTGTTGATGGGAAGGCCGGCGGCGGCGGGGGTTTCTGCCAAACGGGTGCAGGCAAAAATAGCGGCGGCTATGGCGGCGGCCATGAAGAGCGTTCTTTTCATTGTAATCAAAAGGTTTGTGGTACAGATAACGTGTCGAACCGCGCGGGGCGGTTTCGGATTCTCTGGAATGCTCCTACGAAATTACACATTGTCTTCATATTTCAGCCTGTCTCCCGGTAATAATCTGAAAAAAACAATCCGGGGCCGACAACTTTTTTTCCATATACCCTGTTTGAAGGAAATTACTAACTTTGCATTCAGCTCAGTGCAGAGTACTCTTTTATGAAGATTTTCTTCTCCTATTTTTTCCTCGTCATGATGACATTGAACCTGGCTATCCCTTTGGTGGAACAGCTGTTGGGAGAAAATATGTGTGCATTGACCGAAGTCGTTTCGGAAGATACAGATGAAGAAGGTAAAACTGAAAAAGAGAAGGAAAAGGAATCTATTTCTTTTTCTGGGGCTCATGTCATCCACCTGGATGCCAATGATTTAGAAAAGTTCAAAAAATCGTTGTTTCCCCGCTACGATTTTCCCGTTTCAGAACTTTTTGCATCCTTGCCGGAATTGCCTCCCGAGGTATAGTTCCATTCATTTTTCCATTTCTATTTATTGATCCTGATAATTCTGAAGGCACGAAAGTCTTCTGGATTTCATTTCCGTCATTTAAGGTTTAGCGCATGTATTTCATCACACTAATAGACATTTTTCAGATGAGTGATGAAAGGTACCGCCGAACCCTGTTCGGCGATGGATGCCGAACAGGGTTCGGCGGTACCTTTCAGCACTCATCTGAAAAATGTCTAGTAGTGTGGTATTTCATACATGGTTTTAAAAAAGTAATTGTACAATGAAGAAAAAATCATCCTATTTTAAAACGGATATCCAGGCAGGTGTCGTAGTTTTTCTGGTAGCGCTTCCCCTGTGTTTGGGTATAGCGCTGGCAAGTGGTGCGCCACTTTTTGCGGGTATTATTTCCGGCGTCATCGGCGGTATTGTGGTGGGATTGCTGAGTAGTTCGCAACTCAGCGTTTCCGGGCCTGCTGCCGGTTTGACGGCTATTGTGCTAGCTGCAATCAGTAGCCTCGGAAATTATGAAACGTTTTTGATGGCTGTTGTTTTGGCGGGTGCGCTGCAAATGCTGCTTGGTTTTGCAAAAGCAGGCACCATTTCCAATTATTTCCCTTCTAATGTTATTGAAGGGATGCTGACGGCCATCGGCGTTATCATAATACTCAAACAATTGCCGCATGCCATCGGATACGACGTGGATAATGAAGGAGACTTTTTCTTTATCGAAAAAGGAACGGGCCACAACACGTTTTCAGCCATTATTGATGCGATCAATTATTCTCACCTCGGAGCGATCAGTGTCACCTTGGTTTCTTTGGCGATACTCATCGCTTTCAATAAAGTAGCCTTTCTAAAAAAACTGAAAGTAGTGCCGGGCGCATTGGTGGCGGTAGTAGTCGGGATTTTGATCAATGAAGCATACAAGGCATCGGGTTCCAGTCTGGCCATTTCGCAAGATCACTTAGTGAATCTGCCTATGCCACATTCCTTCAGCGAATTTATCGGACAATTTTCCTTTCCCAATTTTGGATCGATTGCTAACCCGCAGGTTTGGATCGTAGCAGCCACAATTGCAGTGGTTGCCAGTATCGAAACACTGTTGTGTATTGAAGCATCCGATAAACTGGATCCGCTGAAACGCTTCACAAATACCAATAGGGAACTTTTTGCGCAGGGTACGGGCAATATCCTGAGTGGTTTGATCGGCGGCATTCCCATGACTTCGGTGATTGTCAGAACCTCTGCTAATATCAATTCGGGCGGTCGCACCAATACGGCAACGGTTGCGCACGGATTACTCCTGCTGATCGCTGTACTGAGCATTCCGACCTTGTTGAATAAAATCCCCCTCGCTTGCTTAGCCGCCATCCTCCTGATGATCGGTTACAAATTAGCAAGCCCTTCGGTGTTTAAACACATGTGGCAGAACGGCAAGTACCAGGTAATTCCGTTCATCGTAACCGTTGTGGCGGTAGTTTTCACCGATTTATTAAAAGGTGTGGCGATCGGCCTCGTCGTGAGTGTTTTCTTCATTTTAAGGGCCAATCTGAAACTGGCTTATTTCTTCAGAAAAGAAGAATACCACGAAGGCGAAGTCGTCACCATCAAACTGGCACAGGAAGTATCTTTTTTGAACAAAGCGGCTATCAAGCAGACCCTGCAACACTTGCCTGAAGGCAGTAAAGTGTGCATAGACGCTTCGGATACCTTTTACATTGACCATGATGTACTACAACTGATTCGGGATTTTTTGAACATCGGTTCAATAGACAAGGACATACAAGTAACGCTTGTCGGATTCAAAGACGAGTATGAGATGGAGTACTCCAATCATGTAACTTCTAACTAAAAAACAGACGACAAAGTGATTATGAAAGCGCACTCATTAGATACCCAGGCATCTATTACTCCCGCAAAAGCACTGACATTTTTGAAAGAAGGCAATCTGCGTTTTATCAATAACTTAAAGGTGAACCGTGACCTGTTACAACAGGCGAATGAAACCCGTGACGGTCAGTGGCCTTTTGCAGTGATATTGAGTTGTATTGACAGCCGTACTTCCACGGAATTAATTTTCGACCAGGGGCTGGGCGATATTTTTTCTATTCGGATTGCCGGTAATGTGATCAACACAGATATAATGGGAAGCCTTGAATTTGCCTGCAAAGTAGCAGGCTCCAGACTGATTGTAGTACTGGGGCATACCAATTGCGGCGCTATCAAAGGCGCCTGCGACCATGTGGAAATGGGAAACCTGACCGAGTTGTTGTCAAAAATTCAACCGGCTGTTTACCAGGAAACTAAAACGACCGATCCCAGCCGGCGCAATTCGTCTAATGCCAAATTTGTTCATAATGTAACCAAACTCAATGTCCGCCGCTCGGTAAAAACAATCCTCAACCGAAGTTACATTTTGGAACAAATGGTTGAGAATGGTGAAATCGCCATCATCGGAGCCATGCATCATTTGGATTCGGGTATGGTTGAATTCATGGACGATACCTGGGTTTCCAGTAAAAAGGAAATTGAATCGAATGTTAGTTTTAGCAATAACCCCGCCAAAGTTGAAAAACCGGCTAAAGCGGTAGCGGCGAGTCAGTAAGTTTTTGAAGGTTGGATGGTTTGAGAGGTTTGAAGGTTTGAGAGGTTTGATGGTTTGAGGTGGTAACTTAATGTCTTGGGTTACCACCTCAAACCATCAAACCTTTCAAACCATCAAACCTCTCAAACCCATCAAACCATCAAACCATCAAACCACATCCTTCTACTCAATCTTGAATAAAATGAACTTCAGCGGTCAAAATGGTGCAAAAGGGCATTCTGTGGACGTAGTTACGCCGACATTGCCAAAGCACGAAGGTCTTGCTGCACACGAGTTGCATCCATCTTTTGATGAACACCATGTGTTGCACGAACTGAAACACTACCTCCCCGCTCAATCGGCGCTGAAGGATTTTATTCACCATAATTCGCTGCATGCTTATCAGCACCTGAAATTTTACAAAGCCATTTTCAAGGCCTCTAAAATTTTCGGGTATCAGGTGACACTCCAGTTGCAGGAATTCAGACAACTGTATCGGAACGGACGGATCCGGGAAACGGTGCTCGACAGGGTGATCAGCGAGCGAAAAGGCGTAGATCAGTTGGCAGTCTGGAAAGAAAACCTGCTTCATAAACCATACGATGCGTCGAATACGCCGAGAATCGGCGCGCTGCGGTCGCATTGGAAAAGCCAGTTTAAAATTGACCTTGACTCGCAGGTGCAGCCCCTGCTTTTCAGGATACTTTGCAGTTACTTAGACCAGGGGATTTCCCTCTGGCAGTTTCCGACGGATGAAAAAGGTTTTCTGTCGGCCATCCAAACACTGGAGCGCAACGGTTTTACCAGTTTTTTTAAAACCAAAAGAGCCAGAAACCTTTTGCTTGAGGGCAATTGCACCATCAGTGATCTGCTGAAAATGGTGGTGGGCAACGAAGCCTATTACGAACAATACCTTTTTGACCAGCAATTCAGCCATCAGGGCTGGTCGGGCATCGTATCAGCCGTGGAAGATAGCCCGCAGGCTTTACTCGACAGCAAGGTTATTTCCCTGCATGATCTTATTGTTTTTGAATTGTTGCTGGAAATTGACGCATTAGACGCCTGCCTTGGAAAAGGCTGGGAGCCGCTGTGCAACCGGGTCACGGCGCCGCCGCAGAACCTTTTTGCCGATGTCGAATCCACGGAATTGCAGGAGGTGTTTTCCTTATGGCAGGATGCTTTTGAATGGGATTATTACGATTCCGTGCTGGCAGGTTTGGGAAAAAGTAATAAAAGAAGTCCCCAAGCGAGGACTGCCATAAGTTTTCAGGCGGTGTTTTGTATCGACGAACGGGAATGTTCCCTGCGCAGGCATATCGAACACGTGGATACCGAATGCGAAACGCTGGGCGCGCCTGGTTTTTTCGGGGTAGAATTTTTCTTTCAACCTGAAAATGGAAAGTTTTACGAAAAACTCTGCCCTGCGCCGGTAACACCGAAATACCTGATTAAGGAATTCGGTGCCAGTGAAAAAAGAAAACACGAACTGCTGTATACGAATAAAACGCATACCCTGCTATCTGGCTTCCTGAGTACCCTGACGCTTGGTTTTTGGGCAGCCGTTCGCACGTTTTTAACACTGTTCCGCCCCAAAATGAGTCCCGCCATTTCCAATGCCTTTGCGCACATGAACGAAAAAGCGCAACTCAGCATTGAAAACAAGGGTTTGCATGACCGCGAAAATGACCTTCAAATCGGTTTTACAGTGGAAGAAATGACAGCGCGTGTGGAAGGGCAATTGCGGGGCATGGGTTTGATCAAAGGTTTTGCCCCGATCATTTACATTATTGCGCATGGATCGAGCAGCGCCAACAACCCGCACCACGGCGCGCACGACTGCGGCGCTTGCAGTGGCAGGCCCGGCTCCGTCAATGCGCGGGTGTTTGCACACATGGCCAATCACGTGAAAGTCAGGGCTTTACTGCTTACAAAAGGTATAGATATACCTGTTGAAACACAGTTTGTCGGCGGTCTGCACGATACCGCTGCCGATGAAATAGGTTATTTTGACCAGGGCTTTCTGACGGCAAAAAACGCAGCGCTGCACCTGAAAAACAAGGCTGCGTTTGAAAAAGCCCTCGATCTGAATGCCAAGGAAAGATCGCGCCGCTTCGCTTCCATTAGCAGCAAAATGAGTATCGGCAAAATCCGCAAAGCGATTAAAGACCGCTCGGTATCGCTGTTTGAACCCCGCCCGGAACTGGGCCACGGTACCAACACGCTTTGCATAGTAGGCCGCAGGGATATGACCAAGGGTCTGTTCCTCGACCGCCGTGCCTTTTTAAATTCTTATGATTACCGTACAGACCTGGAAGGAAAACTGCTGCCGGGCATCATGCGCCCGCTGGGGCCTGTTTGCGGCGGCATCAACCTCGAATATTACTTCTCCCGAGTGGATAATTACAAACTTGGCGCAGGCACCAAACTGCCGCACAATGTGATGGGACTTTTCGGTGTGGCCAACAGCAGCGACGGCGATTTGAGGCCCGGATTGCCGGTGCAAATGATTGAAGTGCATGACCCGGTTCGTTTGCTGATCGTGGTGGAGCACTTCCCTGATGTGGTATTAAAAACCATTCAGTCGTCGCCGGAAATGTACGAGTGGTTTATCAACGAATGGGTACACTTAGTGGCGGTTGATCCTGCTACCAATCAGTTTTTTTATTTCAAAGAAGGGGCGTTTTTGCCTTACCATCCCTTGACACGGGACATTGCGCCTGTACAGGATTTTCATACGCTGATCGAAACGGCCACAGAAATGGAAACCAATCAAATAGTGGATGCAACGGCGGAAAACCTGCCTGTTATGATGGTAAATAGATGATGAGGAATGAGGGATGAGGAATGACCGAGCGTGATGTCCGACATCACGCTCGGTCATCCCTCATCCCTCATTCCTCATCAACTTAAAAGAAAAAGTATCCTAAACAGAAGCACCCTAATGTCTCAAATACTTCAATTTTTTATTCTCATTCCCGTTGTTGGATTCCTGGCCGGACTGTTTGTGCCCCGTAAGAAAGAGCGCATCCTTTCGGGTATTTCCATTGCTACTATCGGGTTGCAGACGCTTGGTATACTGACCTTTATCGTCTGGTGGCTGATGAATCGGGCGCCGACGCTGGATATCAAACACATCGTTCTGTATAAAAGCCCGGAGTTTGAATTTTTCATCGATTTTTACTTTGATTCCATTACGGCTGTATTTGCCCTGGTAGGAGCCGTGCTGACGTTTCTGGTGGCAGTATTCAGCCGGTATTACATGCACCGGGAACTGGGGTTCAAACGATATTTCATTACCCTGCTCCTGTTTTATATTGGTTATAACTTAGTGATTTTCGCAGGCAATTTTGAAACCCTTTTTGTCGGATGGGAAATGTTGGGCATCAGTTCTTTTTTGCTCATCGGTTTTTACCGCGACCGGTATTTGCCGGTAAAAAACGCTTTAAAAGTACTTTCCTTTTACCGGCTCGGCGATATTTGTTTGATTCTGGCGATGTGGATGAGCCATCATTTATGGCATAAAAACATCACTTTCGCCGAATGGAACCAGTCGGACGTTGTGCTGGAAGCCTTTCAGGGACACTACCTGCAGGCGATGTTTATTGTAGTAATGATCCTGATTGCAGCGGCCATCAAATCGGCACAATTGCCATTTTCGACCTGGCTGCCCAGGGCCATGGAAGGCCCCACTACTTCCAGCGCTATTTTTTACGGATCACTTTCGGTTCATATCGGCGCGTTTTTGTTGTTGCGTACGTACCCGTTCTGGCAGCATGAAATGGTCATCAGCGGAATAATTATTGCGATCGGTCTGAGTACCAGTCTGGTTGCCGCCACTATCGCCCGGGTGCAGTCTTCCGTCAAAACACAAATCGCCTACGCTTCCATTGCCCAGATCGGTTTGATTTTTATTGAAATTGCGCTCGGCTGGCATGGGCTGGCGTTGCTGCACTTTGCGGGAAATGCGTTTTTGAGAACCTATCAATTGCTCGTTTCTCCTTCGGTGCTGAGTTACCTCGTGCACGATATGTTTTTCAATTTCAGTCCGCGTACTACCCAGGTGCCTGACACGCTGTTCCAAAAAATAAAACAGGCCGTTTATGTCCTGAGTGTCAAGGAATGGAATTTCGATTACCTGTTGCACCGTTTTTTGTGGCGTCCGTTCAAGTGGATCGGCCGTAAATCGGGTATCATGGGGCCTCGCTGGGGACTTGCTTCTTTGCTGGTGTTGTTTATTGTGGGCGCCACGGGCTTTTCGCTGAAAGAAAACCTCCACTTTGAGTTCCATCAGTACCTGACGCTGTTATTCTCTTCGCTGGCCCTGGCGATGGTGTTGAAAGCATTTGCCGAACGGGAAGATGCGAAGCACGCCTGGTTAACAGCGCTGCTCAGCCAGTTTTTTTCGGCGCTTTCCCTGTTGTGGAATAAGGATATTGAATGGCATCAAACCGGCATTTACCTGAGCGGGACCGTGGTAGCGGCCATTGTCGGCTATATTTGCCTGCACAAAATAGAATCCAAAGAAGGCGAAATCTCCCTGAACGAATACCATGGGCACAGTTACGAGCATCCTGGTATCGGTCTGGTTTTTCTGCTGGCCGCCCTGGGCTTTTCGGGTTTCCCGATTACCCCGACGTTTCTCGGCATCGACCTGATGTTTACCCATATCTCCGCGAATCAGATCGTACTTGTGGTGTTGACTGCCCTGAATTTTTTGTTTTTGGAACTGACCATTTTAAGGATTTATTCCAGGGTGTTTCTGGGGCAACATAAAAAGATGTACCACCCGGTGGCGTTTAAGTCGTCGTGAGCGCTAGTAAACATGGCACATCCTGGAATGCAAGTATCGCATTTTGGGGTTTGTGTACCCCAAAATACCTCATAATAAGGGCACTGTGAAGTAGATTTCTTCTGGCATATTTTTTTTTCGTTCCGTGTAAAAAAAATTATGTCAACTAAAAAAAACAAACAACCCGTTGAAAACAAAAAGGTTGATGCCCTGCAGCGCGATACGCAAAACGGCGACGGGCAAATGCTTACGACCAACCATGGCCTTCGGGTCAACGATAATCAAAATTCCCTGAAAGCGGGTGCGCGTGGTGCTACTTTACTGGAAGATTTTATTTTGCGTGAGAAAATCACGCATTTCGATCACGAACGCATTCCTGAAAGGATCGTACACGCCCGCGGAACCGCTGCACACGGTAT
>Ga0163153_10007956_pt1 | contig 11214 bp, 1 predicted proteins | sample OliLakLV19MP6IB1_FD_148629 | JGI IMG/M metagenome (GOLD analysis project Ga0163153, IMG submission 148629) | Freshwater microbial mat bacterial communities from Lake Vanda, McMurdo Dry Valleys, Antarctica - Oligotrophic Lake LV.19.MP6.IB-1 | ecosystem: Environmental > Aquatic > Freshwater > Lake... | reverse complement strand
CCGCAGAACGCGGCGATAGCGTCTTCTTTGGTGCCCCCGGCGGCGGTGATGGCGGCGATGAGAGATTGAAGGTCGGCGAAGGCGGCGAGGGTCAGGACGGTGTGCCGCCGCTCGGGAGGTTCGCGCTTATCGACTCGCCAGAAGCCCTTGGGGTCGAGCCGGCGCGCGAAGGCCTTGCCGGTGATGCTCGCCGCGGGGTGGTCGCAGTCTTTCAAGATCCACTTGAGGTCATCAAGGTCGAGGCCGTAGAGCACGGCGACCACGGCATCGAGGATACAGCGCAGGCGAAGGCGCTCGTGGGGGGTGACGGCCCAGTGGGAACGCCAGGAAATGTTTAACACTCCAGCGCCGAGGCGGTCCGCCCATGCTTTCCACTCTGGCGCGTATTTCGCGTGCGCGGCGCAGAGCCGGAAGCTTGGGAACGAGAGCAAATTAAGCGCGGCATCGTCCAATGCGGGTAACGCCATCTCTTCTAGTTGGAACCACGTCAGATGGAGGCCGCCAACGCGGAACCGAGCGAAGTAGTCAAAGGTGAATGTATTCGTAATTGCCGCGAGTTTCAGCGCGCCGTCCATCCGCCCGTTACCGACAACCAAGTTGCGGCATGAGTCGATGGTCACGAGTTCTCGCCCAGCGGTCGAAATGACCGTCCGCTGGTTGGTCGCGGAAGTCACATCCATAAGCGTGAGCTTCCATCCCGTAAATGCTTCGGGCTTCGCTCTGTAGTCGGCGTCTGCGACAAGATATTGCGGCTCGAAAGTCTTGGCCGTCCAGTCAATCTCACGCCAGACTGCCGACCGTCCTTTGCCCGAAACCCACCCCTTCGCGGAGAAGTCGTGGGCATCGACCATGCGGCCCTCAACGATGGGCCTTGCGATGCGCCCATCCTCGTGCCGCCAGACTCCACGGGCATCGGCTTTGAAGCCCTCTTGCTCCCAATCGGGCCGGGGAGGAAACAACTTGGAATCGGCGGTGGCGAAGAACTCGTGGTGGAGGTAGCGGATGCTGCAAGGCGACTCGTCGGTGTCTGAGTCGTACGCGCCCAACATTGGAAGGGAGGCATACGCGTTATCAAACAGCTTGAGGTCCGTTGCACCGCGAATCTCCATGATGACCTTGCCCTTCGGGCTGAACCGCTCGACTTGGGCACTCGCATATGGGACAGCAAGAGTCTCGGCGACGCCCAAAGCCCAGTCGTCGGGATCGCGGTGCATGAAGGCGGTGCGGATGGATTCTGTAGCTCCTCCCTTGACGACGATGATCGGGTTGAACTTGAAGCGGCTGTCGATGTCGAAGACCTTGTCGCGGTTCTCGAAGCCGAAGAGCCACTCCCACCGGCAGCGCGACAAGAGAAGCGAACGAAGAGCGGTGGTGCCGTGGTCGGTATAGAGGCCGCTGGGGAGGATGAAGCCGAGGCGACCGCCCGCACGCAGCAGGGCGTGGGCCATCTCGGTGAAACATTTATACAGATTGATGTCCGCCGAGCCTTGATGCAGGAAGGGGTGGGCGGGGTCGGCGTACCCGAGACTGCCATCTCCAGCCGCGCGGCGCTTGGCCCAGGCGGCGTGGCGGGCGGCAGAGGATGCGAACGAGTCGCGGCCTCGGTCGCCGAGGGGAGAGTCGTGGGTCTTCTTGATGTTCCCGGCCCCATCGTCTTTCACCGTCACGCGATCACCGAAGGGGTGGCCCGCCGCATCGATGTAGTTGGACATGGCTTTGAAGTTGGCGGTGTAGTCCAGCCAGCGCTCCTCATCGGGCGGGATGGCCGCGAAGTAGCCCTTCTGCCGGGCGAGGGCATCCTGCTTGCCGTAGGTGCGGTAGAGCGGGTCGATCGAGGAGAAGAACTCCTTGGAGTTGGGTTTCGAGATGTCCCACGGCGGGTTGCCGATGATGGCGTCGAAGCCGGCAGCGGATTCATCTCCCGCGGCCCCCCCTCCCGACTTGGCGGCGAAGACATCAGGGAACTCTAGTTCCCAGTGAAAGAACCGCCGCTCACGAGCGAGGCGCTCGGCGACGGCGATCGATTCGGGCGAGAGAGCATTGAACGTGGAAGCGAGCGGCGCGGCGGCGAGCGCATCGGCGGGCCAGAACCACAAGGCGCACCAGCAGTCAAAGGCACGCTTTAGGGCGACATACGCCGGGCTTTCACGCAGCTCGCGGTGCAACTGGGCGCGGCGGTGCTCGCCATCCTCGCCCGGCGGCAGAGAGTGCATCTGCTCGAGGATCGCCAGCGCCTCATCGTGGACCTGCTCGGCGGTCTTGCCCTCGGCGGTGAAGAGATCCCCCTGCCCGCGCATGCGGTCGATCATGGCTACGAGGTCGGGCTTGACGACGTCCTTCAAGTAGCGGGCGATCTGCTTGGTGCGGGCCTCCTTGGCGAAGTGGACGCCGGTGGTGTGCCCCTTGTCGCCGCCCTCGCGGAGCCAGGCCATGATGGGGTAGTGCCGGAAGCGGTCGAACCAACAGCCCACCAGGGCGTTGCCGCACTTGAACTTGTGGTCGAGGAACGAGAAGGGAAGTTCGCGGTCCATCGTCTCGATCCACAGGGCGATCTTGCCCAGCTCGATGGCGAGCGGGTCTAGATCGACGCCGTAGAGGCAGCGCTCGACGATGTAGCGGCGGAGCCGGGCTTTGAGCCGCGGCTCGAAGTCGGCATCGCTGGGGCGGCAGGGGAGCAGGTCCTCATCAAGGCGGCCCACGCTCTCGCGCCCCTCGGCGAGCGCGATGACGGTTTTGTTCCCCTCCCCCCCACCATCACGCAGGCGGCCGTGGTGTTCGAGGGAGCGGTAGAGGGCATCGGTCAGGAACCGGAGCGCGGCGACGGCGAACGAGCCGGAGCCCACGGCGGGGTCACAGACCTTGAGCGCGAGGATTTCCTCGGGCTTCCTGGGCGTCCAACTGGCCGTTGGCGCATCGGGGTTGCCCTCGGGCGCGATGTACGCCAGCGGCCGCAGCGTGCGGTGCACGGTGGGCACCGAGAGTTGCGGGCGCGTGTAGAACGTGCCCGAGCCCTTGCGCGTGCCGCCCCAGCGGACGAGATACCACTGGCCGGGGAGGATCGCCGTGCGAACCAGTTTACGGCCCGCGGCCTCGACCTCGCGCTCGTATTGCGCAATGGCCTCGACCTTCTTGGTCTTCCCCCCTGTGGGCCGGCGCACCATCCCGCCGACAGAGACGGCCCGGCGTGCCCATGCCCAGGCACGCTGGCGGGCCTGCTGCGTGGGATCGAGTTCCGCTACGTGCTCAGCGGCAGCGTCGGCATCGGGGGCAGGTTCTTCGGCCGCGTCATCGGCGATCAGTGAAGGCTCTTCGGCGGTGGAGTCGTCCTCCTCCTCCGCGTCGGCATCGTCCGCATCCTCTTCGGCTTCGTCCTCAGTGCCGCCCTTGACCTTGAACTTCTCGACGAGGTTCTTGATCGCGGTGTCGTCCATCGCCTCCAGCCGCGAGAGCGGGAGCGCGGGCTCATCGCCGATGGCCAGGAACACGATGGGCTCACCGGGGCCGGCGCGGCGGAGCTCGAAGTCGAGCAGGCCCTCATAGAGGATGCCGATGTACTCGGACTGGAGATCGGAGAAGTCCACCGGCACGCGGGTGCGGATGCTGCCGCGCCCCTGGCGGATGGTCACCTCGCTGTACGAGAGTTTCTCGAGGACATCGCGCACGACGGCGTCGGACATGACTCCTTCAAAGTCGGATTGGAAGCAGGCGGACTCGAAGACGGCCAGCGCACGGGACATGCCGGAGTTGGGGTCAGATTGGCCAGTGGTGAACAGGTCGCCGCCGTACTTGGGCACGGACAGGTCGGGGTGGCCGCAGCCATCGCGGACGAGGGCGAACAGGGCGAGCACGCGAGGCCACGCCGAGCGGCGGGAAAGGAGCAGGGCGGGGCCGCGAGCGTGGGCGGATTCGAGGGATTCACGCAGGCCGGTCAAGGAGTAGGAGTTGAAGTAGAGCGGGCTACGGTCCAGCGGCATAAGCAGCCGGGATTCGGCGAACATCAGCACGACCATCCGCATGATCGTGCGCACGGCGGCCGCGTAAATGTCGCGGCCGTCAACGGGAGGCAGGCCGCCGTCTATCTGCGCGGTGAGCCGATCCAGGGCCGGTCCATGCGAGCGTATGAGCAGTTCGACGGCCTGGCGGACGCGCTCGCCGAGGATGGCCGAGAGTTCGTTCTGGCCCTTGCGGCTGTCCAGAATCGCTTGGAGCAGCGGGCAGTGCTTGGTCTCGCCGTGGGCCGGGGGCGGGGCCTTCCACGCGGCGGGACTGATGAGGCGGCGCAGGGCATCAACCTGCAAGCCCGGCTCACCCTCCGCGAACCAGAGCTGAGTGTCCCACTCGCTGTAGGCGTCGTGGTCGATCCCCGCATAGATCAGACGCCACTGTCGCCCGTTCGTGAGCAGCGCGAGATTTAGTGAGCGGGCGCGGAGCCACTCGATGACGCGGGCAACGGAGCGACGGCCGCGGCCGATGCCGATCCGGGGCTCCTCATCGACGAAGACGGGCAGCGTGCCGCCCTCGTGCTGCCATACGCGGCGGGGCTTGATGTTCTCGCGGGATGGCGCAAGCGTGGACCACTCCGAACCCACGCGGCTGCCCTTGAACCATCCAACCGTGAAGCCGCAGACCTGCTCCAGCACAACGTCCAGGAGGTCCGCGAGATCTGAAGTGTGGGCTTCCGCCCTCACGATCTCGCGGCGCAGCCGGTCGGCGTGCCAGGGGGCCAGGGGATCGGGCGCATCGGCAAACGCGCTGGCAACACGCGCAGGCGCGATCAACATGCCGCCGTGTTTCAGGCTCTCCCACCACTCGATTGGCGACGCACCGGGTGGGCTAGGCATGCTTGCCCCCAGGTAGTCGGATCTCAACGGTGACAGGGAACACCTGCGCATCACCACGCAGCGCGAACCTCCTGGGAATGATGCGGTTGATCACACGATCACGCTCGTTCTTGAGCTGCTCGCGGAGTTCCTCGTAGTGACCACGGCGGCGGCGCAGTTCCTCTTCCTTGGCTTGAATCGAACGGTCGAGCTCGTCGAGTTGGAGCGAGCTATCAAAGAGAAGTCCTTGCTCCTTCTCTTTCTTCAGCCGCCCAATCTCGGCCTCGATCGACTGCAGGCTTTGTCGCTGAATCAGAACCGAGATTTCGCCCTGACGGCTGGCGAAGCGTTCGTTTTCTCGTTTCGTCGCGTCCCCGACGGCAGCCTGAAGGGCGGTCTTTATGGTTGCTGTTAGATCGGTGGCTCGCTCGCGGAGCAGGGTCCGAATGTCGCCTTCGATCTCAGACCAGAGCGATCTCGCTTCATCCACGGCACGATCGTCCCAAGTCGCTGGGGCAAGGCGAAGGGCGAGCGCCGGCTGATGCGCGAGAATGGGGGCGAGCCGATCGCCCTTGACGGGGATGACGAGGGTCCGGGTCCATTGATGGAACGGTTCTCGCAGTTCGTTGATTGCGAGTTCCTCAATCGTCAGGAGCACGTGGGCGGCGTGGCCCGCGGGGAGCGCTGCACGGCGCACACACCACCGGCTGGCCTTTCCGGCTTCCTCCCCAGGAAACCTGGCTCGGGCAAGCGTTGCGATGGCCCGCTGATAGAGCGGGTGTGACAGATGCATCAGGACAGTGTCTTTGCGAGGCCGAAACACGGGGCGGCCGCCGACAGATTCGACCAATCGATCTGCGTCGAAAACCAGTCCGGGGAGTGGTCCCCGTTCACGCCCGGTGCCCGGCCGGCGCACCGTGCCGTCGATCGTTGGCTCCCATTGGGGCGGCAATGGGACCCTGAAGCGAACACGGCCAGGGCGGTCGTCGCCGTCAAACTGGTATCCCGGCGTACCAACCCCGAGAGCGACCTCCAGCGTGTCACGCAGGCTCGGGGGATCAAGGTCGAGCTCGGCGGCTAGTGCATCGAGGCGCACGGCTTCCATTTCTGCCGCATCGCCCTCGACCCGAACGCGGCTGTCGCGCGGCACATCGGAGCGCCCCTTTGCACGATCGATGCGAAGATCCATATCTCTCTGGACGGTTGCCGAGGCCTCACCCTCAATCAGCCGACGCCTGATCGCCACGTCGAACACTTCACCGGTTGCGCCGAGGTCCTCGCGGATCGCATCGACCTTGCGGACAACATGGGCCAGGAACTTCAGGTCCGCATCGTCGTCGCTGGCGAAATGGAAAACGCTGACGTCACGTGCCTGTCCGTGTCTATCGAGTCGCCCGTTACGCTGTTCGAGCCGTGCCGGATTCCACGGCACGTCGAAGTGGAAGACAAACCGCGCGGTCTCTTGGAGGTTCAACCCTTCGGATGCGGCGTCGGTCGCCAGCAGCAGGCGGACCGACGATCGAGGGTCGTTGAATGCCGCCTTGACAGCCTCGCGGTCCGCAGACTCCATGCCGCCATAAAGCGTCACCAAGCGGGACTGATCTCCAAACTTCTGAAGCAACGTGCGGTGCAAATAGTCCAGCGTGGTCTTGTACTCGGTGAAGACCACCATCCGCTCGTCGTCTCTCCATGCGCCCTTCTGTCGGAGCCTGGCTTCGATGTTCGCAAGCAGCGCGACGATCCTGGAATCGACCTTGGGGTCCAGCGGCTGTGGCCCCGACAGCCCCAACCCCGCCAGCGCTGAGTCGATCGCGGCAATCTCTGCTTCAAGTTTGGGAGCGAGTGATCGCAACCACGAGCCGACCGTGGCCGAAGCATGAGCCAGCCGACCCTCGGCCTCCCGATCATCGCTGATCTCGTCGCGGGAGGAACGCTCCGCGGCCAGCACTTCCGAATCCGTTACCTGGATATCAGCGGCCTGAAGTCCCATCCGGACCCGGGCCCAGGATTCGCTGAACGCGACGGGGCAGGACAGCAGTCGCTTCCCGAGTATTTCTACGGCGAACCAACCGGCCAGCCGACTGCTTCGCGCCGACGATGCGATGACTGAACGCACGCGTGTACGGAACGCATCGAACGAAGTCATCAGCGATTGCTCAGCGTTGCCAAATCGCAGGTTGATCGCTTCCGGGGGCAACCGATCTGCAAAACGTGGAGGATTGGTCCGCTGGTTTATCTCCCGCTTGAGACGGCGCACGAGGACGTCCTCGATGCGCTGTCGCTCGGAAGGGCTGAACTCATCGGTTTGCGTGAACCGCACGGGATCGAGCATCTCCAGCATTCCGGAGAAGCATCGAGTGTGGCCGTTGTGCGGCGTCGCAGTGAGAAACAGACGGTGCTCGAATTTCTGGGACACTTGGCGAAGCATCTTCACCAGATCGCTGTCTTCACCAAATGCTGCGGGCGACAGGTTGTGCGCTTCGTCGATGATCAGCATATCCCAGGGCAACTGCCCCGACACAGGATCGATGCGGAATGCGGCATTGAATTCAGCGATCACGTCTGGCTGTTTGAAGTAGTGGTATGACGAAATGAGCCGTGGCGACGACCTCCACGGATTCGCATCCATTCCAAGCTTTCGGCGTAGCTGATGCGTCCGATCGCGATCGACGATTTCACACTCAAGCGAGAACTTGTCCCGCATTTCGCTCTGCCACTGGGTCTGCAGCGAAGCAGGACACAGCACGAGCACGCGCTGGACGCGCCGCCGCACCAAAAGCTCTGAGAGGATCAGCCCTGCTTCGATGGTTTTTCCCAAACCGACATCGTCCGCGAGCAAGAGGGCAATGCGGGGCATCCGCAGCGCCTTGATGAGTGGGACAAGCTGGAAGTCCTCGACCTGAACCGCGCTGTGGAACGGGGCGACAATCGGGCTAGCCACCGCGGCTCCATCCTCGCCATCAGTATCCACGAACGGCGCAACCGCTCCCCATCGGGCGGCTCGCACAACAGCGTCGAAGTGCCGATGCGACATTGGAACGGTTGACCGCACCTGGGGCAGGGCGGCTGGCTCGACGAGCCATCGGTTCGGCTCGAGTTCCCAGACGAGCTCGTGGTCAGACTCTCCGTCGCCATCAGCGAACTCGATTCGGACGCGGTGAAAGCGTCCCCCGGTACCGGCGTCGAACGGGTCAACAGCAGTCAACACCCCTCGCCGATTCCTGATCGTTGCGAGCATTCCAACTCGGGGGTTTGAGGCAGGCAGTGAGGGTGCGGGCATCGGGACTTTGCTTTCCGTTCGGTGTCGCCCACAGTGTAAACCGCTGGAACTGATCGCGCTAGCCGTCTTGGGCCGAGGACCGCCGCCGCCACCGTCACTGGCGAACTCGCATGTGAACGGCAGCGCGGCACGGAACGGACGTCCGTGAGGCCTACCGCGAGGCGGGCAGGACCTGAGACTGCGGTCACTGTCGATCGCGTCAACCAGGCGACGCCATCAACCAGAGACTTCGAGAGTTCGAGAGTCTCGGGTACGTGTTCGACCGGAACGGCATGGTGTTCTGATCCCCCCCTGTCACGGTTCCTGAAACCGAGAGGGGTTGCACGGCGACACGTTGGCCAGAATCCCCGCCAATCCCGCGAGTTCTGGCGGTCCGGCCGGCCGCCGACGGGCTCTCGCTTTCCAAAACGACAACCGGCCCGCTTTCGCGGGCCGGTCTAAAGCTCCCCGGGCTGGACTCAAAGCAGGTCCCTGCCAGTTCATTAGGATCAGCCAAGTTCCTGTCGCCGGTGTCTCCATTGCCGCTTTGTTTATTCCGCTCAAATGCGAGGCGCACCATTTGAGAGTTTGACGGGTGGTGTAGGGGTTGTGACTGTCGTGACTGTCCTGACTACCGACCGGGCATGCAGCGAAGAACAGCTCAGGCGATTCGGCTAGGAGCAGTCGCTCGACCTCAGCCTTAAGACAGTCACAACAATTATCACAGTCACGCTTCCCGGGCCCGATCTAGGACTGCCGGACAAACCTGCCATACCGCACCCGCTGCAGACTCCTCACCACTGTCCAGTCAACGGCCTCTCGCCGCCGCGGCCCGCAGCTCGGCGATCGACACCTTCTGGCGTGCCCTTTGCGCGGGCATGCCCGGGGGCGTGACGCCCAGCATGCTCGCCGCCACCGCGCTGCCCACCAGGCAGTCCCACCAGTGGTTGTCGCGCCCGACGCTCTTGAGCTCCCACTGGCTCGCGCTCCGGCCCTTGGCCGTCACCATGACCGGCGCCTCGCTGGTGAGGTGATCGGCGAGCATGCGGTGCTTCTCGGGCTTGTCGCCGTTGAGGTACATGGCCCCCGGATCCCCCACGACGGTCTTGAGTCGCGCTGCTACGCAGCTCTTCCACCAGTTGGCATCGTAAATCACATGCCGCACCTGCCGCCGGCCGACGCTGCCGGGGATCTTCCAGTTGAGGCCCAGCCGGTCACCGGGCCGCTTCTCCCACTGGAGCATCGGCTTCTCGCCCGCGGTGATCCCGCGCCCGTGGCTTGGCGTAAGCAGCGCCGCGTGCGGGCTGGACCGGCAGAACTCGTAGACCAGGTCGGTTGAGTCTCCCCACCCCGCATCGATGAGGCAGCGGCCGATGGCGATCTCCCCGGCGCGCTGGATCTGCCAGGCCCTGCCCAGGAGCCGGCCCGCGAGCCGCGTGAGCCCGGCGTGGATCGCGCCCTCGGGCCCGGCCCCCTTGGCCAGGTGCGCGAGGGTCGCCTTGAGCTCGCGGATGGTGAAGTACGCCAGCGGCTGGCCCGGCTCGCAGCCGTAGTCGACGATCGCCCCGGTCATGTTGTCGGTCCACGCGCACACCATCCAGAACAGGCACTTGCCCTGCACATCGATGAACGCCGTCAGGTGCTGGCTGTTGTAGGGCACCGTCCCCAGCGGAACCCGCGTGAGCCGGGAGACGATCTCACCGGGCTGGAGCGATTCATCGGCGTTGCTCTGGCACGCCGCGGGGTCGTTCTGGAACTCGGCGAAGAACACCTCGTCCCCGGCATCGATCCGCTTGTTCAGCGCGTGCTGCAGCGCTGACACGTCGGTCACCAGCCTGCGCTCCTCCCAGGAGACCTTGCCGCCCTTGTCAAGCCGGGCGCGGTGGAGCAGGTAGAACTCGTTGCACACCCCCGCCACCTCACCCGCCGAGAGCCCGCCGGCGAAGGCGCCATGCCTGAGCTTGGCGTACTGGTCCCACAGGTCCTGGTTCACGGGGAACGACAGGACCATCTTGCAGCGCTCCCCCTGCCACTGCGGGTGGAGCAGGGGGTCGAGCAGCCGGTCGGCCAGGTCGCCGCGCTGGATGACGGTGACGGCCAGGAGGCCCGAGATCGGCTTGCCGGGCCCGGCCAGACCCTGGACCGCGCCCACCAGGATCTTCTCCCGGTCCATGCACTGCTTGACGCTGCGGGCGCTCTCATCGGTCTGGGGGTCATCGATCAGGACCAGGTCGGGCCGGATGCTCGAGCCGTCAGCGCGGGTGTGCTTGAAGCCGCGCAGCCGCGCGGTGATCCCGGTGACGCGGATCACCGAGCCCGAGGCCTGCGAGTTCTCAATCGTCGGGAGCACGACCCCGTCCTGGGTCCACTCCATGAGCGTGTGCCGGCCCATCGACAGCTGACCCCCGGCCTTCTGCCGCGCCCGCCCCAGGGCGTGGATGGGGAAGCACACCTCCGGGAAGTCGTCAAGGAGCAGCTCGTTGCCGTCGAGGATCCCCTGGATGGCCTTGAGCATGTCACCGGCCAGGGAAGCGTCGGCGGCGATGCACGCGACGTACCGGCGGTGCCCAAAGACCAGGGCCCACACCGCCGCGGCCTCGATGAGCGAGCTCTTGCCGCTGCCGCGGGGCATCGCCATTGCAAACAGCCCGCCCTCGAGCACCGCGCGCTCGATCTTGGCGATCACCCGCAGGTGGTCGGCCGACCAGTTGTCGACAAAGGTTGCCCGCAGGTACGTCTCGCAGAAGCGCTGGAAGTCCGGCCGGGTCTGCTCCCTGCGCGGGAGGTCGGCCGGCGCCGGTATGGGCCCGATGTCCCGGCCCAGCAGCGACAGGTGCGAGGCCCGCGCTGCTGAGCGCTCCCGGTGGCCCTGATAGCCGGGGGCGTGGGCCTGGGCGGAGGCGATGCCCGAGAGTTCGCTCGTGTTGTACCGCGCGTGGGCGCGGTCGAAGCGCCACGCCGCGTACCTGAGCAGGTTGACCTTGGAAGGGTCCCCGCCGGCGGCGATACGCATCCCGGCATCGTGGCGGCGCTCCGCGAAGCGCGCGCTCTTGATGACCGTTCCCAGCGGGGTTGAGTTGAGCAGCTTCACCGCCAGCCCGGGCCGAAGGGCCGCGGGGTTCATCCCCCCCGCCC
>Ga0163153_10007955_pt1 | contig 11216 bp, 9 predicted proteins | sample OliLakLV19MP6IB1_FD_148629 | JGI IMG/M metagenome (GOLD analysis project Ga0163153, IMG submission 148629) | Freshwater microbial mat bacterial communities from Lake Vanda, McMurdo Dry Valleys, Antarctica - Oligotrophic Lake LV.19.MP6.IB-1 | ecosystem: Environmental > Aquatic > Freshwater > Lake... | reverse complement strand
CAGGAGCCGTACTCGATCGGGGGCCGTACTCGACCTCCGGCGCACGGGCTCGCAGGGCCTCGACGGTCCGCTCAAATTCGGCCGGCGAAAGTTTCAAATCTCCTAGCGTGATGGACGACGTCGGCGGATCGCCGAAGCCCCGTCCCAGCATGGCAGCCGCCAGGCGCAGCCGCGCGTCGACCGATCCCAGTTCGTCGTTCGGCAAGTCGGCCCGGGCCGCGTGGTAACAGCCTTCGGCTCGGGCCGCGTCGCCCTGCGCCAAGGCCCGATCGCCGAGCCACGTCTGGGCCTGGGCCGCGGCCGACGTGCCGTAAAACTGCGTGGTGAGCGCTTGTGCGGCGTCGACGTCCCCTTCGGCCGTCGCCTGCCGCAAGCGCAGCTGGGCCAGATCGCCGTGGTCGCGCTGCATGACGGCCCGCAACTCCGGATGCTCGCGCATGGCGATGGCCACCGCGCCCGGGAGCGAAACCAACAGCTCCGAATCGGCGGCGTTCGGCAACAACCCGACGGCTTGCGCGGCCGTGACCGACGTGATGATGCGGCAGGCGTCGGAGTAGGCTTTTTCACCCAGCGCCGTTTCCAACTCGGCCAAGACGTTATATCCCTCCTTACCGAACTGCTCGATCAGCGGATGCCGCCATTCCGACTTCATCACCGTCTGAGGGGCGGCCGGAAACTGGTCTTCGGGCGTCGGCACGCGCCGCTCGGCGTGGGCGGCCGCCCAGTCGACGAGCCCCATGATCGGCTCCCGCGGGGGCGCTCGCCGATCGTTCGCATCGTCCCGGCCGCCGAAATAATGCCAGGTGCGGCAAACGCGCGCCACCGCGTCCCACCTTCCTTCGCGGACGAGCGAAAAAATCGTTCCCCGGATCAATTCGGCCGGCAGCGGCGGCAACCTCCCGGCGGTCGAAATGGGCGCCTCCATCCAGCGTCGCCGCACTTCCGCCAATACCTCGCCGGCCGGAACCGGCGGCGGTGACGCTCCCTCCTGCGGTGCGGCGCCGTTCGGGCCGGCTCCGCCGGGCGCAAGCCCCCTGCCGGTCACGAGCGCCGTCCGACGCTCGGCCGCTTCGTGCTCCAAGTCGCGGACCGAACGGAGGAAATAGTCGTACCACTGGTCGGCCGCGGTCGAGTCCCACGTGTCGACGACGAGCGACGCCGTTTCGAAATCGAACATCGGCCGGCGGACGAGCGGGTCACGGCCGTCGTCTTCGGCCGTTTGGGCGGCCAGGCCGGCCATCAGCACCCGGGACACTTCGCCGCGGGTGCCGCGCCGCAACAGGTTTTCAGCGTGCTCCGGCAATCGGGCGGCGCCATCGCGCCCCAGCACGTCGGCATACCACTGGCCCAGACCGCCCGCCGAGGGGAGCGGAGGCGTTTCGACCGGGGCCCCTTCCGCAACTTCCGGATCGCCGACGAGCGACGAAGCCCGAACTCGCGAGAGCACGATCCGCCGCTTCCCTTTCCCCGGGTTGCAGTAGATTCCCAGCGTCGTCAGCGGGCCGTCGACCGCGCGCAGCGGGTCCATAATACGGCCCCAGCTTCGCCCGTCGACCGAGGCATAAACTTTGACGATGCCCGCTCCACAAATTAACCGCAACCGCGTGGGTAGCTCGACCCGCGGCGGCACCATGTACTTCGGGTCGTAATTCAGCTTCGGCTGCGTGTCGTACATCTTGCCGTTGCCGACCAACAACGGATCTTCCGGCTTCGGCCGATAGAAACCGACCGCTTGCCGCGGCCGACCGTCGACATCGCCGAGGTAAATCCCGGTGCCGCCGTCGGCCTCGGCGACTTCAAACACCAGGTCGCACAGCGCCGGCAGCGGCAGGCCGACCGACGCAAAGGCCGGCTTCGAAGTCGATTCGGCCGTCAGCGTCCCTCCCTCCGCGCCGGCCGACGCAAACGTCGCACCGGTCGGCAGCTCGGTCTTCCAATCTTTGGTCACCACCGCCGGAGCTTCCGACGCCGCCATGCGATCCAGCGGCGACGCATAGCGGTCGCGGGCATCCTCGCGCGTCCAGCGATCCGGGAGCGCTACGGCCGGCGACATGCCGAATCCCCGCATCACGAGATGCCCTTCGAGGTACGCCGCCTCCGGCGGACCCGGCATCGGCGCCGAGAGCAACAGCACGTCGCCACGCGAGAGATAAATGCGCCCCTCGTGATAGCGCAAGTCATACGGGGCCGTGCCGGTACGGCGCGCCCGGTCGTTATCGGTTGCCGCGAAGTTCAATGTCTGCGGCACCGGCTCTCGCGGCCGCTTCTGGGCTACGTAAGCCGCCCATTGCTCAAAGGGGCGAAAGCGGCACTCCAGCGAAATGCCCTTCTCCCCTTGCCAGAGATGGAACCGCAGCACGTCGTTAGACGGTTCGCGGAGCCAGAACGTCAGTGCGGCGCCGGCGGGCCAAGGGGCCCGCAACTGAAATAGCCCCTGCATCGACGAGGCGTAGCGATCGTCCCCCCCTCCCGGCCGCTGTTGGCCGGTGATCGTGTTCCACCAGCGGGCGATCGTCGTCGGATCGCGCGAAAGGTTCCGCTCGCTCAGGCACCATTCGTCGAACGGCCGCGGCGTCGCCGCCAGCATGGCCGTCCAGGGCTCGTCCGCGGCACCGTCGGCGGGCCCGACCACCGTCGGCGGCTCGGACGTCGCCGTCGCTACGGCAACCGGCGGCGGCGTGCCGCTCGGTGTCGCCGACTGGCGAACCGGAGGTCTCGGCGGAGGCTCGATATCGATCGGAGCATTCGCCGGCCGCCGAGCGACCGGATCGGCATCGTCGTCAATCTTGCTCGATCGGAGATACCAGACGCCGCCGACGCCGAGAAGCACGAGCAGAATAGCGGCCGCCCGCCACCAGCGGGCCAGACCCAGCAGGTTGCGGCGACGGCCGTCGAACCGGGCCAGCACCTGGGAGGCCGTAATGCGTCCTCGGGTTAGTTCGCTAGTGAGGGCTTGCTCGAACTGCAACCAATCGGCCAGCGCCTCCCGCAGTGCCGAGCTTTCCTGGGCCCGCGCGCGCAGCAGTTCCAACTCCTCCGGACTCCATTCTTCCGGAGGCGTTTCTTCCAGCTTCGCCAGCAGTTCGTCATCCGTCATGTTCGGTGGCATGCTGCTTCCGCAGCAGGCAGTTCTTCAGCGCCTGGCGTGCGCGAAACATCAACAGCTTGGCCGCCCCGGCGCTCCGCCGCAGCTTGTCGCCGATGTCCGTCAGCTGCATCTGCGACTGGTAGCGGAGTTCGATCGCCTGCCGGGCCGTGTCACCCAATCCCTGCATACAGCCGGGCAGCAGCTCGGTCATATCGCCGTAGACGTCGGGCTTCGACGAAACGACGTCGTCCAGCTCGAGACACGTTTCCGTCCAAGCCGTTTCCTTGCGGCGGCGCCGGCGGCGGGCATACTCGTGCAGCAAGTTGCGAGCGATCCCCAACAGCCAAGGACGCACTTGGGCCGAGCCGTCGAACCGCGACCAGTTCGTGAAGCACCGCAAGAATACTTCCTGGGCCAGGTCCTCGGCGTCGTGGGCCTGCAGCAAGCGGGCGCGCAGGTACCCGAAGACGGCCGCCTGGTGGCGTTCGACCAATTTCGAAAAAGCCTGGCGATCGCCGCGCTGGGCGGCTTGAACGAGTTCGAGGTCTTCCACGGCGGCGGGACTTCGGGGTGCCGGTGTACTGGCGGGGGAGAGAGCGAGTTCGGCGTAACCTAAGGCGGGCAAAGCGATTCCCTATCGTAAGCCATCCGCACCCGGGTCGCTAGCTTTTGCCTCCACTCTCCGTCCCTTCGTCACTCCAACCTCCGTCGCCTTTTCTAGCGACAACCCCTCGCATCGCGGTAAAATACCAAACCGAACCCCGCCCCCCGCAAAACGCCCGGCTTCTAGTCCGGCAGGAGGATGCACGAACCCAACCGCTCCGACACGTCGATCCAAGATCTTTTCCATCGCATCCGACGGCTCGCCCGCGCCGAAGTCCGGCAAGCCGAAAGATGTTTTTGGATCGAAGGGGTGCGAAGTTTCGTGCAGGCGTACGACGCCGGCCGTCAATTCGAGGCCCTCGTCTTTAGCGAAGTTCTCAACCGGAGCCCGCTCGTCGAGATGATCGTTCGCCGGCTCAAGGCGTCCGGCTGCCGGCCGGTCAGAGTTTCACCCGAGCAATTTCGCTCCATCTCCACCACCGAGCGGGCCTCGGGCATCGGTGCGATCGTTCGCGAGCAATGGACCAGGCTCGACGACGCTCTGGCGGGAACAACATTAGCTCGGGGGGCCGCCCCAGCCCCGTTTTGGAGGCCATGACTGAGGATGAACGTGCCCCGCCGCGAAAAGCTGAATCGAATTCTGGGCCTGTTGGCGGCCGTCGTTCTGCTGGGTGCCCTGTGGCACGTAACGGACGAAGTACGTCGAACACGAAACCAGAAAACCGCTCGAACGGAAATCCTGCAACTCGGCGGGAGTTTCGTCTACCAATCGCAGGTCTCTTATACGCAGTTGGCCTTGTCGTTTCCGCCCCCGGGCCCGACGACGTGCTTGAAGCTTTGGGAGCCTGAAGGATTCGTCGCTCGGCTACCGTCTTGGATCGATCGCGATTGGTTCGATCGGGTTACGGTCGTTCAACTCGAACGAAAGAAGATTTCGCGCGAAGCCCTCGCCGCCATCGGAAAGTTGCCGTCGCTCGAATACCTCGATCTGAACGTCGCGGACTTTCCGGCCGACGGGCTCGCGCCGCTGGCAGGCTGCCGATTACTCAAGTACTTGAAACTGTACGGAACCGGCATCGGCGACGCCGACCTCGGCTTTTTGGCGGACACCGGCGTGCTAGAAGAATTGGGCCTTTCGGACACCCAGGTCGGCGACGACTGTCTGGAATCGGTCGTCCGGCTCCGCGGCCTGAGACTGCTCGAGCTCAATCACACCCGCGTCACCAGCGCCGGCCTTGCCAAATTGGCCACGTGCCGCAAACTCGAACAATTGGAACTCTACGAAACGGAAGTGAACGACGACGGCCTAACGCATCTGAAAAAAATGCCCACCCTGCGGCATCTCGACCTGCGAGCAACCAAGGTCACTCCGGCCGGCGTCGACGACCTGCGCCGCGCCCTGCCCAATTGCACCATCTATTGGGAGCGGACCCCTTCAGACTATCAGCTCTAAACGCGGCACGACCGTCGGAAGTACTTCTCGTGCTATACGGCCCAAATCGCCACGTGGACTTAGAAACGCCGGTCGACTGGCCTGGGTAACGAAATCATCTGCGCCCCTTACGCTAACGGCGTTAAAACCAACGCCGCTCCACAGCACTCCGTGAGGCGATCACTCCGCCGGATACGCTCGCTCATACCGGCTCTCAATATCGCCGAACAGCAGCCAGAACGGGGGCGGCGTTCGGCCGTTCAAGCGGAACTCAAGCACGTCCAGGTGCGAGTGCCAGCCCCCTGAGACGTCGACCATCTCGTTGCGGTCGGCCAGTTTCTCATGGGTGATCGAGAGGCGAATCTTTTCGCCCTCAGCCGCCAGTTCGAACAGTACCTCGGAGGCCGTCGCTCCTTCGCCCCAACTGATTCCCAGGCACCGTGGCGGCTCGTAGCGCGTGAGCTTGTGATGCGATTCAACGCGATCCGGCAGGTCCTTGAACTTCGCCGGCCGCGAAGCCTTGAACGGTGAAAGGGTATCGTGGGCGAAAAACCACGTAAACTCCGCGCCGACCGTCGTCGGTAATTCGCCTGAAGCAAGCCACGCTCCCCGCTTCTCGGAATCGGTGAGGTATTCCCAGACCCGCTCGATCGGCCCCGGCATCAGTCGCTCAAAGCGAAGCGTCCGGGGGCCGGTCCGTTTTCCGACGGCCGCGTCGAAAGCGTCGATCGTTTCGGCCAGTCCGCCGAGGATTTTGGTCCAGCCGCCGGTGGTCCGTTCCTGGTAGTCGGGAAGCACTCCTTCGTGTGTGAGGGTCAACTCGCAGCCGGTGCCGGCGGCGACGATCTCGAGCGTCACCCGCGTCATTTCGGCCGAGAACATCGGCACGCCGAACGCGAACACGAGCCGCCGTGGCCGGTCGATCTCCAAGTACTCGCCGATGTGCTCGATGTCCTGGCCGTCGCGCCGATCGACAAACGTGAACCGGCCGCCGACCTGCGGATCGATCTCGGCTCGAACCATCGTGCCGGTGTCGGTGGCGAACAGGAAGCGGCTCGCCATGCGGGGATTGAGCCAAGCGTCGAACACCCGTTCGGCCGAGGCCGTGAAACGTCGACTAACGCGAACGGTGCGAGGGGGATCTGCGGCCATGTCCGATTCCTCTGCTGATGCGTGTGCTACTTCGTTGGGGTGCGAAGCCGGGGGCGACTACGGCTTGGGGCGTCGCTTCTTCGAGTCGGGATTCTTCGCGTTAGTGTCCTTCGAGGGCATACGGACGGCTGCGGCGTCCTCGGCTTCGAGCAACTCGGAGAGCGCATCGAGCCGCTCGGTCCAGAATCGCTGATAAAACCGGAGCCACTCTTCTACCGCCGCCAACGGAGCCGCGTTGATCCGGCAAAAGTGCGATCGGCCTCGCACGGTTCGCCGCACGAGCCCGGCCGATTCCAGCACGCGTACGTGCTTCGAGGCCGCTGGAAACGTCATCCGTAGGGGTTCCGCCAACTGCCGGATGTTGAGAGCCTCGCCCGCCAGTCGCCGCAGCATCGATCGCCGCGTGGGGTCCGCCAGCGCCTGAAAAACCCGGTCGAGCGCAGCCGTCCGTTGTGAAACCATTTGGTTTAATCTCACCGCCGATTGTAAACTAGTTGGTTTATCTTTTTGTTTCGCTCCGCCGGCATTGGTCGGAAATACGCGTCCGCGCCGCCGCACGACGCCCCGGCGGCCCCCGGTCTCGCGGCACAACCGACCCAGCGTTGCCTTCCCGCTCCGGCGCAACGACTACTTTTGGCCGTTGCCGATGCGGTACGTCGATTGCCGCGATCAACCCGCGATTTGCTCGTGTAGGTCGCCGGCGGCTACAACGGTGGCGGCAGCCGGATCGATCCGGTTTTGCCTGGTGCGGTAATTTTGCGTAATTCACATCAAGGCGGGCTCGATCCGACTGAAGTGGTCGTTTGCCGACGAGAACAAAGGTTGGATCTACTACGAACCGGAAGAAATGCATCCAGATCGCTAATCCGACGCTCTTCGACTCGATTGACCTCCGGCGGTTCGCAAAGTAGTCGCCTCGCGCCATCGAGGTGATCATTGCGTCAGGACGTCGAACCGGCGGCGGGCGAAAAATCCGCGTCTTAGCCGTGCCAAACCGCTCATCCGTTCTATCTCGGCACGTCGATTGCTCCTTCGGTCGAGCCAAGGTGGCGGCCCGCATTTTCTTCGTGCGATGATCCGCGGCCGCCCGGCAACGCCCGCTCGCCGAATCGAACGATCATGAAACGTCTGGTTCTTCTCGTCACCGTCTCGCTACCGTTGGGCATGTGGATTCTCTCAGCGTGGGCGCCGGCCCAGGCGGTCGCTCCTGCACCGGCCCGGGCTGCACGCGCCACAACGATCCGGCTCACGAATCTCGACGGCAAGCATCGGATTGCGGACCGCGCGCTCCGGAGGAACCGGTCGCAGTTCGAATTCGACGGGAACCGGCTCATTTTCGATCAGAATGAGCGGCAAGCACCCACCGCCCCGATTCTGGCAGACCCGCTCGAACTGCGCCGCCTGCTGAGATAATCCCGCGCAGCGGCTACGCCCACACACCGGCAATCGGCCGCCCGCTGCAATCGCCGGCCGCCATCGGCCGTGCTCACGCCGCCGATCGACTTCACGGCCTCAATTCCTTGCTCCGGTAACGGTCAATTGCTGCAACAAGCGTTGGTACTCTCACACTTGTAGCGAACGAGAAACATCTTGCGGCTGCCGCCGCTCAGCTTGATCGCCGTGCCGTGGACGGCGACGCCGTCGTCGGACGACTGCGCGCCCAGAATCTTGATTTTCTCCGGAACCCCGGCCGCGTTCGTCAAAACTTCCGCGACGACGGCCGAGTGCCCCATCCAAGTGCCGTCGGCTTTCTGCATCCAGTATTGAACCAGATCGCCGGCTTTGGCGTCGGCCGGCGCGACGACGGTCCCATGATCGATGTCGACGAGCGCTTGCTGCACCCCCTTGATGCGCGAGTCCTCGTCAGGAACCAACTCCGGCACTTCCGCTCCGGTCACGTCCGAGATGAGGATCCGTGTCCGGGTCGCCTGCGGCAGCGGTTTCCCGTGCAGCTTTTCCACCACCGCCAAGACGAACTGCACGCAGTCGACCTGCTGGTCGGCGGCTCGTGCCCCGTACGTCCAACCGTCGTATTTCGTTGCGGCGAGATCCTTACCCACATCCAACGGATTCGGACAACCCTTGCGAGCTTTCCACTCCAGTTTCATGCCGAGCTTCGGGATAGCATGATTGGCGGTGATGGCGACCTGGCCGTCGACGGTCGCCGCTTGTTCCTCGAATCCGCCGAAGACGTTCCAAGCTCCCATCGGGCCTTGTTTGCCTGCGTTGTCGAGCACCAGATCTTTTTTGGGGGCGGCGGTCAACGTGACCTTGCCTTCGGCCGTAATCTTTCCGGAGATGGTGAAATCGACCTGTTGCGTATTCCCCACCAGGTGCGCGGCCGCGGTGATCGAGGTCACCACGAGATTGCCGTCCGCCGTCACGTCGAAGTAGTACGTCGCTTTGCCCGAGCCGGTGATGCCGCCGTCCGCGGCGACCTCGAATTCGAACTTATCGATGATGTGACCGAAGTCCTTGTTCGTCACGCCGAGTCCGCCGCGCGTCGTCTCTCGCAGGTGGGCCGTCGCCTTGCCGTTGACCCCGACCCATTTGCCGACATATTCCTGCGGAATCGCCGCCGCCGCCGGGGCGCTCTGGCCTGACGCGTCGTCGAGGCGACCGATCGTCGGGATTACCCACGCGACCGACAACAAACACGCGTGCAACATGGGGCGAAGCATGGCATGGTCCTTTTCGTAAATTCGGGTATTTCGATTTCATCGTAACGTCGAATTGGTCACTTGGATCGGCGCAGCGTGTCGGCTTCCGTTTGATACTCACGGGCCTTGGCCACGTCGTTCTGCGCGGCGTACAAGAGCGCCAAGCCGTCGAGAACGGCGATTTGGCCGGCCGAATCCTTTTGGCCGCGGCGAATCGCCAGCGCCTTCTCGTAGGCGGCGATCGCCTCGGAGTTCTTCCCCAGCGATTCGTTCACCATCGCCAGGTTGCACCAGGCTCGGGCGGTGCCCGCATCGTTTTTTGCGCGGGCATAAAGATCGAGCGCCTTGGTCAGCTCGACCGCGGCCTCCTGCGGCCGGCCGCGCTCCTGTTCCAGGGCGCCGAGATTATTGCGCAAGTCGGCCTCGCCGGTGCCGGTCGTCGCGCCGGCCACCAGCGCCAACGCGGCGCGATACTCGTCCAGCGCGCGATCCAGTTCGCCGGTCCGTTGATAGGCCACCCCCAGGCTCGCGCGTGCTTCCGCCTCGGCGTCCGCGGCTGCGAGAGTTTTCGCCAGGTCGGCCCCCTCCTTCAACGGCCCAATCGCTTCGGCGTGTTTGCCCTGCCGCATCAGGCAGGCCCCCAACGCGGCGAGCAAGTCCGGCCCCATCCGCGGTTGTCGGTCGGGAGCCGCGCGGTGGAGAGCCAGCGCCTTGCGCAACGACGCTTCGGCCGCGTCGTGGGCCTCCTGCGCTTGTTGAGCCGCGGCCAGGTCGCCCAAAGTCGCCGCTATTTCGAAAGTCTGATTGAGTTTTGTATAACCGTCGAGCGCCGCTTCCAGATGCGCCACGGCTTGCTGCGGCTTGCCGTCGGCGACCAGCAGTCGTCCCAGGTTGGCGCGGCTGCCGGTGACCCCGACCATGTCGTTCAATGCTTGGAACCCTTCGTAGGCGGAGGTAAAGGCCGCCAGCGCCGCCGGCCGGTCCCCTTTGCCCAACGCCGACTCGCCTTCGAGTTGGTGCGTCCAGGCGGCCACGAGCCGATCGTCGGCCCGCTTCGCAAAGTCACCGGCTCCCTGAATGAGCTTGGCGGCCTCCGGCAGGTCGCCGACTTGAACGGCCGTTCGCGCGCGGCGAAGCGCGGCAATCGCCTCCACGCGCGAGCGAGGCCCATCCTGTGCCTCGATCGGAATCCCCCCGAGCAATATCAGCACCAGCGGCGCATAGGCCGGCACCCACAGTCCGGCTCGCATTCTCCGACGCGGTCGGACGCCTACCACTTCAGGTGCGGTCATCGTTATTTCTCCATCGGCGCGAGTCGGGGAGCTTTCAGCGTCCCCGCATCGCTAAGTTCCAAGCGCAGCGAAGTGTCGTTTGTCACGGAGATTTCCACCGGTTCGGCTTGCACTTGAGCCAATCCCGCTCGGTATTTTCCCGGAGGCAACGCGACCGGCGCGCCGTTGACCGCGCCTCGCGTCACGAGATTTTTTCCGGAAGCGTCGTAAATCAAGAATGTCGCTCCGCTTACCGCAGAGCGGAGCGCCGTGTTCAGTTGCCGGGCGTCTGCGGCGCCGTAGTAGTCGCCCCCGCCGATGTCCGCGATCTTGCGAAGCTGCGTTTCGGCGTCGGTCCCGCGGATGTCGAATCCCACGACGTGAATGACGGCGGCCAATCCCGAACTGCGATACGCTTTCGTCAGTTCTTCGAGGCTGCCGCCGCAAGTTTCCATGCCGTCGCTGACGAGGATCACGGTCCGCGGGCCCTTCCAATCAGATAAGAAATCTCGCTTGGCCTCCAGCAGCGAATAAATCATGGGAGTCTTGCCGCGCGGATTCGTCCAGTTGATCCATTCCTTCAACTTGGCCCGTTTCTCGGCGTCGACCGGGCCGATCGCCACGACCAACTCGCTGTCGGTGTCCAAGCGCGGATCGTCGGTCCTGATGCGACCCGCTTGGGGATCGGTGCGACGCAGGATCCATTCCCCCCAGTGTCCGTACAATCGCAGTCCGACTTGAGCGTTCTCAGGCAGCGTATCCACCAGGTCGTTAAGGACCTTTTGTGCGACGTCTATTTTGCGCCGACCGTCGATCGGTTCCGCCATGCTGCCCGAAGAATCGAGAATCAGTTCGAAAGCCGGCATCACCGACGGCGGCAGCAGGGGAGCACCCGGTTGCTGCGGGCGATATTCGACCGTGACCTCTCCCAACGACGGCAACCCGACGGTCCTCGAGCCGCCGCCGACCGAAAACGGGCCGTCCCATGCCAATTCGAGCGGTGCGGGAAG
>Ga0163153_10007954_pt1 | contig 11216 bp, 7 predicted proteins | sample OliLakLV19MP6IB1_FD_148629 | JGI IMG/M metagenome (GOLD analysis project Ga0163153, IMG submission 148629) | Freshwater microbial mat bacterial communities from Lake Vanda, McMurdo Dry Valleys, Antarctica - Oligotrophic Lake LV.19.MP6.IB-1 | ecosystem: Environmental > Aquatic > Freshwater > Lake... | reverse complement strand
TAAGAATCGTACGTTGGGATGATTCTTTGCCAGCGCGCATCGGCTCCATTTTTCCTCGAGGCCGCGCTGGCAATTGGTGAGCTCTCGTTTTGTGAGTTGGGTCCACTTGACCTCGCCCACAAGCAACCCTGAAGGATTTTCCGGGTCTGGACACACGAAATCAATTTCCAAGTTTTTTTCCCAGTAGCGTCCGGCACCGGGGTAGAGGTCTCTGCACCAGTCTTCAAAGACCGAAGCGGCGTGTGCATGAATCAACTGGCATTTTTTGTCGTTGGAGTAGGTCATCCAAAGACTGCGGTGTGGCGAATAAACAGCGAACCAAAACCGCAGAGCAGGATCCACGATGCGGTAGAGCGTGCGCTTTGATGTGCGGGGGCTTTCGCCATAGGGGAGATCGCGAGCCAGCACCGAGGCATCCATCAATTGTTGCAGAAGTCGCGAAAGATTTGTCTGTGCGGTGCCCAAGCGCGCTGCGATCTCCGAGGCGCGCGATGCCCCACGCCCGACCGCCTCCAGAACAGCAAGAGCATTTGCGCCGGAGAGTCCCTCGTCATTCAAAATCCGTCGGGGTTCCTGCTCCATGTAGGGAGCAAAATCAAAAAACAGGGTTTCCGCCAGAGCGATGGTGTCCTCTCCGGGCTCAACAAACTCCCAATATTTCGGAATCCCTCCCACGCAGGCAAACCTCTCAAACGTCTCAGTTTTCGTGGCGTCCAGCAGGCAGGCTCGCGAAAAAGCCTGGTAGTCCATTGGCCCAACCTGCAACAGCTTCTGCGCTCTACCATATAGCGGAGCGGTGCGGTGCAGAAACAAATCGTGCATCATGCGCATGCTTGAGCCAGAGAGAACAAGCAGACACCCCTCCGGAATTCCATGGTCCAACCAACGCTGAAGCCGACTTGGCAAAGTGGAGTCTCTCGCCACCAAGTAGGGAAACTCATCCAGACAGAGCACCCACGGCTTCTTTTGAAGCCCCAAGACCTCAAGCAAATCCTCCCAGCCCTGAGGTGCGATCTTTGTTTCCAGCTGGCCACGAATGTCATTGAAAATCTGACCGATCTGCATCTCCACCGGCGCCTCAAGAGCTTGGCTGAACATCCCGCCCTTGCCATCCATCCAGCGCCGCAACATCCGCGTCTTACCAACCCGCCGACGGCCAAAAACAATCAGCAATCCGCCATGCCGGGCGGCCAAATCCATTTCCTTAAGTTCTTTCTCCCGGTTAACAAATTCCCACTTCATAGATAATACATATATTTATACATAATGTTTGTCATGCATAATGTTGGGACGGTGAGCTTGGGGTTGTGAGGGTGTTGAGACGCGGACGCGGGGGGGCTTTGACAGGATTAACAGGATTTGCAGGATTAACAGGATTGGGGTGCGCAGAGGGCAGGAGGGAATACGATGTTTGGATCGTGTCATCGGGAAGTTCCCGTCTATGGATTTTGTGAATCGTGTCTAAATGCCGTGTTTGGGCTGGTTTGGACTTTGTAAAGTCTGACGTTCCACCTGCGAGCGTGTTACTAGTCTCTCAGGAATTCTGTGAATTCTGTGAATTCTGTCAAAAAGCCGTGTTTGGGGGGGCTGAATAGCCACTGGATAGAACCCCGTTGGGGTTCGCTGGTTTTGTTTGCGATACCCAAGGCAGCTCGTTCCTCGCGACCTTGGGCTTACGCTAGTTTCCCCTTTTGGGGAACTTGCAGATGATTTGTGTTCTGCACCCTTCGATCTTTCGCAGCTCTTTCCTCTGCGTCTCTGCGTCTCTGCATCTCTGGGCGAGACGCGGAATATCGAGCCAGAAATTCCCCTTCTATCTACCGTGCGTTCAACCAAGGCGCGTCGCTTTGGTTGGCTTTGAGGGAATTCATGACGATGTAGAGAAGGCCTTCGAGCATTTCTGGGGTGGTGCGAAAGACATCGGTTGTCTCTGGGGGGACCGTCCATGTGGAGGCGGGTAGGGAGGGCGAATAGACGAGGTCACGAATCTCTACGACGACAGAAAAGTCGTTGCGTTTGATTTCCACGCGTCTTGGCAAGTAACCGGCGGCCACCCATATGCGGGCGACCATGTCTTCGGCCTTGGTTGCCTTTGCCAGTTCGGGCATGAGGCGGGCCGTGAGCACGCGACAATCTTCTCCATTGATGTTTTCGACTTCTGCCACGTCGGCCTGTGCGATGGAAAAGAGGGCTGGAAGAAAGATGGCTTGTTGGGCGGAGATGGGGAGGAAGATCGGGGTATTCAGTGCCTTCATTTTCTTCGGCTGAACGCGAAATTGTTTTACCAAAAACTCCATCTTGCTTCCGGGTGTCGCCCAGACTTCGCTGCCATTGCGACAAATCACGAATTGCTCGCCAAGCACTGGCGCTTCCAAGCGGACTTTGTCGGGAAACTGCACGGCGGCCCGGAGTGTGGCTCCCTGCATCTGCGAAGGAAGGCGTCCGGAAACCTCAGTCATCACAATGGTGAGTGAGGCCGCGCGATTGGGGTTTTTCGTGTCCGCGAGGAGCACACTCCACAAAGGCTGGAAAATTTTTCCAATAACATCATACGGATTATCACGAGGCGGGCCCTGCTGCGCGAGGAGGGGACTCAAGGAGAGAAAGAAACAGAGGCTGATGCTGCGGAACATGACTTGTTCTAATCGCGAATCGGGTTCGTGGCAAAAGAAGATTCCGGGAGAAAAGTGCTTTGACAGGATGGTATTGCGCTCACGCAAAGCGGGAACCTGTCTGAAGGCTGTTTTTGGCGATGCGGGCTGGAAGTCCGCTCCCCCGGGGGATGGGGGAACTTGCGGTCACGCTTTTCTGAATCTTGTGAATCGTATTCATCCTGTCAAAAATTCTTCCATCTCTGGTGCAGGGGCGGCAAATGGCTTGCTATGCTGGGGTTTCCCGTTCATTTTCCCCGTCCCTCAAAATCCTGATTCCTCTATTTCATGCTCGCCTTTTCGCTTCTCTCCGACGGTCTCTTGCTGACTATGGTTCTCGCTGTGCTGGGTCTTGCCTACGCAGCTTATCTGATTGGTTGGATCTTAAAATCCGCGCCCGGCAACGAGCGAATGCGGGAGGTCGCGGGCGCAATCCAGCAGGGCGCACGGGCGTATTTGAACCGCCAGTTGGTGAGCATAAGCGGGATTGCTGTTCTCGTCTTCGCCTTGGTCTGGGAGAGGGCTTGAGTCTGGGGTTGGGTTTCTCGTTGGGGCAATTTGTTCGCTGGCGGCTGGCTATATCGGCATGAATCTTGCGGTGCGGGCAAACGTTCGCACGACTCAGGCAGCGACCCACTCGGCCCATGCTGCCCTGCGGGTCGCCTTCAACGGGGGGGCTGTCACCGGCTTGCTTGTTGTGGGCCTGGCCCTCTTGTCCGTTGGGTTTATGTTTCTTGGAGTGCAGCATTTTTCCAGCCATCTCGGTGCTGCCGCAGCCACGCAAGCAGCACTTGATGCGCTTGTGGGAACGGCACTCGGTAGTTCGTTGATCTCTGTCTTTGCGCGACTTGGCGGAGGAATTTACACGAAGGCGGCGGATGTGGGGGCTGACCTCGTGGGCAAGATCGAAAGCCAACTTGATGAAGACGATCCCAAGAATCCGGCGACGATTGCGGATAACGTGGGAGACAATGTCGGGGATTGCGCAGGGATGGCGGCGGATGTTTTTGAAACCTATGCGGTGGCTCTCATTGGCTCGGTTTTGATCGCATCCCTCACGGTTGCGAGCGAGCAGGTGAATGCCGCCGTGGTCTATCCGTTCCTTATGGGAGGAGTTTCGGTGGTGACGGCTGTGATTGGCATTCTTTTTGTGAATGTGGCCAAGCTATCCCCCACGCACTCGCTGCAAGGCGGGGTGCTCATTAGCGCAATTCTTTCTGCTATCGCTTTCTGGCCGATCACACAGAATTTGTTCCCGGAGGGCCTGCGCATGACCGAATCGGGAACCAGCTCGCTTGAGGGGATCTACTTTTCGGCGCTCATCGGCCTCGTGATGACCTATGTCGTCTTGCTGATCACGAACTACTACACCTCGACCGATCACCGTCCTGTGCGGAGGATTGCCTTGGCGTCCGAGACGGGTCACGCGACAAATATCATCGCGGGCATCGCGACGGGACTCCATGCCACGGCACTGCCGATGGTTTTTATTGGAGCAGCCATCCTCCTCTCCCACCACTTTGCGGGTCTCTACGGCATCTCCGTAGCCGTCATGGCCATGCTCTCGATGTCGGGCATCATTATCGCGCTTGATGCCTTCGGCCCGATTACCGACAACGCTGGGGGAATTGCCGTAATGGCCGGTCTGGACAAAGAAGTGCGTGAAATCACCGATGATCTCGACGCAGTGGGAAACACCATGAAGGCCGTCACCAAGGGGTACGCGATCGCTTCCGCCGGCCTCGCGGCGCTCGTGCTCTTCGGAAGCTATGTGGAAGAACTCAAGCTCGCTTATCTCAAAATTGGAATGTCCGTGAGCCATGCGTTTGACCTCCAGGATCCCAAGGTCATCATCGGCCTCTTCATTGGCGGTTGTCTACCCTTTGTCTTTTCGGCTTATAGCATGGACGCCGTCGGGCGGGCAGCCGGAGCGGTCGTGAAGGAAGTGCGGAGGCAGTTGGCCGCCAAGCCAGGTATCCTTGAGGGGCGCGATACCCCGGACTACGGCGCGTGCGTGGATATCGTGACGAAGGCTGCTCTGCGGGAGATGATCGTTCCTGCGTTGCTTCCCATTGTCGTCGTGCTCGGCGTTGCGGCACTGCCATTTTTTGGTCCCATCGTGCTCGGCGGCGTTCTTGTCGGAACCATTGTCACGGGACTTTTTATGGGCATTTCTATGACGTCCAGCGGTGGCGCATGGGACAATGCCAAAAAATACATTGAGCTCGGCAATCACGGCGGCAAGCATTCCCCAGCGCACGCCGCGAGCATTACCGGAGATACCGTTGGTGATCCTTACAAGGACACAGCAGGGCCGGCTGTGAATCCGATGATCAAGGTGGTGAACATCGTCGCGATCCTCATTATTCCCATCTTCATCAAGTATTGGGCGCAACAGTAGTCGAGAGATCGCGCGACGACAATTGCGGCTTAGGCGTCAGCGAGGGTTGACCTCTTAAGTTTTCCGCAACCTGTGCCGCTAGGAGTGTATGACCGCGCTCATAGTGGAAGCGGTAGACTGGCTTGCCGGTGTGATGGGTGATTTCTAGGGTATCGGCGAGGAAGCCCTGCGTGTGGGCGATCGTTGCGTCGTGGGTATCCAATGCGAGGGTGACGTGGCCACCAAGCTTCCGTGCGATGAAGAAAACTTTGCCGCCTTCGAGTTGGATAAGATAACCGCCGAGATTTGCGGGGATATTTGGGCCGGAATTACTCAGGCAGAATGTTGCCCACAAGATGGGTTCTGCACCGGCATGAGCTTGGCGAAGCCATTTTTCGATGGGCCGAGGGATGCCGTTTTCGAGCTGCGTTACTTTTTTCCCCTCGGGTAAAGCGCTGAGCTTCCTCCAGGCAAACCACAAATGCGCTCGAACGCCGCGAAGCATGCGGGGAAGGAATGTGACAATGAGACCACTTGCGACAAACGCGACGACCAAGGCGACAATGGGATTCCAAGCAATGAGGCCAAGGCCAGCTAAGACAATGACATCCTCCCCTACGCTCAACGCGATGTTTGAGACAGGTTCCGGCGACCCATTTGCGACGAGGCGCGCGCTTGCTTTCGCCGCATGCGTCGTGAGTGCCATGCTCCCTGCAAGGAGTGCTGCGACAATCTCGAAGACTGGATTTGCTGAACCTAGAGCGGCTACGGCAATGGCAGCGGCGCCGACCGGACGAATAAATGTGTGCACGCTATCCCACGCCGTGTCCACCCACGGGATCTTATCCGCAACAAACTCGATAAGGTAAAGCACGCCGGCCACCCCGATGATGATGGGATCGCCCAACACCGAGAGATCAGCCATCTGCGCAGGAAGAGTCACCCACTCCATACGAAGCGCCAACCCCGTAACAAAAACTGTCAGGTACAGATTCAGGCCGGCAAGACTCGCAAGCCCGAGAGCAACGCCCAACATTTTCAGCTCATCCATGCTTGGAATATCTGCGAGGCTCCGAGAATGTCACGCGCAGATTAGGGCAGGAACGACCATGCACAGTGCGTTCGTAAATGATTTGGTTCCCGAGAGCATCCGCGCCAGCCAATCGTGTTAATCGTGTCAAAGATCATCAACGGCGAGATCTGCAATTACGTCTCCGTGACTTTTGCGTCGCGTCCCTCACGTCCGCGAAGCGTGATAAGAATCGGGAGTCCGGGATATTCCCACTTGTCGCGAATGCGCGCAGTGAGGTAGTTCACGTAGCTCTCCGGCAGGAGACGGGGGTCATTTACGAAGAGGACAAAATGCGGCGGACGTATGGCGGAAATCCGCGTGTCGTTCGCTTGGGTGGCATAGAGGAGCTTGAAGCGACGATTGGATTTTGTTGGAGGAGCCTGACGTTCCATCGCGGCTTTGAGCACACGGTTCAGTTCCCCCGTGCCTGCGCGACGAGTGGAATGCTCGCGAATTTTTTCCACCATCGTAAAAACGCGTCGCATATTTTCGCCAGTAAGCGCGGAGAGCACAACAACCGGCGCATAGTCGAGGAAGAAGAGTTCGCGCTGAGCTGTCTCCACATGTTCCCGAAAAAGATCCGCTTCACTCCCCTCCCCTTTCTCGACGAGATCCCATTTGTTGAGAACAATCAACGCAGGCTTCTTCGCTTTTTGGATGAGCCCAGCAATTTTTTTATCTTGGGCGGTCACGCCGATCGTGGCATCCACGACGAGGATATTGAGATCGGCCCGCTGAATCGTTTTTTCCGACCGCATGACGCTGAAGACCTCGACGGAGGTATTGTGCCGTGAGCGATGGCGAATACCTGCCGTGTCGCAAAGAATGTAAGGACGACCCTCGCGCACGGTCTGGATATCAATGGGATCCCGCGTAGTCCCGGGAATCGGGCTTACGGTCGTTCGCTTGTCGTCCAGAATGGAATTGACGATTGAGGACTTCCCGACGTTTGGGCGTCCGACAAAAGCCAACTTCGGCGGCATGGCCATGCGCTCCTCACCGGCATCTACGGGTTCCGGCAGCAAGGACTCTACGACTTCTATAAGCTCGCCGATCCCACGTCCATGAGCAGCACTCACGGCAAGGGTGTGCGCAAATCCGAAACGTGAGAACTCCGCAGCGCGATTCTCATGCGCTTCGACATCCACTTTATTGACGACCAGAACCACTGGCCTTGCACACCCACGAATGAGTGAGGCCAGTTCTCCATCCAATGGCGTGGCGCCATCCTGAGCATCCACAACGAAGAGAAGAACATCCGCAGATTCCATGGCAATCATGGCCCCTTCGCGCGTGGACTCCGCGAAGTCGGGGTCAGGATCATCGCCGATGCCGCCGGTGTCCACGATTTCAAAGGGCGCCCGACCAAGCTTGCAGATCGCGACGATGCGATCTCGCGTGACGCCAGGCTGGTCATGGACGATGGAGATCATCCGATTGGCAAGGCGATTAAAAAGAGCGGACTTCCCGACATTCGGGCGACCTACGATGGCGACGTTGCGCATAAGAAAAACAATTTTAGTGAACTTCGGAATGTTGCCGGAGCTTCCATAAGCCACGACCAATGTATTCCAATCCGCTCCAGAGGGTGAGAACTCCGGCAATGCTGATGGAAATGAGAGGATGAGGAAGCTGAAGCATCATCCATGTAAGAGCAAGCATTTGCGCAACAGTCGCCGATTTTCCAGACCACGTCGGCCGAATCTCTAGGTTTCGATCAACGCGATGCAACACGGCACACCCGGCAAGGATAGTCAGATCCCGCGCGATGACGAGTGCAGGAAACCAGAGCGGAAATGCATACGTCCACCCACTGAGGCTAAGCGTGATAATTGCGGTAATAAGCAAGCCTTTGTCCGCGATGGGATCGAGAATGGCACCGAGGCGAGTTCCTTGATTCCATCGCCGCGCAACCCACCCATCAATACCATCCGTTAACGACGCAAGAAGAAATGTGGCGATGGCGGCGGCGCGCTGCCACTCGTGAGGTTGGCCCTCCGCGACGCTGCGTCCGTAAGCCACCGAGAACCCCACGAAGACGGGAATCAGCAAGATTCGGCTGATCGTGATGCGATTAGCGAGGTTCATTCCTGCGATTCAATGCCTTGCCATGCCACCTGATTGCAAGCCGAAGTTTGTAGAGTGCCTACGGATCGAACGGAATAAATGGAGTGCGATTGGAAATGCAGACAGACTCGTAACAGGATCCCCGACCGATCATGAGGCCGTGTAGCATGCGCTTCTAGCTGATGGAGCGGACGCGCTGTTCGCAGAGTTGCGTCTCTCGCGCCAGTGGCTGGAAGCCAAAGCCACGGTCGCTGGCAATGAATCCACATTTTTCGGAAAACGACCATCCACCTTGCCAATTTTCGATAGCCCGCAGTGCGGATAGGTCGCCTGCACGCCAATCCCTATGCGCCTTTGAGGGCTTCTGTCTCCAGCACCTCGCGACGAACGCTCTTCCCACGAAGACGGCTCCACCAAAGCACGACCGGTGCAGCGACGAAGATTGAGGAATACGTTCCAACCGCGATGCCGATAAGGATCGCAAAAGAAAAGTCCCGCAAGACGGCTCCTCCCATGATATAGAGAGCCCCCACCGACAAAATTGTCGAGCCGCCGGTTAGGATCGTTCTGCCCAATGTCTCGTTGATGCTCGTGTTCATGAGCGATTGGATCGTGCCTCGCTCGCGTTGCTTGAGGCCCTCGCGGATTCGGTCAAAGACCACGATGGTGTCGTTGATGGAATACCCCGCAACTGTGAGAATAGCACCGACCATCACGAGGCTCAACTCACCGCCGATGAGGGAAAAGATACCAATCGTGATGATCACATCGTGCAGCAGCGCCACGACAGCACCGAGTGCAAAGGAGAACTCAAAGCGTAGGGTGACGTAGATCAGAATACCCAACATCCCTAGGCCGAGCGCGAGGAGAGCGCGCTTGGCAAACTCCGCCCCGATCTGTGCGCCAACAGCGTCTTGTCCGACCGGAACAATCCCGCGACCTGGATAGGCGGCTTTCAGCTTCTCGAGGATTTCCCCAGAGGTTCCTTGCGGGCTTCGTAGCGTGAGCATTTCGCTGGTGCCTTCACGTTGATACTGAATCACGATATCTGGGTCGCTCAGCGTCGCACGAGCATCGGCAACACTCAGTGGTTGGCTTGAACTAATGGTGAGAAGATCACCACCACGGAAATCTATGCCGAAGTTCTTTTCCCCACGCATCGCAAAGATGGCGATAGAACCGCCAATGAGAACCGTAGAAACAACGAGGGCGAAGCGACGCTTCCCAAGAAAGTCGAATTTCTTTTTGGGAATCAAATCTAACATCGTGAGATTTTTCAGCATGCCCTTATCAACAAGCCAGCGGAAGGCCGTGCGGGTGAAGAGCATTGCCGAAAACATCGAGGCAATGATGCCGAGCGTGAGCGTCACTGCGAAGCCCTTCACAGAGCCTGTTGCTTGCCAGAAGAGAATGATCGCCGTGATGAGCGTGGTCGCATTTGCATCGAAGATGGCACTGAAGGCCTTGTCGTAGGCACCATTCAGCGCGGCTGGTAGTGACTTTCCCGCAGCCATTTCTTCACGCAATCGCTCGTAAATAAGAACGTTGGCATCTACAGCCATGCCGATCGTGAGGATAATACCCGCGATGCCTGGCAGAGTCAGCGTGAAGTTAAACATGGCCATCGTGCCGAAGAGAATGGTGATGTTGATGAGGAGGCCCACGATCGCGATGAAACCGGCGAAGCGGTAATACACTAACACAAAGGCCATCACGAGGACCAAGCCCACGAGGCCTGCGGCCAAGCCACTCCGCACGGAATCCGCTCCTAGCGTGGCTGAGACACTCCGCGTTTCTTCGATTTGCACCGGCACGCGAAGGGGATTTTCCAAGGCACTCGACAAATCGCGCGCTTCTTTGTCCGTAAAGTTTCCCGTGATCTGCGCGCGTCCACCGTAGTGATCCGTCTGTAGCGTTGGAGCAGAAATCACCTCACCATCAAGCAAGATCGCCATCTGACGTCCCTTATTCTGGGACGCCACATCATCAAAAATCTTTGCGCCCTCTCCATCGAGTTCCAGCGAAACGCCATAGCCCTGCTCATCAAAGAAAGCGAATGCGCGCGTCACATGCTCGCCTGTGAGTGCCGGACGGCGCTCCACCAGTAAGGCAATCGTTTCTGCCTTGTCCTTGGTCGGCTTGTATTCCTTCAACAACAAACCCGGAGGCATGACTTCTTCGCCTGCTTGAATCCTTGAGATCCTGCCAGTCCCACCGTCAGATACGATGGCAAATTCCAACTTCGCCACACGCTGCAACTGCGACTTTGCCTCGTCAATCTGCTTGGTATCAAGCCCGGCGATCTGCACAAGAATACGGTCGGCTCCCTGTGGAGTAATGACAGGCTCGCTCACCCCAAATTGATCCACGCGCTTGCGAATGACCTCGACGGCTTGATCTAGCAAGGCCGGAGTAATGCCGTCTTCGGTTTGCGGAATCAAACGAATCAAAAACGAAGTCCCACCCTGGAGGTCTAGACCCAGCCGGATTTTCTTGTCCATCGGCATGACTTGCTCAAGACAAAACGCCACAAGAAATACCGTCAACACGAGCCCTACCCACCGCTTCCGTGCAGGAATTTCTGTGACAAAATACCAAGCAAAAAGCGCAAGAAGCGCGATGCCGATAACGAAGGTAGCGACGGGAGACATAAGTTGAGGGGAAAGAACCGAAAACTAAACGACCGGCACTACTTCAGACGACTTCTCAATGCTCACAATGGCTGAACGATCAAATTCCACCTTCACGTTGTCTGCAATTTTCACCAAGACCGTATGCTCTTTCATATTCGCAACCACGCCGTGAATTCCCGAATTCGTCACCACGCGATCACCAGTCTTCACCGCAGAGACTAGCTTCGCATGTTCCTTCTGGCGCTTCTGCTGTGGACGGATCAGCACGAAGTAGAAAATGACTAACGTAAATACCAACATGGGCACCATGGCAAAGCCACTAGGCTGGGCGGGTGCAGGAGCGGCTTGGGCAAAAACAAGGAGATCTGTAAAATTCATAAAGAGCGCGTCACCATAGGCACCCAGTCTTACTT
>Ga0163153_10007953_pt1 | contig 11218 bp, 10 predicted proteins | sample OliLakLV19MP6IB1_FD_148629 | JGI IMG/M metagenome (GOLD analysis project Ga0163153, IMG submission 148629) | Freshwater microbial mat bacterial communities from Lake Vanda, McMurdo Dry Valleys, Antarctica - Oligotrophic Lake LV.19.MP6.IB-1 | ecosystem: Environmental > Aquatic > Freshwater >... | reverse complement strand
ACGATCCCCACCTTGGCCGCCAGCTCACGCCACTTCGCGACCTCGGCCTGGATGAAGCGGCCGAACTCGTCGGCGGAATTGCCGCCCGGGATGATGTCGCGGTCCTCGAAGGCCTTGCGCAGCTCCGGGGACTGCAGCGCGGCGACGACGTCGGCGTGGATCCGGTCGAGGATCGGCTGCGGCGTCCTGGCCGGTGCGAGCAGGCCGAACCACGTGCCCCCGACGAAGCCCTGCAAACCCGACTCGCTCATCGTCGGCACGTTCGGCGCGTTCGCGATGCGCTGCGGCGTGGCGACCGCGATCGCCTTCAGCTTGCCCGACTTCACGTGTCCGAGCGTCGCGGCCGGCGTATCGAAGGTGTACTGCACCTGGCCGCCCATCAGGTCGATGATCGACGGCCCGCTGCCCTTGTACGGCACGTGCACGCTGTTGATGCCGGCCGTGGCCTTGAACAGCTCGCCCACCAGATGGTTCGAGGTGTTGTTGCCGTACGTCGAGTAATTGACCTTGCCCGGATTGGCCTTGGCATACGCGATCAATTCGCCGAGCGTATTCGCGGGCAGACCCGGATTGGCGACGAGGAAGAATGGCACCACGCCCACCAACGTGATCGGCGCCAGGTCCTTCACCGGGTCGTAGGGCATCGCCTTCATCGTGATCGGGGCAATCGACACCTCGGGCGATGCCGCAAGCAGCAGCGTGTAGCCGTCGGGTTCGGCGCGCACGACCGACTGCGCGCCGATGGTGCCGCCCGCGCCGCCGCGGTTCTCGACCAGCACCTGCTGGCCGAGCGTCTTCGTCAGGCGATCGGCGAGCAGGCGGCCGGCGATGTCGGTGCTGCCGCCGGGAGGATAGGCGACGATGATCTTCACGGGCTTGGTCGGCCAGATCGGCGCCTGTGCAAGGGCGGGACCGGCGGCGAGCACGCACGCGAGGCCAAGGAGGAGAAAGCGTCGGTTCATCGGCGGCTCCAGGAGGATCGGGGGCGGACCGCCCGCCGCGGCGGACGCACGAGGGCTGGTCGCCGACGACTGTAAGCTTTACGATATCGGTTGGCAATACGCAATATTGCATTGCAATAATGCTTGCGTGTGCCGGGTCGTCGTCCCGCTGCGCGCCAACCCCGGCCGCAACTCTTTCCAAGAACGCCCATGCCGACTACTTCCTCCCGCACCCCAGTGATCGACGGCCTCGTGTATCTGAGCGACGGCGATCCCGCCCCGTTTCGCGCCGGCGGCGTGACCGCCGCGAACATCACCGTCACGCACATGTTCTGGGACCTGGAGCAGACCTTCGTCGGCATGGGCGAATGGCATCGCAAGGTCGATGCACCCAATTCGGGCTGGCGCCTGGTACGCACCGCCGACGACATCCTCGTCGCGCAGGACGAGGGCACGACGGGCCTCATCATGGGCTGGCAGAGCCTCACGCCGTTCGGCACCCACCTCGAGCGGGTTGCAGCCTTCCACGCGCTCGGCCTGCGGATCGCGCAACTCACGTACAACGAGGCGAGCGCGGCCGGCGACGGCTGCCTCGAGGAGCGCGGCGGCGGCCTCACGCGCTTCGGCCGCCAGGTGATCCCGGAGATGAATCGCGTCGGCGTGGGCATCGACCTGTCGCATTGCGGCGACCGCACGGCCTTCGAGGCGGCGCGCACGTCCGACAGGCCGGTGTTCCTCACCCACGCCAACGCCAAGGCGGTGAACGATCGCGTGCGCAACAAGCAAGACGAGACGATCCGCGCGGTAGCCGACACCGGTGGCGTGATCGGCGTCTCGATCCATGGCTTCATGAACTGGGATGGCGACCCCGGGCATCCGCCGACGCTCGCCAACTTCGTGCGCCACGCGCAGCACGTGGCCGACCTCGTGGGCGTCAAACATGTGGGCATCGGCACCGATTTCTCCGCCGTGCGCGACGAGTCGTTCGCGCAGTCGATCCTCGACATGTCGAAGGGATCGTATCCGGAGACGGGCGGCGTGTTCGCCGCAGCGTTCGGCAACACGTCGGCGGGACGTTATCCGCAGGAAACACCCACGCCGCGCGAGTTTCCGCGCATCCTCGAGGCGCTGCGCGACGGCGGGTTCAGTGCCGCGGAGGTCGACGCCATCGGTGGGGGCAATTTCCTGCGTGCGTTTCGCGCGGCCTGGGGCTGAAGGCCGGCATGACCCGCCCGCTGGTAGTCGCCGCCGCACAGACGGGGAGTGTCGACGCGCCTGGAAGCGATGCCATCGTGGCCGCCGCGCACGCGATGCTGGACGAGGCCGGCCGGCAAGGGGTCCGCCTGCTCACGTTCGGCGAGTTGTTTCTCGCGCCGTTCTTCCCGAACCGCCTCGAGGAGGATTTCGACCGGTACTTCATGCGCATCGACGACCCCGTCGTCACGGGCCTGCGGGCCAGGGCGCGCACATTGCAGGTGGCGCTGGTGCTGCCCGTCGCCGAGCGCGCGACGGCCGGCTACTTCAATACGGCGCTCGTGATCGACGAGTCCGGCGACGAGGTCGGGCGCTACCGCAAGACGCACATCCCCGCGTATTTTCCCAACACGGAGGCCGGCGGCACCGGCAGCTTCGAGAAGTTCTACTTCACCCCGGGCGACGCGCTGCCCACGTTCGCGGTCGCCGGCACGCGTATCGGCGTGCAGATCTGCAACGATCGCCTCTATCCCGAAGGCTCGCGCGCACTCGCGCTGCAGGGCGCCGAGCTGATCGCAATGCCGATCTGTTACTCCACCTACGCCGATCCGGCCCATCGCGCGTCGATCTGGGAGGTGCCGCTGCGCGCCCGCGCCTATGAGAACGGCGCCTTCGTGCTGGCCAGCAACCGCGTCGGCATCGAGGGGCCGCGGCATCACCTCGGGCGCAGCATGGTGGTGGACCCGCGCGGCACGATCCTGTGCGAGGCCGGTACCGCGGAGCCCGAGCTCCTGGTCGCACAGATCGACCTGGACGACGTGGCGAGGGCACGCAAGAAGTTTCCCTGGTGGCGTGATCGCCGCCCCGATCTCTATGCGCCGCTCGTCCGCGCCGGCTGAAGCCATGCGCCCGCGCGCCGCGGCTCGCGTGCGAGCAGGTCCCGCGCAACCGCGCGCGGTGATGGTGCCTGCGCAACCACCAGCGCCGGCGGAGAACCACCCGCTGTTCGTGGGTTCGATCGCCAAGTGCTTCCAGGTGCTGGAAGCGCTCAACGCTGCCGCGCGACCGGTCGCCCTGACCGAGCTTGCGGCGCTCGCTCAACTCGAGCGCAGTGCCGTGCAACGGATCACGCACACGCTGACGATGCTGGGCTACCTGCGGCAACATCCGGCCACACGCGCCTACACGTTGTCCGGCCGCATGCTCGAGTTCGGCCATACGGTGCTGGCCACCGACCGCCTGCGCGAGAAGGCCCACCCGATTCTCGAGCAACTCAACCGGCGGACCGGCGAAACCGTGAACCTGATGGAAATGGAGGGCGACGAGATCGTCTACATCGCGCGCTTTCCCAGCCTGCATGCCGTCAGCGTCGATCTCCACGTCGGCTCCCGGTTGCCCGGATATTGCACAGCCGCGGGACGAGCCATGCTGGCGCAAATGGACGAGGCGCAGGCGCTGGCGCGGTTGTCCGCGGTCAAGCGCCGTGCCATGACAATCCATACGGTGACGGACCTGCCGGGCCTGCGCCGGATGCTGGCGGAGGTGCGCCGCATTGGCTATGCGCTCAACGACCAGGAAGCGTTCATCGGCGACATCTCGGTTGCGGCGCCGCTGGCCGATCGCGCCGGCCACGTGGTCGGGGCCATCAACATCGCGGTGCCATCGCCGCGATGGAAGGTGGAGGATGTGCGCCGCAAGCTCGCGCCGCAGGTGGTTGCCACCGCCCGTGACATCGCGGCCGAACTCGGTGTCCTCTAGGACCTTCTACCCGGAATCCGCTGCAGCAACACCACCGCTTCGGCCGCGATGCCTTCCTCGCGGCCGGCGAACCCCAGCCGCTCCGTGGTCGTCGCCTTCACGGAAACCTGCGCACGATCCACGCCCAAGTCTGCCGCGATGTGGTCGCGCATCGCGTCCACATGCGGAGCCAGCCGCGGTGCCTGCGCGATCACCGTCGAATCGATGTTGCCCACCTGCCAGCCCAGGTGGCCGACCATCGCCGCGACATGCCGCAGCAGCGCGCGACTGTCGGCACCCTTGTAGCGCGGATCGGTGTCGGGAAAATGGGCGCCGAGGTCGCCTAATGCCAGCGCCCCCAGCAGCGCATCCGTGATCGCGTGCAGCAGCACGTCGGCGTCGGAGTGTCCCGCCAACCCGCGCGGATGCGGAATCGTCACACCGCCGATCACCAACGGCCGGCCGTCGACCAGCGCATGCACGTCATAGCCGGTGCCGATCCGCATCGTCATCGCGGATGGTCCCCTACTGCTGCGCGGACAGGATCGCCGCCGCCAGGATGAGATCGGCCGGATAAGTGACCTTCAGGTTCTCCGGGCTGCCGAGAATCAGCCGTGGCTTCTCGCCCAGCGCTTCCACCGCCTGCGCTTCATCCGTGCAGGACGCCGCCGACGGCGCCGCCATCGCCCGACGCAATACGCCACAGCGAAACATCTGCGGCGTCTGGGCCAGCCACAGGTGCGCGCGCGGCTCCGTAGCGCTCACGCGCGGCACGTCGGCCTCGCGGTCACTGCGCTTCAACGTGTCCGCCACCGGAATGGCGAGAAGGCCGCCGACAGGATCGTCGCGCAGATGTTCGACGAGACGCACCAGTGCGTCACGCGGCACGCAGGGCCGCGCGGCATCGTGCACCAGGATCCAGTCATCGTCCGTGCATTCGGAGGCCATCGCCGCAAGCGCGTTGGCCACCGTCTGCGCGCGCGTGTCACCGCCGCAGCGCAATGCGGTGGTTCCCGTGGGCCGGGGACCCATGCGGTCGAACTCGCGATCCTCCGCGGCGAGCGCCACGAACATGGCGGCCGGTTCGAGGCCGGCGTGCAATCGCGCCAGCGTGCGCGCGAGCACCGGCACGCCATCCAGCATTGCATATTGCTTCGGCGTGGCCGCGCCGAAGCGCGAACCGCCACCGGCGGCAGGAACGAGCACGAAGATCCGGGCCATGAACGATCGCCTCAGCGCACGATCAGCGGGTCCAGCGATAGGCCGACCGCGGCCGCGGCGCCAGGTCAGTCATGAACCGGTGTCGCGCTGCGTGCCGCCGACCGGCTGGTCGTGATCATCCGGCGGTCGAGCAGCTCGATCCAGTGCTTGACGGGCGTGCGCGTGCCCGACTCGAGGTGCGTCATGCAGCCGATATTGGCGCTGACGATCACCTCCGGCCGCAATGCCTCAAGCGCCCGCAACTTGTTCGCCTTCAATTGGTTGGCCAGCACGGGCTGCAGCACCGAGTACGTTCCGGCGGAGCCGCAGCAAAGATGCGTGTCGGCGACCGGCAACAGAGAATGGCCGATCGCCAGCAATATCTCCTCCACCTGGCCGCGGATGCGCATCCCGTGCTGCAATGTGCAGGGAGGATGGAACGCGATGCGTTGCGGGCCCTGGTCCAGCGCAATCATCGGCGCGATCTTCCGCCACTCCGCCGTGACGATCTCGATCGGGTCGCGCGCCAGCTCGGCGATCTTCTTCGCCTTGGCCGCGTACGCCGCATCGTGCGCGAGGAAATGGCCGTAGTCCTTGACCATGACGCCACATCCGCTGGCCGTGACGACGATGGCCTCGAGACCGTGATGCACATGCGGCCACCACGCGTCGATGTTGCGGCGGACGATCGCGCGCGCCTCGTCCTCTGCCGACAGGTGATGCGACAGCGCGCCACAACAACCGCCGCCACCATCGATGCGCAGCGCCGAAATCCCGATCCGGTCGAGCACGCGCGCCGCTGCGGCATCGATGCCGGGTTTGAGCGCCGGCTGCACGCAGCCCTCCATGATGATCATCTTCCGTGCGTGGCGCGGCGCTGGCCACTCGCCGGCGCGCCCGCCTGCAGGAATGCGATCACCCAGTTCGCGCGGCAGCAGGCCCTTCACCATCCGGCCCATCGTCAACGCCGTGGCGAAGAGCGTTTTGGACAACAAACCGCGCCGCAGGGTCCATCGCTCGGCCGCCGCACCTGGCGCGCGTCCCACCTTCGCGTCGACCAGGTTGCGGCCGATGTCGATCAGTCGCCCGTACTGCACGCCCGAAGGGCACGTCGTCTCGCACGCGCGGCACGTGAGGCAGCGATCGAGATGCAACTGCGTCTTGGCGGTGACCGGCGCGCCTTCAAGCACTTCCTTGATGAGGTAGATGCGCCCACGCGGGCCATCGAGCTCATCACCCAGCAATTGATACGTCGGGCATGTGGCCGTGCAGAAGCCGCAGTGCACGCACGCGCGCAGGATGGCATCGGCCTCGCGGCCTTCGCGCGTGTCGCGATACTCGGGGGACAGGTTGGTCTGCATGGGGGCCTGGTGGATGTTAGAACGCGTCGAGCATCCGGCCACGATTGAAGATGCCGTGCGGATCGAATACCGATTTCAGTTGGCGATGCAGCGACAGCATCGTCGCGGACAGCGGCGCGAACACATCGCCCGTCTTTTCGTCGCTGCGGAACAGCGTGGCGTGACCACCGTTGGCTTGCGCCCACGCGCGTACTTTCTGTGCATGGGTGCGTTCGCCGGCCGCCAGCCAGCGCAGCGCACCGCCCCACTCGATCAACTGTTCGCCGCCAAGGTCCGAGTATGGCGCCGTCGACTTGACCGACAGCCGCCAGAGCGGCACCCCGGCCGCCAGCGATCCCGTGAAGTACAGGTGCCGGTGATCGCGCACGCTGGTCCAGTAGGCGTCCGCACCCGTCAGCACTTCGCCGCCGATCTTCGCCACCGCGGCGGTCACGGCAGGCGCCGCGCCCGACAACCGCACGCGCAGCCGGCCGTGGTGGTAGCACGTGGCCGACAGCGGCAGCGGTTGCCCGCCCCACTCGTTGACCATGCGGATCGCGTGATCCGCAGCGCATTCCAGCGTCAGCGTGGTCTCCGCCGGTGGCAACGGGAGGCACTTCAGCGAGACTTCGGTGAGGATGCCGAGCGTGCCGAGTGCGCCGGTCATCAGGCGCGACACATCGAAGCCCGCGACGTTCTTCATCACCCGGCCGCCGAACTGCAGGTCGGTACCCGTGCCGTCCATCACCCGCACGCCGAGGATCAGGTCGCGCACCGCGCCTGCATAGGCGCGCCGCGGGCCGGACAGCCCGGCGGCCACCGCGCCACCCAGCGTGCCGCCGTCGCCGAAATGCGGCGGCTCGAACGCCAGCATCTGGCCCCGCGCGCGCATCGCGCCTTCGATGGCGACGAGCGACGTGCCGGCACGCGCCGTCAGCACCAGTTCGGTCGGCTCATAGTCGATGATGCCCGCATAGGTGGTGGTATCGATCACCTCGCCGGTCAGAGCGCCGCCATAGAAGTCCTTGGTGCCGCCACCGCGGATCCGCAGCGCAGTCTCCGTGGCCACGGCGCCGCGCACGCGCGCTGCGAGGGCCTCGAGCGCCGGATCCATCACGGGCGCACGGCGGCCGCGAGCGCATCGCGGTAGAGCAGGCGCGGCTCGTCGGCGTCGATGATCTCCGTCTCCGCCATGGCCGCGGCTTCCCATTCGCGCACGAACGGATGCGCGAGCAGTGCAGCGAGATAGTCTCCCGCGACGCCGCGCGGCTTCACCATGTAGGTCTGGAACCGGAACGCGACAGGCGCATAGAACACGTCGACCAGGCTGAAGGCACCGCACAGGAATGCGCCGCCCGCACCAAAGCGCGTGCGCCCTTCCGTCCACAGGCTCTCGATGCGCTCGATATTGGCGGTGGTCGCGTCCGACCACGGGCGCACATCGAGACGCTCGCGGATGCACACCGTCATCGCGTTGCGCAGTGCGGCGAAACCGGAATGCATTTCGCAGGCCGCCGAGCGTGCCCAGGCGCGCGCTACCGGATCCGCAGGCCACATGCCCGGGTGCCGTTCGGCCAGGTACTCGCTGATGGCGAGGGAATCCCAGACCACGACGTCCCCGTCATGCAACGCCGGCACCAGTGCGGTGGGCGAGAACGCGAGGTTGTCGGGATTGAACACGCCCTTCAGACCAACATGCACTTCGCGCATCGGCACGCCGGCCAACTTGACCGCCAGCCACCCGCGCAGCGACCACGACGAGTAATTCTTGTTACCGATGTAGATCGTGACCATCGTCAGAGCGGCACCGTCTTGCCGGGGTTCATGATGTTGAGCGGATCGAACGCGCGTTTGATCGTACGCATCAGTTCAACGGCCTCGCCGTGCTCGGCGACCAGCGCATCGAGCTTGTGCACGCCGATGCCATGCTCGCCGGTGCAGGTCCCGCCCATCGCGATGGCCCGCATGCTCACGCGATGCGCGATGCCCTCCGCTTTCGCGCGCTCCTCCACGCTGGCCGGATCGTAGAGCACCAGCACGTGAAAATTGCCGTCGCCGACATGCCCGACGATCGGCGCCAGCAACCCGACGGCGTCAAGATCGGCGCGGGTTTCCAGCAGGCAATCGGTGAGCCGCGAGATGGGCACGCAAGCGTCGGTGGAGAACGCGTGCCGGCCGGGAGCCAACGCCAGCGCAGCGTAATAGGCATTGTGCCGTGCCTTCCACAGCCGCGAGCGGTCCTCCGGTTGGGTGGCCCACTGGAACGCGCTGCCGCCCTGGTCCTGCGCGATCGACTGCATCGTCTCGGCCTGCTCGCGCACGCCCGCCTCGGTGCCGTGGAATTCGAACAGCAGCGTCGGCTTCGCCTCGAAGCCTTCCAGCTTCGAGTAACTGATGCAGGCTTGCATCTGCAAGGCGTCGAGCAGTTCGATGCGTGCCACCGGCAGGCCGAGCTGCATCGCGGTGATCACCGAATCGACCGCGGATTTCAAATCGGAAAACTGGCAGACGGCGGCCGAGATCGCCTCCGGGATACCGTACAGGCGCAGCTGGATCTCGGTGATGATGCCGAGCGTGCCTTCGCTGCCGACGAAAAGCCGCGTGAGGTCGTAGCCGGCGGACGATTTGCGTGCCCGTCCGCCGGTCTTGACGATGCGGCCATCCGCCGTGACGACGGTCAGCCCCAGTACGTTCTCGCGCATCGTACCGTAGCGCACGGCGTTGGTTCCCGACGCCCGCGTCGAGGCCATGCCGCCAATGGTGGCGTTGGCGCCGGGATCGATCGGAAAGAAGAGGCCCGTGCCTTTCAGGTCAGCATTGACCTGTTCGCGCGTGACGCCGGCTTGCACGCGGCAATCGAGGTCCTCCGCATTGACTTCGAGCGTCCTGTTCATCTGCGACAGGTCAATGCACACGCCGCCATAAAGCGCGGCCACATGCCCCTCCAGCGACGTGCCCACACCGAAGGCGATCACCGGCACGCGGGCGGCGTGACACAGGCGGACGATGCCCGCCACTTCCTCGTTCGTATGCGGGAAGACGACCACGTCGGGCACGCCGGCATCGGCCAGGCCCTCGCCGTGGCCATGCTGTTCGCGGACCGCGGAGGTGGTGACGGCACGCTCGGCGAAATCGCGGCGCAACGAACCGACAACGGCGTCCACATCGGCCGCCATGGGCCGGGCTCGCAGATCGGTCGGTGCATTCATCGCATGGTCCTCCGGAAAGCTCAGAATCGCGGCAGATCGGGATGCGGCAGCGCGCCGTGATGCACATGCATCCGGCCCATTTCCGCGCATCGTTGCAACAAGGGGATGGCTTTGCCCGGGTTCAGCAAGCCCAATGGGTCGAAGGCCGCCTTGACCCCGTGGAAGCGTTCGAGCTCCGCGGCCTCGAACTGCACGCACATGCCGTTCAGTTTTTCGAGACCGACGCCGTGCTCGCCGGTGATGGTGCCGCCGACCTCGATGCAAAGCTCGAGGATGCGATCGCCGAACTCCATCGTCTTTTCCGAGTGGCCCGGCATGTTGGCATCGAACAGGATCAGCGGATGCAGGTTGCCGTCCCCCGCGTGAAACACGTTGGCGCAGGGCAGGCCGAACTCCTCCGACCACGCTGCAATGGCGCGCAGCACGCGCGGCAGAGCCTTGCGCGGGATCGTGCCGTCGATGCAGTAGTAATCAGGCGACAGGCGGCCCACGGCGGGAAACGCGGCCTTGCGACCCGACCAGTACAACAGGCGCTGCGGCTCGTCCTTCGACACCCGGATTTCCGTGGCGCCCGACGCCGTGAGCACGCGCCGGATTTCCGCCATCTCGGCCGCCACTTCCTCCGGCGTGCCGTCGGACTCGACCAGCAGCACGGCGGCGGCATCGAGCGGATAGTTGGCATGCACGAACTGCTCGACGGCGCGCGTGGCGGCCTGGTCCATCATCTCGAGGCCGGCGGGAATGATGCCGGCGCCGATGATCGCGCCGACGGCGGCACCGGCAGCCTCGACATCGGCAAACGCAGCCAGTGCGACCTGCGCCAGCAGCGGCTTCGGCGTCAGCTTGACGGTGATCTCGGTGATGACCGCCAGCAGGCCTTCGCTGCCGTGGACCAGCGCGAGCAGATCGTAGCCAGCGCTGTCGAGCGAATCACCCCCAAACTCGACCACGTCGCCGGTGATCAGCACCCCACGCACGCGCCGCACGTTGTGCACCGTTAACCCGTATTTGAGGCAATGCACGCCGCCGGCGTTCTCGGCCACGTTACCGCCGATCGAACACGCGATCTGCGATGACGGGTCGGGCGCGTAATACAAGCCGTAGGCCGCGGCAGCTTCCGAGATTGCGAGGTTGCGCACGCCCGGTTGCACCACCGCCGTGCGCGCCAGCGCATCGATGGCGATGATGCGGCGGAACTTGGCCAGCGAAAGCACGATGCCGTTGCGATCGGGCGTCGACCCGCCTGAAAGGCTGGTGCCAGCACCCCGCGCCACCACCGGCAGCCGCGCGATGTGACACGCCTTGAGGATGGCCACGACCTGCGCCTCGGTTTCCGGCAGCACCACGGCTACGGGCACCTCGCGGAAGAGCGTGAGGCCGTCGCACTCGTAGGGCTTGGTATCCTCCGCGGCCGTCAGCAGGGCTTCCGGCGGCAGGATCGCCGCAAGTTGCGCGTGCACGACGGGGTCGAGCATGGAAGGCAGCCTTTCGAGGAGCGCAATGCCCGGCCGGTGGCCGGGAGCGGTGCGACTTGCCGATTATTTCACAAAGCAAGGTGCCGCCGCCAAGGGCCGGCCCAGGACAACGCCGCCCGCCC
>Ga0163153_10007952_pt1 | contig 11220 bp, 2 predicted proteins | sample OliLakLV19MP6IB1_FD_148629 | JGI IMG/M metagenome (GOLD analysis project Ga0163153, IMG submission 148629) | Freshwater microbial mat bacterial communities from Lake Vanda, McMurdo Dry Valleys, Antarctica - Oligotrophic Lake LV.19.MP6.IB-1 | ecosystem: Environmental > Aquatic > Freshwater > Lake... | reverse complement strand
CCACGAGTGCCTGATGCTGGGCATTGGCCAGGTCAAACCGCACGCCCCGATCCGTGAGATCGGCCGCGCCATCCAGACCCATGCCGAGGCCGCCGGCTACGGCGTAGTACGCGCCTTCGTCGGCCACGGCATCGGCGAGCAGTTCCACATGGATCCGCAGGTGCCGCATTACTTCGACGCCGGCACCCGCGGCGAATGCCTGCCGGGGATGACCTTCACCATCGAGCCGATGATCAACCAGGGCTTCCCCGGCCACGTCACTTGGGACGACCATTGGACCGCGGTCACCGCCGACCTGCGGCGCAGCGCCCAGTTTGAGCACACCCTGCTGGTCACCGAACGGGGGGTCGAGGTGCTGACCCTCCCCGACGGCGTGGCCCAACCCTTCCCCCACTGAGCTTTCCTCAGTGAACATCCGCCAACCGCCGACGGTTGGCCCGGACGCGGCGGCCGCTACCGTGCCGCCATGCCGCTGCCGTACGATGTCGATCCGATCCTCGATTCGCTGCAGGACGACCTGCGCATGCGCATCAATGCCCTCAACGAGGCGCACCATCCGGTGTGGCCGACCGACCCCCGCCGCATCGTCGAGCTTGAACGCACCGTCGCCGATCTGCGCACCTCGATCGTCGCCCGCCGTCGCGAGCTCGCCCCGCGCGATCTCGCGCCGGGCACTGCCGAATCCACCGCCGCCCAGGCCAAGGGCCCGGACCGGGTCGGTCAGGGGACATGAGCGGGTCGGTGACCCGTGCGTGAATCCGATCTGATCCGTTCGCTGCGCGCGCGGCTGAGCGATCCGCCGGCGACGCTCGGCATCGGCGACGACTGCTGCGTGTGGACCCCGGGCGGGGACACCTGCCTGAGCGTCGACGCGATCGTTGAGGGCCGCCATTTCCTCTCCGACACCGACCCCGCCCTGGTCGGGCGCAAGGCGGCGGCGGCGGCGTTGTCCGACCTCGCGGCGATGGGCGCCCGCCCGCGCGGCGCGGCGGTCGCCCTTAGTTGCCCGGCGCGCTGGAATCCGCTCGCGGTGATGGATGGCCTGACCGCCGAGCTTGAACGCCATGGCTGCCCGCTGCTTGGTGGCGACACCACCGGCGCCGACCAGCTGGTGATCTCGGTGACGGTGTGGGGCGAGGCCGCCAACGGCCGGCTGCTGCGCCGTTCCGGCGGCGCCGCCGGCGATCTGCTGGTCGTGACCGGGCCACTCGGCGGCAGTCTGGCATCCGGTCGCCACCTGCGCCCCGAGCCGCGCTTGGCCGAGGGTGCATGGTTCGCCGGCCATCCCGCCGTGCACGCGCTGATGGACCTCTCCGACGGTCTCGCCGGCGACGCGCCCAAGCTGGCCGACGCAAGCGGCTGCGGCTGCCTGCTGCTGCCCGCCCAGATCCCGGTCCATGACGATGTCCCCTCCATGGGCGACGGCATCCGCGCAGCGATGAGCGACGGCGAGGACTACGAACTGCTGGCCGCGATCGCGCCCGAGCAGTGGCCGCACGTCCAGCTCGCCTGGCCGTTTCCAAACGGCTTGGCCGTGGTCGGTTGGCTGATCGCCGAGCGCGAGATGCAGATGGAGGACCGCTTTGGGCGGGTGGTCCCGTTGGCGTTCCACGGGTTTGAGCACGAGCGTCTGGGTGGGTGAAAGTTTCGCGGGGCGCTGGCGAGTCGATGGTCCGCGAATCCAGCTTGCTGCCGCTCTTGTTACGGGGGCCGCCGCGGCTGCCGCCCGGATGGCCGGGGTCCAATACCGACAGAATAATTAGCGCCAATTTCTTGGGATAAAAATTATATCATAAATTACTGTTATATCTAGTTTTACGTACATCTGCTAACCGGCCAATCATTTTACCTTTGCAGGCCGTGCGAAGCCAATAACGTACCGGCCCATTTGCCCTGTGGCGCATGGAATTTCGCGCAGTGAGTACACGCCCGATATCGAGGTTTACCATGGCCCGCATCAATGTCCTGACCGCACTGCGCCTCTCGCTCATCGCGATGACCTGGTTGGTGATCGGTGCCGCGCCGCTGATGGCCAGCGAGGCGAAAGTCACGCTGGTCCCCGCCCGTATCGAAGTCGAGCCTGGATCGACCATGCCCTTCCTGGCCGTGGCTCCGGGTAAAGGGAAGCAACTGCGCTGGTCGGCCACGGGTGGTCGGGTGCTCGGCTTCGGACCGCTGGGCCTGTATACCGCCGGTCAGGTGCGCGGCATCTACCAGGTGACCGCCCGCCTCGGGGTGAACGGTCCGGCCGGAACGGCCCAGGTGAAGATCGGTTATGCGCCGGTCGCCACCCCGCTGAGCGTGACGACGCCGGTCGGCCAAGCCGTGGCAGTGCCCCTGGGCGGTACCGATCGCGACAACGATCCGCTCACCGTCTCGGTGCTCACCAACCCCGGCAACGGCACCCTGTCAGGCATGGCGCCTAACCTGACCTACACCCCCCAGGCGGGATTCAGCGGCACCGACCGCTTCACCTTCACCGTGTCCGATGGTTGGCTGCCGGCCTTCCCCGCCTTCTGCACGATCACCGTCCGCGGCAGCGGGGTCACCGCGCCACAGATCACCAGTGTCCTGACCGCCACTGGCACGGTCGGCCAACCCTTCGCCTACACCATCACTGCCAGCAACAGCCCCACGAGCTTTGGCGCCACCGGACTTCCCAGCGGCTTGGCCGTCGTTGGTGCGACCGGCAACATCAGCGGCACACCAGGCAGCGCAGGCACCAACTCGGTGTCTTTGAGCGCCACCAATGCCGCGGGTCCCGGCGCGGCGACCCTGACCCTGACGGTCTCCCAGGGAATCCCGATCGTCACCTGGACCGCACCCGACGCCATCACCTATGGAACACCGCTGTCGGCGGCGCAGTTGAGTGCCACGGCCTCGGTGCCAGGTGCGTTCACCTACGCGCCCGTGGCAGGCACCGTGCTTGATGCGGGCACCCAGACGTTGACGGCGACCTTCATGCCCACCGACGCCGTGAACTACCGCAGCGCCAGCGCCTCGGTGGCGCTGATCGTCGAGCCGGCCACCCCGGTCATCACCTGGGCCGCGCCCGTGGCCATCACCTATGGAACGCCGTTGTCGGCGGCGCAGTTGAACGCCACGGCCTCGGTGCCCGGTACGTTCACGTACAATCCCGCCATTGGCACCGTGCTCACTACGGGAGCCCAGACGTTGACGGCGACTTTCATGCCCACCGACGCCGTGAACTACCGCAGCGCCAGCGCCTCGGTGGCGTTGTCCGTCCTGCAAGCCACCCCGGTTATCACCTGGGCAGCGCCCGTGGCCATCACGTATGGAACCCCGTTGTCGGCAGCGCAGTTGGGCGCCACGGCCTCGGTGCCAGGTACGTTCACCTACACGCCCGCGGCTGGGACTCTCGTGCCCGCAGGCGCCCACACGCTGACAGCCCAGTTCGTCTCAATCGACAGCGTGAATTACACTATCACCAGCGCTTCGGCGACGCTGGTCGTGAACCAAGCCACCCCGCTCCTTACCTGGGCGAATCCGACTGCGATCGACCAGGGAACGGCCTTGTCGGAAACCCAGCTCAACGCCACGGCCTCGGTGCCGGGCGCCTTCTCGTACACTCCTGCCGCCGGCACCGTACTCCCTACCGGCAGCCAGGTGTTGACCGCGACTTTTTCGCCGACGGACGCCAGCAATTACACCACTGCCACGGTCCAGGCGACAGTCGTGGTGATCAATCACCCGCCGACCATCGCCAGCGCCGCCAGCCGGGTCTCGACCTCGCCGTCAGGAACCACGGTCACCCTCGCGGTGCTCGGGGCCGACGACACGGGCGAACCGGCGCTGACCTACACGTGGTCGACAGTGGGGACCCCGCTGGCGCCGGTCTCGTTCTCGCCCAATGGGACCAACGTGGCCAAGAGCACCCAGGTCCTCTTCACCTCCCCGGGCAGCTACCCATTCCGCTGCACCGTCGCCGATGCAGACGGCCTGACGACGACCAGCGAGGTGACGGTCGTGCTCGATGCCGTCACCGCCAGTGTCGCGGTCACCCCGGCCTCGGTGGCGCTGACCTCGAACGGGACCCGGACGTTCTCCGCGCAGGCGCGCGACCAGTTCGGCGGGGTGGTCTCACCCCAGCCCACCGTCGTCTGGTCGCTCGCCGCCGGCAGTCTGGGCGAGATCTCGGCCACCGGCGTCTACACTGCGCCGGCCACCGGATCGGGTCCCGCCACGGTGCGCGCGACCCAGGACCCGATCACCGGTACCGCGACGGTGACCGTCACCGGCAATGCTGATCCGACGATTGCCAGCGCCGCGGCGGCGACGCCGAACCCGGTCACCGGTACCACCGCCGTCCTGAGTGTGTTGGGCGCTGATGATGGTGGCGAGGCGGCCCTCACCTACACGTGGGCCACCACGGGCACGCCACCGGGGACAGTCTCGTTCTCGGCTAATGGCACCAATGCCGCCAAGTCCGTCACCGCCACGTTCTCGACCATCGGGGATTATCTCATCCGCTGCACCATCCGGGATGGGGGCGGCCGGACCGTCACCAGCGACGTCCTGGTGACCGGTCCGACGACCGTCGCCTTCGCCTCGGCGACGAGTCAGGCCTTGGAGGAAACCGGGACCGTCACCATCCTGGTACGTCTCAGCCGGCCGGCGATCGCTCCGGTGAATGTGGCCTATGCCGTGACCGGCGGTACTGCCAGCGCGTCCGATTATACCCTCCCGTCCGGGACCCTTGCCTTCGCCATCGGGCAGCAGGAGCGGTCGATCACCGTGGACCTGACCGCTGGGGACGGCGTGGAAGCGGATGAGACCATCGTGGTCGGGCTGTCCACGCCCACGGGGTGCACCCTTGGGGCGATCGTCTCGCACAGCATGGCGATCAGCGACCCGACGGTTCCCCTGGTGGCATTCACGACGGCTGGTCAAGCAACCGCTGAAGGCCAGTGGTTGATCTCCATCGAGGTCACCCTGACAGCGCCGTCGGCGCAGGCGATCATCGTGCCGATCCTGACCACGGGTGATGCGACGGTGACTCCGGTGGACGGAGAAGGCCGCCTCTTTGATGCCAGTACGCCTCCATACGTCACCATTGAACCTGGGGCGACCAGCGCCGTCTTCGACGTCGCCATTGTTGATGATGAGATCTACGAACAGACCGAGGGGCTGACGCTGCACATCGGGAACCCATCCAATGCCCGGATTGGCCTACTTGCCGAGCACGTCCTGACGATCAGTGACAATGATCCGGCCCCCGCTGCGGGGTTCGAGACCGGTATCTATCGCGCTAACGAGGATGGGATCGCCGTCTCGATCGCGGTCATCCTTGATCGGCTGTCCTCATCGTCGACCACCGTCACGGTCACCCGGACTGGTGGCACCGCGGCGACGGGTGATGTTGAGGTTCCCGCGACCGTCGTTGTCCCCGCTGGCTCCCGGTCGGCATCGCTGGCCATCACGCCAGTGGACGACACCACCATGGAGCCCGACGAAACGGTGATCATGACCGTCTCGGCATCGTCGGGGACCGTCGCCGCGAACGGGACCCTGACCTTCACCATTGCCGCCAGCGATACCCCGACGGTGGCCTTCAGCGCCTCAACCTCGACCGTGGTCGAGACCGTGGGTACGGCCAGCGTGCCGCTCGTCCTCTCGGCGGCAGCGCCCTATCCGACCCAGGTCACGGTGATCCGCGAGGGTCAGCGGATGAAGGTCATCGAGATCGCGATCCCGGCCGGTGCCACCACGGCCCAGGTGACCTTCCCCATCGTCGACGATGCGCTCGCCAATGGCACGCGGAGCATCGGCGTCCGGCTGTATGGCGCGGTTGGGCTGACCCTGGGCCCCGTGGATCGCCACACCCTGCTGGTGACCGACGACGAGCCCAACTTGACCGCGCCGATCTTCAGCCCCGCTCCGGGGACCCTGATCGATGGCGGGACCGTGACGATCGCGGCGCCCCCGGCGGGCGCCGTGTGCTGGTACACCACCGACGGCAGTGAGCCTCTGCCCAACGCCGGCACCTCCCAGCAGGCCACCGGTCCGATTACGGTGACGGCCTCGGTCACGCTTCGCGCCCAGCTCCATCAGACCCATGGTGGCCAGGAGTTCTCCAGTCCGATCGGCGAGGGCCGTTACGTGGTCGAGTCAGGCGACAGCTATCAGCCGTCCCCATTCCTGCAGGCCGATGGCCTGTCCCCGACCTCGCCCGTCTGCTTCGAGGGTCTCGGCTCGACCGTCGGCACCACCTTCCGGGGCACGGTCAACGTTGACGGCGCCGAACTGGCCCAGCTCCCGATCGACATCCTTGATGACCGTCACTACCGCGCCGAAGTCCCCTTGCTGCCCGAACGGGCGGTGGAGGCCTCCTGCGCCGTCGTCGGTAGCATCGGCGGTACCACGGTGACCAAGTCCTTCACCTGGAAGTCCACCGACGTCCGGGCCCAGGACGATGCCACCATAGTGGTGCGCCTTGGCGACAGCCTACTCCTGACCGTCGCGCCCACGGCGGACGACGTGGGATCGCTGGTCGAGTTCTCCAGTTCGGCCGCCGGCCAGGGCACGATCCATGGCGCGATCGGTGATCGCCTGCCCATGCGGTTCTCCAGCGCCGGCATCCACACCATGACCGCGTCCATCGCGGGCGAGACCGTGGGGATCATCGAAGTCGTGGTTGTGGCTTCGCCTCTGCCGCCGACCGAGAAGGTCGCCTGCGAGATCGATTACGCCCGCGTCTATAAGGTCGCGGTTCCATCGGCGGCGATGGCCCATCTCCACTTCGTGGCGGTAGATCCCGCGTTGCTGGAAGTTGAAACTTCGACCGGTGCCTATGAGGTCGCCGGCTTGACTCTCAAGCCGCTGCAGAAGGGGCGGCCAGTGCTGGCGGTGCGGGCTGGCGGGCCGACCGGTCCCCTGGTGGGGTGGAAGGAGGTTGATGAATTCGAATTGACAGTCCCACCACAGGTCATCCATCAGGACGAAGATGAGTCGACCCAGGTTGTGCCAGTCTTTGTCCAGGATCCTCTGATTGCCGGTCTGCGGCAAGTGGCACTTACGAACCCGATCTCGCTATCTGCGACGCAGAGTTCCTACAACGCACCGCGACCAGAATTGGTCCAGCGCATGTCGAATGGGGAGGATATCCGGGTCACTAAGACCGACTCGCTGGAAGGCTCTCTTTATCGTCTTGGCATCGCATTCGACGCGAATGAAGAGGATCCGCTGAAGGTTGGCCCTGACACGGATGGGGACGGCGTAAAAGATTACGCATTCAGCGCCGCTGTTTCGTTGAATTTGCGGCCATACAATGACGATATCGCGACCAAAATAAGCAGATCAAATCCTCGCGTCTACGTCGGAGGGGGGGATAATGTTCACCCCAGATCGTATGGCGGAGGAGTTACGTACCTTGATGATCAAGGTAAGAAATTACTCAGTGAAACAGGTCCGACCTACAGTCTACCGGTGGCAATCCCATTCTGGGCACCTGCACACTCAAATGGGAATCAATCTTGGTACATGCCGGTAAGTATCGATGTAAAATTTGACACCCGTCTAATCGACACCGTCACAGCGGAGATGTTATGCACGGCATGGTATATTAGCTGTGACGCAGTTACGCTTAAGTCAGGAACGTGGATACGGCACTCAGATTGGTCATCTGAAATGTGGGGGCACGGGCATGATTACGGGCCATTTTTCTTGCCCTCCAATTCGCCAGCAGGGGCCATCGGAAGCATTAATATAATTTCAGAAATTACCGCAAATGGCAACGATGTGACCCTTCAGGATGTATACGAAGAAGCGTTTAAGCCGTCTCCCTACGTTGGTTTCTTTTTGCATGAAAATGCGCAAATAAGGCTAATTAATTCAGCCGTGGTCCTTTCCGCCGGAGTGCTGCCTGGCGCATCGACCAACGTCTCGATCCAACCCGGCAATAACCAACTTCTGCAAGTAGATCCCTTTCCAAGGGTGTACGGCGATCGATTCATGCGGGTCAGCGTTACTGGAACGGGTGAATCGCGAGGTGAGTTCACAAGAGGAATTAGTATTTCTTCACAGAGTTCATTCCTGACTTCGGGTGCGCAAGTGGGCGAGTCTTTGACAGTAGAGCGGCAGCCGGTTTCGGTAGAGGTATTGATCGAAAATGACCCCCTTCGATCGGTCTTCGCGGTCGGTCATCCCTCGGCTGTCGTTAAATTGCCTGACTATTTGGTCGACGGGGGCAGCGCGCCATACGGATGGCCAATCGGGCCAGATGCGCCTTTTTATCAAGACGGTAAGTGGGATGGGCTCAGCTGGGGAAGTGGCTCAGAGGATATTGATTCCTGGTCGAGCGGATCATGGTGGAACGTCGGCAACTATTTTGACCGCCCAGTGCACGCTGGTGGTTCATCGCTAAGCCTGTATCCGGTCTTCCTTCGGGATGGTCAGCTCTTGCTGACCATAAGCGGTGGTCTCCAGGGCGTCACGAAGCATGACCTGTCAAAGATCACCCCCGGCAAAGGTGCCCCCGACGGCCTCTCCCCCCAAGCCCCGGTTATGCCCGCCTTCGGCACCGCCAATGCGTACAGCGGCAACCTAAACCTCACCTTCCCCATCCGCCGTTTCCAAACCCCGGACGCGGGGCCGGATCTGTTGCTGAGCTACAACAGCACCGACGGGATCGATGTCGGCTTCGGACCGGGATGGCGGACCAACTACGATCTCCAGGTGATTGATGGCTGGTTCATCGACGAGACGGGCACCAGGCGGAAGCTCGATGCGACCACCGCCTCCCAGCTGATCGTCGCCACCAATCCTGAAGGCAAGGCCACTGGGCTTTTCAAGGATGGCGAGACTCTCGGGCTGAACCGCGGCGACAATCGCCGACTCTTCTTCGACAAGGACGGCAATCTCAAACGGATCGCGGTGCTCTCAGGTGAGACTTTCCGCATCGAACGTTCCCCCGCCGGCCTGATCACCAAGGTCACGGACGTGCTCCATTCCACGCGGATACTCGACTACCCCATGCTCTTCCCTGGCCGCACGGTGGGCACGATGGTCGCCGCCCTGCCGGCCGGCTCGATCGCTGGCGCCTGGACGTTTGTTGATAGGGACACCGATGGCTACCTCGATACCGCGACGATCTCCAATGGCGGCGGCGCCGCGTTCGCGATGCAGCCCTCGGTGAACTCCCAGACCTTCACCTTCACCTACCAGGATGGACACCCGAACGAAGCCAAGCGGTTGGACTCGGTCGCATGGGGCGACGGGTTGGTCTGCGATCTCGCCTACGCAGGCACAGCTTCGAACCGCACCGCCACGGTCACCGATGTCTTCGGCGGCGAAACCGCGTTCACCGCCATGACAGTCGATCGCTGGACGAAGGTCACCGATCCCGTCGGCCTGGAGCACCAGCGGACCATCGGCGCGGGTTCGCCAGTGCCGTCGTCGATTGTGGAGTGGACCGGCACCGATACCGCCAGGACCACGACCACCACTGACGCCCGGGGAAACCCCATCCGTCGCAAGGTCGAGTTCAGTGCCACCGCGGTTCACGAGACCGCGTGGGCGTGGTCGAATCTCGGCGGCGGCGCCAACGTCATGGTCGAGGAGCGCGAGATCGCCGTCGAGGGCACCGCCGAGGCGGCCGGTGGTCGTCAGGATCTGGTCACCACCTGGGAGTACGGCACCACGGATCGCCTCTGCACCCGGCTGCTGCGGACGATCGACCCCACCGGAGCCATCACCAGCTACGACCTCGACGCCTCCGGACACATCGCGAAGACCACTGATCCCCGCAACCGGGCTTGGACCGTCACCGAGCGCACGGATGAGGGCCTGCCCACGACCATGACCCATCCGACGGTGGGGCGCACCCATGCCACCGGGTACGGTGCCCATGGTCTGCCCACATCACAGACGAACTGGCTGGGCTACGAAACGAAGGTGACGTGGGATTTCGGCCTGCGGGTCACCGAGGTCGAATCCCCCGGTGGGCGGAAACAGTTCACCACCTTTGATCCGTTCGGTCGGGTCACCACGCAGACCGACGAACTGGGTCGATCAACTGCGATGGTCTACGATCGTGCGGGTCGCCTCCGCAAGGTTGCTCATGGCGCCGGTACCGCCGACGTCGGGGCGCCGGGCACCACCCCGGTCGAAGACGACGTGATCACCTACGAGCAGATGCCCGCCGACGCTATCTGCTCCAGCCCGTCCTGGTTGGTCACCACCAAGCGTGACAGGCTCACGATCAGCCGGCAGCGCTATGATCTCGCTGGACGGCTCGTCGCCCAGATTGAGGCGCGGACCCTGCTGCCCTTCTCCCAGCCCAGCACCGTGACGGATCAGGTCACCCGCTATGTCTACGACGTGGCCACCGGCCAACTCGCGCGGGTGATCGACCCGCGTGACGGGACCACCGTCCTCCAGCGCGACCGCATGGGTCGGATCGAGACCGTGACCAGCGCCACTGGGGTGACGGTCCAGCGCGTCCTCAATGGGTTGGGCTGGCTGCTGCGCCAGACCGACGGCGACAACCAGGTGACCGTCCTGGCATATGACCGCTCTGGCCGACTCGTCCACTCGACGTCGCCCGCCGGGGCCGTGACCCAGACGTGGTTCGACCCCGCCGGCACGCCAATCCTTACCCAGGGCCCGCTCGGGGCGCCGATCCGGTCGGTACTCGACCAGGATGGCGAGGTCGTGGGGACGGTCGATCGCTTCGGTACGACGAACATGACGATCATGGCCAGGGATCTCGCTCCGGCGACGGCGACCGTGACGACCTCGCGCCAGGCCGCCGCGGGCGCAGTGCTGCCGGACGGGGCGACCGCCGCGCTGCGGAGCCAGTTCTATGGTGCCAACGGGCTTCCCACGCAGGTCGTCACCACGATCGGCCCGCCCGCTACCTCGATCGCCTACACCACCGCGATCACCACCCGCGCCGACGGCTCGATCAGCGGGATGCGCTCGCCGCTGGTCGGGGCGTCGGCTCCCCTGCCCCAGGTGCTCCAGGACGGCTACGGCCGCGGGGTGGAGATCCGCACTCCGATGGTGTTCGGCGCCACAACCTTGGCGACCCTGACGGGGACCACGGCCTTCCGCGCGGATGGTCTCCCGGCGACCGAGACCAGCCTGCTGGGCCTGGTGACGACGCCCACGGTCACGCCCGCGACCGGCGAGATCGATGCGGTCTCCAGCAATCGCACCGCGGCGACCGCGAACGAGATCGACTGGCAGGTGCTGGAACGC
>Ga0163153_10007950_pt1 | contig 11223 bp, 11 predicted proteins | sample OliLakLV19MP6IB1_FD_148629 | JGI IMG/M metagenome (GOLD analysis project Ga0163153, IMG submission 148629) | Freshwater microbial mat bacterial communities from Lake Vanda, McMurdo Dry Valleys, Antarctica - Oligotrophic Lake LV.19.MP6.IB-1 | ecosystem: Environmental > Aquatic > Freshwater >... | reverse complement strand
GAATCCGCGCTGCCCGGCAGCCGCATCGTGTAACGGCCTTCATCAATCGAACGTCCGTCCAGCGTGCCGTGACCACGGAAGCCGAACAGGCTCGTGCTCCACCCGCGCCAGACGTTGTCCGCGAAGCCCTCGATCTCGTCAGTGCCCGGAATCAACTGGAGATCGATGACCCAGATCAGGCGCAGCTCATAGGTGCAATGACAGTCATCCCAGTCCCGCTGATAGATGGTGACGCCGGCCGTGCCCTGTTGATTGAAACGTCCACGCAACGGATAGCGCCGGTCACCGACATTCATCCAGCCACGGAAATCGCGGTCCGTATCCACGGAAATCTCGAAGAAGCCGGAATACTCCGCGAAGAAGTCGTTCGTCGGCATGATCAAGCCGTTGTAAGTCCCCTTGATTCGCGGGAACAGATTGGAAGGTCCGCCGCCCGTGAAGCCCGCCGCCTGAATTGCTGGAAGCGCCTTGGGGCGAACCTCGTATTCCTCCGCCGACCGCGCCAGATCCGTCCCGCAAACCACGAATGCCAGCACCAGCCAAAACAACTTTTTCATAATCGTATGCTAGCAGCCCTGACGGATCGGGCGAACGGATAATTCAGCGGCCTCCGCAAAGGTGGTGCGGCCCCCGTTCTTTCCCTCACGTCGCCAGATGGCAGGCGGCCTGGCGGCCTGGCCCGAGTTCGCGCAGTGGCGGAACCTCGGTCTTGCAGCGCGCCACCGCCACCGGACAACGCGGGTGGAACGGACAGCCGCCCGGTGGATGAATGGGCGATGGCACGTCGCCGGTGAGCACAATGCGCCGGCGCTTGGCGTCGGGGTCCACAACCGGAACCGCCGAGAGCAGTGCCTGAGTGTAGGGATGTTTCGGCGAACGGCAGAGGCTCCGCGCTTCGCCCGCTTCCACGATGCGACCGAGATACATCACGAGAATGCGGTGGCTGATGTGCTTCACCACCGCGAGATCATGCGCGACGAACAGATACGCAATGCCGCGCTCGCGCTGAAGATCCTGGAGCAGGTTCACGATCTGCGCCTGCACGCTCACGTCGAGCGCACTGACCGGTTCATCGCAGACGATGAGCTGCGGCTCCACGGCCAGCGCGCGGGCGATGCCGATGCGCTGGCGCTGTCCGCCGCTGAACTCGTGCGGGTAACGCTGCGCGTGCGATGGCGCAAGTCCAACGGCCTTCAGCAATGCCTCGATGCGCTGAGTGCGCGCGGCGGCACCCGCAGCGAGGCGGTGAATGTCGAGCGCCTCGCCGATGATGTCGGCGACGATGAAGCGCGGATCCAGCGAGCCAATCGGGTCCTGAAAAATCATCTGGAACCGGCGACGGCGCGCGCGCAGTTCCGGCCCGCTCAGGCTGGCGATGTCTTCGCCCTCGAACACGATGCGGCCGGAGGTCGGCTCCACGAGCTTGATGACGGCGCGGCCCAACGTGGTCTTGCCGCAGCCGCTTTCGCCGACGAGCCCGACCGTTTCGCCGGGCGCGATGGAGAAGCTCACGTCATCCACGGCGCGGACGAATTCCTTCACGCCGCCAAACAGGCGCTGCTGGACCGGGAAGTGGACCTTGAGGTTTTGGATTTCGAGAAGGTTCACAGGACAGCCTCGGACTTCAGAGTTGAGATCTCAGACCCGGAGTATGGGCAGCGCACCTTGCGGCTGTCCGCCACCGTCAGGAGTTCAGGCACCTGCGTGGCACAGGCAGGCTGGGCTTTCGGGCAACGCGGATGGAATCGGCAGCCGCCGGGAAAGTCGCCGGGCAACGGCACGGTGCCGGGAATCGCCGTCAGGCGCTCGACCTCGCTGCCGAGTTCCGGCACGGACTGGATCAGCGCCCGCGTGTAGGGATGCAGCGGACGCGAGAGAACTTCCCGCGCCGGTCCGTTCTCGACGATCTGTCCCGCATACATCACCGCCACGTCATCCGCGAGATCGCCGACGATGCCGAGGTTGTGGGTGATGAGCAGGATGGCCATGCCAAGCTGGCGGCGCAGGTCGCCGAGCAGCTCGATGATCTGCGCCTGAATGGTGACATCGAGCGCGGTGGTCGGCTCGTCCGCCACCAGCAGCTTTGGCTGCGACGCCAGAGCCATCGCGATCATCACGCGCTGCTGCATGCCGCCGGACATTTCGTGCGGATAATTTCTCAGGCGCGATTCCGGCGCAGGAATGCCGACGAGCTTCAGCAGGCGGACGACTTCGGCATCCGTGGCGGCATCGGGACGATGGAGCTTCAGCGATTCCTTGATCTGCGCGCCGATGCGGAACACCGGGTTCAACGACGCGCCCGGCTCCTGGAACACGTAGCTCACCACGCCGCCGCGGATGGAGCGCAGCTCGCGCGCCGACATCTTCAGCACGTCGCGGCCTTCGAGCAGAATCTCGCCTCCGACGTAACGCGCGGGCGGAGACGCCACGAGCTTCGCAATGGAGAGGGCGGTGACGCTTTTGCCCGAGCCGCTTTCGCCAACCAAGCAGAGCGTTTTGCCGCCCTCGAGCCGCAGCGAGATGCCGTCCACCGCGCGGACGGCGCCGGGGCCGGAGCCGAATTCGAGCCGGAGGTTTTTGATGTCGAGCAATGCCATGCGATGCGCTGCGGTGGTTAAACCACGAATGAACCGAAACCGCCACGACGGAAAATCCGCGGCGCTGCTGCGTCAGAGCCCTTCCGGATCGCGGGCAAGATTGCCGGGAAGAAAACCGCCTCTGGGATCTCTTACTCCCGATGAATCACAAGAATGACCTTCGGAACACCTGTGGCGGACTCGTCTTGAAATGGGCTGCACATGATTCCTTTCACGTTCCGATCCGGGCCACCGGGCCTTTCAAACGGAGAGACACCGAATGCATCACCCGCCACCATAGGATTGGCAAAGGGCGGCTTGTCCTATCTGCCTGCCTCCTGCTTGCCGTGATTCCATCATTGCTCTCCGGCTGTTCCTCACCAGCGGTGCGACAGCAACGACTGGTGGCCAGGCCGAACATGCTCTTCGCGGATTCGGCGGTGTTCTCCTACAACTCGCCCAGGCTTCTCCCGCAGCTCGCCCCCGGATTTGCCGGCTCAGGCGGCGCGCAGAATTCCGGCTGTACTTCCTGTCGCTGAATCATGCTCTTCCTCCCTCTCTGGCGTCGCGGCATCGCCGGCTTCAGCCTCGTTCTCTTGCTCGTCACGTATTGTTCATCCCTCTGCGCCGCTCCCACTGGTGCGCCCGCCTTTGAACTGCCGAAGTGGGAGACGGGCGAGAAGGTGAAGCTCACGGACTTCGCGGGCGAAATCGTGGTGCTCGATTTCTTCGCCTACTGGTGCGTGCCTTGCAAGCGCGCCTCACAGGAAATCGAGGGCGGCATCCAGAAGTATTACGCCGGGAAGAAGGGCAATCCACACGGCGTTCCCGTCCGCGTCGTCTCCATCAACATCGAGAAGGACAACCCGAAGCTCACCGCGCAGTTCATCAAGCAGACCGGAGCGGAGTTCGTCCTGAACGATTTCGATGGCGCGCTGCTGGAAAAGTTCGGCGGAGCAGCCACGCCGTTTCTGGTCGTTATCGATGGCACGCGCGCGCCGGAGTTCAGCGTGCCCTACAAGCACGCCGGCTTTGAAGGGACGAAGAAGCTCCGGCAGATCATCGACGGTGTGCAGCCACGGAAGACTGCCTCCGTCCGACGAACCAGCCGCCGCGTCGCCGCCATCGAGGAGGCCACAGAGCAGCCCACGACTCGCCGGGGCGAGGTGTCGTTCGACGCGATGCTGGCCTCGGACATACAAACGACTTCCACCTCGCTCCGTTATGGCGAGAGCGAAGGCGGCACAAAATGGAACGCTCGCTTCACCTACAACAGCATTGCCGAGAACTACGAGCCGTTCACGGCGTTCGACTTTGAAACTGTGCCGCGCCCGCTCTACGAAAGTTATTATTCCGGCCAGGTGGACGTTGCGCAGAAGCTGAACGATACGTTGACCCTCTCGGGTTCTGGAACTGTGTACGACGGCTTCACCGACTACCGCTCGCTCTGGTTCAGCGAATATTACCGTCAGCGGTTCGACATCCTGCCTGCCTACTTCCCATCCAATCCGCAAGGGTTCAGTGCTTCCACTGGCCTGCGCTGGGAATACCAGCCCACCACCGGGTTTGCCGAGGCCGGCTTTCTCTACGCCTATGATCAGATTCCTCCTGGCTGGGACCGCATTCCGGCCACCGCCACCGGCCCTGCGCTGCTGCTGCATGGCCGGGATGTTCTGCAGACCTACGCGCCCTCGCTGAAATTCGAGAACGTGCTTGCCCGGCGCGTTCGCCTGCTGAACGAACTTCAGCTCACCCTGACCACGGACCGTGAGCCACGTTACTCGCATCGCAGTTCGGTGAACGTCGCGCTCGGAGAACGCTGGACCTGGCGCACCTCGGGCGGCTACACGCACGAAGACCCGACCCTGCGCGCCTATCATTTCGGGGCGACGCTCGAATTTGAAATCACCCCCCGCTGGCTGGTGAACGTCTCCGGCCTTTACTACCATGACACCGGCGAGATCGAGAACTCCACCCTTCTCTCCACCGCTGCTCCAGGCCTGCAAGCCCGTCAGGCCGGCTTCGGCTTCCGCCACCTCGGCGAGCAGTCGTCCTTCAGCCTTTCCGTCTCCCCGCTCTGGTCGGACTACAAGGCGTTGGAAAGCGGCACTCTCCCGCTGAGCAATCTCTATCAGGACCGCAAATGGGTTGTGGTCCAGGCCGCGTGGAACATCGAAATCTAAACCTTGATTCCTCTCCAAACATGAACACGACTCGAACCATCAAACGCTGGACGCGGATGCTCCTCCTCGCACTCGCCGTCACGCAAGGCGGCGAACCCGCCCAGGCCGCACCGTATCAGGTCGGAAACATCGTCACGAATTTCACCCTCGTCGCGCGCCGTCCGTTCACCCGCCCCGATGGCACAGGCGTTCCAGCGGGTGCGACCGTGCGCCTCTCCGACTTCGCCGGGCGGATCGTGTTCCTCGAATGGTTCGCCGTGTGGTGTCCCTTCTGCGTCGCCGCAGCGCCGCAGGTCGAGACCGGCATTGTGGATTGGTACGCGGCGCGCAACGGCAATCCCTATGGCGTGCCCGTCATCCATGTCGCCGTGAATCAGGAATCCGACTCGTTCTACCGGACCCGCACCGACAACTTCGTCACGCAACAAGGCTTCGCCATCACGGTCAACGACTACGACACCACCGGCACGAACAGGGTGCGTTTCCTGTTCCAATCCTCCGGCCAGCCCATCTTCGCCGTGATCAATGGTGTCACCAATTCTCCCAGCCACCAGCCGTGGCAACTGCTCGTGAACCACCTTGGCTACGGCGACACGGACTTCAACACGGAGCTCGCCGGCTTCCGCGCCGTCATCAACTCCGTACAGGCGCCGCTGGTCGCTCCGCAACTTGGCGCCGCACATCTCGTCGGTTCCACCTTCGAGTTCACCTTGCAAACTCAGCGCGGCTACAGCTACCGCGTGCAAGGCTCCACCAACCTCACCGACTGGGCCACGCTCCGCACCATTCCCGGCACCAACGCTCCCGTGCTCTTCCGCGACACCAATGCGGCTCCGTTACAACGGTTCTACCGCACGGTGACGCCGTGATCCTTCACGAGTGCCCGGAGACCGGCTGACATCAACAGGCGCGGTTCCATCAGTGCCGCCGGCAGCGGGTCTGTGCCGCAAACAACTGACGTAAACTCCGGTTTTGCCGGACACGCCGTCGGCAGGTAGCTTGCGGCGACAAAACGACCAGCAATCACGAACATGAACAACGCTCCCAACCTCACCCAACGACCTCCCCGCAGTCCCCGTGTCCGCCTCGGCGGCTATGTGATTCTCGCGCGCGTTCTCGACAAGGGCCGCGCCGAACTGGCGGGCATCGCGGGCGAATACAAATACAACAACCCGATGGACCGGCACTGGTTCCGATTCACCGGCATCACACCGGAAGCGTTGAAAGCCGAACTCGCCGCCGGCAGGGGCGACGGCGAAATCCTCGCGTGGATCGATGAACACGCCCAGCCAAAGCGCGCACCGTGGGAAGTCCAGCAGTGGAGAGCCGATCAGAACGAGCGCGGCCCGGACGGCGATGTGGAGACACTGGAGCTCTTCACCGAGCGCGTCGGAGGACTGAGCCAGACTCGCGAAGATGTGAAGACTTGGTTCGACTACCTTGACCTCGACGATCACGTCACCTTCGGCGGCAAAGCCTAATCTCTACAGGCAACTGCCGAGCTTGTCCGCCTCCGCCGTGGTCAGGGCGAGATACACCTTGTCGCCACGCGACCATGCGGCGCTGTTCCAGTTGGCCAGCTTCGCCAGTTGCGGCTCCTCGCCGGGGGCGTCGGTCAATGCGCTGCGGTTCACTATGAGTATATGGACGATGGTTCCCGCGCTTTTCGGCATGAAACAGATCAGTGTCGCGGTGTTGCCGTGCCAGGAGAAGGTCTTGCAACCGATGGTCCGGCTCGCCGCAAGCGTGAGCGGCACGTCGATCTGGATGGAGTCAGTCCGCGATTCGAGCCACTGCTTCACCTTCACGAATTCCGGATCAGACAGATCGAAGGTGTGATCCCAACGTCGATCCATAAAGTCCGCCATGTCGTTGCGGAAGGCAGCCAGGTCGCCCGGAACGGAACGTGGCACCAGCAGCGCGGCCAGCGCGGCCAGAACCACAACGAGTGCCGCCAGCGCCAGCCACTGGCGTCGTGGCCAGCGGCTTGCCCCAGTGTCCGTCACGGATTTTCCGGCGCGAATGCGTTCCACCAGATCCGCCGGCACCGGCACCGACTTCAGCTTGGCGATGACGGCGCGGTCGCATTCCTGGGTGGCGGCGAACCACTGCGCCAGTTCAGGGTCGGACTCCATTGCCCGCAGCGCTTCGGCAATTTTTGGATCGGAATCGTCGGGATTGCCGGCACGGCAGGCTTCAAGAATGAATCTGGCTTCGAGTGAGTTCATGGTCAGCCCCTGGCTTGGGTTGGAGAATCGGAGAGAGGCACGATCTTGCCGACGGCCCCGGTGGCGGCTTCGCCGAGGAAGACACGGAGCTGGGCCTTGCCGCGCGCGAGACGGGACATGACCGTGCCCACGGGAACTTCCAGGGCTTCCGCGATTTCCTTGTAGGAAAAATCTTCGAGATAAAACATCGCCAGCGGCACACGGTAATGCTCGTCCACCCGCTGCAACGCCTGCATGACGGTGATGGAGTCGAGGTGGTTGACCACGGTGGAGGGGATGACGGGCAGCTCGTTCTCCACCTCGCTCGTCTCGTGATGCGGGAAGCGGTTCGAGTGACGTTGCCGACGGAGGAACTCCCGATGCAGCGTGGTGAACAGCCAGGACTTCACCTTCGTCGAGTCGCGGAGTTGATGCCCCTTGGCGGCCCAGAGGTAATACGTCTCCTGCGTCAGATCCGCCGCGACCACCTCGCTGCGGGCGAGGCTCAGGGCAAAATGATAGAGCGATTGGTAAAATCGTTCCACCAGGCCATCGAGACTCACATCGTTCATCTTTGTTTGGAGATCGGAAACCGGAGTTTATTCCCGGTGACGTGTGATTTATTGCCGTCCCAACGGGGATTGAAACTCCATTCGTCCGTGAAGGTGGACGCGCTGGCAGAGCCCGCGGCCAAGCCTTGGAATAATCCTCCATGACGCGTCTCCCATCTTGCGACGCCTGACCTTGCCGGCTGATTCGCCGCGCAATCTTGAACCGTATCAACCAAACACGGGAAACTCGTCTTTCGCCGTGCAACAAAAGACACAACATGAACCGCAAATCATTCCTCAAACTCACCGCACTGGGCCTCGCACTGCTGCCGGGCCTTGCGTTCTCCAACGATGCCGCCTGGAACCAGGGCGCCGTCTATACGATGGACAACAGCACGGACGGCAACCATGTCCTCGCGTATCAACGCGCGGCCGACGGCAGCCTCTCTCCCGCCGGATCGTTTGAAACGGGCGGCACCGGCACCGGCGGTGGACTCGGCAATCAAAGCGCTGTCGTCCTCAGTCCGAATGGACGCTGGCTCTTTGTCTGCAACGCCGGAAGCGACGAGATTTCCGTCTTCCGCATCACGCCACAAGGATTGCATCTGACCGACAAGGTTGTCTCCGAAGGCAGACGTCCCGTCAGCCTCGCGCTCCATCGCAACCTGCTCTACGTGCTCAACGCCGGCGGCGCGGCGGGCGACAAGGACAACGTCACCGGCTTTCTCTTCTTCGCGGGCAGGCTCCATCATTGCCCTGGCTCCACGCGGCCGTTGAGCGGCGACAACACCGGCCCGGCGCAAATAAGCTTCTCCAGCAAAGGCGACGTGCTCGTCGTCACCGAGAAAGCCACGAGCGTCATCGACACCTACACCGTCGATGGCGACGGGCTGATCGATGAACACAAGCAGTTCGCGTCACGCGGCCAGACGCCGTTCGGTTTCGCCATTCGCGGCAGCGAAGTGCTCGTGTCCGAAGCCTTCGGCGGCGCAGCAGATGCCAGCGCCGTTTCCTCCTACGACCTTGACGCCGGCGGCAATCTCACCGCCATCAGCCCGTCAGTGGCCACGACCGAAACCGCCGCCTGCTGGGTCGTCGTGACCGGCAACGGCCGCTTCGCCTACGCCTCGAACACCGGCAGTGGCAGCATCTCCGGCTACCGCGTTTCACCGAACGGCAGACTCAGCCTGCTCAACGCCGACGGCGTCACCGGCGTCACCGGTGCGGGCAGCGGCCCCATCGACATGGCCATGAGCGGGAACAGCCGCTTCCTCTACGTCTTGAACGGACGTAACGGAACCATCAGCACCTTCCGCGTAAACGCGAACGGCTCGCTTCAATCGATCACCGGCCTGAGCGGAATCCCGGCGGGCGCCAACGGTCTGGCCGCCCGGTAATCATCCCCTTTGTCTCACGACATACCATGCGATGGCCGCCACTGAAGTGGCGGCCATCATCGTTTTGACGCTCAATCTCCCAAACCAGCAAATGCAAAACGAATGAACGCTGACTGCGGAAACTTTCCCTCAAAGAAAAATCCAATGCGGCCGGTCGTGGCGACAGGCCGCATTGGAGCCGTGTCCTGCCTGCATTCGCGCGCGAGGTTATCGTTTGGATGGAAGCATGTTGGAGGAAGTGCTGCGAAGGGTGCGCGCCGGCATTTCGTGGCGTGCGACGCCCATGTGCCGGCCGGTGGATTTTTGCGCGATGGAAAGCTGCTGCTGGATTTCCATGCCTTCCCGCTGCGCATCGAAGAAGTGGCGGACAAACCGTGCGAAGCGAGCATGGGCAAGTTCTGGGTCCGGGGCTGGGATGAAGCCGCCTGTTTCTCGCAGTAACCGGAAGCGGGTGGGAAACGAGTGAGGCAAGAAACGAGACGCCGACAAACACTCGCGGCAGCTAATGGCCGATTTGCGCGTGTGATGCCGGAGCGTTCATGAATTGCTCATAATGCAGACCTTGAGCCAAAACAACGACTCAACCGGAACGGCTGCCAAGGATTGAGTTGTTCAAATCAACTCGTTGCCATGTGATTTGAAGGACGGAGCTCCGCGAGGCCCCAGATAGTTCTCATCTTCGGCTTGATGATGTCCGGATGGATTCGGAACTCGTCCAGCTCGTCCATCCGCATCACTTCGGAAATCGTTGCCGATTACTGGCTTGACCGCGTTTGGGCGGAGGCATATACCGGGCACAGTTGGTTGAGAAGAAGTTCGGCGGGTAACCATTACCAAACCTTTATGACCAAGCGCGACCTCGTAATCCGGATCAGCAACGAAACTGGCCTCGTCCAGCAACAAGTTCTGGATGTCATCCAGAAAACCCTCGACTACATCTCCGCCGCCGTCGCCACAGGCAAGAAGGTGGAGCTGCGCAACTTCGGCGTGTTCGAAGTGAAGGTGCGCAAGGCCCGCGTGGGCCGCAATCCCAACGCGCCGGAGACGGACGTGCCCATCCCGCAGCGCGCCGTGGTGAAGTTCAAGCCCGGCAAGGAAATGCGCGAGACGGTGATCAAGCTCACGCCCGAACAGGTGGAAGCCGCACTCAAGGCGCAGGCCGCCGAGGAAAAGCACAAAGGCCCGGAAGCGGATCATTAACTTTGTAGGAGCCGAGGTGACGAGGCTCACATTATAGGTTTCTCACACATGCAGGCGATCTCCACATTGCTTTGTCTTTGGTTCGCTTCTGCGTTAGGTCTGGCGTCTGAATTTGAGCGACTTAATACTGAGGCGCAACAAGGCATTGTCCCTGCTCAATGTTTGCTCGGAAAAGCCTATCTATACGGCGAAGGCACTCCGCAAAACTTCTCTAAAGCAGTTCATTGGTTCAGAAAAGCTGCGGCATCAAGCGATCAGACAGCTCAACTCCTCATGGCAAAGTGCTTTGATAGCGGTCACGGGGTTCCAAAATCTGAATTACACTACGTTGGTATTCTCAGAAAGCTTTCGATGGAAGGAGACCTGACAGCCCAGCATCTCTTGGGTTTGAGGCTTACAACACATGCTCTCCAGCGCTCATGGGAAACAAACTCGATCCCGATCAAAATCGAAGCTTATAAGTGGCTCTCTCTCGCGAGTGCAGTCGATCAGTCTGTGGACAAAGACCGCGAACTAATACGATTGAGAATGTCCTCTCAATCGACTGCTTTGGGTCAACGTCAAGCTGAGAACTTCAAGCCGGTTAGGGCAAAACCGCTTCTTTTCACTGATGATTGGAGGATGATTCTCGATGCAACAATTTCAGGCGACTCCAAGAAGCAGCCCAAGTGAATCGATTGCAACAAGTGTCGAACTCCGAGACTTTCTACGCGATTAGCGTGTTCCCTACGACCCCGATCATGACTAGACGACGTTACGAAATTAGCTGCCTCTGGGTTGGTGGTGTTCCAGGAATGACCGCGAAGATTGCTCAGGACACCACGGCAGCGTTCATTGAGCACATGCGGTTGACGTTTCATGGCTCGTTCTCCATTACTTTCAATGCGGGAGTTGACCCCGGTTGGGCCTACGATTCCTGTTCTGCTGCGGGCGCGGAGGCTGAGGCGGCCCTCACATCTTTTTGTCCGCCAATGGTGTGATGAATGGATTCAGATTCGTCTTCAGCACACGTGCGATTCCTTGCGACACGTAGCAGGGTCTTTCGGTATGAAGAGATCATTGAGCGAGGAGGCGCAGGCATTGGGTGGGGCGGGAGTGGAGGTATTCGC
>Ga0163153_10007949_pt1 | contig 11223 bp, 6 predicted proteins | sample OliLakLV19MP6IB1_FD_148629 | JGI IMG/M metagenome (GOLD analysis project Ga0163153, IMG submission 148629) | Freshwater microbial mat bacterial communities from Lake Vanda, McMurdo Dry Valleys, Antarctica - Oligotrophic Lake LV.19.MP6.IB-1 | ecosystem: Environmental > Aquatic > Freshwater > Lake... | reverse complement strand
ACGCCCCCCCCTTCCGCTACACCGCGCTGCTCGCCGACGAGTTCGAGCTGCGCTGGCAGCGCGCGTGGGACGACGCCGGCGCGTACCGCGCGCCCAACCCCGGCGAGCCGGGCTTTCATGCCTCGCGCCCCAAGTTCTACTGCCTCGACATGTTCCCCTACCCCTCGGGCGCCGGCCTGCACGTCGGCCACCCCGAGGGCTACACCGCCACCGACATCATCTGCCGCTACAAGCGCATGCAGGGCTTCAACGTCCTGCACCCGATGGGGTGGGACGCCTTCGGCCTGCCCGCCGAGCAGTACGCGATCCAGACCGGCGTCCACCCCGCCGAGACCACCCGCAAGGCGATCGACAACTTCCGCCGCCAGCTCAAGCGCTTCGGCTTCAGCTACGACTGGTCGCGCGAGTTCGCGACCATCGACGAGGGCTACTACCGCTGGACGCAGTGGATCTTCCTGCAGCTGTACAACGCGTGGTACGACAACGAAGCCGATGGCCGCGGCGGCCCGGGCGTCCCGCCCCCACCACCAATGCACCGGCAGGAGGCCGGCGCCACCGGGAAGACCGGCCGCGCCCGACCCATCGCTGAACTGATCTCCGAGCTCGAATCCGGCGCCATGGGCGTCAACCTCTTCGATGAGCCCGTGCGCCTCGGCGAGCGGGGAGTCACCGGCCCCATGGGCGGCACCCCCGCGGGCGTGCGCCTGTGGCACCAGCTCTCCCAGCCCCAGCGCCGCGCCTTCATCGACTCCCAGCGCCTCGCCTACCTCGACGAGGTCACCGTCAACTGGTGCCCCAAGCTTGGCACCAGCCTCGCCAACGAAGAGGTCATCGACGGCAAGAGCGAACGCGGCGGGTTCCCCGTCCTCCGCAAGCCGCTGCGCCAGTGGATGCTCCGCATCACCGCCTACGCCGACCGGCTGCTCGCCGGGCTCGCGGGAGTCGACTGGCCCTCAAGCACCAAATCGCTCCAGGGCGAGTGGATCGGTAAGAGCGAGGGCGCGGAGGTCGAGTTCCCCATCGACCCCGGCGCCGGGCTCACGTCGTTCGACAACCTCACCGTCTACACCACGCGCCCCGACACCATCTTCGGCGCCACGTACATGGTCGTCGCCCCCGAGCACCCGCTCGTACACCGCATCTTCAACTCCGCCGCCGCGGGCCCCCGCGGCGTCGATCTCCACCGCTACGTCGACTGGGCGAAGAACCGCTCCGACGTCGAACGCATGGAGAGCAAGGAAAAAACCGGCGCATTCACCGGCATCTACGCGATCAACCCCGCGACCGGCCAGAAGATCCCGATCTGGACCGCCGACTACGTGCTCCTGGGATACGGCACGGGCGCGATCATGGCCGTGCCCGGTCAGGACACCCGCGACTGGGAGTTCGCGAAGAAGTTCAACCTGCCGATCGTCCGCACCGTCCGGCCACCCGCCGGCTGGGACGACAACCAGCCCTTCATCGGCGACGGCCCGGCGATCAACTCGTCGAACGCCGCCGTGTCGCTCGACGGCCTGGGCGTCGCCGCCACGAAGGCCCGCATCATCGAATGGCTGGAATCCGAGGGCCTCGGCACCCGCAAGGTCAACTTCAAGCTCCGCGACTGGGTCTTCAGCCGCCAGCGCTACTGGGGCGAGCCGTTCCCCATCGTCTACGACGCCGAGGGCAACCACTACCCGGTGAGCGACGCGGCCCTGCCCGTGAAGCTCCCCCCGCTCGCGGACTTCCACCCAATCGAGAGCGACGAGCCCAAGCCGCTGCTCGCCAAGGCGACCGACTGGCTCAAGACCACGGCCGGCGGCGTGGGGGGGGCCGGCGTCCCTCACGACCTGCTCGACGCATCCACGCCCGTCAACCGCGAAACCAACACCATGCCCGGCTGGGCCGGATCGTGCTGGTACTTCCTGCGCTACTGCGACCCCGCGAACCCCGAACGCTTCGTGAGCGAGGAGGCCGAGCGGTACTGGATGGGTGGCCAAGGCGTGGACCTCTACATCGGCGGCGCCGAGCACGCCGTGCTCCATCTGCTCTACGCCCGCTTCTGGCACGCCGTCCTCTTCGACCTGGGCCACGTCTCGACGCCCGAGCCGTTCAACAAGCTCTTCCACCAGGGGCTCATCACGAGCTTCGCGTACCAGCGCCCCGACAAGTCGCTCGTCCCCAGCGACCAGGTCGAGCACCGCGAGCAGCCCGACGGCACGGCGAAGCACTACGAGGTCGCCAACGGCAACGAAGTGGCGCAGGTCGTCGCGAAGATGTCCAAGAGCCTCAAGAACGTCGTCAACCCCGACGACGTCATCGCCGACTACGGCGCCGACACGTTCCGTCTCTACGAGATGTCCATGGGCCCGCTCGAGGCCAGCAAGCCGTGGAACCCGCGCGACATCGCCGGGTGCTTCCGCTTCGTGCAGCGCTCCTGGCGGGTGTGCGTGGATGAGCGGACCGGGACGCTCAAGGCCGCGCCGGGAGACGCGGGCTCCGAAGACCCCCAGCTCGAGCGCCTGCTCCACCGCACCGTCGCCAAGGTCGGGGGTGACATCGAGCGCCTCGCGTTCAACACCGCAATCGCCGCCATGATCGAGTTCGTCAACGCCGCGACCGGCGCCGCCAGCTCCCGCGACGGCGCCCACAGCACCGCGGCCGTTCTCACGCTCGGGCAGATCGAACGCTTCGCGTGCATGCTCGCGCCCTTCACGCCGCACGTCGCCGAGGAGCTCTGGAAGCGCGTCGGCGAAGCCCGCGGCGACGCGGCCGCCCGCGGCTTCGTCGTCGATGCCCGCTGGCCCACGGTCGATCCAGCCATGCTCGAAGACGACACCGTCGAAATCCCCGTGCAGGTGCTCGGCAAGGTCCGGCACAAGATCACCGTCTCGCCCAAAGCCAGCGCCGCCGAGATCGAAGCCGCCGCCCGCGCCGACGAGAAGGTCCGCCAGCTCCTCGCCGACAAGCCGGTGAAAAAAGTGATCATCGTCCCCGGAAAGCTCATCAACTTCGTGACGGGGTAGGAGATCTCCCTCCGCGCAGCGCGGGGGGGAGAAATGTCTGACCGGCGTTCAGCCGGTCAGACGAGAGGGAGGCGAGCGAGGCGCGGACGCTGCCGAGTCGTTCAGCTGGTCCAGGTCACAAAGCTCAGCGTCAAGGCAAAGCCGCTCATATCGGCAAGCGTGGTGGTAACCGGGCCACTGGCGAGGGCAGGGTCGACGTTCAATCGACGCAGCAGCAGCGGGCAGAGCGCGCCGATGACGACGGCGACGGCGACATTGAGCGCCATGGCACACCCCACCGCCGCGCCGATGGTCCAGCTCGCGCCCCAGAGCGTTGCCAGCATCGCAACCGCCGCGCCCAAAGGGAGCGCGAGCAGCGCCGCCAGCGCGAGTTCCTGCGCCAGCACCCGCCGCCACGCCCCGGTGCCGATCACGCCCAGCGTCAGCTCGCGGACGCTCACCGCCGCGGCCTGCATCGCGGCGTTGCCGCTGGTGGCGCTGATGACCGGCAGGACCGCTGCGACCACGATGACCTTGGCGAGCGTCTCCTGGAACGCGCCGATGACGCCGGCCCCCCCCAGGCAGAGCACGAGGTTCACGCCGAGCCACGCGCCGCGCCGGCGGACGCGCATGGCCACGGGCATGGAGCGTAACTCCTCCCCGCCGATGACGCCCTGGCTGCGTCGGTACTGTTCCTCGCTCTGGTGATGTTCGGACTCGATCACATCCGCCCTGTTGACCGTTCCCAGCAGCACGCCAGCCGCGTCCACAACCGGCACGCCCTGGTACGGATGCGTAGCGAACAGGTCGGCAAGCTCCCGCGTGGAAGCCGTGTCCTTGACCGACACCGCTCCGAGCCGCGTGAGCGAGTCGAGCCGGGCGTCCTCAGGAGCGAGCAGGAGGTCGCGCATCGGGGCGGTGCCCAGCAAGCGCCGCGACCCGTCCACGATGTACAGATATTGAACGCCGAGTGCCGCGTAGCGCTGCTGGTTCGCGCGCAGGTCGCGGATAACCTCGCGAACCGTCGCACCGGCCAGGCTCACGAGCACTTCGGTCTCCATCAGCCCGCCAGCGGTATCGGGTGGATAGTGCAGGAGCCGCGCGGCCTCCGCCCTCAGTGGCACGGCCAGGCAACTGGTGATCGCATCCCGCGCCGCAACCTCCAGGGCGGCGAGCAGGTCGATTCTCTCATCGCTCCGCAGATTCGCCAAAGTATCCGCCGCACGCCCCGGCGCAAGGTGCGCAAGCAGGCCCGCGGCCTGCTCACCGGGTAGCAGTTGCAGAATCTCGGAGGCCCTGGCTGCGGTCAAAAGGCCGAGCGCTTCCGCCCCCGCACTTGTCGAAATGGAGCCGTAGGCCGCCCGTATCCTCCCCGCGTTCAAGTCGGGCTGCGACAGCCACTCGGCGAAGTGAGCGGCGTCGCCCGCGAGCGCGGCATCCTGCGCGGGATCACGCTCAGGGGCGGACGGTTGTGTAGTCATCGGCTGGAGGTTAGGGACGGAGGCCAAGCGCAATCGCCGGGGCGGGACATGGTGGCCCCGAACTCCCGGTTCACCACAAACCGCCGGGTTCACTACACGAACATGGCCACGCCGCTCCACGTTCTCGCGTTGGGGATGTCGAGCCGCCATGAGTTCGTCGCGTTGGGCCAGGAGGCGCTCGAGCGCCCGCGTGGGAAATCCGTCTGCGGCTTGGACGGGGGAACCCGAACCGCCGCCGCGGAGCGACCAGCTGCTCCTGTGGCGGCTGCGTCGCGGGCGCGAGTACGATCGAGCCTGTCCGGTGCTCCCCCGACACCCGACTCGTCCTCCCACCGAAGGGGCAAGGTGTCAAGACGGGCGTCACGGGCACCGGAACCCGAACCGTCCCGAGTTCCAGTCACGTCGGATAATCACGGCACAAAGCGCCCGTAGCTCAACGGATAGAGCATTGGTCTTCGGAGGCGGTCGGTTGACCGCTCGACTTGGCGGAGAAATCGCGACAAATCCCGCAGTTCACCGAGGAAGGGACCTTCCCCGGAGCGCCACGGGTGACACCCATTGCATCCGATTGTGACCGATCGCGGGTGTCGTGACACCCGCGGCGAGGTCCGCGGCACCCTGCGCGACCGCCAGATTGGCATGTCGGTCGGGGTGGTACTGACACCAGGGACTGAAGAATGGAATCCCGATTCCGGTCTGACAGAATTTTCTTCGCCGCGCAGATCTTTTTGATCGTAAAACTTCATCCTCCGGTTGGCACGCGCTCTGCACATCGCCCCGGCTCACTGCCTACGGGACACGGCCCGGTACGAAGTGCCACCGGGCCGGTTGCCAGTACCTGAAGAACAGCTTGAGCCTAATGGCTCGGCGAACCCAAGCGCTAGTACTCCCGCTGCAGCAAGTGCAATCCCCTTGACCCCAATCCCGCAGACAGGAATGCACGCGGTACCGGACCTGAGTCGTGATCGTCGCTGCCTGGCTGTGGACCATCGCTTGGTACTGGGGCCTTCTCGGGATCGTCCCGGGCTTCGTCATCACGATGAATGTGGTCGGCCTAGCGATGGTGCCGGCATACGCGGTGTTGAACAGAATCGCATTCAGGCGCGGCGCCAACCAGCTCGTCGGGGAGCTCTCGGCAGCCCGTGAAGAGAGCACCTCGTCATCATCGTAACGGGCGCGAGTCAGCAGCACCCCCCCAGGAGCGTTCAGTGCCCACCCCTGTTTCGGCCAGCAACTCGAAGCGCGCGGTTGTCAAGGTGGAGGTCGCCGTCGCGCCCGTGGCCAAGTTGAGGCGGAAGAAGGTGCAGAGTCGTCTGCGGGCCGCGGTGCATGGCGAAGTGATCACCCCTGCCAGGATCCCGTTCTCAATGGCACGGGGGACGTTGTCGCTCGGCCAGACGCCAGTCGAGTGTCACGTGCTGAACGACCTTCGGCGGGTTCTGACGCAGCGAGAGGTGATCCGGGTGCTTTCCGGCGGGCGTGAAAGTGGTCATATCGCGCCCTACCTTGAACGGAATCCCTTGATTGATAAGGACTTAGTCGCGGGCGCAATCGTGCCGTTCAAGATCCCCGGACAACCCACGGAGGCACAGGGATATGAGGCCACCCTCCTCATCGACATCTGCACGAAGTACCTCGAGGCCGACGACCAAGGGCTTCTTCGCAGCTCTCAGAAGGGACTGGCGAAACAGGCCCAACTGGTGATCCGTGCCTGCGCCAAGGTCGGCATCATCGCTCTGATCGACGAGGCTACCGGGTACCAGGAGATCAGGGCCAAGAACGCCCTGCAACTGAAGCTCCAGGCCTTCATCCTCGAGGACATGCAGGAGTGGGCCGTGATGTTCCCCGCCGAGTTCTGGCGGGAGCTGTCCCGTCTGGAGGGTGTGGATTACCAGGCCCGGCACCGGCCGCTTCGCTGGGGCAAGTACATCATGATGTTCGTCTACGACGCGATCGACAAGGACGTCGGCCAGGCGCTTCGGGAGAAGAACCCCAACCCGAAGTTCCTCTGCAACCACCACCAGTGGCTGAAGCAGTACGGGCGCGATCGCGTCAACAACCAGATTCAACGGATCATCGCCATCATGCAAACCTGCAACACGATGGCCGAGTTCAGGCAAAAGTTCGCCCACATCTACAAGCAGGACCCGCATCAAACGGCTTGGGACGACTGGCTGCGGCTGGTCTGAACCTTCAGTGTCCGTTCTCGGGGGAGCGGTGAACAGCATCTCCCCAACACCGTGTGTTGTGAAGCCTCCTAGCCGGCGCCGGGCTGAGGTGATCGTGAATCGGCGCACTGGATCTCCGCTCATGGCCCGCGACATTAAGGCCTTTCAGTTCTGGATTGCCCCCTCCGATCAGCCCACCAGCACCGTTCTCGACCTGGTGACGGAGTACATGCACGGCGGGGGGAAAGCGTTCGAGTTCGACCACATGTCGCAGAACTACCTCGCCACCGAACTGAACTGGACCAAGGCCAAGAAGATGCTGACCGGCACGGTATATCGCCTCCGGGGCAACAGCCTGCCGGTCGCTGTCCGCGGGATCACCACGCACGACCTGCCGCTGAAGGAGGACGAGTACCTTGGGGAGCCGATGTGCTTCGCGTTCTTGCCGGACGTCGGCGGAGCCCTCATCCACTACTCCCACACTGGGCCGCGACACGCGGTAATGGGGGCGCTCCTGAGCAGGATGGGCTACGCCGATGCCATCCGGGTCGAGCCGCTGATCCGTACCGACATGCTCATGCAGCTCAACAGCAAGAGCTACATTAAGGGCCTGGAGTTCTCCCTAACCGATCCCCGGGGCGTAGCCGAGCTGCGCGAGATGGGAGGCTCGATCGGCGGGGCTATCAAGGTCCTGGATGACGTCGGCGGGGTCAACATTCACGTCCAGGTCACGATGGGTCACACGAAGGGGGAGGGCCTCGTCACCAGCACCGTGAAGAAGTTTGCCCGTGCGCTCCAAAAGCTCGCGAGCTCGGCTCCTGAGGGCGAGTCGCCGGTCCGCACCATTAAGGTGACCGGGGCCGACGACGAGGACGCCCCCCTGTCAGAATTGGACTTGTTGAGGGCGCGAGAGCCGATTACCCTTATGGTGAGCGAACAAGGGAGACACCTCGACCGTATCGACTGCCAGCGCAAGCTGGCGGGGGAACTCTTCGATCGCCGCGACAAATTCCGCCGGCAAGCGGGGGGTTGAATGTCCGTGATCACGCTGCCCACAACTCTGGCCCACATGGCGGCGCCCCGCGAGGGGCCGCTGAAGGTGGCCCTGAAGGTGCGGGCCCGTGGTGTGTGGGAATACTGGTATCCGTGGTTCTTCGGCGGTGCCACAGCCGCGGCGGTGATGTACGTTAACCTGCCGCGCGAGTGGGTCTACGACGCTCTACGGGGCTGTCTGAGCAGCGCCGTGGATGCCGCGGCCGTTCTCGCCGGCTTTCAGGGAACCGCCTTGGGCCTGTTGCTCACTCTGCTGAACTCGCCGGCCGTGAAGAAGCTCCGCGAGATGGGCTTCTTCCGGCGCCTGGTCCACTTCCACCTTCACGCGATTGTCGCCATGCTGGCGGCCGTCGGCGTGTCGATGGCGCTGCTCGCCGTTCAAGGTGTGACCAAGGACTTCGGCGACTGGACGCGGGCCATCGCTGGCCTCGTCGCGTTCATTGCCGTCGCGGCGAGTCTCGCGGCTCTCCGTGTGACCACGCTGATGGTCAAAATCCTCAGCCTGGACCCGGCGAAGTTGACGGGGTAAGACAGGACGAATCTCCGAATAACTTAGAGGTCCGCGTCCGCCAAGACCTGCTCGCACGCGGTAGCGACCTGCGCCCTCGTCGACCACAGGGGTGAGGGGTATCCGGCGACGCAACTCGATGACATCGCCTTCGCTGGTCTCCACGGTCACCGAGCACTCTCGCTCGTTGTGGCGCGTCACATAGGTCGAGTTGTCATTGTGGCAGAGGATCTGCAGAGCGGCGACGACGGCGCTCTTGCCGCAATTGTTGGGCCCGACCAACACCGTGAGGCCATCGGCCGGTTCGATGACCGTGTGGGGGTGGGACATGAAGTTGACCAGCTCGATGCGACGGATCACGGCGCAACTCCGCGACGTCCTGTCGCACAAAAGGCTCACGTGGAATGGCCACGCCGGGGATTCTACGGCGAGTACATCGGACTGCCGTCATCAGATTTCTCCGGGCTGCCAATCCCTCCAAGAACGGAGGCACTGTCCCGCCCAACGCCATCGCGACAAACTATCGCTCGCGGCCGAGAGGCGAATTCGCTGCTGTACCGCCCCATTGCCGTCGTCGGTGAGGTTGCCGTTGTCGTCGTAGGTGATCCCGCTGTAGCTGGTCCCGTTGACATCTCGTTCGCGTTGTTGAAGGTTCTCGTGTTGGTGGTTTCGTAGCCGCCCGCGCCGTCGAGGTCGAGCTGCTCGTCGGGCCAGTTGCCGGTCTGCGAGCGCGTCCAGGTCTGGCTGCGGGAGCGCGTGCTGATCGAGTTCCCGTTGTAGTTGCCCTCTTCCGCGGTGGTTACGCGGTTGAGCAGGTCGATCGCGTGCTTGCTGTCGCACTTCCTCGTGCCGGCCGGGGTCGCCAGGATCGGGTGCGCGACCGTCAGGATGTTCGAGTTCTCGTCGTACGTCAGCGCGTGGTTCACAAAGGTGCGATCGGTCGAGAGGTCCTTGATCCACAGGTCGTCCTTGACGCGGTTGAAGCGATCGAGGTTGTCGTAGACCCCCGTCGCGGCGCCCACGGCGTACGCGTTGCGCAAGACCGCGGGTTGACTGAGCCGTGTCGCGACAACCATGCCCGCTCCGTTACATTCGTACTCAACATCATGACGCCGGCAGCATCTAAAGCCGGCCAACAACAAAGCCACGGGAGGCAACGCCTTGTTGGCGCTCCTCTCGCGGCTCAAGAGCACCGAGGAGTCAAAACACTCCTCCGATGGGGATGAAGACCTGCTGTTCCAGCCGGAGCGCATGCTTCGGCGGGTGATGTGAGAGTCGCCCATCAAGGAGCAGCAGGCCAGGAAGAGTGTACCGATGGACAGTTCGGCGGCGGCTGGGACGGAGGGAGCGACGGCGGTGTACGTCGGCTTGGACTATCACGCGGCGTTCGTGCAGGTGTGCGTGCTGGATGGGCACGGGCGCCAGCTCGTCAATCGACGCTGCCCCAACAGCGTCGAGGGCGTCGCCGCCGCGGTCACGCCGGGATGGGTCGTCGCCGCGGCGGCGCTGGAGAGCTGCTGCGGGGCCGCGGACCTGTGCGCGGCGTTACGGGAGCACGCGGGTTGGCCCGCGGTGCTGGCGCACCCGGGGTACGTCGCACGCATGAAGCGCAGCCCGGACAAGAGCGACTTCTCCGACGCGAAGATGCTCGCGGAGCTGTGCCGCGTGGGGATGGTGCCCACGGTGCACCTGCCCAGCACCGATACGCGCGATCTCCGCACGCTGGTTCGACTGCGGGCCGACCTGGTCAAGCGTGTCCGCGCGGTCAAGACGCGGCTCCTGGGCCTGCTGCGGCTGCACCGCGTCAAGGAGGATCCCGGCGTCGGCGGACGCTGGAGCAAGCGCTGGCTCAACTGGCTGCGCAGCGGGCCCGACGGGCTCAGCCCCGACGCACGCTTCGCCGTCGAGATGGAGCTGGGCGAGCTGGCGCAGCTGCGCGAGCGTACCGCGATGGTCGAGGGGCGGCTCCAGGAGCGGACCGCGCACGACCCCGTGGTGCAGCGGCTCCTGGGCATCAAGGGGATCGGCCCGGTGACGGCGTGGACGATGCGGGCGGTCGTCGGGGACTTCTCGCGCTTCGCCAGCGGCAAGCACCTGGCCCGGTTCTGCGCGGTCACGCCGCGGAACGCCTCGAGCGGCACGCGTGTCGGCGACGCCGGACTGATCCGAGCGGGCGACCCGCTGCTCAAGACGGTGATCGTGGAGGCGGCCCAGCGGCTGCGGCGCTACGACCCGCGTTGGCGAACTCTCTCACAGCGTCTGGCCGGACGCGGCAAGCCCACGAGCGTGATCGTGGCCGCGGTCGCCAACCGTTGGGTGCGGTCGATCTTCCACCAGCTCAAACGTCCGGCGCAGGAGGTGCCCGCGGCGGCGTAGCCGGACGCACGCACGCCGCCATCAACGACCAATGATCGATCAGGTCAAGCGAGATGCTCCCGCGACGGGCGTCCCGCGCGATGGGCCGGCAAGCTCGGGTGCCACCTGGGCCGCGGCGGCTTAGGCCGCCGGGGCTTCGGTCTTCCGAATGGGCAGCCGGCTCCCTTCGCGCCTCGGATGCAACCCACATGGGCACGGCCGCGGCTTCAACCCCGCGACCCACGCTCGGATAGACGAATGGGCCGCCCCGCGAGAGTTCCCCGCTTGACGCTTGACAAACGGCAGGTCTTCATAGAGGTGCCACGATCCTGGCTTACTCGGTGCCCCCTGCCGGTCGAGGTCGAGCCGCCGGCGACGTTGCGCATCTCCGTGACCTGCCGGCCTCGCTCGTCGTACCGTACTTGAAGGCGGGCTTCCGCGAGTCGGTCACAGACGCCACCGATCCGTCGGTGTTTTACGGCGTGGTTGTGCGGAGTTTCCCCAACAAAACCGAACTCCGCCCAAAGTCGCGGAGCTCGGTGGCACGCAACGCCGTGAACTACGCGGCCGCCGATTGAGCGGCAAGCCGTTTGGCGGCGGCGACTTGCGCGGGCGTGGCCGCGGTGATCGTCGGGGGTCCCGGCGGGGCGGGGTTCTTCTTGTGCGGCCAGCGG
>Ga0163153_10007948_pt1 | contig 11224 bp, 11 predicted proteins | sample OliLakLV19MP6IB1_FD_148629 | JGI IMG/M metagenome (GOLD analysis project Ga0163153, IMG submission 148629) | Freshwater microbial mat bacterial communities from Lake Vanda, McMurdo Dry Valleys, Antarctica - Oligotrophic Lake LV.19.MP6.IB-1 | ecosystem: Environmental > Aquatic > Freshwater >... | reverse complement strand
TCATAATATTGGGCATGGCTTGTTTCACCCGTCAGGTAGAGATCACAGCCCAGGGCGGCGGCGGCTTCAATCTCGCGTGCGCCAAAACCGCTAAGAATACCCACGCGATGAATAATGCGCGGCCCATAAGATTGAACAAGTTTGACGGGTCCCACTCTGTGTTCAAACCGATCCACCAAATGATCGAGCTTAACGCCATGCGGTGCAGTGGCAAGTGCAGCAAGTTTCACCCCATTGGCATTGCCCCACCATTCGGTGATTTCTAAGCCCAGCCGCCGGGCCAGTTCAGCATTGTTACCCACTTCGGGGTGGGCATCCAGCGCCAGATGGGCAGCGTAGAGATTCAAGTTAGCGTCAAAGAAGGTGCGCACCAGGCGACCATAGCTACCACGTAAAAGTTTTGGCGCTCCCCAAAAGATACCATGATGCACCAACATCAAATCAGCACCCTGGCTAAGCGCAGCCTCTACACAAGGCTGGTGGGCGTCCACCAACCCGACTACGCTTTCCACCTCTTCACGCCCCTCGATCTGAAGTCCCTGTGGTCCATAATCCCGAATTTCCCCAATGCTCAGATAGGTGTCAAGATAGGTCACCAATTCCGTTCGCTTCATGGATTATCCTCCTACAGTCTACTATAGTCTATCTGGGCTTGGATTGCCGCGACGGATAAATTTTTTCGCACGCCGCGCAAATTGGCGACGCGGTAGCATGACCCGTCGCGCACACGTCAGACAGACCAGACCAATATCAGCGCCAACGCGTACCACCTCCCATTGCAACCCACCACACGGGTGCGCTTTGCGCATTTCTACGACATCGCCAAGATAAAGCTGTTCATGAATTTCCATAGGCTGTCCTGTTGGCAAGTAGAGGAGAAGGGGAGTGGGGGAGTGAGGAAGTCGAGGAGAAAGGGCGAACAATAAACCTCTGCATCCTTACCCCCTACACCCCCACTCCCCCTTTCTCTCCCACTCCCTCACACCACGCCAGCAAAGAAATCAGTCTCCATGCCATTGGGGGCAGGATAGGCGCGGGTAAAGCTTTCCGTGATCATGAAACGGTGGCGCAAAAATTTGGGTATGATGCGCACAAAAGCCGGCCCGCCGCTATATTGGCTGGCGTGCGCCTGGCTGGCCGCTGCCTTTTGGGGCAGATAGCGTTCCACGTTGATCTGGGCATGAACCGGCGTATCCCAACGACTGATTTCTACCAAATTGATATCTTTGTTACGACCAATCGCGGTTGGATCTTGTCCCATGAGCGGCATAAGCCGGACCACAAGCTTGAGTATCCGTTTATCAAAGGCGGTATAGTAGAGCTTCTGTGGCCCAACATAACTATGCTTGGGTTGCTGTGCGTTTGAGCGCACCAGATGAAACGCCGCCGTCACGGTTTCGCAGAGCCGAATATGGTCAGGGTGGCCGTAACCGCCATAGGGATCGTGGGTCAAAATAACATCCGGTTGGAGTCGTTGGATGTAATCGACCAGCTCCAGCGTGAGGGTTTCAAGTGGCTGTTGGAGCAGGGCTTGTGGGTGAAAGTTTTCTGGTGTATTGCGCATACCACTATCGCGATAGGGCAATGACCAAATGCTGGTCACACCCAATGCCAGCGCGGCGTTCGATAACTCAGTGGAACGCACCTGAGCCAGCGTATCGTGGCTGACAAGATGTTTGGGATCTTCCACCGAGCCGGCTATGCCATCCGTTCCGATAATGATGTGAACGTGTTTACCTTCGGCTGCATAGCGCGCCAGCGCGCCGCCAGGGCCAAAACTCTCATCATCCGGGTGAGCGAAGACACCCAATAGCGTTTTTTGTGGTTTCATAGGATTGTATCCTGTTGGGCGGTATAGCTATCCAGAAAAGTTTTGTCCCATTCTTGCACTGAAGAGTCCCAAAGGGAACCCCGTACAAAACTTTTCTGGGGAACTACAGTGTAATTGATTTACGTATTATCCGTCATTCTGGATACAGTGACAAGTACGAGAGCCATCCATTAGTCAACTGACGATGGACGACCGCCGACGCCTAAGATCAGTTATCTATCGTCCATCGCGGTTGCCTTCTAGGCGCGTCCATCGTCAGTCATCCATCGTCCATGATTTTAAGGTAGATCACTTTTGACTGAACAGACAAATTTATAATTTGCAGATCATGGGCAAAAGTAGATAGTGCTACTGACCTTACCGATATTCTCTGGCATAATCAAGAAGATATCATCAATAAGCACTAGGTACAAATTTATGTTCGTAGGAGATTATACAATGCGTTTTGAGCCTCTGTTACGAGTGCTGGGAGCGCTGGTGTATGGGTTTATCGGTTGGGAACTGGGCATTTCGTTGGCACAGACGACTGAATTAACGACTGATTCGGCTCTTTATCTTTTGCCGGCAACCTTACTCTGCGGCGCACTTGGCTATTTTCTAGCGCCTTGGCTGGTGATTGTACCGGCCAAAGCCGCGCGCAATAACTTACGCGCCATTCCGCCAGGTGACCTAATCGCAGGCACGATCGGGTTGATGTGTGGTCTGTTGATTGCGGCTTTGCTTAGCTATCCAGTTGCCCAGTTGCCCCCGCCCTTTGGAAGCATCTTGCCTTTGATTCTTGTTATCATCTTTGGTTATCTAGGTGCAACCGTAGCCGTCACTAGCCAGGAAGATTTATTTGCTCTTTTTCGTCTCAACCGTTCGTCCAACGATGCTGTTTCCACCGTGGGTGTGAGATCGCCAACAACTGCAGGTGCAGACGGTAATGGTTATCAACCGCCCAAGCTGCTGCTTGATACGAGTGTCATCATTGATGGTCGTATCGCCGATATTGCCCAGACCGGTTTTGTGCCTGGTACTTTGACTGTGCCGCGCTTTGTGCTGAATGAACTTCAGTATATTGCTGATTCCTCGGATGCGCTACGGCGTAATCGTGGACGACGGGGCTTAGAGATCCTCGACCGTCTGCAAAATACGGATGAGGTGGCGATCGAATTTATCGATCTAGACCCCCAAGATACACAGCAGGTGGATGATAAATTAGTCACGCTGGCGCTTACCATGACTGCCGCCATTGTGACCAACGATTACAACCTGAACCGCGTGGCGCGCCTCCAGGGAATCAAGGTCTTGAACATCAATGAACTGGCTAATGCTGTCAAAGCTGTCCTCCTGCCTGGCGAAGAACTGCCCTTGCGCATTATCCAGGAAGGCAAGGAAGCGAGCCAGGGCGTTGGTTTCTTGGAAGATGGCACAATGGTCGTTGTCGAAAATGGTCGCCGCTTCTTACACCAGGAAGTGTTGGTACAGGTCACCAAGGTCTTACAGACCAATGCCGGGCGCTTAATCTTTGCCACCCCGGAATAGTGCAAGCAAACGAAGGGAAGACAAGAAGACAGGAAGATAAGAAGATTTACACTTCTCCTGTCTCCCTGTCTTCTTGTCTTTACCTCGTACAAAACAAGTTGTGCTATAATCACCCTATCAATGTCATGTTTTCACAAACACAGATAGGATTGTCCTCATGAGCCTTCGCATTTATAACACGCTCACGCGGCAGACCGAAGACTTTCAAACGCTGGAGCCGGGCAAAGTGAGTATGTATGTCTGCGGCCCCACTGTCTATGCCAATGCGCATATTGGTCATGCGATGGCCGCGATTGTCTTTGATATGGTGCGCCGCTATCTCATCTACCGCGGCTATCAGGTGCGCTATGTCACCAACTTTACCGATGTAGATGACAAGATCATCCGCCGCGCGAATGAGAACCGTCAGGACCCCATTGCTCTAGCCGATCATTATGCCGATGAATATTTGCGTCATCTTACTGATTTAAATGTAATGCCAGCGGATGTCTACCCCAAGGTGAGCGAGACGATGCCCGAAATTATCCAGATGGTGCAAAATTTGGGTGAAGAAGGCTATGCCTATCAACTCAACGGTGATGTCTACTTCCGTGTGACCAAGGATGAGGATTATGGCAAGCTCAGCCGCCGCACCCTAGACGAAGCGCTCAGTGGCACACGGGTGGAAGAGGATCAGCGCAAAGAGCATCCCGGTGACTTTGCCCTCTGGAAATCGGCTAAACCGGGTGAGCCGGCTTGGGAAAGTCCGTGGGGGCAGGGTCGCCCCGGCTGGCATATTGAGTGCTCGGCCATGAGTCTGCGCCACTTGGGCGAACAGATCGACATTCATGGCGGCGGCAATGATCTGGTCTTTCCGCACCATGAAAATGAGATTGCCCAGACCGAGAGCATGACCGGCAAACCTTTTGCGCGTTACTGGATGCACAACGGCATGTTGCAACTGGCCGGCGAAAAGATGAGCAAATCGCTGGGCAACCTGATCACGATTGATGACTTTCTGACCAAGCACAGCAGCGATGCCCTGCGTATCATCATCTACTCAGGTCATTATCGCAAACCGATAGTCTACAATGAGGAGACGCTGACCAGCGCCAAAAAGGTACTTGCCCGCCTGATGACTGGTCTACGCTCTAGTAAAGGGCCTAAGAGCACCGGAGAAGAAGCGGACACTTTGCGCGAAGCCACCGAAAAGGCGCGCGCCAGCTTTATTGAGGCAATGGATGATGACTTTAACACCAGCAGTGGCATGGCCGCCATCTTTGAACTGATCCGCGCCATCAACAGTGCGCGCGATGCTGGTGTTAGTGGTCCTTTCTTTAGCGCCGCCCAACAGACGCTGCGTGAGTTAACCGGCGTGTTAGGCTTGACTTTTGAAGAAGAAAGTGCCGAACCAAGCGGCAGCGGTGATGTAAAACCCTTTGTTGACCTGCTTGTCACGATTCGCACCGAGTTACGCGCCGCTAAGCAGTGGGCGCTGGCGGACAAAGTGCGTAATGGTTTGAAGGAACAGGGTATTGTAATTGAAGACACGCCGGAAGGCCCCGTGTGGCGTTTTGGAGAGTAAGCCATGACAGTGCAAAGTTTACAGCGACTATTTACGATAGACGATTATCACAAAATGATTGACGCCGGCATCCTGAATGAAGATGATCGCGTCGAATTAATGAATGGCGAAATCCAAACTATGAGCCCCATCGATTCCGTTCATGCCGCCAATGTCAATCGGTTAAACCGGCTTTTGACACGCCTGATTGATGAACAAGCCATTGTCAGCATCCAAAACCCATTGGAATTAAATGACTATAGCGAACCACAGCCGGATCTTGTTCTCCTCCGCTGGCGGGATGATTTTTATGAAGAACACCATCCGACACCGGAAGATACGCTTTTGGTCATTGAAGTTGCCAATACATCAGCCACCTTTGATCGAACTACGAAGTTGCCGCGCTATGCCACCGCCGGTATCCCAGAGGTGTGGATTGTTAATATCAAGCAGCATGTCATTGAACAGTATACGCAGCCGGATGGCGATGAGTATGTCAATCGTAAAATCATCAGACGCGGCCTGATTGTAACTACCTGTTTAGAACCGGGTCTTGAACTCCCGGTAGAACGCATTTTTGGACGTAGATCATCATGAGTGAATTAATCTATGGACGACGCGCCGTCCTTGAAACATTGCGCGCGAATCGACGACGCTTATTTCGTCTGTGGCTAGAGGGTGCGACTGAGCCAGCCAAAACGGGCATCATTGGTGAAATTTGGGCGCTGGCCGAGGCCCAGAATGTACCCACGCGTCCGATCAAGGGCGGACTCTTTGACAAATTAGTCGCGCAACAGGTGAACGCGCAAGGTGTGGCCCTGGAAGTAGGCGACTATCCCTATGTTGATCTTGATCTATGTTTAGAGCACGCACGCACCCAAGCTGAGCCACCACTCTTTTTGATCTTGGACCATCTTCAAGATCCGCAAAATCTTGGTACACTCTTTCGCACAGCCGAAGCCATGGGTGTGCATGGTGTGGTGATTCCCGATCGCCGTTCTGCCCATGTGACCGCAGCCGTCAGCAATGCCAGCGCCGGAGCGGTTGAACATATGTATGTGGTTCAGGCGACCAATATCAACCAGACCATTGAAGAGCTAAAAGCGAGCAATATTTGGGTCGTTGGTCTGGATAATGTGGAACAGGCTATGCCCCTCAGTCAGGCTAATCTGACCGGTGCGCTGGCAATTGTGGTGGGCAGCGAAGGGGAAGGGCTTAGCCGCTTGACCCGCGAGCGTTGTGATTTTTTGGTGCGTCTGCCGATGGTTGGGCGCGTGGAAAGTCTTAATGCCGCGGTAGCGGGAAGCATTGTCCTCCATGCGGCGCGTCAGGCGCGCGAGCTGGTTACACAGCCTTGAACTAAAGTTCAGGCTGATAGCCTAAGTCGGCTGAAGCCGACTACAGATCATCGATTATTTCCAAGCCCACTTCAGGGCGGACACGCTAGACCTGACAGGTTTCCGAAAACCTGTCAGGTCTTTACCCCGACTTATTGAGAAGATACCTTTTAATGTCCAAAAAACGTACAAAGTCGAGCTGACCTACTGTTTTACTACCCTATTGTCTCACTGGACTAGGTAAACAATGATGGCCGATCCATAGGGTCGGCTTTTTTGTTAATCAATTGTTAAAAATCTTATGTTACCATTGTTAATTTGCGCGTATATACTAAGATTTGGTAAGCAAGTAATTGGTATAGGACTTACACACGAAATGCCTGTAACCAGGAAGACCGGACAGGTCTGAGTCTGCGTATCTCGTATGGTGGATAGCTTTGTTAAAGCAACGGTTGGTCTCAGAAAATCTTATACAATCTTTGGCAGCTTTCAAAATTCGTTGGCGTACTGCCTTTGCCTATGTCATTCTACCTGTGTTGTTGATGGCTGCTCTTGGTTTGTATTTATCTTTTCGGGTGAATCAATGGTATCTGGAACAGGTCGCTATGGCGGCCGTGGCGCAAACCGAACGCTTGGCACAAAGTAGTGAATTACATCGCGCTTGGCAACAAGGAGCGCCTAGCTTGCAACGTCAGTTGCAAACTGGATTGACCTTGGTTGATCTTCACGCGACGGCCATTGCTGTTGATGGGATCGTGGTTGCGGATTCACATACAAGTGTAGCGTCGGTCCAACGACTAGGTAACCTACCTGAGGTTCGTGCAGCGCTCACCAGCGGTATTGGGCGCAGCAATCGTTATGATAGCATTTTAGGCGAACAAGCATTGGTGGTGGTTGTTCCAGTGCAACAGGATGAGCAACTGCTAGGTCTGCTACGCGTTGCCTATCCGTTCCCCAACACCCGCAACAGTCTTGCCCAGTTGCGCACAACGATTTTCCCCGCCACGCTGCTGACCGCGCTGCTCATAGTTGCCCTACTACTCTTTCAAACAGAACGGACAGCCCATTCTCTCCGCCGACTGACCCAAACGGCGGAACGGATCACGAAGGGCGATTTAGGCGCGCGCACCCTTTCCTTGAGTGGTGGAGAAATTGGTCAATTTGTGCGCGCCTTTAACCGCATGGCAGAAAAGCTGCAAAGTCAGATGACCAAGCGCGCTAGGGAGAAGGATCGCCTGCATACGGTGCTCCATGTGATGACCGATGGCGTGCTGATCGTGAATCGGCATGGGCGGGTGCGGCTGCTCAACCCCGCCGCGGCCCAGATTTTGAAGATTCCTCAAGAGCGCGCCCTGAAACGCACCTTTGTGCAAGCGGTGCGCGACCATCGCATCGTCGAGGTCTTTCTACGTTGCCAAGAGTCTGGGCACAATGAAACCGCGCTGTTGGAGTTAGACCGGGATCGTTTCATCGGCATGATCGTCACCCATTTTCTACGGGGTGACGATCGCGGGTACTTGGTTGTGATGCAAGACTTGACCCGTTTGCATCAACTCCAGACTGTGCGCCGGGATTTTATTAGCAACATTTCGCATGAATTGCGTACGCCGATTGCTTCACTGCGTGCCCTAGTCGAGACGCTGAGCGATGGGGCGCTGGATGATCATGTGGCCGCCCATCGCTTTCTCCGCCATATGGAGGTGGAGGTCGATGCGCTTTCCCAAATGGTGCAAGAATTGCTCGATCTGGCGCGTATTGAATCCGGCAAAGCGCCACTTCAGGTAGCCGACGCATTACCAATGGCTCTGTTGCGGCATTGCACAGACCGATTGCATACGCAGGCAATGCGCGCACAGGTGACATTACATATCGATGTATCCACCGAGCTTCCGGTGGTGTATGTCGATGCCAATCGCATTGAACAGGTCATTACCAATCTCATTCATAATGCGATTAAGTTTACGCCACCGGGCGGTGAGATCCGCCTTTCCGCGTGCGTCAATGAGGAAAAGAGCTTAACCATCAAGGTTGCTGACACCGGCGTTGGCATTGCTCCGGACGATATTCCGCGTGTCTTTGAACGCTTTTACAAAGCCGATCGCGCACGTTCGGGCGGTGGCACAGGTCTTGGTCTTGCCATTGCCAAACATATTGTACAAGCGCACGGTGGACGCATTTGGGTGGAAAGCCGCCTGGGCAAAGGCAGCACCTTCTTCTTTACCTTGCCGCTGACTAACGCCGAGACGCACACTGGGACGCAACCCCTAGTACAGTCTGGCGGAAATACCCATAGTAATCTTTTAGTAGAACGGTAAGACAGTAGAACAGTGAACTAGTAAAAACACTGACCTACTGACTGTGGCGACAAAGCTCGGTGAATATACCTATTACCCGCCGCGGTGAAATGGTGCGCTGTCCCTGGCATGGCTGGGAGTTTGACATCAAGACCGGCCAATCTTGGTTTGACCCCGACAAGACGCGTGTGCGCAATTACCCAGTCACGGTTGAACAACTAGTGCCGACCAGCGTTGAACCACCGGCCTCCGGCTTGGAACCAGGCCCTTACATGGCTGAAACCTACCCCGTCACCGTGGAAAATAGAGTAGAAGATAGCCCAGAAAACAGTACAGAAAGTCCCATAGAAAAAGCCTATGTGGTGATCAAAATCTAATTGATGCAGTAACCGTTTGGGTAAGTTGCATCTAGTGACAATCATGATACAATTTTAAGAAGCGCAGCGCGGCTGCGCTTTTTGCTTGCCACTTTTATTGGAGGATCAAAAATAAGCGACCCATGCGCATCTGCATTCTTGACAGTTCTTATGAGCTATCACAGTCTGTGTTTAAGGGTGTTGATATACCCGTCAACCCGCAACAGTATCTTGATGCACACCAGTGTGAACACCATTTCCTGCACAAGGCGACGGCGGTACAGCGCGTCTTTGCGCTGGCAAAAGAGGGTTTTGATCTCTTTATCAACCTGTGTGACGGGGAATGGGATGAAGATCGCGCTGGGATTGAGGTAGTGCAGGCGCTGGAACGGCTGGGCGTTCCCTTTACCGGGGCCACTTCTGTCTTCTATGCAGCGAATCGTGAAAAATTGAAGATGGCCTGTCACTACTGGAATGTGAAAACACCCGCTTCGGTCTTTGTCTATGATGAGCAGGGTATTGCCCTGGCGGCGCGCAATTTGCGCTATCCCATGCTAGTCAAACATTATAATGGCTATGGCAGTATTGGTCTGACGCGCGACTCGCGGGTGATGACTGAAGAAGCGCTCTATCGCCAAACGCATCAGATGTTAGACACCTATGGCGGGGCGCTGATTGAAGAGTTTATTGAAGGGCGGGAATTTACCGTGTTGGTGGCCGAAAACCCCGATGACGCAACGGATCCAGTCACCTATCTGCCAGTTGAATTTCGCTTTCCTGAAGGCGAAACCTTCAAACACTTTGGTATGAAATGGGAAACGTATGTTGATATGAATTGCGTACCAGTCACGGATGGCGCGCTCATTATCCGTCTGCAAGCGATGGGGAAGAAAGTTTTTCTGGGGGTCGAGGGCGCAAGTTATGGTCGCGCGGACATTCGTATGAACGAACAGGGTGAACTCTTTATCCTAGAGATGAACCCCAATTGTGGTATCTTCTATCCGCGCGAGGCGATGGGTAGCGCTGATCTGGCCTTGCTGCATGACCCGCGCGGGCATAGCCACTTTGTCGATATGATTCTGCGCGCCGCGTTAAAACGCGCTCGGAAGATTCAGAAAAAGTGGCAGGTAGCGCTGAATAGCGAGCAGCGCTATGGCATGTACGCCGTCGAGTACATCCCTGTTGGCACACTCATTGAGCGCTATGAAGAACAGCCCCATGTGTTGGTGAGCAAGCGCTATGCCTTGCAGCACTGGAACGCACAACAAAAACAGTGGTTTCACCAATACGCCTATCCTATCACTGACGAGATTTATGTGATGTGGAGCCATGATCCAGAGCAGTGGCAGCCGCTCAACCATTCGTGTGACCCGAATGCTTGGCTCCAGGGCTTGGATCTGGTGGCGCGACGCACTATTGCGCCAGGGGAGCAGATCACCATTGACTATGCCACCTTTTGCAACGAAAGTATGGAAGAATTTGCCTGTACCTGTGGCACCATCAACTGCCGAGGCGTGATCCGTGGTGATGATTATCAACAAGACTTTATCGAACAGTATGGCGCGCATGTGTCGGATTATGTGCGGAGCAGGCGCGGCGTATAGGTTGGAAGTAAAGAATCAACATGAAAATTGATAGCTTACGTTTACAACAGTTACAAGCAGAACTCCATCAGGGCAACCGCGCGGCCCTGGATAATTTCTGGGCAGAAGTGATTGCCGGTGGCACGCCCTTGATCGAGCCTGTAGATGACGGCGATTGTCTGGTCACCTTTCTCTGGCGCGACAAAGCAGATGCCGCCGGTCATTGCGCTGATGATTGATAACCTCAACCGCCAGGAGTTGGTCTGTGATCCAGTGTTTGCCAGTTACATAGCCCATCAAGTCATCCCGTGGTTGCGCGAAAACTTTCCGGTGACAGCCGATCCGGCACAGACTGTCGTCACTGGCTCCAGTTTTGGCGGTCTGGCGGCGGCCTATCTGGGTTTGCACTATCCCGCAATTTTTGGCAAGATTCTTTCCCAAACCGGCTGGTTTCGCTGGCGACCGGAGGGCGATCCAGACTTTCATTGGCTGGCGCGACAATTTGCCCAATCACCTACGTTGCCCTTGCGCTTTTATCTGGACGTGGGCAATTTAGAGGTTGCACAGATGCTTGACAGTGGCCCGACTCAGCTTGAAGCAAATCGACATATGCGTGATCTCCTACTAACCAAAGGCTATCCGATGCATTATGTTGAGTATAGCGGCGGTCATGACTATAGTAGCTTAGAAGCGCCTTTCGTTCTAGCGCTGACCCATTTGTTGTGCGAGGAGTACACTTGTACAATATTGTAA
>Ga0163153_10007947_pt1 | contig 11225 bp, 9 predicted proteins | sample OliLakLV19MP6IB1_FD_148629 | JGI IMG/M metagenome (GOLD analysis project Ga0163153, IMG submission 148629) | Freshwater microbial mat bacterial communities from Lake Vanda, McMurdo Dry Valleys, Antarctica - Oligotrophic Lake LV.19.MP6.IB-1 | ecosystem: Environmental > Aquatic > Freshwater > Lake... | reverse complement strand
ACCAAGGATTTCGGCGTCGGCGACGCACTCGTCCGAGCGCTGCGCGGCGTCGACCTCGACGTTTACTCGGGCGAGCTGACGCTTTTGGTCGGCCCGAGCGGCTGCGGCAAGACGACGCTGCTCTCCGTCGTCTGCGGCATTCTCGACGCCACGGCCGGCGACATCGAGGTGCTCGACTACGACCTGCACCAGTTGACGGGCCGGCAACTGGTCGACTTCCGTCGCAAGAACGTCGGCTTCGTGTTCCAGCAATTCAACCTGCTGCCGGCTCTAAACGCGGCGGAAAACGTTTGTGTTCCCCTGCTGCTGCAAGGGGTGCCCCGCCGCAAGGCGATCGAGCGCGCGAATGAAATGCTCGAGCGGGTCGGTCTGGCGGACCGCGCGAAGGCGCCGCCGTCGAACCTTTCGGGCGGGCAGCAGCAGCGGGTGGCCATCGCCCGGGCCCTGATCCACGAACCCAGGTTGCTCGTCTGCGACGAACCGACCTCCGCGCTCGACGCTCGCACCGGCCACACCATCATGGAACTGCTGCGCGAGGTGGCGTGCGGAAGCGACCGGGCGGTCGTCGTCGTCACGCACGACCCGCGTGTGTACGAGTTCGGCGATCGGATCGCGTCGATGGAAGACGGAAGGGTGGTCGGCGTGGCGGAGGGGACCGAGGCCAAGCGCATGGCGGCCGACCAATCGGCCCTTATGCGAACGGGAAAAAACTAGTGCGGACGGGCAAACAGTAGACCTCCGCCCGGCAAGAACGACCAAGCCAACTCTGCGAGATAGGACCGAAACATGATCACTCGTTACGGATTGCCGTTAGCCGCCGCCGGCCTGATGCTCGCGGCCCTGGCCTACGTGCTCGGGGCGAGCAAACCGGAAGCCCCGCCTCCGCCGCCGGAAGCTCCGCCGCGGAACCCCTACGCCAACGCCGTGGCGGGTACGGGCATCGTCGAACCACAAACGGAGAGCATTGCCGTCGGCGCTACGGTGCCGGGAGTGGTCGTCGAGGTATTCGTCCACGTCAATCAGAAGGTCAAGGCGGGCGACCAGCTGTTCCGGCAAGACGACCGCGAACTGCAGGCGATGCTCAAGCTCCGCAAGGCGGCGCTCGCGCATGCCGACGCCGAACTGACGCGGCTCAAGAACCTGCCCCGCACCGAAGACAAGCCGCTCGCCCTGGCGAAAGTGAACGAGGCCGAGGAAAACCTTTCGGACAAGCTCGACCTGTTGAACCGCGGCGAACAGTTGCTGAAAACCCGCTCGATGAGCGAAGAGGAGCAGATCCGCCGCCGCAAGGCCTACACCATCGCCAAGAGCCAGCTCGACCAGGCTCAGGCCCAGTACGAGCTGCTGTTGGCGGGCAGTTGGAAGTACGATCTCGAAGTGGCCCAACGAGTGGTCGAGCAAGCGCAAGTGCAGGTCGATCAGGTGACGACCGATCTCGATCGACTGGTCGTCCGGGCGCTGGTCGACGCCGAAGTGCTGCAGGTGAACGTCCGGCCGGGCGAGTTCGTCGGCACGACGGCCGGGCAGGCGTTCGTCATGCTGGGGAACGTGACCCAACTTCACATCCGGGCCAGCATCGACGAGCACGACATTCCCCGTTTCCGCGAAGGAGCCCCGGCCGAGGCCCTGCTCCGCGGCAAGCCGGAAGAAGCGTATGATTTGCGGTTCGTGCGGGTTGAGCCGTTCGTGGTGCCGAAGAAATCACTCACGGGCGAAAACACCGAGCGGGTCGATACCCGCGTGTTGCAGGTGATCTACGCCGTAGTCAACGCGCCGAAGCAACTCTACGTCGGCCAGCAGGTCGACGTCTTCATCGATGTCGACAAAGCGGGAGCAAAACCGCGCCCCACCGGCTCGGGGAAGAAGGCTACGCCGTCGTCGACGACGACCAGCTACTGAAACGGCCCAAAGGCAACCATCGTGTGAAAGCATGGTCCGCGCTGACCCACCGTGGAGGGCGGCCGGCCCCGCGCTCATGGAAATCGATCGATAGGTCGGAAGCTAGGGAGTTGACGCTGCGCCAGGGAACGAGCCGGCAATCAATCACGCCTGCACGCTCGCCTACTCCAAATAAACGAACTCATTCAGGTTAAACAGGGCCAAACAAAAATCCGCCAGGCCCGCCTCCTTGTCCGAGGCAATCAACTCGGCGGCTTCCTTCCGCTCCACCTCGCGCGGCGTGCGGCCTAATACGGCTCGGTACGCCAGGTCGATTTGTTTCGCCGCCTTGTCCCCCGCCTCGCAACGGACGTAGGCCGCCAGATCCCGGGCCGCCTCTTGCGAGAATTCCGAGTTCAATAAAACCAAGGCCTGCGGGGCCGTGGTCGACGTGTTGCGTTTGGGGCAGCTCGCCATCGTGTCCGGCCGGTCGAATGCGTCCAACAGCGGCAGCCGCAAGTTACGCCGCACGAACAGATAAATCGTTCGCCGGCGATGATCTTCCTCGTCGGGGCTCGTCTTCCACTGCCCCTTGAGAATCGTGCCGAGTAGTTCCTTGGGCAGCGGCGGCATCACCCCGGGCCCGCCGCTCCGATCGCTCAGCCGGCCCGCAGCCGCCAGCATCGCGTCGCGCACCGCGTCGCCGTCGAGCCGCCGCCGCGGAAAGTACGACAGCAGCCGGTTCTCCGGATCAACGGCCTTCGCGGTCTCTTGAGCGCGGTCCGCAGGCCGCGACGATTGGCGATAAACGCTCGACAACACGATCTGTCGGTGCAGGCGCTTCAACGACCAGGGCTTTGCCGCCCCGGCAGATTCGTCGGCGCCCTCGACCAGATCCTTCGCCAACCAATCGAGCAGTTCCGGATGCGTCGGCGTCTCGCCGAGGTAGCCGAAATCGCTCGGCGTCCGGACGATGCCCTGCCCGAAATGCTGCTGCCAGATCCGGTTCACCAGCACGCGGCCGGCCAGCGGATGATCGGGCCGCGTGAGCCAGCGGGCCAACACCGTGCGTCGGCCCCCCAGGTCGTCACTCGTCTTGCTCGGCACGCCGGGCTTCGCCGCCGACGACCACAGCGCCACCGGCATCACGTCGTTCATCGGATTGGCTACCCGCGGAAAACCGGGCTCGACCGCCGGCCCAAAGCGATCGAACTCGCCGCGAATGAGCAAATGGCTCACCGGCGGCTCGCCCCCCCGCGCACGGAACACGCGGCGGGCCTCGGGCTTCGCGTCGCCGTCGTCATCTCCTTCTTCCTGCCGCCCGCGTGAGAGAAAACCGCTCGTCTCCAGGCAGGCCCGCAGGCGATAGAAATCGGCGTGGCTCAGGGGCTCGAACTTGTGGTTGTGGCATTGGGCGCAGCCGAGCTGCAGGCCCAACAGCGACGCCCCCAGCGTCGAGGTCATCTCGTTCAGCACCATGCTCCGCCGCTCGTCCTGGCGATTCAAGTCCGGCATGTCGGGCCCGCACAGCAAGAAGCCGGTCGCCACGGCGGCCGCCGGATCGTCGGGCCGCAGCTCGTCGCCGGCGATCTGCAGGCGCAGAAACTCGTCGAGCGGCAGGTCGCGCTCGAAGGCCCCGATCACCCAATCGCGATAGCGCCAGGCCTCGGGCCGAACGTTGTCGTGCTCGTAGCCGTCGCTATCGGCATAGCGGGCCAAATCGAGCCAGTACTGCGCCTGCCGCTCGGCATAAGCCCGCGAAGTGAGCAGCCGATCGACGACTGCGACATAAGCTCCGTCTTCCACCCTCCGTCTCTCTGTCCCTCCGTCCCTCCGTCGTGCGCGCGTCGGAGCGATGGAAGGGCTGAAAGAACCAGGAAGGGAGCTGAGAAACGCCTCAATATCAACAGGCTTCGGCGGCAACCCGGTCAGGTCGAACGTCACACGTCGGAGCCACGTTTCAGGGTCGGCGGGCGGCGCCGGCCGGAGTTTCGCTTCTTCGAGTTTAGCCAGCACGAACCGATCGATGGGTGCCCGGCACCAATCCGCATCGATCACCGGCGGCAACGCCGGCCGCACAGGCGGCACATAGGCCCAGTGCTCGCGATCGACGTCGCTAAGTTCCGGCTCGGTCTTGGCCGCCTCATCTTGGGCCGACGAGTCGGCCCGCATGCGAGCCAACCCGACCGTAGCCGTCGCAAGCATCACCGCCACCCAAACCGAACGTCTCACGAAAAACCCCCTCATGCCAGGATCTCCGTGACGACGCGGCCCGCGACGTCGGTCAGACGTTCGTCGCGGCTGTTGTGCGGGAACGTAAGCTTCGTGTGGTCGAAGCCGAGCAAGTGCAGAATGGTGGCATGCAGGTCGTGGACGTGCACTTTGTTTTCGGCGGCCCGCAGCCCCACCGCGTCGGTCGCACCGTAGGCCATGCCTCCTCGAACGCCGCCGCCGGCCAGCCACATGGAGTAGCCCCAGGGGTTATGGTCGCGGCCGGTCCCCTTTTCGCTCATCGGCATCCGGCCGAACTCGCCTCCCCAAATCACGAGCGTATCGTTCCAAAGTCCGCGCCGTTTCAGGTCGCCGAGCAAGGCCGCAATCGGCCGGTCGACGGCCGCCGCCAGCGGTCCGTGGTTCTTGGCCACATCGTTGTGGGCATCCCAGCCGTTGGTGTCGCCCGAGTAGAGCTGCACGAAGCGAACTCCGTGCTCGATCATCCGTCGGGCCAACAAACACCGCGTGCCGAACTCGCGAGTCTCCTTCTGGTCGAGCCCGTAGAGCCGTTCGGTCTCCGCCGTTTCGCGCGAGAGATCGACTAAATCCGGCGCCGCGCTCTGCATCCGAAACGCCAGTTCGTAAGAGCGGACTCGAGCGGCCAGCTCGTCATCGCCGTCGCGTGCCGCCAAATGCTCGGCGTTGCGGCGCGCGACAAAGTCGAGCACCCGCCGCTGCCGCGCGTCGGTCACGCCCTCGGCCGGCTTCAGGTGCAGTATGGGGCTCGCGCCGGGTCGCACGGTCGTCCCCTGGTGCACGGCCGGCAGGTAGCCGGAGCCCCAGGCGGGCGGGCCCCCTTTCAAGCCGCCCCCGGGATCGGGCAGCACGACGAAGGCCGGCATGTCGGCATTCTCGCTCCCCAAGCCGTAGCTCACCCAGCTCCCCAGGCTCGGCTTGCCGGTGAGAATACTGCCGGTGTTCATCTGGTACACACTCTGCGGATGGTTGACGCTGTCGCCGTGGCAACCGCGGAGCACGCACAGGTCGTCGGCCGCGGCGGCAATCTCCGGCAGAAAATCGCTCACCTCCAAACCCGACTTGCCCCGTTTGCGAAACGGCTTCAGCGGCGGCAGCAGCGGGTTCGCAGCCACCTTGCGGCGGGTCATTACCATGCCGAACGAATCGGGAAGCGTCTCGCCCGCCAGCTTCAGCAAATCGGGCTTGGGGTCGAACAGGTCGACGTGGCTCGGCCCGCCGTGCATGAACAGAAAAATCACCCGCTTGGCCCGCGGCGCGAAGTGCGACTGCGGCGTACGAGCGGTTCCGCCCGAGCCGGCGCAGTGGGCCGATCGCTCACCGGCCAACAGCGCCGAAAGCGCCACGGCTCCGAAGCCGCACCCGGCCTGCCGTAAAAATTCGCGTCGACTTCCCGTGTGGGTCCGAAGCAGGGACGGCATTTCAGATCTCCGGAGTTCGGCGGATGCCAAATACGCGACGATACACGGCCATCAGCCCGTAACAAATGACCACGGACAGCATCACCTTGAACGTCCAATCGCCGATCATTTTGCCCCCTTCGCGCGCCCTGGACCGATCGTTCTGGGGGACCGACGGCGAGGTTCCAGGCAACGCGATTGACCTGGCGATTTGTTCGAATTGAGGTCGGTACGTTTCAAACTCGGCCTGCGGCGATAGGCAATGCAACGCATAGCTCCGCCGGCCCTCGATGAAGTAGTAGTCGATTTTGACGTCGCGCGTTTCACCCGCCTCGGTCGTTTTGGGGACGATCGCCAACCACGCAATCTCATGTTTCCCGCCGGGCAGTCGACCGTTCCCCAAGATGTCGAACGACGTGCGAGCGTCGTCTTCTTGCGCCTCCAGAATCCGTTCCAACGTCAACCCGGCGGGAATCTCGACCGTGTTCAGACGTACGTTTTCATGAAACGTGTCGGTCGGGCCCTGGATCGGTTCGCGAGCGCTAAAGACGGTCGTCTCTTCCTTGACGACCTCCCAACTAGCCGGAATCTCGATGCGAACTCCCTGGGCCTCGTACGACTTGGTCGCCGGTTCGGCCCCCTGCAGTTCGCACAGTCCGCCCGGCAGTATCGCCGCGATCACCACGAGCGACGGGCCGAGACTGCGCGCAAGTCGGAGCGGCGAGTTCGGACGACGGCGAACCATGGGCGAGCGGGCTTCGGCGGGGGTGCGGGCGGCTGGATCAGACCGGAAACCCCCATGGTACCGACCCGGCGGATGAGGATCAAAATCAGCCACAGATTCCGCATCCCTCCATCCGCGTTTTGGACCGCTTTTCTGCTTGGTTTCTGCCTGCTTTGTTTGGGATTTGGAATTTGGGATTTGGGATTTCACCCCACCCAGCCCCGTCGCTCCGCCAAACACCTCTTCCCAACCATCCGGCCGCGCCTCGCCTCAAGCGCAGTCATACGCCGCAATCACGGCCGAATTATCACTCTCGGAATGCCCCAGTTCGATCGCCCGCTCCAACAGCCGAGCATGAACCTCGGAAAGCGGCGCAGGCCGCCCTGCCCCGTCGGCCGCCGCCAAAATCAGCCGCACGTCTTTCAGATGCTGCCGCACGGTCGCCTGCGGCGTGAAATCGCGGGCCACCATCTTCGGTCCCTTCACGGCCATCACCCGACTGGCGGCAGGCGAACGGCCGAGCAACTCCAGCGTGCGGCCCACATCAAGCCCCAACCCGCCTGCCAGCGATAGCGCTTCCGCCAGCACGGCCCGGTGCAGGCCGAGCACCAGGTTGTGCACCAGCTTCAGCTTGGCCGCCGACCCGCTCGGGCCCACGTAGTGAACGTCGCCCGAAAGCAACGCCAACAATCCGCGAACCGCTTCGAACGCGGCCGGCTCGCCCGCGGCAAAAATCATCGCCTCACCCCGCCGCAGTTGCACGCTCGATCCGGCCACCTCGGCTTCGACGAAAGCCGCTCCGTGCAATCGCAAGAACTCGGCATGCGCAATCATCTGCTCCGGCGCGGCGGTGGTCGTGTCGATAAACGTCTGCCCCGTGCGTAGCGAGCCGGCGACGCTTCGCAAAAACTTCTCGACAACCGGTCCTTCGGGCAACGAGGTGATCAACGTGTCGCACCGTGCGACCACGGCCACCCCATCGTCAACGACCGTGGCGCCGAACTTCGCCATCGCTTCCCTTCGCTCCGCCGCCAAGTCATAACCGACGACTTCCCTCCCCTGCTCCACCAACCGCGCCGCGATCGCGCCGCCGAGCAGGCCGAGGCCGACGACGCCGACCGGTCGGGATATTGACATCTACGTCTCCTTGCGCGAAAGCGAACAAACTTTGCCGGCGGAAAATCGTTGCATCGGGCTCGCGGTTAATCGATAACCGTCCGGCAGGCAGGCAGACTACGTTCGTCGAACCGTAAGAGTCAAATCTATGTTCGTGCGCGGTGCAACTTTCGGATTCGCTCTTCTGGCGATTCTTGCCGCTTCCCACGGGTGCGGCGCCGCCGAACTGGCCCCCAAATTGGAGTTCGCGATCGAGGAGAAGGCCGATCGGCTGATCATCACCGAAGGCGGCCGACCGGTCGCCGAATACGTCTTCAACGACCCGATCATCAAACGCCCCTACTTTCGCAACGTCCACACTCCCTCCGGCATTCAAGTCACGCGGAATCACCCGCCCGTCGAAGGCACCGACCTCGCCGACCACCCCACTTTTCACCCCGGCATCTGGTGGGGCTTCGGCGACATCAACGGCGAAGACTTCTGGCGAAACAAGGGGACCATCCGCCATGAGCGGTTTTCTCGTAAAATGGAGTCGGAAAAGACGAGCGTTCGAATCGACGAAGAGTGCGTGCTCATGACCGCCGCCGACGAAACGCTCGGCAGGGTTCACTTCCACGCGACGATCGGCCGTCAAGAGTTCGGCTACGTGTACACGCTCGGCGCCGGCTTCACGTCGCTGAAAGGTCGAGAACTCACGCTGGGTGATCAGGAAGAAATGGGACTCGGCGTGCGCGTGGCGACGCCGTTGGCGGAAAAGAACGGCGGCAAGGTCGCAAGCAGCGAAGGAACGACGGGTGCGAAGGCCGTTTGGGGCACGCAAGCCGTGTGGTGCGACTATTCGGGAACGATCGATGGTCGGAAAATCGGTGTTACGTCTTGGAACCATCTCCCTTCGTGGGGTGCTAAACACGCCTCGTGGTGGCACGTTCGAGATTACGGCCTCATGGTTGCCAACGGATTCGGTAAGCGGGCAAACCCGGAACATCCTCTGATCAACGTCAAACACGGCGCCGACCGTTCGTTCAGCTACGTGATTATCGTTCACGATGCGGCAAACTACGATCCGGCGACCGCGATCTCCCAAATGTCGATCGAGCGGTAAGTCGAGAACGCTCCACCATGTCCCAGCCGACCGAACTAACCCTCACCCGCAACCAGCGCCGCTGGATCCTCACCGCCGCCTTCTGCGCGTGGCTCGGGGCCGGCATGCAGATGGGGCTCGGCACGCTCGTAGCGCCCATCGCCGCCGACTCGCTCTTGCCCCGCGCTATAGACGATGTCGCCCGGCTCGCCACACCGTCGCAGGTGGCCTTCGCGGGCGGGCCGGCCGCCGTCGGCGTCAGCGGAGCCAAGATTCGCAAGGGAAGCGTCGGATCGCAATTCGCGCTTCAGATGGCCGCCATGCAATTCGGTGCGGCGTTCGGTGGAATTTTCCTCGGCCGCTTCGCCGACCGCCATGGCCGCAAGCGAGGGTTGGCCTTGAGCATCACGCTCTATTCGCTCGGCAGTGCCGCGGCCGCGCTGGCGCCACGCACCGAGTTCCTGCTCGCTTCACGTTTCCTCACCGGCCTGGGCATCGGCGGCACCTGGCCGGCCGCCGTCGCGCTCGCGGGCGAGGCCTGGCCCGATGCGGCCAAAGCCAAGGTCGCCGGCATCATCGGCATGTCGGCCAACGTCGGCATCCTGCTGCAGGCGCTGTTCAGTCAACAACTCCAGATCACCGTCGTCACCTGGCGAACCGCCGCCTATTGCGGAGCCGCTCCAATCCTGCTCGCTCTGCTCGTGCTGAAGCTGCTGCCGGAATCTCCCCAATGGCTTCGCGAGCGAACCGGAACGGCCGTCAAAGAAGTCGCACCGATCACCGAGCTGTTCCGCGGCGGCCTTATTCGCAACACGCTCATCGGCATCTGCTTAGCGGCGGTGCCGCTCGTCGGAGCCTGGGGATCCGGCAAGTGGCTCATTCCCTGGTCCGGCACGGAAAGCGCCAACACGCAGGCGGTTTGGGCGCTGGGGGCCGTCATCGCCAGTGCGCTCGGCGGTTATATCGCCGCTCAGTTCGGCAGGCGGAGCACGTATTTCGTGGTCAGCCTTGCCACGCTCTTGGTGAACTGGACCATTTACGATCGAGTCCCGCCCACGAACCCGTACTTCCTGCCGATGGTCTTTCTCTCCGGGCTGTGCGGCACCGTGTTCTTCGGCTGGCTGCCGCTGTATCTGCCGGAACTCTTCCCCACGCGCGTTCGCGCCACGGGCATCGGCCTGACGTACAATTCCGGCCGAATCGCCTCGGCCGTCGGCATCTACTACGCGGCCGACCTGATGACGCGCTTTCACGGCGAATACGCCGAAGTCGGAAAGATCACGTCGTTCGTCTACGCCCTGGGACTCATCGTAATCCTCTTCGCCCCCGCCGGCGGCGACGCCCGGCGCAAGCCGTCCGAAGAAGAAAAACGCCTCCTCGCCGCCAAGCCAATCTGAGGTAGGGTGGCGTCGAGCGAGAAACCCGGCCGCCATTTCGCTACGTACGATCGAGCGCTGACCCGCCGTTCGCGGGCGCAGGCACCAGTTCATCGCCTGCGATCAAATCCCCCGTTTTGACTTTTACATTTTACATTTTGCATTTTACATTTCCTCTCCGCCCCTCCGTCCCTCCACCTACGTCCCCTCCGCCTCGCGCCGATGAAGCTCCTCATGCTCCGCACCGTCATGCGGCCGATTATCAATCCCGCGCTCTTTCGTCAGCTCAATCCGGTCGACGAACTTCACGTTCGCGCACTCGTCGACTTCGTGCGTGTGGCAGGCCGCGAAATCGGGAATGAAAAACCGGAACGGCCCCCCCGCCTTCGCCGGCAGCGGGCCGCCCCCCTGGCGATAAATCAGCACGGCCCGGTCGCGGACCGCCTCCAGCGGAATACTGGCGTGAAAGTCGTCGGTCGAGGCGTGCAGCGTCAACCATTGGGCGTCGGCCTTGGCGCCGACAAACTCGAGCAGCCCCGCCAGCTTCACCGCCTCCCCTGTCCGCTTCGGATCGAGCACCGAAACATCGGGCACTTGGTGCCGGGCATCGATTTCCGCCAGATCAGCCCCGGTGAGTTGCCGGGCCGTCGCCGCCCCGCCGTCAATCGTCAAGTAGTCGCTCATGTGCTTCTGCGTGCCTCGCCCTTTTCCAATGTGGCCGTCTTCTAATGTAACTGTCTTACGATGCAACCATCTTACGGTTGTAACTCGCCGGCAATATCGTACTTTTCGACGTCGAAGCCGGCCGCTTTCAGATCGTCTCGCCAAAGGTCGATAGCGTTGACGATCTGTTGCCGCTGCAGGTCGAGTTGCCCTCCGATGACCGTGTGCTGCAACTTCGCCACACTTCCGACGAACGGAATGAGCGACAAACATCCCGGCATCTTCGGAAAGGCGGTCATCGCCTTCTCAAAAGTCCGAAACTCGGCGATGCCGTTGCGAATGTAGAGCAGTTTCGCCTTTTGCCGCTCATCCGGCGGCAACTCGGCGACGGACGCCGCAAAATCCGACAAAGCATCGGGAGAAAACGCACTGGCGCGTCGTACGATCCGCACTGGTCACCTCGACCCGACGGCCGCTCGCCGCAGTTCGACGCGGTGCCGCAGGTAGCTGCGCATCACGAGCAACAGCCCGCCGATGGTGAGCACGCCGATCGCCACCACCATCCAATCGATCCCGGCGGCGGCTCGCTCGACCACCGGCCGCACCAGGTTCTCGCCGACCACGGCCGCCAGTTCGCGGGTGCCGTTCAAGTACGGCTCGGGGTCGGCCACGAACGTCGCCAGCACGGCCGCAACGGCGAGAGCCCCTTTGTGCTTCCAGATGAAGGCCATCGACCG
>Ga0163153_10007946_pt1 | contig 11225 bp, 8 predicted proteins | sample OliLakLV19MP6IB1_FD_148629 | JGI IMG/M metagenome (GOLD analysis project Ga0163153, IMG submission 148629) | Freshwater microbial mat bacterial communities from Lake Vanda, McMurdo Dry Valleys, Antarctica - Oligotrophic Lake LV.19.MP6.IB-1 | ecosystem: Environmental > Aquatic > Freshwater > Lake... | reverse complement strand
GCCAGGGGCTCACCTTCGGGGCCACCGCGTTCCACGAGGGCTGGGGCAAGCACCACGAGCGAATCGCGCTGTCCGCGAAGTTCGGCGATCGTTACATGGCCTTCGAGCTCGACTTCAGCGCGCCCCACGTGGCCGGGACGTTGCTCGGGCTGGAAGTGACGACGCGCTTCGAGCGAGGCACGCGTAGCAAGTTCTACGGCTACGGGCCGCATGCCACGCAGGAGGCGCCCGCGTCACCCGTGGGTCCGCGCGACGCGCACGTGGAGACCGAGCTCGAGCAGCAGCGCGCGCTGATCATGATGCGTGCGGGCTTCGAGCTGCACAAGGACGTGAACCTGGGAGCGGTGGGCATCTTCAATGCCCGACGATTCGGGCCCGACCAGAAGGAAGCCACGGGTGAGCCGTCGATCGAGGAGGTGTACGACACCAGGCAGCTGCCGGGCTTCGACAATGGATACACGCTGGGTGAAACGCTGCTCGACCTCCGGGTCGACACCCGCGACCCACCCGGCGCGACGGCGAGCGGGATCTACTTCCACGCCTTCGGCGGTGGCGCGCCGCCGCAGAACGGCTTTCAGTTCGTTCACTATGGTGCCGTGCTGGCCGGCTACATCGACCTGTACCACGGTGACCGCGTGCTCGTGCTGAGGGCGGCGCACGAGTCGATGTGGGGCGCTGACGACCAGATCCCGTGGGCCGACATGCCGCGCCTGGGCGGCCCGCAGATGCTGCGTGGCTACGATCTGCACCGCTTTCGTGACAAGAACACGGCGGTGGTCACCGCCGAGTACCACTATCCGATCCACGAATACGTCGCCGGGATGTTCTTCGTCGATGCCGGCAGCGTGGGCAAAGATCCCGAGCAGATGTTCCAGCCCGAGAACTACCGACTGGGCGGTGGTGGAGGGCTGCTGTTTCGCACCAAGGAGACCAAGCTCTTCAGCATTCAGGTGGGCTACGGCGACAGCGTGCAGGTGTTCTTCACCAGCGATCCGGTGCCCGCATTCTCGAAGAGGTTCCAGCAGCTATGAAGCTCATCGCGCGCTCTCTGGTGCTCATCCCGCTGCTCGGTTGTGCGTCGGCGCGCTTCTCCGACGCGCCGGTCGTGTGGAAGGTCGCAGACGACGGCCACATCCCCGAGCCGGAAGAAGATCGCTACAACCGCTACACGCACTATCTCGACTCGTTCCTGGTCGGACGGGTGGAGCGCGCGCTACGGCTGCCCGACGACGAGCTGGCCAGGGATCTCAACGCGATCGACGAGGTTCCGGACTCGGCCTGGTTCGAGAACCGCATCGGGCGCTATGCGCTCACCCCGGACGACGTCGTCCGGGGGGCGGGTGGCGGCGAGCCGAAGCTTCCGTTCACGATCACCAAGGGCAAGGCCGACGGATCGAATCCGGGCTTCGTCGTCAAGGACGCCGACGGTAGAAAGTTCGTCATCAAGCTGGACCCGGTGGTGCAGCCCGGCATGCAGACGGCGAACGCTGCCATTGCTTCACGTCTGTTCTGGGCCGCCGGCTATCACACGCCGACCGAGCACGTGATGATGCTGCATCGATCGCAGATGAAGATCGATCCCAAGGCCACGTACGACAAGGGCCTGGAGGAGGACCTGCCGTTCACGGACGATTACCTCGACAAGATCCTGATGCTCACCACGCCCCCGGTCGACGGGGCCTACCGCATTCTGGCGAGCGAGTTCTTGCCGGGGAAGCCCAAGGGTGGGTTTCGAATGACGGGTGTTCGCGTGGACGATCCCAATGACAGGTTCGAGCACGAGCACCGCCGCACCCTGCGCGGACTGCAGGTGTTCTGCGCGTGGCTGGATCACACCGACGTCAATCCACAGAACACGCTCAGCATGTACCAGACGCACGGCGGTCGGAGCTTTCTCAAGCATTACCTGATCGACTTCGGTGAGACGCTCGGCGCGCACGGTCTCGACCACCCGTGGATCAGCTATTCGTACTTCATCGACTCCAAGTTCATTGGCCTCTCGCTGCTCTCGTTCGGCTTCTGGAAGCGGCCCTGGGAGAGCGAGCCGGCGCGGCCATTCCCCTCGGTCGGTCTCTACTTTTCCCAGGCGGATCCGACCTCCTGGCGCGAGGCAAAACCGTACTTCCCCTTCATGGAACGGACGGACGCCGACACGTTCTGGGCCGCGAAGATCATCATGAGCTTCGAGCGCCCGCACATCGAAGCCGCCGTCGCGCAAGGAAAGATCAAGGACCCTGCCGCGGCCGACTACCTGGCCGACACCATCCATGCCCGCCGTCTGAGCGTCGGACGCGCCTACATGACGAAGGTCACCGCGCTCGACCGCTTCGACGCACGTGAGCCGGACAAGCTCTGCATGACCGATCTCGCCGTCAAGCATCAGCTGGTCAAGGGCGGCCACGTGGAGCGACTCGAGGACGGCGACGTCGTGGAGAAGGTCGCGATCGGGCCAGACGGCAAGGTATGCGTCAAGGGGCCGGGTGCTGCCACGTACGCTACGTACGAGCTACGCACCGTGCGCGGCGACGAGCGCCTGAAGGGCATCGAGGTGCACGTGAGCGGCGGAAGCAAGCCCGCGCTCCTCGGTGTGCGCCGGTTCTGACTACTTGGCGATGTGGAGCTGATCGAACTCCTGCCCGCTGGCGTCGATGGCGTGCAGGAGCAGCTCGTCGCCATCGATGGTCACGTACACGTAATGGATGACGTCCTCGGCGAACGCCGTGAAGTCGTCCCCCGAGGCAGGGCGCGTCCCGCCTCCGCCGCCGCCCGTGAGCACGTACGCCACCCCGTTCTGGGGCTTCATTCGCTCGTAATGGTGGTCGTGCCCCGCGATCACGAGATCCACGCCATACTTCTCGAACACGGGTGCGAACGTATCGCGCACCTTGAGGTCGGACCCATGCTCGCCGGACGAATACGGCGGCCTGTGCAGATAGGCGACCTTCCAGCGCTTGTCGGACTTCTTCAGGTCCGCGTCGAGCCAGTCGCGCTGCGTGTTGCCAACCTGCTCGGTATCGAGCCCGACGAAGTGCACGTCTCCCCGATCGAAGCTGTAATAGCGCTCGTTGTTCGGCAGGTGGAAGATGGCGCGATAAGGGGCTGCGTCGTCGGTCACGTATTCATGGTTGCCGGGCACCGGGAACAGCGCGACGTGCCGCAGAAGCTCGTGGTAGATCGCGAAGTGATTCTGATCGAACTCGGCAAAAGTCCCCGACTGGTAGGCGATGTCGCCGACATGCAGCATGAGCTCGTAGCCGACCGTGGGCATCTGCTCGAGCAGCGCGAGCTGGTCGTCGCTGCCGTCCCCCGAGTCACCGAACGCGAGAAAGCGCACGCTGCCGTCGGGCTTCGACGTGCGAAATCCGATCCGCCCGATGAGCTCACCGCCCTCGTCGTTCACCGTGTAGCAGTAGACGGTGTCTGGCTCGAGACCGGTCAGCTTGACGGTGAACTGCGTGACCTCGGGCGTGCCGGCGGGCTCTTCCGTGGCCTCGAACACACCGATCGGCTCCTTGTCCGGATCGGTGACGACCACCGTTCCCCCGCTCGAGCCGACCGCCGTCCAGCTGACCGTCGTGGAGTCCTGATCCGTGAGCTCCAGGTAGGGTTGGCGACGAAAGCGGTCCTCGCCGTCGTGCGTGATGTTGGGATCACCGCACAGATCGACGAAGATCTCGTTCGGGTCCACGCGCTCGGCCAGCGCGCGAGAAAGGTCGCCCGTCTTCGTCGCGCGGTGGTTGCCGTACTCCTCCGTGATGCACGAAGGGACGGCTGCCAGCGACGCGGCGAGCCCGCACGCCGCCAGCAGGATGATTCTCCGCATCGCGCCCCAAGTTAAGCAGCAGCTGACGCAACCGCAACGCTTGCATGACTGTGGCAGGATGGTCATCTCTGGCCCGGTCGGCGCTCACCCGCCGAACAAGATCGAGAAAGAGGGGTGCTTCCTGACCGCGTCGTAGAACGGCAGCGGGCTTGTCGCGGGAACGGTTTCGCCCGCGAGATCCAGGCGAAGGGCGGCGATGGACGCCTCGTCCGGTTCCGGCAAGCCGAAGACGCTCGGCTCCCACGGTAGACCGCCCGCCTGAAGCTTCATCTTCACGTCCCCGAGCCGACCGATCATGTTGGCGAGCGCTTCGTGGGGCGATCCGGTCCCGGAGTCTCGCTGCACGAGATCGAGCGCGTGTCGGCGACTGGGTGCGTTCATCAGCACGGCGATCAGGAACCTGAGATCCGGATCGTGGACGGACTCGCGCCGGCTCTCCATGAAGCGTACCCGCTCGCGTTCGCGGAGGGCGTCGACGAACGCGCTGGTGAGCGGCTCGAACCGCGCCTTCGCCTGCTCGAGCAAGCTGGTGGCGAATGCAGCGTCCGTCGCGATCGCGATCTCGTCGAGCATCCGGAACGCATCGATCGCGGCGGCGCTTCGCAGGACGTCCGACATCACGTCGCGCGTCTTCTCGCGGCTGGTTCGAGCAAGCATCCGCGAGAGCTGGACCATCCGCATCTGCTCGGGTTCGTCGCGCGCGTCGAACACCCGCAGCCCCGGCCGGTAGTACGCGTGCTGCATCGCGAACCGCAGGTCGTCGATCGTGCGCAGCACCAGCGAGACCGACGGGTGCTCGAGATGGAAGAGCGAGTGGATCCCACGATCCGATTCGTGGATCGCTCGCACGTCTCCGCGGCCGAGACGCTCGATCTCGGTGCATGACAGGTCTCCCGCGCCGATGTCCTCGCCCAGGCTCGCCCGCTCGCGATAGCTGAACCGCGCGTGGACGCTCCCGCCTGAAAGGACCTGGAAGGCGCCCGTGAACCCGTGCTGGTGAATCGCCGTCGTGCTGCTTCGCCAGACGAGGATGGTCAGCGCGCAGCGCCGCCCTCGCCACAGCGTCAGCGGAGGTTGTCCGAAGTCCGCCCTTGGGTCGTGCTGCTCGGGGAGCGTGGCTGTCAGGCCAAAGCGCACCATCTCGGCGAGGTCGAAGTGCTCGTGCAGGCCGGCGTTCTCGAGCGCGGAGCGCGCGAGCGCGGAGAACGCGGCCTCGGCGTAGTGCTCTCGACGGAAGGCGTCCTCGACGCGCAGCCCGAGCTCGAAGAACGGGCGCATCCCGTCGCTGACCATTCGAGTATCGTAGCCGCATCGCGCGTGCCTCCGAGCCCTGACGAGACCATCAGCTGCGCCAGCTGCGACGCGGCGTGCTGTCATGACGTCGCCGATGGCACGGCGCTCGTGTCCGTTCACGATATCGTCCGCTGGAAGCGCGATGGCAAAAGGAACATCCTGGCCTCGCTCGTGCCAGGCCACTTCGGCCAGCAAGGCTTCGCCACGCATCCTGATGGCACCTGTGTCCACCTCGGCATCGCCGGGCGCGACAACGACTGCTCGATCTACGCGACGCGCGGAGAGAGCTGCCGCGCGCTCGAGCCGGGGAGCGCGCAGTGCCTGTCGTATCGACGGCGCTACTACGAGCGTCCGACACCTCCGGCCACGTCACCGCCCAGCTCGGCGTAGAGCGCCACCACGTCCGCTTCGAGCGGCAAGCGGCCCTCTGCGTGCTCCGGCTTGCCCCCTCCCTTGCCAGCGGCTCGCGCCGCGATGCGCTTCAACGTCGCGCCGCAGTCGAGCGTGGACGAAGCGTGCTTCGAGCACACCACGGGTCGCCCGCGCGCGTCCTCGCCGGCGAGGATCGCCGCGGCCGATGGCGAGCGGGTGATGTGGCCCGCGATCGTGCGGAGCAGCTCCGCGTCTGCACCGGGCAGCGTGGCGACGACGACCGGCTGTTCGCAGGTCTCGCGCGCGAGCAGCTCGTCGGCGACCCTCTTTCCGAGCTCCGCGGCGAGCGCCTGGCTCTTGTGCCTTTCGGCCGTGATCTCGGCGCGCAGCTTGTCGACCGCCGCGCCGATGTCGCTCGGCGAGGTCGTGAGCCGCTGGGCCAGCTCGCCGAGCAACCGTGCCGCATCACCGAGCTCGTCGCGAGCCCGGCGACCGGCCACGAAATAGAGGCGCATCTTACCCTTGTAGCGCTCGAGGCCGGTCACCTTGACCAGGCCCACCTGCGCCGTCGTCGCGCAATGTGTCCCGCCGCAAGGGCTGACGTCGAACCCCTCGATATCCACGACGCGAACGTCGTGCTCCACCTTCGGAGCGCGGCGCAGCTCGATATGCCGCAACTCCTCAACGGACGGGAAGAACGAACGGATACGCAGGTCCGCGTCGATCGCATCGTTCACGATCTGCTCAGCCCGCGCGATCGCGCGCTCGTCGATCGCCGCCACGTCCACGTCGATGGTGCACGCGGTCTCTCCGAGGCGCGCGGAGACCGTGGCTGCACCGGCCTCGTCGAGCAGCGCGCGCGACAGCATGTGCTGCCCGGTGTGGAGCGCCATGTGGACGCGCCTGCGACCGCGATCGACCTGCCCGCGCACGCAGGCTCCAGGCGCGGGCAGCATGCCGCCTTCGACGCGATGGTGCACGATCCCTTGCTCGTCCACCTGTACGTCCACGATCGAGAGCACGGCGCCGTCTGCCTCCAGCGTCCCGCGATCGGCCATCTGACCGCCGGCCTCGGGATAGAACGCGGTTCGTGACAGCACCAGCGTCGGCGCTGCTGCGAGGCGCGCGTGAGCGACGACGACGGCGTCGAAGGTCGTCAGCGAAGCGTCCTCGAAGTACAGCCGCGGGGTCGCGGCCCCGCCGGCAGCAGCCGACCTCACGAGCGCTGGTAAGGAGCCTTGCCGGCGAACTGCTCCGCGCTGCCCAGCTGGTAGGCGATGCGCAGCAGCTGATTGTACTTGGCGACGCGATCCGATCGCGACGCGCTTCCGGTCTTGATCTGGCCTGCGTTCGTCGCCACCGCGAGGTCGGCGATGAACGTGTCTTCGGTCTCGCCGGAGCGATGCGAGATGATCACGCCGTAGCCATGCGTCTGCCCCATCCGGATGCAGTCCATGGTCTCGGTCACGGTGCCGATCTGGTTCAATTTCACCAGGATGGCGTTGGCGATCTTGCTCTCGATACCCTTCTTGAAGCGCTTGGGGTTGGTCACGAACAGATCATCGCCGACCAGCTGGACCTTCTTGCCGAGCGCATCGGTGAGCAGCTTCCAGCCCTTGTCGTCGTTCTCGGCGCAGCCGTCCTCGATGCTCACGATCGGGAACTGTTCGCACCAGGATTTGTAGATCTCGACGATCTCGTCGCGCGTCTTCTCCTGCTTGTCGAACGTGTAGCGCTCTTTCTTGCTGTCGTAGAACTCGGACAGCGCGGCGTCGATCGCGATGCTCATGTCCTTGCCAGGCTTGAAGCCTGCGGCCTCGATCGCGCGCATGATCACCTCGAGCGCTGCCTTGTTCGACGCCAGCCTCGGCGCGAAACCACCCTCGTCACCGACGGCGGTCACCATGCCGTCTTTCTTCAAGATCGACTTGAGACAGTGAAATACCTCGACGCCCATGCGCAGCGCTTCGGAGAACTTCTCCGCGCGGTGCGGGACGACCATGAACTCCTGCACCTCCAGGCCGCTGTCGGCGTGCACGCCTCCGTTCAGGATGTTGAGCATCGGCGTGGGCGTGACCCGGGCTTGCATGCCGCCGAGGTAGCGCCAGAGCGGAAGATCCACGACGTCTGCTGCCGCGCGCGCGACCGCCATCGAGACGGCGAGGATCGCGTTCGCGCCCAGCTTCTCCTTGTTCGCGGTGCCGTCCGCGTCGCACATCACACGATCGAGCGCCGCCTGGTCGAGCGCGTCCATGCCTTGCACCGCCGGACCGAGCGTCGTCTCGACGTTCTTCACCGCGCCGAGCACACCCTTGCCGAGGTAGCGCTTCTTGTCCCCGTCGCGCAGCTCCACGGCTTCGTGCTCGCCCGTGGACGCGCCGCTCGGGACCGCGGCGCGGCCGAAGCCGCCGCTCGCCGTTCGAACCTCGACCTCGACGGTGGGGTTGCCGCGAGAGTCGAGAATTTCGCGCGCGGTTACGGTCTCGATCTCGGACATACGTCACCTTCCTGAGTGTGGGGTCGCGGAGAATACTCCCGCACGTTGCGCTCGCAAGGGTAGTCGGCCCTGATGTACGCTCCGCACCCGCGTGAGCAATTCACTTGGCTTGCCCAAGTGAATCAATCACGAAGATTCACACGGCACTCTGATTTCTTCTTCCTCAAGGTTACACCGTGGTTTCCCGGCACCCAGAGCAAGCCAAGTGAATATTGCTGGTAGTTCACACGTGCCGTGTGAAGTGCAGTCCATCGGCGTCTTCGGAGAAGAGATGCTCCTGTGGATTTGCATCTTGCGGCAGTCCCCGCGTCGGCCGCCGCCAGACCAGGTCTATAAACACGCAAACTTCCTGCTCGACGAGCTGCGCTCGTCGCAGGTCGCGCAGCTGCTGCCCGTCGTCAGCTGCGAGGACGGCATGTTCGCGATCGCCGCGCTCGCGGACGAGGTCGCGATGGCGCTGCCCGATCTGCGGCCGTGGTGGAGCCAGAACATGCTGCAGGCGCGCCGGTTCAACACGAACAACGCGGGCGTGGAGGTGTACACCAGACTGGACCGCGTGCGCGCGGGGCCCAAGACGATCCTGGCGACCTACGTCACCGTGCTCGGCTGCGGCTTTCTCGGGCAATACGGGTTACCTGGCAGGGATCCCTACCTGCTCAACGAGCTGCGCGCGCAGCTGGCGAAGGAGCTCGGCGTGGACGCCGATCGCGACGTCATGGGCGGCGCGATGAAGGCGTATCGTCACGACGCGATGCCCGCGGAGTTCCTGCCCAAGGAGTCGTTCCTCAAATCGGTGTGGGTCGGGCGTCTGCTCGCCGTGATTCTCCTGTTCGTCGGCGGCGGCGTGCTCGGCGCCGCCCTCGACACCTACTTGAAGACTCGATGAGCCGGATCTTCGCGACCGAGATCGAGAACGTGCTCGCGCGAGTCCGCGGTCGCGGCGGTGTGTACGCGGTTCCCTGGTACCTGGCGGTGGGCGAGCCGATGGTCGGAAAGTCCACCGTCATCCGCTCGATGAACTTGACCTGGAACCAGCCGCAGACGATCGAGGGTCAGTTCTGCCAGTACTGGGTCTCCCAGGAAGCCGTCATCATCGAGGCACGTGAGCCGCTGTGCGGCCCGAACAAGAACTCCGAGCTCATGCGCGAGCTGTGCGAAGAGCTGATGCGCGTGCGCTCGCGCGAGCCGCTCGATGGTCTCGTGCTGATCATGAGCGCAACGGACATCGCCGAGCGCGTCGACGAGAGCCTGGAGACCCACTCTCAGCACCTGCGCAGCTATCTGATCGAAGCCTGCCGCACCCTGCAGGTCGACATCCCCGTCTACGCGATCGTGAATCGCTACGACACGCTGTGGGGCTTCGCCGAGGTGTTCGGCTGGAACGCCGATCGCGCGAAGGAAGACTCGTGGGGCTTCGTCGTTCCGCCCGACGTGCCCAGCCAGAAGACCTGGCCGAAGACGCTCGAAGGTATCCTTGGCCTCGGCGCGCGGATCGAGGCCACCTGCCTGGCCAAGCTATCCAGCGAGGAGGGCGTCGAGCAGCGCATCCGCGGGTTCCAGCATCTGGTGGAGTCGCGCTATTTTCTGGATCGGCTGCGCGAGGTCCTGAAGATCATCTCGTTCGCGAGCGCATACGAGCGGGCCCCCTGGCTACGTTCGGTGATCCTCGGCAGCGCGGTGCCCGGCGTCGGCGATCGCATCCGCGCGGGCGTCGCGAAGCTGAGCCAGATGGGGCTCTTCCAGAATCCGTACGACCCCTATCGTTCGCCGAGGCCAGGAGGCCTACCGCTGCATGGCTTCTTCCGCGGCTTCGTGCTGCCCGAGAAGGAGCTGGTGCCGCTCAAGGTGGGCTGGCGACACGACGTGGTGTGCGTGATCGGCTTCTTGCTCGGCTTCCTGTTCCTGTCGGCGGGCCTGATCCTCAAGTACGCCCTCGAACAGAAGATGGCGAAGTGAGTCAGGGCGGCGAGAGGCCGAGCGCCGAGACGAGCACGCTCACCATCAGGCTTATCAGCTGCTCCTTCGGCATCCGGGTCTTCTTCTTCTCGTCCAGCCAGGCGAGGCTCGCGGCCTCCACGAAGCCGATGTAGCCGCGCACGGCGAGCTCCGCGTGCGGCGCTGCGATCGGCAGGTTGCTGAGGATGCGGGTGGCCAGGGTGCGCCGCACCGAGTCGACGATCCCGAACACCTCGGAGTCGAGACCGACGCCGCTCGATAGCAGCGCCACGTACCCCTTCGACTGTTCCTGGACGAAGTCCATGTAGCGGGAGAGGCCGAGCGCCAGGCGCTCGCCGGGCGGAGCTGCGTCTCCCACGAACGTCGCTTCGAGCATCTGCGCGGCCGCGCGGCGCACGAGCTCCACGTACAGGTCGCGCTTCGTGGAGAAGTAGTGGAAGACCAACGCCTTGGAGACCCCTGCCGAGCTCGCCACGTCGTCCATCGACACCTGGTCGTACGGGCGATCGAGGAACAGCGTCTTGGCGGAAGCGAGCAGCTGCTCCCTCCGCTCCTCGGTGGACAGGCGCTCGCGCACGATCGGGACACGCGACGCGGCGCGCGGCCGCGTGCTCCTCACGCTCGACGTTCGGGGACGCACAAACGCCAAGCTACGGTATTGACTATAGGTCAACAAGTGCCAACATCTTGCGCTGCAGTCAAGCTGGAGGCGAAATGAGCAGCATCCGTCCGCGTGCTTTTCCTCTCTCGGTCTTCTCCGACGCCATTCCACGGCACTGGCTGGGTGGCAGCGTCATCGCGACGGCCCTGGCCAACGGCGTGAACCTGCTGTTTCCCATGGGCGAGCGCTTCTTCGTGCGCAGTGTCCGCCACTTTCAAAAACAGATAGCAGCCGATCCCGCGCTCGTGGAGGCCGTGCGCGGCTTCGCGGGCCAGGAAGGGCACCATGCTCGGGCGCACGAGGAGGTGTTCCAGGTGCTCGAGCGGCAAGGCTTCGCGATCAAGCCGTTCCTGCGCGTGTACGAGCACATCGGCTACAAGGTGCTCGAGCCGCTCTTCTCGCCGTCGATGCGGCTCGCCGCGACGGCGGCGTCGGAGCACTTCACCGCGGTGCTCGCGGAGAACTTCCTGACGCAGATGGACGAGCGCATGGTGCACCCGGCGATGCGCCAGCTGCTCGCGTGGCATGCATGCGAGGAGATCGAGCATCGGGCCGTGGCGTTCGACGTGTTCCAGAAGGTCGATGGTCGCTACTCGGTGCGCATGGGCGGGCTCGCGGTCGCC
>Ga0163153_10007945_pt1 | contig 11225 bp, 5 predicted proteins | sample OliLakLV19MP6IB1_FD_148629 | JGI IMG/M metagenome (GOLD analysis project Ga0163153, IMG submission 148629) | Freshwater microbial mat bacterial communities from Lake Vanda, McMurdo Dry Valleys, Antarctica - Oligotrophic Lake LV.19.MP6.IB-1 | ecosystem: Environmental > Aquatic > Freshwater > Lake... | reverse complement strand
GTCGATACCCGAATCATCCAGTGCAGCCGGCTTGATCTGTAGAGACATCGCATTACTCTTGGTATATTCCGACATCTCCCATAGATTGGTGTAGGCCGGAACGGCGTAGGCCGGCGATGATTCCAGCATCGCGTCCATCTCCTTCAAATCTGCGGTGAAGTGAAGGATGACTTGCTTGGCCGCGGCGGTGTTTTTGGCACCTTTCATGATAAACCAGTCTTTGCTGCCAATTGTGTTGAATTCCTGATTGACCGGACCGCCGGTGGGTGCCAAATAGCCGGTTTTGGCAGCGACGGGAAGGCCGTCTACGAGGGCCTTGGCATAGACGGTGCCGGCATTTTCCGTGTAGGCAATCACCTCGCCCTGGAAGGCTTCGTTGTTAGAGATGTCGTTCCAGGCCAATACGCCGGGGGGCAACATGGTCGCCCACTTGGGATCCAGATAGGTATCCTTGATAAAGTTCATGGCCTCGATCATCTCGGGCGAGTTGGTGCGAATGAACTGGCCGGTCTCGTCCTGCCAGCCGGCACCCCAGCCACACTTGACGCGCTCAATGAGGTTGTTGCCATCACCGGAGCGGTTGACAGTGATCCCCCACCCAAACAATTCGGCGGTGGAAACTTCTAGACAGACGTCGCGCAGGTCGCTGTAGGTGCGGATTGTCTGCAGGTCGACACCGATGCCCTCAAAGGCGTCCTTGCGGTAGTAGCCGCCACCGGCTCGCTGGTGATAAGGTACGGACCACCATTCACCGTCATAAATCTTTGTCTGTTTCAAAATTGGCGCCGCGGCGCCGTAGACGGCTTCAATCTCGGCCACAAGGTCGGACACAGGCTGGGTAAGGTCCAGGGTGTGCAGCAATTGGGGAGAAAGGGTATGCCGCACCAGATCGGGCGGCTCGCCCGCCTGCACGGCCGCGGTGAGCCGCTCGGTTTCACCCGACCCAGCGGCAAACCCTTGCGAAACGGTGAGTTCAAGCTCCCACCCCTGGGCTGCCGCATAATCGAGTAGCGCTGACGATGTGTATTCGTTGTAGGTATCGTGGAAATCGACATCCAAGATGACCCAAAGCAGGGTATTCTCGGCCACGGGCGCGGCCGCTTCACCACCCGCGGCTGGTTGCGCCGGCGTGCCGGGAACGCAGGCAACTAGTAGGCCAACGCCCAAAACACCGCCGCTGGCCTGTAAAAAGTGACGACGGGAAATCTTCATACTCATGCTTTTCCTCCTGTATTACAAATACGTTTATTGCTTGGTCAGTAAAAGAAAGCTTTACGAAGCGAGAGAACGATTGATGAAATGGTTGACATTTTCAGGCTTATCTACCTGGCTTTGTGGCGTCGCCAGGCTTTCCGGTTTATTCACTTCGTCAAAATGGATCAAACAAATTGGATTTGTGCCGGATGATATACTCACGATCAGGCTGACGAGCAATTGGGAAGAAACAGAGTTGATTCTACTCGTCAGTTCATGCGACCGCCAACCAGCATACTGGCGGCAGTCGCCTACAACCTTTAATAGCGGCTGTCGCTACAACGCGGAATACTGTGCTATCGGGTGTTTGCTTGACATGTCGAAAAATCGGTAATCAGAAGACCCTAATGTCGTTAGAGAAGACTTTGGACTACGGACTTTGGATTACGAATCTTCGACAGGAGAGACAAGGTTAGTACAAGCATAGCAAAAATTACGCAAGTCGTCAACTACCACTTATCGTAGATTGCAGATCAGGATAGATCGCCACGCAAGCGGCTGTCATCTTTTCGCTTTATCCCCTTCCGCCGCTCCGGTTGCACCTTTGCGTAGCTGTGCTAACTCTGCCAGCAGGCGCGCATTCTCGCTTGCCGATTGTTGCAGCGCGGCGTTAGAGGCTTCGGCGCGCGCTTCGGCGCGTTGTTGCTCCTCTACAGCGCGCTGTCGTTCGGCTTCGGCGCGCGCTTCGGCCAGTTGACGCGCAACCGCTTCGGCTTCGGCGCGCGCTTCGGCCAGTTGACGCGCAACCGCTTCGGCTTCGGCGCGCCGTCGTTCGGCCTTCGTGCGTAAGCGCGCAGCCGCTACGCGTGCACGTTCCGCTTTGGCTTGCGTCAGCGCAGCCTGATATTCCAGGAGCATATATCCTTGATAGACTTCATCCAACGCCAGCATTTCTGGGGTGGGCAAATCGTGCAGATCGCGCAGACGAAATTGAAAGTCAGGTAAGATGACCGAGTGAATGACACCTTCTGCATCAGGCTGTATTTCCACATAGTCACCAGCAGGAGTGCGTTGATAGAAGTGCCTGTGCTCATCACTGGGATCCAGAATGTAATACTCCTGCACGCCGGCAAACTCATATTCCATCTTCTTGACTTTTGTATCGCGCTCTACTTCAACCTTGCTTGAATCAGATAGCGACTCAACGCAGAGATCGCAGATGCCGCGGTAGGAGCGCTCGGTCTTGCCCCACACTATGGGATTATCATCGCGGATCACGGCGATGTCCGGCTTACGCACCGTCTCTTTCAACCGGCCCAGTAGCTTCAGATCAGGGACAGTCAGCGCAAAGCCTGTCTCCAATCCCATTAATTGACCATTCTGATGCACCTGAAGATATTGCCTAAGCAATGTTAAGAACCACGTATACAAGTTAAATTGCACTGGATTTGGCAAGGGTTTGGCCTCCAAATAGCCGTTGTTCCATTCATAGCTGGCATCAGGGTAATCATACCAGATCGCCCAGTATTCTTCTTTTGAGACATAGCGCCCATCGTCTGGTGCGTGGCTCGGGACGCGTTTGGCTGTGCCATTGTGGTGCTCAAGGTGTTCTGTTGCAGGTTGTGTCAGCGGTGCGACAGGTGTTCTTATCATATCCCCTCCCTTATCTTTCGCACACTGTACGATTGTAGGCAAATTATAGCACAATCGATGATGCGAAACAATGCTTGATGGGTAGGAATCGTAGGTGCGGTTTGCAACCGCACCTACGATCCCTGTGCAGTCCATTACATCTTTGCGCTAGACCCAGCCATTGGGCGCGCCGCCGCTGGTGTGGGTGGATGCTCCAGATGATGGAGGCGCTGATCCTGTTGGATCAAGTGTTGCAAGAGGCTTCGGCGTGAGCTCAGCCGAACGCTGCCCGACCATCTGGTCAGCGGTGAGGTCGCCCCGGCGCCACAGGCTAAGCAATTTATCCAATGTATAGGTTGAGGTCGGTTCGGGCAGGACTGGTTTGGGCAGGGTAGACATAGAGACTCCTTTCAGGCATGAGGAAAATAAGGGAAAACGTGCAACAAAAAACAGCCGTCGCCATCCGCCTGCAAGGTGGTTGGCACGGCTGCTAATTTGATCCTCATCCCCAAAAGAGGGTAGAATACAAACCAAGCCATCCCGCTGGGCTTTGCAGTGTGGAAGGTGAGTCGCTGCTGGCAAGTGTTGTACCACTTGTCAGCAGTGCGTCTTTTGTTAGTGCTTATCTTATCCCAGAAAAAAGTGCTCAACCGGATCTCATGTGGTTGACAGCGTCGAATCAATTCGACGCCTGCTATGCCAAACCTGCTTAAGCAGGTTTTTCGTGGCAGCGGGAGCCCTTTGGGCGCGGTTTCAACCGGTGGTATCCTTGTCAACCACATGGATTCCAAATGAGCCGAAAAAAGTGCTTGTGAATGGATTCAGCTATGTCTTATGATTTCGCCCGTTATCTCAACATTCGCAGCGCCAACATGCCTGCGCTTTCACCGGACGGGTCACTACCCTTTCACCATTCATTATTCATTATCATCTATCCCCTTGATGAGTATAGATATTTGGCTACAACCGCCCGTTCCAACTGCAACCCTGTCCACTCATCGTTGTCCGGCCCATCATAGATCAGCGAATAGGGGCCGGTAAAGGCCGTGGTGCGGCAGAGATCCAGACAGCGCTCATAATCATCCTGATTCATCTGGCCGGGGCCGGTAAAGTAGGCTTTGGCATGGGCCGATTCGGCGCGGGGCAAAATTTGAGCCAGGTCAGCATATTTGGTCGGCCCGCTCCAATTGCCAAAGTCCGCTAGTAGCCCAATGTGATCCAGCCCATTGAGCACGGTCAGCACATACTCGGGTTTGGTCAACAGATTCTGCCAGTTTTCGGTCATCAAACGCACTCCCCGTTGCTGCGCATAGTCAGCCAGTCGGGCCAATCCAGCATGGCTCATCGCCAGCGCTTGGCTACTCGGCTCGGCACGACCACCACTCACGCGAGCACGGGTAGCGCCCAACCTACCGGCCACATCAAGCCAGCCTTCAATCCAGGCCATCTCCTGCTCGGCTTGAGTGGGATGGGTAATATCACCGGCGTCGATCAGCAGTTGCCAGAGCGTAACGTCAGCCTCTGCCAACGCATTGCGCAACTGATCCAGATAAGCCGGCTCGCGACTGGGTAGATGGAAGTGACAAATTTCCACCTTATGGATGCCAAAAGCCGCCAACTTGGCCGGCAGATCAAGCAACGACAATGCGCCAGGTGTAGCTGTACGTTGTGGTACCGTCCCGTTGGCTTCCGGCCCATAGTTGGGCAAACGCCCCAAGGTGCGATGTAGACTCCAAGTGGAAACCGCAATGCGGTCCGTGCGTACTGGATTGGTGGATATCATGATAAATTCCCCTTCTAAAAATGCTGGCAGCGCGCTTTGGATCAAACTTATAGTTCAATTATCTCATTTCTTAGAGAAGAGGTAAAATGAAGCGTATAGAGATTGACGCGGAAAGGGTAGTTTAACTATTCGCGCATCTACACCTTGCACCCAATGGGTTCCCGAAGTTCAGGCTAATAACCAAAGTCCACCGAAGTGGACTAGCCTCGAACAAATAGTCGTCTTGAATCGCTGCAAAGAAACGCTCGCAACTTGGTTGAGCGAACGCGGTGCGGGTGTTAATCTCAAAATCAAGTTGATGAATTAGGAATTACGAATTACGCAGCTTTTGATTCCTAATTCTTACTCCTCCCAATGATCGGCAAATAGAGCGTCGATTGCACTCCACTTCGATCCACCACTACTACACTACTCAAGGGCTGATTGCCGCCACCCACGATCAACAACGTTAAAACGGTGCCGGGTTGCAAAGTAAATGCGGGCAGATCAAGCACCACGGTTCCGCATCCTGGCGTTGACACCTTCCAATCATAGACCCCAGGCGTCAGGGTTAGATAACCACTTTGTTCCAAATAGACCAAACCAGTCAAGCCTACAACTGGAGCGTTGGCCTGCGTACAAATGTCAACGGCGGTATTGGCAATCAAGCTGTTGAAGGGGGCAAGGTGCAATACCCGCACCAAAGCTAACCCTGGTGCCGGCGTCAAGGGCGCCGGCAAGGTGCCACCAGGTGAGATCGTACCGCCCGGTACGGTTTCATCCAACCCGGCTGCATCCACCCAACTCCCCGATGCAGTAGACAAGGCGAGCAATAGTAGGAAAAGCAATGGATAGGCGAAGCGTCCAAGGTGATAACTGTCCTTCTTTGTTGCCGGGTTCTGGGTATTTCTCTGCATGATGATCTCCTTTTAAAAGCAACAACTTTTAGCCTACGCTCTGTTGCGCAGCCCGTTTATCTACGACGTACCAGGCCGCATGAAGTAACGGCGTTTTTCTAACCCTAGCTGAACAACGTATACATGTAATGACAACCCGTTGAAAAGGCAACAATGAATCTAACAAGTTTCTAACAAGCTGGTGGGCGTGATTATATCTCAACCTAGTAAATATTTGCAATCATTTCTTGAAATAATCTTTATAACCATCGCTAGGATCAACCATTTCTGGACAATCTCTGGACGCTTTTTGTCGTAGTTCTTGACGATCCGTGGACGTTTGCTCTCTATACTAAACAACATACGTATGAATCTCGTATATTTGTCGTATAATAAACGTACAAATAACGTAAGATCAACGATTAATGGATAATATAATGGTAGGTAGTACAACTGCAACAAACGTATGATTCCCGGTACAACTGTTCGCACTAAGGAGCAAACTATGCACACCAGAATTTCATTATGGATCTTCGCTGCACTCATTGTGATGTTAAGCGCGTTCGTCGTTGATGTCCGTCGTACTTATGCTCAAGAAGAAGAAGAAGTTGTCGTTACCCAAGTTTTTGTCATTAGCAATAACAGTAGTAATGGTCAACGTAATAACAATGCCCGTAGCAATGCCCAGCCGTGTGAAGTAACGGCAGAGCTGCGGTGGTATAAAAATAAGAAAGTCCGTGTCATTTATCATTGGCAAGCGTGTACAGAGACCCCCACCGATATCAACCGAGTACGCTGGGAAATCGTTTCCATTCGCACCGCTTATGGCAACCTTGCCCTAAGCACTGCTACTGGAGAAGCCAATGTCTACAACGAGACATGGTCCGACCTGGCAGCGGGTGACAAAATCACTCTACGCACCTGGATCAACGATGTGCGTCAGGCAGATGTAGTCACGGAATACCAGGAGAACTTCCCGATCTGGACACGCATTCATACCCGCGATGACCAGGGCGGTGCCTGTTTCCAGTTTACCGGTCATGTTGACCCGTGGGGCGTCTTTACTGCCGGCGATCATTCCTATGTCTTTGAACTTACCGCAGATGATTGGGAGACTCCGTGGCTCGAAGGGCCAAATCAGCCCACCGTTGACTGGCATGTGGTCTTTTACCGTGATGCCGCGCTGACCCAGGTGCGCTCTGAGTATTGGTTCAATGATGTTGCCAACCCTTGCTATAGCGAACCGCTCAGTTGTGATGACATTGCGCTGAGCATTCCGAATGGGGATGTCATTCCAGAAGGTGGGGCCAATGTAGAAGTGACAATCACCGGCCAAAACGGCACGCACTATCGCATCGTGGATCCCGCCGGCACGGAAGTGGCTGGACCCAGTGTTGACAATGTGTTGAGTTTCCATGCTATGCCCGGCATCACCTATCAAGCCCAAGTCTATCGCGAAGGCTATGGTTGGACTCAGAGTGGCTGTCAGTTTGCCTATGCCACAGCGCCCCGACCTGCTTGTAATGGGGTTGAACTGAGCATTCCGACGACTGAGCTTATTCCCCAAGCGGGTGCTGATGTACAGGTAACCATCAACGGCCAGCATGGCACACACTATCGTATTATCGATGCCGCCGGTGCGGTCGTGGTTGGTCCTAGTACCGAGAATAAGCTGCAACTACACGTCATGGGTAAGATCCGCTATCAAGCACAGGTCTACAATGCAGCGTATGGTTGGACGAGCACCGGTTGCACATTTGAGTATACGCCCGTTTACGCTGAGGCAGCTTGTGTAAGTGTCGCGTTGATCCCGCAACGGGGTGTATTCATTCCCGATACCGGCGCCAATGTGCAAGCGACCATCAGCGTCACGAACACGACTCCTTATCCTCTCCAATATCGCATTGTCGATGAGAGTGGTGCGGAAATGGCCGGTCCCAGTGATAGCAATCAATTGTCTATGTATGCCATGCCTTTGGTCAATTACCAAGCCGAGGTTTACGACCACACCCGCGGCTGGGTGACTAGCAAGGGTTGTGCTTTCGACTATAAAGCATCGCCACCCGTGACCACCTGCGAGAGCATCGCCCTGAGTATTCCCAGCGGTGCAAGCATTCCCGAAGGTGGGGCCGAAGTGCAGGTGACGATCACGGGCAAAAATGCTGTACACTATCGGATTGTTGACAGCGCAGGTACGATAATGGCCGGGCCGAGCGAAGATAATGTCTTAAGCTTCCATGCCATGCCGGATATGGCCTACCAAGCCCAGGTGGCGAATGCGGCCTTGAATTGGACAAACCAAGGTTGCCAATTCGTCTACTACCCCGCTGTACCCCTCTGTAACGGGGTTGCCCTGAGCATTGCCAATGGGTCGAGCATCCCGGAGAGTGGCGCAGAGGTAGAGGTAACGGTTGACGCGGAAAATGCGACAAACTATCAAATTGTGGATGGCGCCGGCACCGTGGTAGTCGGGCCGAGTAGTAATAACCGCTTAAGCTTCCATGCCATGCCAGCTACGGTCTATCAAGCCCAAGTGGCGGATGAGTCTCTGAAATGGACAAGCAAAGGCTGCCAATTCGTCTACGACCCTTCTGTGCCTATCTGTAAAGGGGTTACCCTGAGCATTCCCAATGGCTCGCCCATCCCAGAAAGTGGCGCGGATGTAGAGGTAACAGTGACGGCAGAAAATGCAACCCTTTACCGCCTGGTGGACGAAGCCGGCGCAGTAGTGGCCGGACCAAGTGAGACGCCTACCTTCCAGTTCCATGCGTTGCCATTTGTCACCTATCAAGCGCAGGTGTCCAATGCCACCCATGATTGGACAAATAGCGGCTGTCAGTTCGAGTATGGGATTGAGAATACGCCCTCCTGTGAAGGGGTTGATCTGAGTATACCGAATGAGTCGAAAATTGACGCCAGTGGCACGGATGTCCAGGTGACTATCAATGGTCGCAATGCCACCGATTATCGGATTGTTGATGGCAAAGGCAACACGATGGCCGGACCCAGCAGTGATCCTGTGCTGCACTTCCATGCCATGCCTAGCGCGGTTTATCAAGCGCAGGTTGCCAATGCAACCTATGCGTGGACAACCAATGGCTGCCAATTCAGATATGTGACGGATGACACTACGGCACTGGCCTTCTGTGAATTGCACGCCAGCCACTATGGCGACCCGGGTGGCATCAGCCGGATCACCGCTTGGGTCGAGGACAAGACGACCGTAGCCATTGAGAAGATCGAAGTCAACTGGAACCATCGTGGCACGGTTACGTATCCGACCAAGGAGCAAAGTGGGCCCTGGTTTACCAATACGCCCTTTGAACTTGACTCTCGCCCGGATGTGTATGACGTAGGGTTCGGCTACTATCGCTTCGAAGCGTCGGTCTATGTGGCAGGGATCACCGAACCGGCTTATTGCACAGGTGACGGCAATGCACCCGACCATGACAATGTATTGCCCGACCCTGGCCCCTTTGCCAAGGCCAATCCGGAAGGCAAGTTCGACCGTGGCAGCGCCCCCAGTCGCTTACCAACCGTCGGTCGTCTTCCCTTTGATGGTGGCAATGGGCCGGACAAAGTCGAGCTGATTTTGTGGGCCTTTGAGAAAGAAGGCCGTGGCTTGGATGCACGTATCACAGCGATTGCCAATGAAGGCAAACCACTGGCCCGCATCGGAATGGAAAGCGTGAGCAACGTTGTAAAGTTTGATGGCTTAAACGCTCGTGAAGGGATCGTCTACGGCTTCCAGATCGGCGAGCATGGGCCGTGGAGTCCTCTCTTCTGCCCGAAGGCGGACGGCGATCCGACGACCATCACGGTCTACTGGGCCGCCGGCGGCCAGACCTGGCTCTCGGACAGCGCCGCCTTTGGTGATTGTTGGTGGCTGACGGTGGCCGCAGCGCTCAATGGCTGGGTGACGGTTGATGAAAGTGTGGCGACCTACAATGCGCTGCAAGACATCATTGACTGGAACGGTCATCGCAACTTGACCTTCTCACTGGCACAAAGCCAAGAAACAGGGTTAGGCCCGCGCATGCAAGACGAAGTGATCGGCCTTACCTCTCGCGAGTGGCAAGGCCCCGTCATTCCAACCATCATCCCGCCCGATTTCTGGCAAGTGGTTGATGGCTATCGGAACGCCAAGTAAGCAAGTAGCGTAGCGCTTCTCTAAGTAATCTAAAAAAGGAGGTGAGTTTCTGAACGAAACTCACCTCCTTTTTATTCAGCTAACGGAGGAATTGTTTAGTGCGCACTAAACAATTCCTCCGTTAGCTAACCTAGACAAGCCAAAATTTGGGTACTAATTCACCTCGCCATGCCCACGCCAGAAGCGCCAAACCTGCTTTTGCAACGCCGCATGATCGTGCAATTCAGGGTCGGCTGCAAAGATCTGTTGCGCCGCTTCACGCGCTAGCGACAGCGTTGCCACGTCACTCAGATGGGCAATGCGCAGTTCCGGTAGACCGCTCTGTTTCGTGCCCAAAAACTCACCAGGGCCACGCAATTCTAAATCTTTTTCAGCCAGAAGAAAGCCATTGTTGGTGGCTTCGAGCGCACGTAGCCGCTCCTCCGCCTCGGCATTTTCCGATTTGCTGACGAGGGCGCAGTAGCTTTGATGGACGCCACGCCCAACCCGGCCCCGGAATTGGTGCAACTGCGCTAGACCAAAACGCTCGGCGTCTTCGATCACTATCAGCGAAGCATTGGGTACATCAATCCCCACCTCGATCACGCTGGTACTGACGAGGATATGATAATCACCGGCGGCAAAGGCACTCATGATCTCATCCTTTTCACTGCCGCTCATCCGCCCATGCAGCAAGGCTAACTTCAAATCAGGGTAAATCTCCTGGCTAAGCCGTTGATGCTCCTCCACCGCCGCGCCTACATCCAACTTCTCACTCTCTTCTACCAGCGGATAGACAATAAAGCCCTGACGTCCGGCCTGCACTTCGCGCCGCAAGAAACCATAAAGCCGTTCCCGCTCACGCGGGCGAAACCACTTGGTTTTGATCTCTATGCGCCCGGGTGGCATCTCGTCAATCGCGCTGATATCCAGATCACCATAGACGGTCAGCGCTAGACTGCGTGGAATAGGGGTAGCGCTCATGACCAGGAGATGAGGCTGTTTGGCGCTTTTGGTGCGCAGGGCGCCCCGTTGCTCAACCCCAAAACGATGCTGTTCATCGACCACAGCAAAGCCCAAATTGGTAAACTCGACCTGTTCTTGAATGAGCGCCGTGGTGCCTACCACAATATCGATTGCGCCATCGCGCAGTCCGCTCAGGATGCGTTCGCGTTCAGCGCCAATGATCCGGCCTGTCAGCAACGCTACGGTCAAGGGCTGTCCATCAGGACGGGTTAACCCTTCCAGCAGTCGATTGAGGCTACGATGATGTTGTTCCGCCAGGATCTGGGTAGGGGCCAACAGGGCAGATTGCACGCCATTCGCCGCCGCGATCCACATCGCGCCGGCGGCGACGGCCGTCTTGCCGCTGCCGACATCGCCTTGTACCAACCGTGTCATCGGAACTGATCGCTCAATGTCACGCGCAACTTCACCGAGGACGCGCTGTTGCGCGCCGGTGAGGGCAAAGGGTAGGTGTGCCGTAAATTGTTCTAGCAACGTAGCATCACTAGGCAACGCCGGCGCTACATTGCGTTGAAGTTCATGCCGCCGTTGCAGCACGCCAAGCTGAATGTAGAGAAATTCTTCAAAGGCCAGTCGTTTGCTGGCG
>Ga0163153_10007942_pt1 | contig 11226 bp, 7 predicted proteins | sample OliLakLV19MP6IB1_FD_148629 | JGI IMG/M metagenome (GOLD analysis project Ga0163153, IMG submission 148629) | Freshwater microbial mat bacterial communities from Lake Vanda, McMurdo Dry Valleys, Antarctica - Oligotrophic Lake LV.19.MP6.IB-1 | ecosystem: Environmental > Aquatic > Freshwater > Lake... | reverse complement strand
TTGCCGCCAGTCTTCCCCCGTGTCGCGACGCTGGAAGCGAACGCAGCGATGAAGAGCATCCAGCGTCGCGACACGGGGGAAGACTGGCGGCAATACCTGGTCCGCCTGATGCGGGAAGAGGGAGTCGTCGAAGCCGACAAGGAGCCTTCCGACGAAGACATTCGCCGCTTTGATAAGGGCCGAAAAGACAAAAAGGTCTCCAATGACGAGTGGTTCTCTCCGAACGATCCCGCGGCCCGAATCACGCAGATGAAGGACGGTCGGACTCACTTGGCGTACAAGGCCGAGCACGTCGTCGATCTGGAGAGCGAACTGATCCTGGCGGCTGAGATTCTGCCCGCCGATCAAGGCGATGCTCAGACGCTCGTCGACAGCGTCGTGGCCGCCCAAGCGAACTTGAAGCAGGCGAAGATCGACGTCGAGATCGAAGAAGTCGCGGCCGACAAGGGATACCACTCGACGGCGACGATCGAACTCTGCGATGACTTGGGAATGCGAACTTACATTCCCGAGCCGAAGTTACCGCACCAACGGAAATGGACCAATAAACCGGCCGAGTTCCAGCGTGCCGTGTACGAGAACCGGCGGCGGATGCGGCGCGCCAAAGGCAAACGGCTCGGCCGCCTGAGAAGCGAGCGAGTCGAGCGGAGCTTCGCCCACGTCTGCGACACCGGCGGCATGCGACGCAGTTGGCTGACGGGAACAATCGACGTCACGAAACGCTACCTGATTGCCGTCGCGGCACACAACCTGGGGCGGATCCTGCGCAAGCTCTTCGGAATCGGCAAGCCGAAGGCCCTCCAGGGCTTCTCCGCGCTTATCGTACTTGCGTATCTTCTCGCTCGAGCGTGTCGCTGGGCCTTGATGAGCTCACTCGAGCGACCGAGAGTGTTTAGCGACCCGTGCGCACTCCGCCGGCCCTGTGCCGCGCCGTGGTGAGCCGCTCGCAAAAAAACCTTACTTCAACGGTCTGTTAATCCCCTGGCAAACCACGTCGACCCTGCGGGTCGCAGACTGCGCCGCCAGATATTTTCTTGGATGGAGGACGTTTTGGTCATTCACCACGCCCATCGCTTGGGGCTCAGATCAAACAAACTACCGCCCTTGGCCTTCATCGCTATCGCTCGGCGGCCTGCAGTTGCTCGTGCCACCCTGCGTCCGCAATCGCGCAACAAGATCAGGATGAAACGCCGGCCGCGTTTTCATCGGGCCAACTTGAGACGCTGCGATCACTAGTCGGGCTTACCCTTCGACAGGCTCAGGGCAGGCGGCCGCGACGCTCCGGTCGGGCGCTCGGCGCGGTGCTTGGCCGGGATTGTCGTGGTTGGCGCCCGAGAAATTCTGCGCGGTGCGCGGGCGGCTATGGGGCGGGCTCGGTTTCGCGGTCGTCCGTCGGAATCGAGCCGGGGATTTTGCGGCCGTGGGGGTCGACTACCGTTTTGGGGAGGCTTTCGGCCAACTGCTGCTGCAGTTCGGGGCCGATGAAGTGCTCGATTCGTTCGGCCGGCTCGTGCAGATGGTCGAGCGGTAGTTGGAAGTTCTGCACCAGGTAGGCTTCCCAGAGACGGTGGGAGCGGACGAGCGATTCGGCGGTTTGCCGACCGCGATCAGTCAGGGCGAGGCCTCCGTCGGCCGCCGGCCGGACTTCGCCGCCGTGGAGCAGACGGCTTCTCGCCAGTCGGTGGATCCAGGGAGACGTCATTACGGGGATCGACTCGGCGGCGGCCGGCGCGTCGCCTGTTTTTGCCGAACCGCTTGCCTGGCGGCGCGAGGCTTCTTCGTTGCGGTAGAGCCGGGCCAAGACGTCTTCGCCGGCGATGCGGAGCGAGAGGGCGAGGCTTCGTTGGGTACGGGCGAGCCACCCGTAACGAGGGGCGAACAAGACGGCGGCGGCGTAAATCAGACCGGCGACCGTGGCCATCATGCCGGCCGAATTGACGGCGAAGTGCCGGGCGAGCATATAACCCAAGAGGGACGCGAGGGAGCCGACCAGCGCCGAGAGGATCAGCATCGTGCGGAGGCGATCGGTGAGCAATTGGGCGGTCGCCGGGGGGACAATCAGCATGGCCACCGCGAGCACGGAACCGATCGCCTCGAATGCCGAGACGCTGACGACCGCCGTCATGCCCATGAGCAGGTAATGTAATAGCCCGGCACTGAAGCCCATCGACGTCGAGAGGGCGGGGTCGAAGGCGGCGACTTTGAGTTCCTTGCGAAACAGGAAGAGAAAAACGACGACCGCCACGAGGGCCGCCGCCATGCGAGGAAAGACTCGCGGATACTCGAAGCCGAAGCCGCGAGTCATGATGCTCGTGGCGACGTCCATATCGCCGTACATCACGCAGGAGACGTCGAGGTGGACGTCGCGGGCCCAATTCGAGAGCAGGATCACGCCGATGCTGAACAGGGCCGTGAAGACGACGCCCATGGCGGAATCTTCCGGAACGTTGCCCCATTGCCGGAGCGCTTCGACCAGAAAAGTGGTGAGCAGGCCCATGACCATCGCGCCGACGAAGAGCCAGCCGAAGGCGTTGCGGCCGGCGAAGAAAAAGGCGACGACGATTCCCGGTAGGACGGCATGACTGATCGCGTCTCCCAGCAGGCTCATCCGACGGAGGACGAGATAGCAGCCGAGCATGGCGCAGGCCGAGTTGACGATCGCCCCGATGACGATCGGCCAGAAAGCCAGGCTCAAGTCGGGTCCGAGCAGTTCGGCCGGATTCATCGCCGATTCTCCTCGAGCCCATCGGCGGGAGGCATCGCTCGCGGGGGGACCGCAGGTAACCGGCCGTCAGCTCGCAGCCGCGCTTCCAGGGACGCGAGTTGCTCGGGGGGGAGGTTTTCGTCGAAATCGCGCGGTTCCCAGGCGGCGACGAGTACGGCCTGATCGGGATACTGATCGAGCAAGGCGTCGCGGAGTCGGAAGCCGCGCACGATCGTGGCGGCGTGCTCGGTTCCGGCGGTCGTCAGTCGGCAGAGTTGGCCGGCCCCGTCGATGTCGCGACGTCGAATCAGGTCTTCGAGCTCCACCTCGGTGACGACCTGAAATAATTCCGTCGGCGACCAGGCGTGGCGGGAGGCGATTCGATCGACGCCATGCCAATCGTTCTCGCCACCATCGGCTTCGTCCAGTTCATAGAGCGTCGCCAAGAGGCGGCGACGACGGCGGTCGCGGCGAAACTTCTGTTGTGCGATTTGCCGGGCGATGAGGCCGCGGCGCGGCGCCAACAGCAGGGAGAAGACGAAGAAGGCCACGCCCACCAGGACGATGACCGGCCCGGCCGGCAGCAAACTGAACGTGGCGCTGGCGGAACTGCCGATGGCGCCGATTGCCGCACCCAGCACGGCCGAACCCAACAGCAGCGTGCGAAGCCGCTCGGTCCAGAAACGCATGGTTACACCGGGCAGGATCAGCAAGGCGGTGACCAACACCGCGCCGACCGCCGGTAGCGCGACTACGGTGGTGACGGCCACGAGCCCCATCTGGAGGTTGTCGAGCACCAAGGCCGGCCAACCCTGGACACGAGCGAAGCCGGAATCGAAGGAGGTCAACTGGAATTCTTTGTAAAGCAAGACGATCGTCGAGAGCGAAGCCAAGGAGACGATCGCAATGAGTCGGACGTGTTCGGCGAGCATGCCGGCCGTTTTGCCGAGGATGTAGGAATCGAATCCGGCTTTGCCGCCGTCGACGTCGCGGGTTTGCACGAAACTGATGAGGACAACGCCGAGACCGAACAGGACGCTGCGGATGATACCCATCGCGGCGTCGTCCTTGGTACGCGTCCAGCGGCGGACCAGGGTCAGCAGGAAAACGCCGGCCAAACCGGCGATGAACGCGCCGCCGAGCATCGCTCCGAAGCTGCGGCGGCCCAGTATGAGTACGGCCAGCGGGAGACCGGGCAGGGAGGCATGGGCCAAGACGTCGCCCAGCAAAGCGCGGCCGCGGAGCACGGTGAACGTGCCGATCAGGCCGGCATTGGCTCCCAGCAACGTGGTGCCGAGCAATACGACGATGGTGTTGTAGCTGACCAGGGCCGACGTGTAGGCGGCGATCGACGGGAGCAGCCAGGCCGAAGCGGCGATCAGCGTGGCCGGAATGAGCACCAAGGCAACCGGAAGACCGGGGCGGCGGGGGGAGGAGGACGGAGACATGTGGTCCCTCAATCGCTCTTCTGGCGACGTCGCAGAGCGTCGGCGGCCGCTTCGAGCACGTCGAGCCGTCCGCCGTAGGTTTTGCGCAAGTTGTCGGCCGTGAACGTGGAATCGGTCGGCCCGGCGGCCGTGAGCCGCATGTTGAGCATGAGAAGATGCTCGAAGTATTGGGGCACGGTGCGGAGATCGTGGTGGACGACCAGAACGGTCTTGCCTTCCTTGCGCAATGATTGGAGCAGCGAAAACACGACGCGCTCGGTGGCGGCGTCGACGCCGGCCATCGGCTCATCCATGAAGTAGATATCGGCCCGCTGCGCCAGGGCACGTGCCAGGAAGGTCCGTTGTTGTTGGCCGCCGGAAAGTTGGCCGATTTGGCGATCGGCGTAGTCGGCCATTCCGACCGACGCGAGACACTCGCGGGCCCAGGCGACGTCGTCTGCGCGCGGGCGGCGGAACCAGCCGAGGCGGCCGTAGGTGCCCATCAGCACGACATCGAGCACGCTGACCGGGAAATCCCAGTCGACGCTCTCGCGTTGGGGGACGTAGCCGATTCGGCGTCGCTGGGAATGCGCCGTGCCGCCGAAAATGCTCACGCTGCCGCCGGCGAGCGGCACCAGGCCGAGAACCGCCTTGATGAGCGTGCTCTTGCCGGCGCCGTTGGGGCCGATGATACCGACCAGCCGCGGCTCGGTAAGCGTGATATCGACGTCCCACAAGACCGGCCGCTCATGGTAAGCAACCGTCACGTCGTGGATATCGAGAATCGGCGGGGCCGAGCGAGACGTTCCGGACGTTTCGTTCTGCGTCGTGCTGGAGACCGGTGTAGACATTACTAACGGAGCGCTTTGACGATCGTGTCGACGTTGTGGCGAACCATGCCGGGATAAGTACCTTCGGGAGTGCCGGCTTTCCCCATCGAGTCGGAGTATAACTCGCCGCCGATCCGAACTTCGTGGCCCCGCTGCTTACAACCTTCGACCAGAGCTTCGATACCGCCCGGGTTGACGCTGGTTTCGATGAATACCGCCTTGATTTTGCGTTGGACGATGAATTCGTTCAACTGGTTAATCTCGCGGACCCCCGCTTCGGTTTCCGTGCTGACCCCTTGGATGGCCTTCACCTCGATGCCGTAGGCACGGCCGAAGTAGTGGAACGCGTCGTGTGCGGTAACGAGCGCGCGCGCAGTGGGGGGGGTCGCGGCAATTTGTTCGCGGCAATAGGTGTCGAGGCTCGCTAATTCGGCGCGATAGGCCTTGGCGCGAGCTTCGTAGTCGGCGGCGTGGGGCGGATCGAAGGCGACCAGGAACTTGCGTACCGCCTCGGCAGTTTCGCTCCAGAGGGCCACGTCGAACCAAACGTGCGGATCATGACCGCCGCCACCGTCGCCGATTAGCCGCGCCTCGGGGATGGAGGAGGTGAGCGGGACGGTCGGCTTGCCGTCGATCCGATCTACGAACAGTTCGTTCAGCCGTCCTTCCAGGTGCAGGCCGGAAAAGAAGACGACATCGGCGTGGTGGATTCGGGCGATGACGTCGGGCGTGGCCTTGAACAGATGCGGATCGATCCCTTCGCCCATGATCTGATCGACGGCCAAGTGCTCTCCGCCGATTTGGCGAACCATGTCGGCGACCATTCCGGTGGTGCAGACGGCCTTGATCGGATGCTTTCCGGCGAAGGGCGTGACGACGGTGGGAGCGGCATTTTCGTGGCTGCGCCCGTCGGTTTTGCCGTCGGTATTGCCGCTGCATCCCGATGGGATCGCCGTCAACACACTGATGAGGAGCCACTGGACCGAACGGTTTGTGCGGAGTTGAGCGGGGGACATCCTGCGAATCTCGTCGTAAAAGTTTTTGCCCGTGACCGTCGGCTGATGGCGAAATCGACATCGCCTACGGATCCGTACGAGTAGAATCGGCGGCTGTTTTCGATAGCCGAAATAAATGTTTTGAATAATCAAAATACCAAAAAAGGCCGATGCTTAAAAGCATGAAAGCTGCCTCGTTAACCCGATTTATCCCATTTGTGTTGCTTTTCGTGGCGGTTGGGTCGGTGCGCGGAGAGTCGGGCGGGCTATTCGCTCCCAATCCGTCGTCGTTTCGGGGGCAGCCGACGCTCTTTACGTGGTCGGGTAGCGAAGAAAACGAGGGGGGGCCGCCCTCGCGCGACGAGCCTTTGGCCTCGGACCGGCCTGACTTCACCGAGGCGTCGACCACGGTGGGTCGCGGTGTCATCCAACTGGAAACAGGTTACACGTTCATTCGCGACAAGAGCGGCGGAACCGCCACTGACACGCATTCCTTTCCGGAAACCTTGTTTCGGGTCGGGATGTTCGCCGATTGGTTCGAATTTCGGTTTGCTTACAACCACGGTGTGCAGAAGCTGGCACCGGTGGGGCTGCCCGTGTCGACGGCCTCCGGCGGCGAAGACATTTACCTCGGCGCGAAAATTGGACTTACGGGGCAGCGGGGAATCCTCCCCGAAATGGCCATCATGCCGCAAATGACGGTTCCGACGGGCCACAATGGCGTTACGGGGAGCGAGGCTCTGCCGGGAATCAACTGGCTCTATGGTTGGGACATTAACGATTGGCTTTCCACCGGCGGCAGCTCGCAGGTGAACAAGGGGACCGATGACGACGGGACCAACTACTATGAATACGCCCAATCGTGGACAGTCTGCTTCGCCCTGACGGAACGGGTCGGCATGTACACGGAGTTCTTCGCACTGATGCCGAGCGGTGCGTCGGCCGCGAAGCCGGAATACTATTTTGACGGCGGATTCACGTTCTCCGTGACGAACGACCTGCAGTTGGACGTGCGGAGCGGTTCGGGAATTAACGGGGCGGCCGACGACTATTTCATCGGAAGCGGCGCGGTCATTCGCTTCTAGATAGATAACCTTTCGCCGGGCGAAGGGCGACAGTTGCCGGCAGTGCCGGGCGTCAGAGCGTGTGCTGAAGCGGCCGTTCGCAGACGGGTGATGGGCCGGCGACGTTGACCTGCCGGCGTGGCGGCCCTATTCTCTGCGGCCCGAACTCTCGCGTCGCCGTCACTGCCGGCAGGCTTTCATGTTGCCGATTATCGACCGGTACCTTCTTCGCCAGTACGTCAAAACGTTTTTGATTTGCTGGTTCAGCCTGACGGGCCTGTACGTCGTCGTCGACGCGTTTTCGAATCTGGACGAGTTCCTGCGGTTCGCTGATAAGAGCGGCCGACCCTTGTTCGAGGTGTTGGGGGAGTTTTACTTCTACCGCACGATCTCGTTCTTCGATCGAATCAGCGCCATCCTGGCGATGGTGGCCGGCATGTTCACGGTGACCTGGATTCAGCGGCACCAGGAGCTGACGGCGCTGATGGCGGCGGGCATTTCGCGGATTCGGGTCGCCCGCCCGGTGTTCTATGCGGCCGCAACGGTGACGCTGTTGGGCATGGCGTCGCGGGAGTTCGTGATTCCCGGAATCCGCGACAACCTATCGCGCGATCCCAAAGACCTGGTCGGCGATTCGGCCGTGATGATCCGGCCGCGGGTCGACCATGAAACGGGGATTTTGTTCGGGGGCAAGTTCGCCAACGCGGCGGAACGGAAGATCCACGGACCGCGGTTCGTGATGCCGATCGGACTGGACTCGTTCGGCAAATTTTTGACCGCCATCGACGCCTTCCACGAGCCGGCCAACGACAAGCATCCGGCCGGATATCGCTTCAAGGGGGCCCCGGCACCGACCAACTGGTTGACCGAACCCTCGGCGACGATCCAAAACAAGACGATTCTCTACACGCCGGCCGATCACGGCGACTGGCTGGCGGCCGATGAGCTGTTTGTGGCCAGCAACATCGATTTCGACCTGTTGGGGTCGGACCGGAAGTACTTGCAGCTGATGTCGACCTGGGAATTGGCGCGCGGACTGCGGAACCCGAGTCTCGACTACGGGGCCGACGTCCGGACGATGATCCATTCGCGGATCATGCAGCCGGTTTTGGACATTACGCTGTTGTTTCTCGGCCTGCCGCTGGTGCTGCGGCGGGAAACGCGGAACGTCTATGCGGCGGTGGGGATGTGCATCGGCCTGACGGTGGGCTTCATGCTGGTGACGATGGCCTGCCACTATTTGGGCGACATTCTCTACATTCGCCCCGTTTTGGCGGGCTGGCTGCCGCTCATGATCTTTGTCCCGATCGCGGCGGCAATGTACGATCGGATAGATCGCTGACCGCGCGGTCGAACGGCGTAGGGCGTACCGTGTACGTCGTACGGCGAACGGAATACCGTTCGGCTTCCGTTCGGCGGACATCGCGCGGTTGTTCGACGCCCACGCCCCCCGCCGACGCGGAGAATGCATCGATGGCCCCTTCGCCCGCCCACGGTCCCGAATCGCCCGCTTCCCCGAAACCCGCTTCTTTGAAGCCCTGGGTCGACGGTTTGACGATCGGCCAAATGCTGGCCCGAACGGCCGAAGCCCACGGCGACCACGACGCCTTGGTTTTTCCGGCGCTCGGGTATCGCCGGAACTATCGGGAGTTTCACGCCGACGTGCAGGCTGCCGCGCGGGGACTGCTGGCGATGGGAATCGCCCGGGGCGACCATGTGGCCCTCTGGGCGACGAACGTTCCGCAGTGGGTCGTGTTGCAATTCGCCACGGCCGAGATTGGTGCCGTGCTCGTGACGATCAATCCGGCGTACCGGCCGTTCGAGCTGCAGTACATCCTGCGGCAGTGCGACGCCAAGGCGTTGTTCCTGGTCGACCGGTTCAAGACGTCGGACTATTTCTCGATGCTCACGGGGTGCTGTCCGGAAATGGCGGCCGCGAAGCCGGGGGAGATCTGTTCGAAGGAATTTCCCAAGCTTCGCTGGGTGGTGTCGCTGCGCGGCGAGCCGCCGGCGGGAGCGGTCGGTTGGGAAGCGATGTTGAAAATGGGTGAAGCGTCAGGGCTCGACTTGAAAGCTGCCGCGACAGGAGTGGAGCCGTCGCAGCCGATCAATATTCAGTACACGAGCGGAACGACGGGCTTTCCGAAGGCCGCGATGCTTAGCCATCGCAACCTGCTGCTGAACGCGTATTACGTCGGCGGATGCCAGAAATTCAGCGAACAGGACCGGCTGTGCATTCCAGTGCCGTTTTATCACTGTTTCGGCTGCGTGCTGGGGACGCTCTGCGCGGCCGTGTACGGCGCGGCGATGATCGTCCCGGCCGATTCGTTCCAGCCGACTGCGACGCTGGAAGCGGTCGAACGGGAGCGGGCCACGTCGCTCTACGGCGTGCCGACGATGTTCATCGCCCAGTTGCAGGATGCGACGTTCGCGGGCCGCAATCTCACATCGCTACGGACGGGGATCATGGCCGGGAGCCCCTGCCCGATCGAGGTGATGCGGCAGGTGATCGACAAGATGGGAGCCCGCGACCTGACGATCGCCTACGGGCAGACCGAGGCTTCGCCCGTGATCACCCAAACGCGGACGGACGATCCGATTGAGTTGAGGGTGGAGACGGTGGGGCGGCCGATTCCGGGTTTCGAGGTCAAGGTGGTCGAGCCGACGACCGGCGAAACGCTGGGGGACGGCGTGCAGGGAGAACTCTGTGCCCGGGGGCACGGCGTGATGCTCGGCTACTACCAAGATCCGGAGGCGACGGCCCGGGCAATTGACGCCGACGGCTGGCTGCATACGGGCGACCTGACGGTTCGCCGGCCCGACGGCTACTACCACATTACGGGCCGGATCAAGGACATGGTGATTCGGGGCGGCGAGAACATTTACCCGCGCGAGATCGAGGAATATTTGTTTCGTCACCCGGCCGTGGAGCAGGCGGCGGTGGTGGGGGTGCCCGACCCGAAGTACGTGGAAGAGCTGTGCGCTTGGATCAAGCTGAAGAGCGGCACGAGCGCGACGGAAGAGGAGATTCGGGCTTACGTGAAGGGGGGCATGGCGCACTACAAGGTGCCGCGGTACGTGCGGTTCGTCGACGCGTTTCCGCAGACGGTGACGGGAAAGATTCAGAAGTTCAAGATCCGCGAGCAGATGATCGGCGAGTTGGGGCTGACCGAGCACAAGACGGCTTGAGGTGATGGTAAGACTTTCGAGACGATAGGCCGTTTGTGGGAGCGGGTAATGAAAAATGTAGAATGTAAAATGTAAAATGGCGGAAGCGCATCCGGCATTTCGGGCACGACTATGAACGGCCGGGGAGCCGTGATTTCAGGTTTTTGACGTTGTCATTTCCCGTACATTCGTCGTCGCTGGGGCCGGGTTTTCAGGCCGTCGAGCTGCAGACGGACCAGACGCTCGACAAGATCGGCCGTTGATGCTGACCGAGCAGCAGAGTGCATGGCGAATAGGGCATCGGGCGGATGGGCGGGCGCTCTGCCGCCGGCCTGCGGGACCTATATTGAATTAAACGCGGCCGCAGCTTGAAACCGGTCGGGGGCGTAACCAAGATGGGAACCGTGTCGTCGGGGCCCGTCCGTTGCTCGTTCCGGGGTCGTCCCATGCTTGCCGTCAGGATCGCTTTCCGTTCGTGGCCGATGCGGTTGCTTCAGCTCGCGGCGGCGTTGGTCGTCGTGTCGTTGCCGCAGGGGAGCGGTGCTCAATCGCCGGCGCCGCCGATGGAATACGACGTCAAGTGTCGTTTTCTCATCGTCCATACGGAGATCAACCGGGATGCCCAGCCGGTACACGTCGATACGGCCGCAAGGGCCCACGCCGCACGAATTGCTTCGCCGAAATTCGCCGAATTTGCCAGCAAGAAGTTTCGACTCAATGAACTCCCGACCCTCCATGACGCCCCGGCGGGCGACGTCGCCGGCACTTTGATCGGCGCGATCTCGGTCGTCGGAAGGCCGTCGAAGGAGGCGACTAATATCACCGTGGTGGAGTTACGCGCGCACTCGACGAGCGCGAACGATGCGTTGACGATCGCCAGGGCCTTCCAGGTCGCCTACGAAGATTTTCTCGAACTACCGGAGACCGACATCGAGGCGAGCATCGAACAAGCGGCTCAAGCTCGCGATCAGTGGACCGATCGTTGCAAGGAGCTTCGTCGGCCGGGGAAATCGGTCGAACTGGCCGAAGCCGAACGCC
>Ga0163153_10007937_pt1 | contig 11232 bp, 7 predicted proteins | sample OliLakLV19MP6IB1_FD_148629 | JGI IMG/M metagenome (GOLD analysis project Ga0163153, IMG submission 148629) | Freshwater microbial mat bacterial communities from Lake Vanda, McMurdo Dry Valleys, Antarctica - Oligotrophic Lake LV.19.MP6.IB-1 | ecosystem: Environmental > Aquatic > Freshwater > Lake... | reverse complement strand
TTCCCAACCTGCGGCGACCGCAACCGAGACGAACGCCGACGGGCTCGCGACCACGAACGACCATCTCGCCGACATCCGGACCGAAGCGGTCGAACATGTCGACGTGGGCGTGCTGAATCGCGAAGGTCGTGCCACGGCGTCCGTCATTTCCGGACAGGAGATCACGCTGGAGATCGCCGTCCGCTTTGCCGACGCCTGCGGGGATCCGCACGTTGGATTCCGCCTTCACAACCGGCTGGGGGAACCGCTGTTCGCGACGACGACCTGGGGGATGGGTCGCACCATCGGACCGGTCGCCGCAAATGAGAACGTGCGGGTCCGCTTCACCTTTTCACTCGCGCTCTACCCCGGCGAGTACAGCTTCACGGTGGGCGTGGCGGAGGGCGCGATGACCGACGGCTGGTTTGCGCGCGACCTCTACCGCGCATTTCACGTGCGCACCGTTTCCGTTCTCCAGGACGTGCGTAACAGCCAATGGGTGGGCACCTGGAACGTCGATCCTGAAGTATCCGTAGACCGGGCGCCGGCAGGCTCCACCCGAGTTTCGGATTCTACGGCCTGACCCCCCGGCAATGCGTTCGCTCATCGTCACCACCAGCCATTCGGTCCTCATGCTCGCATGGCCGTCGCTCGAGCTCGAGTCAGTCGTTCATCGCGGAGACGGCCTCTACTACGGCATTGCGCAAACGCCGTGGGGACTCGCGATCGCGGCACGGCGCAGGTTGGTCTCATCCCGGGTGCCTCTCGACGACGAGCGCGGATGCATACTGTTGTTCGACACAGCGTTCCGGCCGGCAGGCGAGATTGGCGCCCCTTTTCCCCTGCGCGACCTGCACGGGATCACCTACGTGGCCGGCGCCCTGTGGCTCACCTGCTCGTTCGACAACCAGATCGCGCGATTCGATGGTAAGCAATGGGACATCTGGCAACCGCTCGGCCGCCCCGCGCTTGCACCGTTCGACGTCAATCACCTCAATACCGTCTGGCCGGAGGGGGGCGATCTTTGGGTGCTGGCCCATAACTTCGGTGCGAGCAAGGCGTTGCGGTATCGCCTTCCGGGCAGAACCCTCGTCGAATCGATCGACCTCGGCAACCAGGCGCACGACCTCTGGCGCCGGCCCGACGGCGCGCTCGCGACGTGCAGCTCGATCGAAGGAAGGCTCGTCGCGCAGGATGGCTGGACGTTGGCGACCGGTGGATTTCCGCGCGGCGTTGCGCTCGACGGCGACCGCGCGGTGGTCGGAATATCCGAGCTGGCCGAGCGGGACAGCCGCGACTTCACCGCGGGCCGGCTGCTGTTGATCGAGCCCGATGGCGCAATCTCCAGGGTGGCCGAACTCGCGGGAGAGGGTCTCGTGCTGGCGGTCGAGTTCGTCGAGGGTTCCCGTGGGTGAGCGCACGGCCGGCGAGGAGCCGGACGTCCGCATGGGTCCTTGCGGCGGGACGCGCCCGCGAACCGCAGTCGAGAACGTGCGACGCGGGCGGCGCGCATGAAGATCGCGCTGGTCGCGCCGAGCAGCGTACCGTTCGTGCTGGGCGGTGCGGAACGGCTGTGGTGGGGCCTCGCAAGTCACGTCAACCGTCACACCGGGGACGCGATGGAGCTGATCAAGCTGCCGTCGCCCGAGCGTAATTTCTGGGAGATCGGCGACAGTTACCGGCGGTTCTCGCAACTGGACCTCGACCACTTCGACATGGTCCTGTCAACCAAATACCCGGCGTGGATGGTCGCGCACCAGAACCACATCGTCTACCTTCAACACACGCTGCGCGGGCTGTACGACACTTATCCGCCGCACCTGCCGCAGACCCCCGGCGCAGTCCCGGCCGCGCTCGCACCGTTGTGGAACATTCTGCAACGTCGTAACCTCGATCGATCGGCGCTCCCGGACCTGTTCGGCGCATTCGACGACTTTCGTACCAGCATGTCGATTTCCGACGAGAAGCGCGAACGTCTTGCAGCCTTCCCCGGTCCGCTCGCGCGCACCCTCGTGCAGGCGCTCGATCGCATCGGGCTGGCGCCGGGAGCCATTCGCCGTTATCTGGCGATATCGCGCACCGTCGCGGAACGGCACGGTTATTTTCCGCCCGGCGCCACCGTCACGGTCGTGCCGCATCCCTCTGACCTCGAAGGTTTCCAAAGTGGAGTCGGCGAATTCGTGTTCACCGCGAGCCGGCTCGATCCCGCGAAGCGCGTGGATCTGCTGATCAAGGCTTACCGGCGTTGCCGAGCCGCCGTTCCGCTGGTGATCGCCGGAGACGGGCCCGCGGAAGGGCCGCTGCGCGCCTTGGCGAAGGACGATGCGCGCATTCGCTTTGTCGGGCGCCTCACCGACGACGATTTGCTGGCGCACTACGCGCGCTCGCATTTTGTCGCCTTCATTCCCTTTCAGGAGGACATGGGGCTCATCACGCTGGAAGCGATGAAATCGGGCAAGCCCGTGCTTACGGTCAGCGATGCGGGCGGCGTTACCGAGTTCGTGCGCGACGGCATCAACGGCCGCGTGGTCGCGCCGGAGGTAGATTCGCTGGCGAGGGCGATCGACGCCATGATGGCGGATCAGCCCCGCCTGCTTGCCATGGGCGAAGCTGCGCGGGCGACCGGCGCCGAGGTGTCCTGGGAGCGCACCGTGGATGCGCTTCTTGGCCCAGCGGCGCAGTTGTCGGCGCCGGCTGCCAAGCCGGCCCGCGCCGCACGCAGCGCATTTGCGAAGGGCACTGCGGAGGCGCCGCGAACGCGCATTCTGGTGCTCAACACCTTCGGGGTCTTCCCGCCGAATTCGGGCGGCAAGAAGCGCATCTTCTGCCTGTACGAGGCGCTCGCCCGGCACGCCGACATCACGCTGCTCAATCTGGGTGCTCCCGGAAGCGCCTCGGAGTTGCGCGAGTTCGGCGCTCATTTCCGCGAGATCCGGATCCCGCCCAGCGAGCGCTTTCAGGCGGCCGATGCTGCGTTGAGGCGCGCTCTGCGACGATCGGTCACGGACATCGCGACGCTGCTGTATGCCCATGAAATTCCGATGCTCGAGTCCGCGATGACCGAGCTGATGGCCGAGTCGGATGTGGTGGTCGCGAGTCACGTCTATCTTGCCCCCCTCATTGCCCGTCACTGGAAGGGCGAACTCTGGTACGACGCGCACAACGTCGAGGCCGACATGAAGGCGGACATCCTGGGCGTCGAGCGCGCAGCGGCGCCATTCGTCGATGCGACCCCGGGCGTGGGCAAGCGCGATGTGGCAAGCGCGACCGCAGTGGTCGGGAGCGTCGCGCGCGCCGAGCGCACCCTGGTGCAGGCGGCCACGCGCGTACTCGCGGCCAGCGAGCAGGACGTAAGGCGACTCGCCGAACTCTATGGCCGCGACATCGCATCGATCGAGTACGTGCCGAACGGCGTATCGCTGCCGGACGACCCGTGGCTCGAGCACGACCGTCGCGCGCGTCTCAAGGCATCGCTCGGTTTCGCCGACCGCCCGGTCGCTTTGTTCGTTGGCAGCGACCACGGGCCCAACCACGAGGCAGCGGACGTTCTCGTCACCGCAGCGCGCGGCCGCCCGCAATGGGCGTTCGTGGTGGCCGGAAGCATCTGCGACTACGCGGGCCTGCGGCGCGCTCCGGACAACGTCCTTCCGGTCGGCCTCGTTGCGCAGGCGGAGCTCTCGACGCTGCTGCGGGCGGCCGACGTTGGCCTCAATCCAATGCTGCGCGGGTCCGGCACCAACCTCAAGATGCTGGATTACGCGGCCCACGGAGCGCTGGTGCTGTCGACGGAAATCGGGGCGCGCGGCCTAGGTTTCGTCGCCGACACACACTACATTTCGTTCGAGCCCGAGCGCCTCGCGCAGCTGCTCGAATCGCTGGAGCCGGAGTTGCCGTCGCCCCGGCTGCCCATGCGAACGGCGGCGCGCGAACTCGCCGAAAAGAATTTCTCGTGGCGCACCATCGCCGACCGCATCGCCGCGGCCGGGCGCGCGGCCTGACGGATTGGTGTTTGGCCCTCTGCCGATGTCTGCCGGACTGAAATTCGCCGTCAACGCGGGCCCGCTACGCCACCCCATCACCGGGATCGGCCGTTATCTCCGGGAGCTGATGCGCGAAGTGGAACGCGACGGCCGATTCGCCCCCGAGTATTTCTGCGCGCTGCGCTGGAGCAGGGGCCTCGACCAGCTTCCTGCGGGGGCCGGCAACGCCGATTCCGGAGGCATGAACGCGGCGATCCGGTTGCTGCGCCCCGCTCTGCGTCGCGTCGCGCGCATGAGTTTCGCCGCCGGCGTGCGGCGCGGGAATTTCGCCTTCTATTTCGAACCGGCCTACCTCCCTTACGCGACGCCGCTGCCCACCATCATCACGATCCACGACCTCTCGCACCTGCGGCATCCCGAGACCCACCCCGTCAACCGCGTGCGCGAGCTCGATCGCGATTTGCCCGCCGCGGTCGCAAGGGCGGACCGCATTCTCACCGTTTCCGACTTCACGCGCCGTGAGGTGCTGGAGGTATTCGGGGTCGATCCCAGCCGCGTGGTGACGACACCGCTGGGGGTCGAGCCGCGCTTCTTTCCGCGAACCGCCGCGCAGACGTCGCCGCTCCTGGTCCCGCTCGCACTGAAGCACGGACGATATTTTCTCGCGGTGGGTACGCTCGAACCACGCAAAAATGTCCTGACCGTGGTCGAAGCCCATTCACGATTGCCGGCGCCGATCCGCGAAGCGTATCCGCTCGCCGTAGCCGGCATGAAGGGCTGGCTGACGCACGCCATCACCCGCAGGCTGGAGGTCGCGCAATCGCGCGGCGATGTGCGGTTGCTCGGCTACGTCGACGACCGACAGCTGCCCCTGCTGTATTCCGGCGCCGCCCTGGTCTCCTACCCGTCGATCTACGAAGGCTTCGGACTGCCGCTGCTGGAAGCGATGGCGAGCGGGGTCCCGGTCGCCGCTTCGAATCGCGCCTCGATGCCCGAAGTTGTCGGCGACGCGGGCATCCTGCTGGATCCCGAAGACGTGGAGGGATTCACGTCCGTCATGCGCAGGATTGTCGACGACGCGGAATTCGCGAACGACCTCTCGGCCCGGGCACTGGAGCGCGCGAAGCTGTTCACGTGGAAACGATGTGCCGCGCTGACGATGCAATCCTGGGAGAGCGTTCTGGGCACCGTTTGACCGGCCGTCGTCAACCGTATGCGCCGGACGCGCGTCGTGATCGTGCTCGATCGGCTCGGCGCCCGCCACGGTGGCTTGGCCCCTCCCGCTATACTTGTTGCGCGCCCCATCCGGTCGTCGACCTTATCGCCCTGGTCAACTTGGTTTGGAGCGTTTCATCGTGCAACTCAGGAGGTTGATTCCACAATGCAGGACTTGCCACGATCGTTTCACGAAGTGCATGATCAACCCGGACATCGGCTCGACCGTCGATCTGTGCAACGCCTGAAATTTGCGTCGGCGACGAGTCCGTGGCCGGTACCGCATGGCCGCCAATCGCGGCGGCGCACGAGCCGTAACCTCGTCGATGTGTCGTGACATCAGATAGGCAATTGGGCGCTGCTGATGGCTGTCTTCAAATGCGACCCGAACTCCGCGCCGCTGCTCCCGTCGGTGCTGCTTGCCGCGACGTTCTTTCTGCTGTCGGCCGACCTCTTGTTCGTGCTGGTCGCCGGACAAAAGGTGAAGTACGGCTACTTCCTGATTCTCGCACTGTGGCTGCTCGCTCCCCGCGCGATGCTGGCGACGCTGCGGGCGGCCGTGCGCCGGATTCCGCACTACGCGTGGCTACCGCTGCTGCCGCTTGCGGTTTCGGTTACGACATCGGTCAATCCCCGCGATTCCATCGCGTGGTCGCTCTGGCTCGCGTTCGACCTCTTTACCGTCGCGACGATCTATGCGTATGTCAAAGCGCTCTCCTTCTCGGCAGGGGCAATACGGAAGTCGCTGACGCTCGGCCTGACGGCGATCATGCTGTTGGGTCTTCTGCAGTTCGTCGCGATCTACGGGTTTGGTCGGGTCTTGTTCTCGCCGCAGTCGCACTTCGATGTCTACCGCATCAATGGCGTTTCCGGCTGGCCGCATTTCCTCAACATCTTCTCGTTTCTGCTGCTGCCGATCGTACTGGTCCAGCGCTGCCTGCGCTGGCCGGTGATGATCATGGTGGCGATGCTGGTGTTCGTGCTCGTCCAATCGACCGCGAAGACCGGCTGGGTGCTGTTCGCCGCGTTGGGATGCCTGCTGCTAGTGCTCGACCGTCGCCTGTTCCTGAAGCGCTGGATGCTGTTCCTGCTGCCGGTCACCCTCGTCGCGCTCATGATCCCCACGCCGTCCCTCATGCGCGATGTCCCCGCCGTGAGTGGGGCGGAAAAGGTCATGAAGTTCTCCGCGGACCTCGATCTTACTGTCGAAACGAACTCGGGGACGGACCGCATGCTGATCAGCGCAATGGGGCTCAAGGTCTGGTCCAAGCACCCATGGTTTGGCGTCGGCCCGCGCGCGTACGACGAATACGTGCTTACCCGCTTCGACCACGAGCTGCCCGGCGAAAGCAAGTTCGGCGCGAATCGGATGGTCATCACGAAAAACGAGAACATCTGGGTTGAATTCCTCGCAGAGAACGGGGTGCTGTTCACGCTCGCGTTTGCGTTCGTGCTGGTCCGCGCGTTGTGGGTACCTCGCAGGGAGTTCGCCAATCGGCTCCACCTGGGCGGGTGGATCGCGCTGGTACTTTACTTCGCGGTCAGCGGACAATTTTCGCAGTCCGGATTGCTTACGATGGCGTATGCGGTGCTCGGCATATACTTCTACGCTCGCGAGTTCATGCCGCGGGACGGGGAACCCGCGCAGCCTCCTTCGCTGCGCACCAACGCGGTCGCGCCGAACACAAGAGAGTCATCCGTCGCCCACGCGCCGGGGGACGTCGGATGACCCGTCTCGTAATCGACGCGCGTCTCGCCGGACATTCGGGAATAGGCACGTACCTGCGCCAAATGCTGCCGCGCGTGATACCGCGGGTCGCCGCGTGGCGGCCGATCGTTCTGGTCGGGCGCGGGCATGGGGCCGACCTGACGGCGCAGGTCGGCCGCGACGCCGACATCGAAACCTGGGATACCCCCCCGCTGTCCTTGTCCGACCTGTGGAGCGTGCCGCCTGCCGCCGGCCCACGCGACCTGCTGTGGACGCCGCACTTCAATGTGCCGCTGCGAAGCCCGTGCGCTCTGGCCGTCACGCTGCACGACATTCTCCCGCTAACCTCCCCCGCGCTCGCCGGGTACGGCCGCTCGCTGCCTGTACGCGCCTGGCTGCGCGCGATTCGCGACCGCGCGCAGGCGGTCTTCTGCGTGTCGGATTTCACCCGCCGTGAGGCGCTGCGGCTGGCCGGGCTCGACCCGGCGCGCATGTACGTCACGCCACTCGGGGTAGACCCCGCCTGGTTCGCCGCCGGTGCGGCGGCATCGCCCGACCCCGCGATGGTGCCGACGTTGATCTTCGTCGGGCTGCTCAAACCCCACAAGAACGTGCTGCGGCTCCTGCGCGCATTCGCGCAAGCGCGCGACCGCATTCCGCACCGGCTGGTGCTGGTCGCCCGGCATCGGGACGTGCGGAACATCGACCGCGACGCGCTGGCGCTCGCCCGTACGCTATCCGATCGCGTGGAACTCGTGCAGGACCTGCCATTCTCCGAACTCGTCGCGCGCGTGGCGTCCGCACAGTTTGCCGTGCAGCCGTCGCTGCACGAGGGATTCGGACTCCCCGCGCTCGAAGCGATGGCCGCCGGCGTGCCGGTGTTGGCGGGCCGCGCGGGCGCCATGCCGGAAGTATGCGGGGACGCGGCGATCTACTGCGACCCGGAATCGGAGGACGATATCGCACGGACCCTGCTGCTGCTTGCTGGCGACGCCGCGCTGCGGACGCGGCTTTCCCGCGCCGGCCGCGATCGTGCGCATTCGTTCTCGTGGGACGCGTGCGCTGCGGCGACGGCATCGCCGCTGATCACCGCGCTGCTCGCCCTGCACGATCGCGCAGCGTGAACGTCGCCGTGCCGTCCGAGGACGTGAACGGCGCTTCGGCCGGGGGCAGCGCCGAGGCGGCTATCTCAACCGCCGGCAGCCTCCACCGCTTCGCAGCACCACGCATCGCGGTCGTCCACGATTGGCTCGACACTTGGGGCGGCGGCGAGAATGTGCTGGCCGAAATCCTGCGCGCCTACCCTTCCGCCGAGCTATTCGCGCTGGTCGATTTCCTGCCGGAAGCGTTGCGCCCCCTGCTCGGCGGCAAGCGCGCGCGCACGACGTTCCTGCAGCACGTGCCCGGTGCGCGCCGGCACTTCCGGATGCTGCTGCCGCTGTTTCCGCGGGCCATCGAATCCCTTGACGTGTCCGCGTTCGACCTCGTGATCTCGAGCTCGCACGCCGTCGCGAAGGGCGTGCGTACAGCGCCCGGCCAAGTCCACGTCTGCTACTGCCACACGCCGATGCGCTACGCTTGGGACCTGCGCGACCAGTACCTGCGTCAGCGCGGCTTCGCGACCGGCGTGCGCGGCACGCTCGCGAACCGTATCCTCAACCGTCTGCAATTGTGGGACCGCAAGACGAGTGGGCGCGTCACGAACTTCGTCGCGAACTCCGAATTCGTGCGCGACAGGATCGCCCGCTGCTACGGCCGTGCGTCCGCCGTGATTCACCCGCCGGTCGACACGGAGTTCTTCACGCCCGGCGCCCAGTCGCCAGCCGCCGTGGCACGCGACTACTATTTTGCCGCGTCGCGCTGGGTCCCGTACAAGCGGATGGACGTGATTGCGGCGGCGTTCCAGGCTCTGCCGGACCGCCGGCTCGTCATGGCGGGCGACGGGCCCGAAGCCGACCGCGTGCGCGCGGCGGCCGGCCCCAACGTCGAGTTCGCCGGCCGAGTGACACGCGAGCGGATGCGCGACCTCCTGCGCGGCGCGCGCGCGTTCGTGTTCGCGGCGGAGGAGGACTTCGGAATCCTGCCGGTCGAAGCGCAGGCGTGCGGCACGCCGGTGATCGCGTACGGCCGTGGCGGCGCGCTGGAGACGGTCCGCGACCACGCGGCCGGCCGTCCCACCGGGCAGTTCTTCCTGGCGCAGACCGGAGACGCCCTCGCCGCGGCGATACGCCACTTCGAAACGGAATTTCCGCCGATCGATTCGCGCGACTGCGCGGCCAACGCCAAGCGCTTCTCGACGGCGCGGTTCCGCGCCGAGTTCACGGCCTTCGTCGCCGCGGCAACCCGCGAATCCGACCGCGACGGGTGATAATCGGACCTCCATGGTCCGAAGCGTCCTCAAGCCCCACGCCACGCTGTTCGCGGCGATCCTGCGCGTTTGCGACCCGGTCATCACGATCCTGGTCGGCTTCGTCGCGTATCGCGCCTACCTCGGCTCCTTCGACCCGCCCGACCACTACCTGCTGTTCATGGTGGCCGGCGCGCTGGCGGTTGCGGCGGTATTTCCTCTGTTCGATCTGTACGAGCCACAGCGCGGCGCGGGCCTCGCCGAGGAACTGCGCCAGATCACCTTCGTGTGGATGCTGCTCGCCGCGTTGACGGGCGGCACGATATTCGCGACCAAGATGGGCGACGGATACTCACGCGTCTGGGTGAGCGCGTGGCTGGCTGGCGGGTTTGTGCTGACCGCGGCGCTGCGGCTGTCGGTGCGCCTCGGATTGCGCGGTCTGCGACTTCGTGGCCTCAATCAGCGTCATGTCGCGATCGTCGGCGCGGGCGTGCTCGGCCGCACGATCGCATCTAGGCTCGCGCATGCGCCGTGGGCGGGGTTCTCCATCGCGGCATTCTACGACGACGATCCGGCGCGGACCGGCGAGTCGATCGGCGAGCGTCCGGTACGCGCGGTGGACGCGAGCCTCGAGGACGACGTCGCGACGGGGGCGATCGACCAGGTGTGGATCGCGTTGCCGCTGCGTGCGGAGACGCGCATCCGGGAAATCCTCACGATGCTGCGCGAGCACGCGGTCGAGATCCGCTTCGTGCCGGACATCTACGGGTTCCACCTCCTCAATCACTCGGTGACCGAGGTCGCCGGACTGCCGGTGATCTCGCTGACCGAGACGCCGATGTCCGGCGTCAACCGGATCGTGAAGGCCGCCGAGGACTACGCGCTCGCGACGCTGCTGCTCGTCGTGGCGTCCCCGTTCATGGCGGCGATCGCGATCGGCGTGAAGCTGGGCTCGCCGGGGCCTGTGCTCTACCGGCAGGAGCGCGTCACTTGGAACGGCGAGCGCTTCGCGATGCTCAAGTTCCGCACGATGCCGGTCGACGCCGAGGCGGCGAGCGGTCCTGTCTGGTCGCTGCGCGGCGAGCAGCGCGCCACGCCGTTCGGCGCGCTGCTCCGGCGCACGAGTCTCGACGAGCTGCCGCAGCTCCTCAACGTACTGCAGGGACAGATGTCGCTCGTCGGGCCGCGCCCCGAGCGGCCCGAGTTCGTCGAGCGCTTCCGCCAGCAGATCCCCGGATACATGCAGAAGCACCTGGTCAAGGCCGGCATCACGGGATGGGCGCAGGTCAACGACCTCCGCGGCGATAGCGACCTCGCGCTGCGGATACAATACGACCTCTACTATATCGACAACTGGTCGCTGTGGTTCGACCTGCGCATCCTGGTGCTGACGCTTTGGCATATCCTGAAGAGCCGCAACGCACTGTGACGACGCCGGAGCAGGCCAGCACCGCGCCACCCGTTCCAACTGCGCCGGCGCCATCCCGCGGCACCGCGAGCAGCGCGCTCGCGTGGTTCGCGCTCGCGGTCGCCGGGTGCCTCGCGGTCTACGTCGCGCTGACGGTACCGGGCGCGTGGTTCCCGAGTGTCGGCACGAAGGCGTACTCCGCGCGCGACCTCGCGCTGACCCGCGGTGCCGGTGCACCCGATCGCGACGCGATCGCGATCACGGCCGTGGACGAGACGGGCCTCGCGCTGATCACGGCCAACAGCGATCTCAAGTCCGCCGAGTATCCGGTGATCGCGTGGAGCGGATCCGGTTTTCCAGAAGATGCGGACGTGCGGTTCCTGTGGCGCACCGACTACGCGCCTGGCAAGCTCAATTCCGTCCCGGTGACGATCTCGGCGGGTCAATTGACGCCGGTGGTCATGGCGAAGAACCCGGACTGGGTGGGCCGCGTCACCGGGATCGCGCTCGCCGTGCGCGGGCCCCTCGCGCAGCCCGTCCGCGTGTCGGGCGTCATCGCGAAGCCCGGTGGCGCGTTCGGCCAGGTCGCCGACCG